>Ga0187889_10000054_pt1 | contig 116796 bp, 117 predicted proteins | sample June2016WEW_7_10_2_FD_132992 | JGI IMG/M metagenome (GOLD analysis project Ga0187889, IMG submission 132992) | Peatland microbial communities from SPRUCE experiment site at the Marcell Experimental Forest, Minnesota, USA - June2016WEW_7_100 | ecosystem: Environmental > Terrestrial > Soil >... | reverse complement strand
TGGCCGGCGGTCCTCCGGGTCGGTCCCGACTTTGTCGACGTGATACCGGGCCTCCGGGTGGTGCGGTTCCGGTTGACAACTAATCAGGTCCAGCAAATCTCGAGCTTCCGGCAGCCCCACTGAACCCACGGAACTCCGTCGCTCCACCAAAGAACGGCGCGTTCGATGACCGACCGCGAGGAGTGCGCGGGCGGCCGCGCAGGCTTCATGAAGGACGCGCGCGGCCGATGACAGGACCGCAATCAGCGCGCGGCCGTAGGGCCACGAAGGCTTAGCCAGCAGGCTAAAGGTTTCTCAGGGCTTTGGCTTCTGAAGTCGATGGCTTCCCTCGAGAATTCACTCCGATCGCCGACCGCGGACGCTTCTCGGCAAGCCGAGGTTACTCCCGCACCTGAAGCGACGCGCAGCCGGCGCGGGCGAGGCGGGCGATTCTACGTTTCCGTGGGAGTGATTGCCGTCATCATAGTCGTCCTTCTCGCGGTCGTGATCGATGTGGAGACCCAGCGAGCCAGCCCATCCCCGACCCCGATTACCGCCTCGGACGGAACGGTCTCGCGGATGTTGCCTTGGGAATCGGCCTTAGGAATCAACGGGGGACCGTCGTACGTGTACCAGACAATCAACGTGACGAGTTCCTTCGTCAAGAACGGCACCGTAGGCACCTCGACGTTCGACATGTCGGTGGCAACGTGGGTCAACAACGAGGGATCGGACGGTTACCTCGAGACGTTCCAAATTCAGGTTACGGGCGCGATATCCGCTTCCGTGAGCCCCTCCTCCGTCGACTCTGCTATGAACGATCTCGACAGCCGGACGACCAATCTGACGGCCGGGGTGAGCCCGGTCGCGGGGTTAAATGACACCAATGTCTCCAGTCCTTACGCGGCATATGCGTCCCAATGGAGCAACACATGGTTCCATGGCCTGGGCAAGTTGTCCCTTCAGGTTGACATCGTTAACGAGAGCCAGGCTCAGGAGTCACCGACCCTCGATCTGTTCCGTTTCGCAGTGGGCCTCCAGCTCATGGTCGAACTCTCGCCCCAAAACCAGACCGTGGGCAACACCTACAACATCTCCGCGACGTTGGAAGGGATGAGTGAGCCGGTTTACTGCCTCCTCGAAGTCCAAATGCCCGCGCTTTAACGGGGGCAGTGGCCACCGTCCCGGGCGCGCGCGTTCGATGACCGACCGCGAGGAGCGCGCGGGGGTGCCGCGGCCGCGCCGGCTTCACGAAGGACGCGCGCGGCCGATGACGGGACCGCAATCAGCGCGCGACGAGGATCGGCTGCGAGTCGATCCACTCGAGGTCGGTTCGTCCGGAGAGCCGCCGCAGCGTTCGGAGGATGCGCTGACGAAGGAGGGCCCCCGCTTCGTCCGGTAGAGGAGAACGAGCAGGGTGAGGGCGGAGAGCGCCCCGAAGACTCCCCAGGTGACCACGTTGAACCAATCCGCCATCGCCGGTCGGGGGCCGCGAGCGGGCTCGCGCTATTTCAGGACTCGCCCGGAAGGGGCCGACCGCACGTGCCCCCGCCAGTGGCCGGCCCGCGCCCCCGTCATTGTCCTGAGCGGCGTTCACCCGGCGAAGCCGCACCCTCGAGCGAACTGACCCGGGTCGGAAGAGGCCGCGCGCCGGGCCCGCCGTGTGGTGTTCCACCACCTCTTGCCGCCGGGCTCAAATCCCCGGGAATCTACGATGCTCAAGGCGAACCGAAGATGGCGAAGGCGCATGGCGTTTTTGACGTAGAAATGCACCCAGATGGCGAAGATGACAGTGCCGAGGGGACCACGCTCGGCAGGATGATCGTCGAGAAGCGATTTCATGGCGACCTCGAGGGCACGGGCCGCGGCCGCATGTCGACAGGGAAGACCTCTCTCCAAGGTTCCGCCGGGTATGTTTTGATCGAGCGCGTTCAAGGTCGGCTCCACGGGCGCACCGGGACGTTCCTGCTCCAACACTGGGGAATTCTTGACCGCGGAGTCCAGGATTCGAGGGTCGAAGTGATTCCGGATTCCGGCAGCGGCGAGCTGGCCGGGTTGAAGGGCAGGCTTACCGGGCGCATCGAGAACGGGGTCCACTCCTACGAGCTCGACTACAGTCTGGCCCGTCGTCGCTGACGCGACCGCCGAAGGTCCTCGACCCCAGCCCGCCACCGTGAGGGTCACTCGGAGCCTGCGGTCGCGCGCGTTCGATGACCGACCGCGAGGAGCGCGCGGGGGGTCGTGGCCGCGCCGGCTTCCTGAAGGGCGCGCGCGGCCGAGTCGGGGAGGCTTCCCAGCCTCCGCGAGCGGACGAATTCGCGCGGTTCGTCCAGAGACGGGACCGCAATCAGCGCTAGGGAGCGAAGGACCTCGACGCGCGTCACCCGCTCAGCGTTCGTCGAGTCGAGCGGCCTGAGGACGCGTTCAGGGCCGCCGCGGCGCGGAGAAGAGACTTGATGCCCGCGTTGTCGATTTCGTCTCCCTCATGGATGAGGAGGGCACGCATGGCGTTGCGTCCGATGCGCGAGTCGAAGAGACCTTTCGGGTCCTTGAGTGAGGCGCCCTTGAGGAAGGTCAGCCTCACGTCGTCCTTGAAGGCCTCGACGTGGAACATGATCCCGTCCTGATACCACACCGGGACCCCGGTGGGTTTCGACGGCTTCCTCCATTTCACCTCCTCGACCGCATCGGGGAGGGCCTCCTTGATGAGCCCCCGGAGTCGGGATATGGTCTCGCCACGCCAGTCGGGTACTCCCTTGACCTTTGCTTCAATCGGCTTGGAGGAAGACTCACCCTTCCTCGAGGCCTTCTTTTTCATACTCCCGTGTTGGCCTCCGCAGATTTCATGTCTTCGGGGTTCGGAGCCGCCCCCACACCAGCTCCGCGAACCGCCCCAGCCCTCGGATACGATGAAGGACGCGCGCGACCGATGACATGACCGCAATCAGCGCGCGGGCGATGGGCGACCGCGAGGGGCGCGAGGGGCGAGTCGCGGCCGCGCCGGCTTCATGAAGGGCGCACGCGCCCGATGACCTGACCGCAATCAGCGCGCGGGACGCGTCGGGTTGGCATGAGACCCAACCTACCCGTGCAAGACAGCCAAAATCCATACGCCGCTGGTGCCTGGTCTGAAAAGTGCCCGAACCGCCAGTCTTCTCACCCGAACTTGCGGAAGCAACGCGCCAACGGCTCCGGGAGCTGCTAGGATCCACCTGGGAACGAATCCAAGCTGAAGACGAACCACTCCGCCTCGCGGGACGTCCCGACCGCGAGCGACACCTCTTGGCCATCCTCGACCAGAGGGCCGAGGAGTTCGCCCAGGAGTACCGAGAGTTACGGCTGCCTGGCCACCTTGGTGATTTTCTCGCTTATCGCGCAGCCGTGGAGATTTTCGACCGTTCGCATCGTGACGAGATTTTTCGAGAGGTAGTCCCCACGCTCGCTAATCGCGGCGATTTCCGCCACGCCATGCTCACTCTTGGCCTCGCGGACCACGTTCGCTCGTACACGAAGTACCCTGTCCGACTTCCAATCCGCAATCCCGCCGGCGGCAGGGTAGTCGACTTGATTATCGGAGAGGGGGCGACCATAGAGATCGAGACAAAAAGCTCTAACAAATTCGATGGCCCGCTCCGTCACGTGAGGTACACGGATGCGTTCAACGGTATACGAATCGCGTGGAATCGAGCGCTTGGGGGAGAGAACCCTCAACTCACGGGCGTCCGCCCGAACGCCCTCCTCGTCGGCGGGGTGACGGTAGAGGTCGCGAGTTTGCCAACAATTGTCCGTGCCGCCAAGAACTGGTTGGAGCGGAAGGGTGCAGATCATCCGAACTTCTGGGGGATCCTTGTCTTGACCTACCAAGCGACGACCGTCCTACCCGCCGGCAGATCGTTTGGAGATGGACAACCACTGACGTTCAATTCGTATGCCGGAGTCCAACTTCGAGCGGCCCAGAACAGGTACTACACGGGGTCTGCACAAATCATCCTAACGCCAAGCGTTGTGGGGCACTGACCCAAGCAAGACGCAGTCGATGACCGGCCGCGAGGAGCGCGGGCGGCCGCGCTCTGACTGACGCCAGATTCCCTACGGGAATTCTCCGCTGTTGGCTACATCCAGGTGGGTGAGCTCACGGAGGAGGGGGAAGAGCCGCCCCACACTTCTGACAAAAGCCAGCGGCTCTGGCATTTCCTGTGCCGCAGTACTGGCAATAACGCTCGGCCGGGGGCGCTGTAGGCGCGGGTGCGTACTGGGGACTTGGAGGATACTGACCGGGAACGGCTTGACGGTTCATCTGCATCGCCGTCATTTGCATCTGCTGTTGAAGGAGTAAGTTCGTTTGCTCCTGTTGCTTTCGCATCCGTTCTTCGTCACCTCTGGCACTCACTCCTGATGCGATCAGAACGATTCCAATAATCAGCGGAACTATTCCGATAATAATAATCAAGAATAGTAATCCAACGATGACGAGGACGATACCGAATGCAATCCTCAGGACTCCGGCCACCGGTTCCTCCTTCCAGCCCAGGTCAGCCTAAAGGCGAGGGGGATAATCAACCCACCCCCTGATGAAACACAGACGCGCGTTCGATGATCGACCGCGAGGAGCGCGTAGGGCCCAAGGACGGGATCGCGAACTGAAACGTGAAACGTGGTGCCGTCGGCTACGGCGCCTTAAATGGGCCGCCATGCGACAGCGCCTCGGGACCTCGATGACGCTGGGTCAACGACTGCTCGCCGCGCTGCTCGCGCTCGCGATGATGTTCGCCCTTTCCGCGATTCTGTGGGTTGTCGCGCCGCATTGACTGGTCGACGTGACAGTTCGAACGTCGCGACCCTCCTCTCGAACGCACCGAGAGGCCCGGGTAAGCGACTTGACCAGCTTGAGCCGCGAGGACTCCTCGGGGGATCACACGAGTGGCGCGAAGTAGGTTCCGTTCACAAACACCGGGTCGAACAGGATTTCATGGTCTGCCGTCATGTATTCGAGGAAGAATCGGTAGCTCGACTGCGTCTCGAAGAATGGCGTGACGAAGAATGAGAATGTGCCAGATGTGCCGTTCTCCGACAGAATCGGAGATCCGCCCGTCGGTACGACATCGAACGTCGCGCCCTCCAGCGTGGGGGCGCTCCAAGTGCCCGAGACCCACGAGTCTGGCGGAAACGCCAGGGTCGATTCTCCAATTCTGGCCCCGAATGAGGTTGAGAAGTTGTGCGGCACGACCGGGACGAATGCCGCGGCGAGGAACGCGACGAGCGCAACGATAAGGCCGACTGTGACGGCTACCAGCGGGTCGCGAAGCCTCGACCGGAGCCGCATCGAAAGGCCCTCCACCCTTGAGGGGTCTACCCACCATACTCCTTGCCGGGAAGGAGCTCACGCGGGGCGGGCCGACGGAGTCCTTCCCGGTCACTTTCGACGGCGGATCGTGACGAACGTGACGAGGACACCCGCCGCGACCTTGATATGGGGCGCGCGCGGCCGATGACGGGGCCGCAAGTAGCGCGCGGGACGAGAACGGATTGCGCGCAGCGCGGGCAGGCTTGCGAATCAGGCAGCTCGTGACGAGCCCGCGTCTCGTTTCTTGGGCCGAGGGTCCATAAAGTCGAAATCGCTCCCTCCTGTCGGGCCGCCGTGCTCCGCCCTCCATGCTCTGAGTTTCTCCCTTCCGTCTCGCAAATCCTCAGCTTGCGGTCTGTAGGACATACTCGCTTCGTGGAACTCGATGCGGAAATCGAGAAGGTCGTGCAATTGATCATACTCCTCCTGAGAGGCCGGAACTGCCGGCGCTCCACTGGAAGTGGTATCTCCCGAGTATTGGCCGGCCTGTTTCCTTTTTTCAAGGTCCTCGGCCGTTGGACCCTCCTCAAGCACCATGGTCATCGCGGATCGGATCGTTTCCATCACGTTCTCCTGAGTGAGCGATTCTCCCGCCGCATTTCGCATCGCGAGGTTAGCCCCCGCGAAGAGGATGGCGGAAAAGAAGTTGGCAAGGACGAACGTACCTTGCTTGATCGGATGCACGCGCAGGTCCTTCTCCCGAAGAAGGATGTGATCTTCCGCGAGCCGCGGGTCAAACGTGGCGACACCCATCGCCACGCACCGGTAGAGGATGCACTTCGCCTCCTCTTCGGCGGAGAGAACCATTGATGAGTATGCAAGCGGGTAGTCACCCTTCGCTGCAATCAATTCAGCTGCGTCGAATTGGGCTCTCGCCTTCGCCAATGCCTGTTCAGCGAGACGTTGGGTTCGGGGGTCGAGTTCCTCTGTCTTCTTGGTAGGTGACCCCTCTGCTGGGGCCTCGGGCTCTCTCGTTGGGTCTGAGGTCGGTCGCTCGCCCACGTCTAGGCAAATCACGAGAATAGAGAAGAGGGCTTTGGCCCCCGTTTCGAGATCCCACCTCGCGGTCCATATCACGCCGCCTCGATGGAGCCTCTGTGGAGCCCAATCCGACCTGCCGGACCTGCGGCACGCCGGTCGACCTGACCCGGCGGAACGCTGTGACTTCCGTCATCTACCGCAACGTGATGTGTCGTAGCTGCGGGGTCATCTGCATCTTGGAGGGGCCGGAGCGAAATGTGGACGACGGCACGAACCCTAACGTCTAAGACTGTCGAAAAGAATGGGGCCGACGTGTCTCCCCCGCCAACGAACTGCCAACTCCACAACGCCGCGGTTCTGTTTGCGGAGAAAGGAACGGAGCCGAGCATCCCCTTCGACAACTCTCCCTCCTGCGGTATCGAGACGTGTTGGATCTGTCACGACGCACGACGTTATTCAATCGCCGAGAAGGGAGCAAGCGGAAAGGGCGGACCCATTCGGCAAGACGCTGATGCGAAGAAGGCGAGGCTGAAGGCCGTTGTTGCCGCCTATCAGGAGTATGGGCTCGCCTGTATCTCCGCGAAGGACACCGCGGCAGCCAAGGAATTGGGCCAACCTTCGTTGTACTAACAGGGTGGTCGTCATGCCCCACTCCTTTCGACCGCGAGGAGCGCGGGGTGAGTCGACACCGATATCGGCAGGGCGTGATTGGGCTGGTCGTCGGGAAGGAGATACCCCATGGACAGAAGCCGAGAACCCAACAAATCGCCTGTGGCTCGCATACACGACCCGATGGAGCTCGAGGATGGCATGACCAAATTCTGCGCTAAGTGCGGCAGAATCCTGGCCTACCGCGCTGCGCGCAACATTCCTTGGATCTCGACAGAGGCCGGGAACCGCGGCTGCGACTGGGGCAGTTAATAGAGTGGTCCGGGGCTGTGGACCCGAACGAGACTCTCAAGCAATTGGCGAGCCAAGCGAGGGGTCTCGCGACGCAGGCATCCCTCGCGATGGAGTCCGGCTACCACTCTCGACAGGCCGGCGTGGTGGGTGGAATCCTGGCAAGCACGGTGGTCCCCTACGGCCTCAAGGGAGTGTCGCGGGATGCAGGGAGGCTGGTGAAGAGGACTTCCAAAGCGAAAGTGGATGCGCAGTGGCTCGACCGTGGGCGGAACCTCCTAGCCCAATCGGAAGCATCACTGCGCGAGATTTCCATCAAAGCACGCACTCTCCCCGCCCGCGGCAATTCGTCGAAGCTCCTCCTCAAACTCAATCGAGTCCGGAGGACCAAGAACCCCACCACGTTCCTCGGCTCCCTTGCTGAAGTTCTTGAGGAGGTAGCTCAGTACGACCTGATTTGGAACGCAGACATTCCTGCGGAACTCGCTCGAAGAGCGGAAGCGGAAGCTAGCGAGCGCTCGGCTCGCGCTGCCCTCCGGGCGTCGAGCCCGCAAGTAGTCCGGCTGTCGAGAACCGTGGATATCTTCAACCGCACAGTCATCGCGGACAGCCTTCGGAACTACCCAAGCGTAGACCAGTCGGTTCTGGGAGCTATGGATGCGCTGGCCCGGCAGGGTCCTGACGGTAATCGCCAAAGCATCGCCTCTTGTCGCGCGAGTATCGAAGCGCTCGCAATTCATCTCGGCGGGGAGGGCGATTGGAAGGAGGCGCTCAAGAGGGTGCTTCCTTCTGAAACCGATCAAAGGACGGTGGTTGGCGCGTGGAACTACCTGAGCGGGAAAGGTGCGCACGGAGGCCACGATCCCTCCCAAGCTGAAGCGGAGTACGGACTTCGAATAACGATCGCCGCTCTCGAGTATCTTATCGGAAAGGCGCGGGCGTGACCTTTGGGACCATCCTAGCCCGGTCGAGGCCCCAGCCAGAGCCGTGCCGCTCGCACAGTCGGAAAGTCATCCCAGTCGATCCGCGTCGATTCGCGATCCTGGAGACGCTCCAGGTGGTCGACAAGGGCACGCGTCAGGTCCGCCTCGGCTTGCCCGGGGGAGGTCGCATGCATGAGGACGTCAGGGAACCCCTCCACGATCCCGAGGAAGGAGCCCTCCCCCACGTCCAAGATGCGCAGTCGGAACTCGAACATGCGACCCCCGTGCGTGCTTTAGACTGGTCGAGAACGCGCCACTACGTCCCCGAACGGCTCATACGGTCCCGGTCGCGGAGCTTCGCGTGAAATGCCTACAATTTGTCAGATCTGCAGGCCCGATGCTACCTTGATTTGGTCGGATTCTCCGGAAGAGATTGTGGGTTCGAGTCTTTCGTGGCGTCCTCGGTTGGCTTGGACTCCGAGCTCTCCGGCTTTCCGGACATGATGAAGGTGACTACGCCGAGACCGATGGCAATCAGACCCAGAATCAAGAGGACGGGACCGGCAATCGTAAGTCCCGTCCAGAACGTGTACGTGATGCTGATATTATGCGGACCGTACGTAAACAGGCCCCAGGCAAGTACGACGGAGCCACCAGCCGGGACGCTCCACGAATTCGACTGAGTTGAGGACCCTTGCACGCCGTAGACCTCATTGCAATCGGCTGTGCTGAAATTACCCCTAAAGAAATCACTGAAGTTTGATTGAGGGTGCGAACAGATTGCATAGTCCAAGTAGAGCATAGCGCTCGCATTCCAGTCAAGGGTGAGTGGAACGTTGCCCGTGACGGTGAACCCCGTGACGTTGTCTTCGACGAAATACCATCGATCTTGAGTTGCGAGATCGGGAGGGGTCACGGTGTGAGGTCCACTGGACACTACAGGAACAAACAGCAACACCGCCCCTACGATCAGGAGTACCGCACCGAGCGCCCACAACCCGGCCCACAACCCGGTCCACCGGTTCATGCGACTGCCGGAACCTATCGGCATGGAAGTAATTCAAACGTTGGGGCTCTTCATCCCCGAAGTATTCGTCACTCAAGGTCGGTCACTCACACCAATCGGGGAGAGACGCAGAGCGCGATCACATGGACCGTGGGGAAGTCGTCGAGCTGAATTCTCGTCGACTCGTGATCCTGCAGACGCTCGAAGTGTTCGATCAACGCGTTCACGAGGTCCCTCTCCGTCTGCTCGATGGTCGTCGCATGCGCGAGAATCTCGGGAAATCCTTCCACGATCCTGAGGAAAGAGCCCTCTCCCACGTCCAGGATACGCAGGCGGAACTCGAACATGCGACCCCCGGGAACGAATTAAGCAGGTCGTGACCGCGCGACGACCCCCGCGAACGACTCGCCCACGTCCAGGTCTCGGAGCTTCGCGTGGAGTGCCCGGAGCGCGAGCACCTTCTGTTCGAGGTCCTCGAGGATGATCCGGTTCACCCGGACGCGGAGCTGCTCTCCCGTTTCGCTGTCCTTCGCGTAGTCCGCGAACCCGCTGCGCGCGGACTCGAACTGTCCCGCGTTGAAGACGAGCTGGCCGGAGGCCCAGGGTCGCCCGGCCTCGACACTCGGTGAGACATCGGCCTCGGAGTGGGCGGGGTCGGTCGTGAAGTCGAGTTCGACCGGGGGCTTCGGCTCGACCGGCTTGGCCAGGAGCGCGCTCGCCGGGACGAACCCGGGGACTGACGCGAGGTCGACGTGGTCGCGGGGTCGGCCGCGGTAGCTCCCGAAGTCGGGCGAATGCTCGCGGAGATACGCTGGGTAGGGTCGGGGACCACCGAAGTCCACGACGTAGCGGACTTCAGCGTCTCGCGGGATCTGGAACCCGCATCCGCAGGCGCACTTACGAGGGAAGCGGTTCCCTGTAACGGTCCGCAAACGTGAGACGGTCGCGGTGGGTTCGGTCGGCGTTCGGGGCTCTTCTCTTGGATACGAGATGCTGTGTTGCATCGCACGTCCCTCGCGAAGGCAGGGACGGGCGATGCGAGGCGGAGCTAGTCAGGTCGGTTTTCCAGCGGTTCGTTCCCGTCGTCGGAAGAGTACGACCACTCCCGCAGTGGCCAGCACCCCGATTCCAACACCGATCCCCGCCGATAGCCACGGGTTGATCGAACCAGCAGCCGAACTCCCCGTAAGCGGCCCGTTCGGCGAGATCACGACGACGTTCGTCCAGGAACCCCCTTGCACCATGTAGAGATTGCCGTTCCCCGGATCGTAAACTGGGGCGGAGGCTAGGAACTCCCCCGCCCCAAGATCCAGCGATTGGACCAGCTTACTCGAAGCAATCGAAGTTACATTCAGGAAATCCGACCCCCAGGCTGTGGTGTAAATGTCTCCGATGACCGGGTCGAAGGTCATGTACTCCGCATTTCCGATTGAGAATGTTGAGATGATGCTGTTCGAGGCCCCCGATATGACGTAGGCATTACCGGCACTCCCTCCTCCCAACGCATAGACATCCCCTAGCGGATCAACGAACTGCGGTGATGCATCCGGAATCGCGAACGACTGGACAACGCTGTTTGTAGAACTCGAAATCGCTAGCATCCCCCGCGTCCCGCCGACGTACAGATCGCCGTTCACCGGGTCGAGAACAACGGACCCTGACGTGTTGCCGAGCAGTGGAATAGAAGCAACGACGGTGTTCGTGCTACCGGAAACGACGGTCACGTGGTCCGGCTCGGCCATTCCCCAGTTCGGATCTTGATCCATGACGTAGATGTCCCCGTTCGCCCCATCGAAAACCGCACCGGAGGGTTGTACTCCCACCATGGTGATGTTCACGAGGACCTGATTTGTGACCCCGGAAATGACGCTGAGGCTTCCGTTTCCGTCTCCCCAGTCCATGTCAGAGACGTAGAGGTCCCCGTTCCGAGAGTCGTAGGCCACACCCGTCGGGGACCCCAGAGTCCGTACACTGGACAGCGCCGTGTTTGTCGAACCGGATATGACGCTCACGGTGGGCGGAGCCTGGACGAAAGATGACCCGCAGTTTCCACAGGTCGGGTCGAAATTCGGAACATACACGTCGCCGTTGTAGGGGTCAGCAGAGGAAGGTCCAGGCTCCCATCCAACCGGAGCCGTAGCGAGGACTTGGTTCGTTGCCCCTGAGATCACGAACTCCGTTCCATTGGCCAGCGGGTTCACCCAGCCGGACACGTACACGTTCCCATTCGCACCGTCGTACGCAGGGTAGAACGCGTCGGTCACGTCAAGTGGAATCGTGGCGACCACGGCACTTTGGGATGGCTGAATCGTACCCGATGACCCGGCCGCTGGAACGGGCGCGTAGAGCGCGAGCAGGGCGACCCCCAGGAGAATAGAAAAAAGCAGCGCCCGCGAGCCGTGATTGCGAGGGACCATCGAGACGCGCACGCTTTGCCTGATACTTACAGATTGACTGCCGCACCCGGTAAGCCCGTTTGCGGGTCCTGCGGCCGTACCCGCACGAGCACTTCCGCGGGAATCGGTTCCCGGTGACGGTGCGGAGGCGGGAGGGGACGTGTTCGGTCGGCGTGGGGCGTTCGGCGGTTGGGTACTGGATGCTGGGCTGCATTCGCTCGTTCCTCGCGAAGAGGGGAACGAGCGATGCGAAACCCGGCCATCTTCGCGAGCGAACCCCGTTCAGTTTGCGAAATACGGAATCCGCAACGACTCGCCTGATGGAGGATAGGGCACTAACCGGGGTGAGAATCAACTCGGTACGGGAATCTCAAAGGCGGTTCAAAGATCTGATCCGAGGATTTCTTCGATACTCTTCCGCAGAAAGACGAACGCTGAGTAACCGGCCGACGTGAGATCCACGTAGGTTCCCGCCGGCTTGGTCTTGGAGACAACGACGAGGCCTCGGGCTTCCAGGAGGTTGAGGTAGCGCTCGAGCTGCGTGTAGTTGATGCCCGCTGCCATCTGGAGCTGCGTGCGCTTGAGCCTGCGATCGCTTACGGTGAGGGCCTCTAGGATACGGGCCACGACAAGCAGGTCTGGGCGCGCCGGTGGGTCAACCATCAATCAGAACCGGTGCCAGAATTCCTGCTCTAGGAAGTATAGCCGTCGATTCAAGTTCGCCAGCCGCACTTCCAAGGGACCGAGCGAGAGGCGTTGCGTCTGAGGGGAGGACCGGAGGATGCCGAAAACGGCGGAGGCTGCAGTCACCCCCGCTACGATTGGGACGAGTGGGAGCGCCACCCAAAAGGGGAGCTTGTCGAAGAGGAGACTCGCGGCAATAGCGCCCACCAACACCACCATCAGCGTCCAGATGGCCACGGCAGCCTGCCTCCCGGACAGCTCCTTGGACATCCGGGCGTACGCCTCACGACCGCGCAGGAGTTCTCGCAGCGCCCCGGAGACGCCAAGCGGAAGTTTCCGATCCGGGTTTTCGAACCAACGATTCCACGGCCATCTCCGGACGAAGGCACGGACAGGGCTTGGCAAGATGAGATAGACTAACGAGACGGCGATGACGGCTAATCCGAATAGGGGAAAGGATAGGAAGCCAATCCATCCCCCGTCGAAGAACCCGAGGATAACGAACTCGATACCAAGCGCGAGAAGCACCATTCCGGCGAGTCGGATCCCCGCCACGCGACTTTCCTCAAGTGAGGAGAGCAGCGAATCGGAGAGCGCCTTGGCTTCTCGGAAGAGGGTTCCCGAATCCCACTCCGGCGGCGGAGGTGGAGGCGGCGGAGGGGGAGGGAGGGGAGCCGAACCGCCAACCACGGATGGGTTCCACCCTTGGTTCATGACGAATACGAGCGGAATCCCCCTATTCAAACGTCCCTCCACCCGGTTACGTTCTGGGGGAGAGCGCGATTGTCGGTCGGCGTGGGGCGTTCGGCGGTTGGGTACTGGATGCTGGGCTGCATCGCTCGTTCCTCGCGAAGAGGGGAACGAGCGATGCGCGAGTGCGACCGTGTTCGAACCACCGACCGGGGGCCGCGGCCGCCCTGGGCTATCTTCCAGGCGTGGGTGGCGGGGGTTCGAGTGGCACAGCGCAACTTGCGCAATACCGACTGCCCGGCTGGTTCTCAAAGTGGCAGTGCCAACAGACCGGGTCGGGAGGGTTGATCAAAGGGGTTCCCATGGAAACCGAGCCGGGATCCAGGCCCTCGATTCCCGTTGGAGCTTCTTCGAAACGGACTGGTGACACGCCCGCCTCGGTAGGTGCTGTCCCTGCAAACTGGCTGCCGGCGGCGGGCTCCGGACTCCTTCCGTAGAAGCTTGGATCCAAGGAAGGTGAGTATGGTTGCGCTCCCCCAGCATTCCCGCCGGAATACGAAAGCGCCCGTCTTCTTCGATTCCTCCGCCGGGCGACGACAGCGAGCCCTATCGCCAGTGCCGCCACGATTGGTGCCACGATAAACAGCGCATACCCTTCCAGCGCGGGAAGTCCAAGAAACGAGGGTTGAACCACGACGGTCACGCCCAGACTTGATGCCGAACCTCCGTTGGAATCAGTGACCGTCACCGAAACGTTCCAGGTCCCGGTGCTTGAGGGAGTGCACGTCACCGATGCGGTGCTGGTCGCCTGACAGCCGGTCGGGAGGCCGGCCCAAGCGTACGTCAGCCCGCCGGAGCCTACAGTTGCATTCACTGAAAACGTCAAGGCCTGTCCGTCAAGAATCGAGGTCCCGGGAGAGACAGACACCGAAACGACGGTCGGCAGCAGGAAGACAGTGAATGTTCCCGTCGCGGTGGCAACGTACCCGTTCGAATCAGTCACGGTTACGTTGAGGAGGAAGACCCCAGCAGCAGTCGGTGAACATGCAATCGTCGTAGAATTGCTGGAAAGACACCCCTTCGGGAGTCCTGTCCAGACGAACGTATCCCCCCCGGAACCCGGAGACAAAACTGTCGAGAATGTGGCCGACTGGCCCACATCGGAGGAAGAGGGGGTTCCTGCGGGAGGTGTGACGGTCGGGTCAGCGTAGACAGTGAAATTCAAGGGCTCGGTTGTGGCCGTGAAGTCATTCGAATCGGTCACCTTAACTGTGATTGAGGCGAGATCCGCCGAGGTCGGAATACACTGGACCACCGAGTTGTTCACAGAGGAGCAGCCGGCCGGCAGACCGATCCAATCGAAGGTGCGAACGGTCGTGTCGTTGACCAGAGTGACCGAGAACGTCACCGATTGGCCTACGTCGACGCTTTTGGACGCTGCCGATGACGAAACGGGCACCAGTTCCCAGTCAATCGAGATGTTCTCGCCTGAGCCGGTTAGATAGAACGTACCCGCCGATGGGATTGGAAGGAATCCAGCGCCGCCGAAAACTGTGAACGGGGCTTCGAAGAAAGGAACGTAGAAGCTGAGGAGCGCTCCGGGCGCGACTCGCCGATCGCCCCCTACTGAAACGCCCCACGATGTGCCCGAGGGCAGCCCGCGTTCGAGGAAGTTCACCGTGTACCAGTTTCCCGCGCTTACGACCGTGAAAGTTGCGGGACCGAAGCTGTAGGGTCCCAGGACTACACCCTCGTTTCCAACGATGACACCGAGCTCGAGGGTCACCGGTCCGACTGCGATGGTGGCATTGCCGGAGAGATAGGAGATGATCACGTCTCCGGCGCATGGTTGGTAGGGAACACATACGCTCGTTCCCCACTCTAGCGTGGCGTTGTGGGTACCGGGTCCCTGCAGCTCGACTAATGCGATGTTCGTTGAGAACCAAAGTGGGGCAATGTTCTCGGTTCCAGCAGAAACCTGAGAGTAGAGCCAACCATCTGAGGTGTAGTAATAGCCCACAACGTCAGTGTTGGTAATCGTCTCTCCGGTGTCCTCTCCATGATTCTCGGCATTGTTGATCGTTTCGTAATTATGGCCGTTCCAAAACTGGAGGGTAAGTTGGATGTTAGAGGATTCGTCGATGGTGCTCGAGCCGCCCCCGGGTCCGCCAAGAACCCATTCTGCATCGTAACCCAAACCCGCTGGATTGGAGGTACTTCCGTCGACGATGAAACCGTCGCTATAATCAAGTTCGTTGACGAAAACGAAGGTGGCTGCGTCGTAGGTCTGGAATCCGCTTCCAAAGTCGTACATGAACCGGACGACCGGTTGACCCTGCGAGTTTACGCTCGAGTTCAAGATCAGCTGAAATGCTCCATCTCCCTCAGACGTTCCAATCCCGTACGCGTAGTACCCCTGACCGTGATACGAATACACCGCGCCGTTTCCGCTTACGGTTGATGAATACATTGAGGCCCCGCTGCCGGAGAAATTCCAGATGTTGTTGGAGATCGAGATAACGCTTTGGGTAGAGGTATTCAGAGACGCGACGTCCTGGACCCAGTAAACGTACCAATTGCCACCGTCTTCAAACCCGAGAACCACGTTGAGCTGGAGGGAAAGCTGTGTGCTGCCGCACGGGGAGGATGAAGCACATACGCTGAGGCTCTCGACGGTCGCGGACCCTTCGAACGAGGAGGTGTTGTAGGAAACGGTGCCCCCTGAGGCCTGCCCGAAATCGGCGATGCCCATCGGATCATCGCCTGCGGGATAATACCCGGCGGCCAATCTGGGAGGGAACGATGTCGATGGTGGAGACTTCAATTTCGCGTTCGGGGAGGCAGGCGCCGTGGAAGATTGACGTTGAACCTGCCCGAACGACGGAGATTGAGAACTATTGTGACGGGGGGTCGAGGCGACCACTCCGCTCGAAAGAAGAAGGAAGGCCAAGACACACATTGCGAGGACAGCGGATCTGGTCCGTGAAGGTGGCCCTCGCGAATGGGTCATGCGTGGTCACGTATGGGTCGTTATGCCGAGGTCCGCGGTTATACCTTCGCGGACTGAGCCGAAACGCGGCGTTGGGTCATCTCGACGTGAGGCGTTCGGCGTTTGGGTACTGGATGCTGGTCTGCATCGCTCGTTCCTCGCGAGCGAAGGAACGGGCGATGCACGGAGTCGTGTTACGTCGGGGGTGTCGGAGGGTGTTGGTCGCCTCCTGTGACGGGAGGTGCAATGGTCCTTCTCTTTCGCCGAGAAGAAACCACGACGGCGAGGATTGTGCAAGCTACAACAGCTGCTGCGATGCTGCCTAGCAGGGCGTACCCTTCCAGCGGTGGCAGGCCCAAGACGTCAGCCGGACCTTTGGCTGGAGCGGTGAACAGTATCGTCTCAATCAAACCCGTCCCATTTACGACCAGAACTCCGTGAGAAGGGCTGGAAGTGTACCCACCGGTGCCGTTATCGACAAACGAGTAGGAGCCATTCGTTTCGGTGAGCGTGATGGTCGGCCCGGTCGACCAGGCCGTGACCCCTTGCACGGTGACATTCCAAGGAGCACCGGACGGCAGTCCCTGTTCCGCGAACTTGATAGTGTAGACCACTGGCGAAAAGACGATCTGCTGGCCGGTCACGGTCCCATCGACGCTGACGACGCCACCCGTAGCGTGGAATCGCTTGTCAGCGGAACCTACCGCGTACCCATAGGTCCCATTTGTGAGGGCTATTGTAATTGACCCACCGGTCGAGCCCTCGGGAACGTGACCCGTGATATTGACCCACCACTCAACTCCGGACGGGAGGCCTGATTGTAGAAGAATAACGGGGTAAGTCTCCGGTACGAAGGTCACCTCCACAGACACGTCGGAACCATCAATTGAGATCGAGCCGTCATGTCCCGCCCAACTCTTGTTGCCAGTGGCCAGTGTGTACGCGAAGGTTCCATTCGGTTCAGCGAAGGAGATCACACCCACGGTCGACGAGAAGAACTGACCGCTCGACAGGTTTACCCACCAATCGGTTCCCGGCCCGAGCCCGGCCTCATGGAAAGTCACGTCATACACTACGCGCACGAAGACGAGAGCTACAGCAACCGGGCTGGTCCCGTTGACGGTTACGTTACCGGAATACGAAACGCCGGCGAGTTGCCAGCCTGGCACGCCAGAAACGCGAAAGGTGTATGTTCCATTGGGGAGGTAGAACACCACAGCGTTTGAGGTCGATTCAGCGACCGTTCGATCTATTGTGACATTCCACGAGGTTCCTGGAGGCAGTCCCATTTCCCTGAAGGCGACCGGGAAGGTGACCAACGAGAAGTTGACCAGGGCCCCGGCTCCGGATCCCTCCACCAGGAAAGACCCCCCGACCGAAGCAAACGACTTATTCGCCGACGCTACATTGAACTGGTAAGTCCCGTTTACCTCCGGGAACGTGATGAATGGCCCGGTAGACGTGAACGAGCTCGCGCCAGTGACGTTAATCCACCACCGGGTTCCGGAGGGCAGGCCGGTCTCGGCCATAATCACTTGAAACACCGGTTCCACCCAGAGCGTGGCAAATCCAGTGCTCGAGTCTCCAGCGGAATCCCTCACTGTGACGCTAACGAAGAAGATGCCGGGTTCGGACGGGGCGCAAGAGAATGCCGACCGGTTCACTTGGGGGCAGTTGTCGGGGAGCCCGCTGTAACTGTAAGTGAGTGGCCCGGTTCCTCCGGAGACCTTCGTCGACACGTTGACGACCCGTCCGACGCGTACGTAGCTCGGGTCGATCGAGAGCACGGGCGTTGTGAGCGGGGTGGGCGCGGGCCCGGAGACGAAGTAGATCTCGCCACGACCGTCAGACACTGCCAACGCGCCGTTCGGCAGCCACGCCAACCCGAGGGTCTCAGATCCGGCGGCGATTCGCGCCGTCGACCCGTTCGTGAGATTGAAGACGGTCAGCTCCCCACTTCCGTTGGTCGCGAAGAGCAGGTCAGAACCCGGTTGGGGCAGAATTGAGGAGGGATACTGGTACGACAGATTCCCCATGATCGAGTCGGCAACGGGGTCAATGATGCTGATGTTCGCCGCGTTCTGGTCCGCCGTGTAGATCTTCCCCGTGGCCGAATCGAACACGATCGAGTCAGGCCCCGGTACGTGGGTAATGTTGGCCAAGACCCTGCCGGTCCTGGCGTCGAGAACGCTTACGTCGTTCCCATTCCAGTTAGAAAGGTACGCGCGGTCATTGTTCGAATCCCAAGCGAGTTGTTGGCTGCCGGGAGATTCCGTGAAATTCTGGCTACCGACGGAAATCTGCTGGACGAGCGACAGATTCGTCGAATTGTACACGTCCATGGTCGTGGTGAACAATATCGGAACGAACATCCGCTGGTCTTGCGGATCGTACGTCACCGAGCTTGGCCATGCTCCCGGTGATAGCGTCGTCACGAGCGTGCCATTCGTGCCGTCGAGGACGTCCACACCGAGCGACCCGGTCAGGCCACCCAACGTGACCCAGATTTGCCCGGTCGAGTTGTCGTACGCAATGGATCGAGGCCATCCCCCTAAACCAACGGTCCGGACGATTCGATACGTCGTCCCGTTGACGAAATAGAGGCGACCGATCAGGTAATCTCCAACCACCAGGCAGCCGCAGGCCGGGTCCCACGCTTCAGGGAGGGGCTGGGCTATTCCACCTGTGGAGGCGTACGCTTTGAGGGTCTTGTCCGAGATAGCGACGAGCGAATCCTGATAGGAGGTAGGGGCGTAGACCGTCCCGAGCTGCGGGACATACGTGAGCCACCACGGCCCGACGATCAAGAAGCTAGTGACGTTCGTTCTGACCGTCGTGACAATGCTCAGGTTGTCCGCATTGACCACATAGACGTAGCCGTGAATGGAATCGGCGACAAAGACCTCGTTGGTGGCACTGTCGTAGGCCAGGCCAGTTGTGTAACTCCCAAGGCCGATGCTCCGGAGGATCGAACCGTTGACTCCAGAGATCTCTACTAGCCAATCCGTACCGTAGCAACCCGGGCAGTAGAAGGTCGAAGTGACATACACGTTCCCGGACCGGTCGTCGGTAGTGACGCCATACATGAACCCGAACAAACTAGTCGGAAGCGGATCAGACGTCATATGCCAGGTCGAGGAGTTTACTATCTCGACCGCGTTGTTCTCATAATCCGCTAGATAGAGATTCGTGTTCACCGAATCGTAGGCGGCGTCAACAGTGTTGTAGCCTATCGAGAGATTCGCAACGACTCGGCCCAGCGAGAGGTTGACGACGTTCGCGGTTCCATTGAAGACGTTCCCCACAACTATCGCGTTGGCAGCAGCATCGTAAACAAACACGCCGAACACGGTCTGTCCGGCTTGGTTCGCGGGAATCTTGGTGATCAGAGTATCGGTCGCGGGGTCGACGATACAAACTGCGGAGTAACAACTCAAGTAGAGGTTCCCTGACGAGGGGACGTAAGCCAGACCACACCCACCGACTGAGAGCTGGCCCTCGAGGGCAAGCGTGCTCGGGTTCACCAGGTAGACCACACAATCGACAGAAAGATACAGGCGGTTCACGGAGGGAACGTAGGCCACGTACCATGGTCGGCCGAAGCTCGGATAAACGACGTTTCCAGGAAGAAGCGTACCATTACCAACGGAGAGGGTATATCGGGTTTCCAATCCGCTAGCACTCAGCGGCGCCACCAACGTTGCTGGTGTCAGGTGTGCGGGTTGAACATGGCTGGTCATGGGCACTTGAGGCACTTGCCCCGTGGAGCCGGCCGAGTTGGAAAATCCCAGGAGACTGGTCGAGAGGAGGGCCACGACGATTGCCGTTACAGACGCCCACCCAATGGGGCTCCGGTGGGAAGTGGCTCGTCGACCGGATTCAGGGGAGGACATGACAATCCAGTCCTGAAGATTAACCGGAGTGAGTATAACGTTCATTCGCTGTGCGGCTCACCGCGCACGACCCTCGTCATTTCGACAGACGCAGCACCTTGCGATCCCTCGCGCGGGCGGGAACGAACGGGTCGCGGCAGGTCGCTCGCGCGGACGAATCCGGGGAGCGGATCGACGTTCTCGGGGGTACGCGGCTGGCCGTGGTAGCTCCCGTAGTCAGTGGAATGCTCGCGGAGATACGCGGGATGCGGGCGTGTTGCTCCGAAATCCACCACGAGGCGGATCTCGGGGTCGCGTGGGATCTGGCGCCCGCACCCGCACGAGCACTTCCGTGGGAAGCGGTTTCCCGTGACGGTGCGGAGGCGGGAGGGGGCGTGTTCCGTCGGCGTAAGGCGCTCAGGGGTCGGGTGGTGGATGCTGGTCTGCATCGCTCGTTCCTTCGCTCGCGAGGAACGAGCGATGCGGTGGGGCAGGCTACGAAGGGGGTTTCGTTTCTCGGGAGGCGGTTTTCGCGTAGCGTCGATGGGATATGATGGCCGCGACCGCGAAGACGGCGACGCTCAGCGCTCCCACAAACAAGCTGTAAGTCCAGGGTGGCACCGACCAGGAGGACGGGGGTGGACCGCTGAAATCGATCGGCTCGGTCACGTTTGCCCCGTTGATGCTAATGATCCCGTTCGCCGGCACCGGGGTGTAGTTATGGGGAGATACGATTTGGAACGCGTAGGTCCCGTTCGGGATCGCGAACGACACGGTGCTGTTGAACGTCGGCGCGAACACCAGCGACGCTCCGGACGGGCCGAAGAGGACCCCCCAGGAGATCCCCGCTGGTAATCCATTCTCTACGAGCTCGATGCGGTAAGTTACCTTCCAGAACTCGACCGATACGTTCAGCCCGCTGCCGGTAACATCCAACGATCCGCCTCCGCTGCGATACGTCTTGTCGGCTGTCGACACGGAATAACTGTAGGTCCCGTTCGGCAATGCGAGAACAACCGGGGGGCCTGTGGATTTCCTCGAGGGCTCGCCGGAGACATTTACCCACCAGGCCGTACCATTTGGGAGTCCCGTTTGATTGAACCGCACCAGGAATGTTGGGAGCAAGAACGACACGTTCACGAGAACGCTGGTTCCGTTGACCCAGAAGCTTCCCGGCAACGCATGAAGGGCCCGGTCAGTCGACCCGGCGGAAAAGTTGTAGCTGCTGTTGAGATTCAAGCTGCTGTTCTGGAGGCTCATCCGTATGTCGGGGCCTGAAGAGCTCAGGTTCAAGCTATACGGGATGCTCACGAACCATCGCGTCCCAGGTGGTAAACCTGATTCCGTGAACGTGACATTGTAGAGGGGCGCGCGGAGGACGGTCATTCCGATCGTTCCCGTCGCATTTCGACCGAGGGCGTCGCTTATAGTGGCGGTTACGGGGAAATTCCCAGCGAACCAGAAGATGTGATGGAATGTGACGACGCCCCGCGCGGCAGGCGACCCGTCCCCAAAGTCAATGAGGCAACCGAACGCTGGAACTCCGGAGGTCCCCCCGCAACCTACCGTGGCGTTGAAGGGGACATAGGCGAAGGTATCGGAAGACATGCTCCAGCCGAGGCCGCTCCAAGCGGCGGACACATTCGTCGTTCCTTCCGAAACGCCCTGTCCGGGGCACGAGACCAGCACGGTGGCGACAAAGTTGCCGGCCTCGTCGTAAGTGTGGCTGATGTTCCAACCCGGCCCCACCTGTCCGTCTCCAAAGTCCCAGATGTACGAGGGGGTGCCCACGCATCCGGTTTCGGTCGAGGTGAAATTCACGCGCAGCGGTATGTAAGTCCCCCTGAGAACCGATGATGCTGTAGCGACGAACGTTGCGGCGCCCCCCGTCGCGGAGACGCTCACGTTGCTCGTGGCGGAGTCGCCATTCTTGTCGATCACCAGCACCGTCGTGACGAAGGTGCCATTGCGGTACGTGTGAGTGGCCGTCGGTCCACTCGAATTCGGGGAGCCGTCACCAAAATCCCATAAGAACCGATACGGGGGAGCGCCGCCCGATGCGGTACCCGAGAGCCCTACTTCCAGCGGTGAAGCGCCAGAGGTCCGGTTTTCAGCGATCGAGACGTTGAGTGCCGAGGGGATTACCAGCAAGAAGACTGACCTAGTGTTCGTGTATCCAAGTGCGTCGGTAACGATGAGTGTGGCGGGAAAGCAGGAAGTAAACGGACCGACGGGCGGTGAGAAGGTTGCACCACAGTTCACCGCTCCCCCTTCCGTGGCAAAGTACGTGTGAGTTGTGTTCTGGCTGGAGGAATTCGGGCTCCCGTCTCCGTAATCCCAAAGGTAAGTGTACGGTGGCGTTCCGCCGGTAGCGCTGCCGGTCAGCGCAACCCTGAGCGGTGATTTTCCCTCTGTTTGGTTAGCGGCCACCGAGACAGACAGAGAGTCGGGTGGGGCGGCTGCGTGGTGATCGGTGCGGACGGTCGTGGGAAACACGGGGACGGGTCTATCGATAGAACCAGTGGTCGTGCTTTGCGAAACATGAGATGTCCGAACGGAGTTGACTGGAACCGAAACGTCCCCACCTATCTGGACCGCGACGCTGGATAGAGCGATCGACGCGACCGTGACAAAAACGAATACACGAAGCCACGCGACGAGATGGGACGTACGCGGACGGTCGCCCGCGAACATACTCGGTGAGTACTGCCCGGGACTCGTATTTCCACCTTAGCGACATGCCCCTCCACGCGGGGAGGCGCGGTAGCTCCCGAAGTCGGGCGAATGCTCGCGGAGGTAGGCGGGGTACGGCCGGGCCGCGCCGAAGTCCACCACGAGGCGGATCTCCGGGTCGCGGGGGATCTCGCGGCCGCATCCGCAGGCGCACTTGCGGGGGAAGCGGTTTCCCGTGACGGTGCGGAGCCGGCTTGGTCCGGCCTCCGTGGGCGCTCGGGCTCTGTCTCGCGGGGTTTCGATGATGCTTGACTGCATCGTTTCACCTCGCGAGAGCAGGTGAAACGATGCGAGGGGTGCGGACTCGACGAGTTCACTGAAAGAGCAGGACCAGCCCAGTTTGACCGCCGCCAGGCTCATCCGTCGGATTGAGGAAAAGGCCAAGATTAGCAGTATCTCTTCGGTCTCGGGGAAACGTGCGATGAGGGGGCGGTCACGAAGACGCGCTTCTGTCTACGCGCTCATTCTGGGAATTGCCGTAGGAATGGTCCTCTCAATTCCAGTCCTTGCGAGCCCGCATCCCCAAGGGTATCAGTGGCCTCCCACGGCCCAGGTCGAGTTCGCGACCGCCGGTTTCGAACCTTGGAAGGTCACCGAGAGCGGCGTGGCGTCCCTCCCTTCGGACTGCACGACCATGCTCGTAGACATGGACTCGACGTTCCCGGCGGCCGTTTGGGTTGTTCCGCACAACGCCACAATCAACTACAACAGTTCTGTGGGGTCGCCCTCGTTCTACTATTGGTCCGGAGCCACGCCGACGGAACACGTCAGCGCGGTCGTGTCGATTACCAACCCGACAGCGGGAGTCTGGTTGGTCGTGTTCGACCCGAGTTCCAACCAGACCGGACAGGCGTCGTGGGGCTTTGTGTTCTCCGCAAGCAACTGCCCGTGACGGTCCGCAGGCGCGAGACGGTCGCGGTGGGTTCGGTCGGTGTGGGTCGCTCTGGCGTTGGATACGAGATGCTGTGTTCCATCGCACGTCCCTCCGGAAAGGGGACTCCCCTCAACCTCCCTCCGCCATCCACTTTCTAACACGGTCCCGAATCTCTTCAAGCGGGGTCTTGTGATTCACTTCGGGGCCGAGATGTTTGACTCGATATCCGAGGGCCTCACGCGCCGCGTCGAGAGCAGCGTCCTTAGCGACATTCTCGGGTCTTCGATGGATCCAGTAGCCGTCGGACTCGACGATCAGCTTTCGCTCTTCGTCGAGGAAATCCGGTCGGTGGCCCGCGACGCGGTAAGCTGACTGATTTCCTCGGAAGACGAAGCCCAATGGTTCCAAGGCTTCGGTGATATGACGTTCAGCCTTGGAGGGCTTCTCCATGGAATCGCGATGGGCACGATTCTTCTCGAGCCATGATGGGTCCCTCGTTGCCCTACGTACGCCCGCGAGAATCTTCGCTCGGAACTCGGGGTTCTGCCACATTTTGCGATTCCCGGCCAGGAAGTTCGCTCGGAACACGGGGTCTGTCTGGCGCCTGCGCATTTCCGCGAGGATATTCGCCCGCCACATGGGATTCGCAGATCGCTCGCGAACCATCGAGGCCATTCTTTCCTTCCAAGCTGGGTCCTGAGCTTGCCTTCGCCCTGCCGCTGCCATCTTCTCACGCACGGCAGGATCCCGTGTCATCTTGCGATTGAACTCGGCCATTGCGGCTTGCCACGCCGGATTCTGAGCGAGACCGCGATTCCGCTCGGCCATCATTCGCCGGAACTCCGGATCGTTATGCTTCTTGACGCCGGCCTCAGCCATCCGCTTCAGCCACTCGGGGTCTTCGTTCCGTTTCCGAATGGCCGCTGCGAAATTGTCTCTCCATTCAGGAGTCGCCGCCTTCTTCCGCGCAGCTTTGGCAAGATTCAGTTTCCAATTCGGGTTGTTCGACCTCTTTCGAGCCGCTGAAGCCAACTTCGCCCGATATCCGGGTTCCTCACGCCACCTGCGTTGGCCCTCGCGTAGCCGGGCGAGCTGCTCAGGGGAGAAATGTGACCCTTTCTTCATACGGAATCGAGGTTCGATGGTACCTCGAACCGAGCCCTAATGATTTCGTTTCTGAAAGGGTTAGCCCCGAGTTGCCCCGGGGCGGAAGGAGTGTTGGTAAGGGTCCAAGGGCAGTCACCTCCAGACCCCCCTCAACCCTCCGAGATCGAGCCCTGCGAACGCAGTCTTTTAGCCCCGGTTTCCGTCCCAGCCCCGAGGCACGGATGGGTGGTAGGAAAGACCCCGCCGCTCGCAGAGCGTACGCTCGGGAGTACCATGCACGCAACCGCGAGAGGCTGAATGCCCGGAATCGGGCTTACTACGCCCGCAACAAGAAGCAGATGCATGCCCGGACTCGAGCTTACCTCGCTCGCAACCGGAAGAGGTTTAGCGAGCGTGACCGAGAGTATCGAGCCAAGATTCGGTCTACGAGACCTGACCTAGTCGAGAAGACTCGCGAACGGCGCCACCGCTACCATCAACTCCCCAAGAAGGAAATCAACGAGCGAATGCGGCGGTTGCGGACCGAGAATCCGCAGCTGGCCTACAAATATGTGAACGCGTGGCGGGCACGGCATCCTGGATGGTCTGCCAAGTACGACAAGCCGTGGAAGGTGAAGAACCGCGAGAGATGGCTCATGATTGTCCGGATCGCTAGCTCGAAGAGAAGGGCTAGAAAGAAGGCAAACGGCCCTTACGAACGGATCGATCCCTTGAAAGTACTAGAACGAGACGCAGGTCTCTGTGGGATTTGCGGTCGCCAAGTGGACCCGACCAGCTTCGAAATAGACCATATTATTCCGGTTTCGCGAGGGGGTCTGGACCTGATGTCGAACGTCCAACTTGCGCACCGTTCCTGTAACAGAAAGAAGTGGGATAAGATGCCCTCAGCCACACGGTCGTCTTAGAGAAAGACGGCCCCGAGTTTCCCCGGGGCCGAAGTCGACCCTACTCTGTTATCGGCTCAGAGGCATTCCGGCGCATGGCCGCCGTACCCCCGTCTGCCGCGCCCGTACCCCCTGTGCCTGAACCTCCCCCGGCCAAGAAACCCAGCCACCGAACTCGAAACCTAGCCATCGCTGTGGTTGTCGTGGTCGTCGTGATTGTCGTAGCGCTGGTCTGTCTCTACACGATTCCGATCTCGACGAACTACTCCGAGACGCTCACCGCGACTGTTGGCTCGAACGGAGTCGCAACCTTCAGCCCTCCCTCTGGTGCCCAGGTTCACGGGACATTTACTTCAACTGACGGTAGCGCGGTATCGTTCGAAATCCTGTCCTCTAACGGCAACACGGTTTACTCGGCCGACGCGAGTTCCGGTTCCTTCAGCTTCACGGCTTCGAATCCCCCGTACACCTTCGAGCTCCTGACGATAATCTTCAGTCACACGGTCGACGTATCGGGTCACTACACGGCCCCGTACCTCTGAAGAGACGGGCCGAAGGAAATGGCCCCGGGTTTCCCCGGGGCCGGAAGGGGTTAGTCTAGCCTGGCTACCTATCCGACTCGTTGGAGGAACGAGAGAGCGGATGGTCGCGAAGGCGTTCGGCGAAGGCTCGAAACGAACGACGGAGCCATTCCGGGGCCGGCTCCTGAGGTAAAGCCACCGACTGAGCTATGGCGGCATCCGAGGGAGAGTTACTGCCGCGGGACAGTAAGGCTTTCCCTCAACGGCGGTTCGAAACGTTCGGGCCGAGCCACTATCGTCGGACCTGAACGGGAGCTGTGATGGGACGCGGAGCCCAGGCGATCGCAAGGATCCCGCCGGCCGCGGCGAGTAGAGCACCCACGTAGAATCCACCATAGCCGAAGAACAGGCTCATGAACACTACGACGAGCACCATCGCTCCGTTGGCCACGTGGTGGTGCGGTTCGTGCCGCACGAGCAGGGCCATTACGAACAGGAAGAGTCCGGTGAACGCGACGTACCACGTGTCCGACGGAGTATTCTCTACGACAAGCAACGCTTCGAGAACGACGAAGAATCCCCCCATCGCGACGAGGACCGCGGCCGCGAGGGGTTTCTCCTCGGCGAGAGGCGGGGACGAACCCCGATAGGTCTGGCCGGCGGGCGTCGTCACTCCGCTACTCCCCTTCGAGCACAGCCAGCGCAGAGGCTTGTACCTTTGGGCGGCAGAGAGGCAGCGCCCCCCACCGCGAGGGCTCTTCGCGGTCGACCGGACGGTCATGGGGGCCGTGCGTCGGGCGTAGGTCGCCCCGCGGAGGTAGGGCGACGCATCCGGAATGATTCCGGGCGTTCCCTTGAAGGGGGGGAGCGTCAAGCCGGCCTCTCGGTCCGTTCCGGGCTCTTCAGCAAGCCTACTTAGGGGGCGGTCGCGTGCGTTCGGCGATGACGCGGACTCTGGAGTCCGACCGTGTGATCCGAGCCCCTCGGGGAGCGACGCTCTCCTGCCGCGGCTGGGGCCAGGAGGCAGCCCTTCGGCTCCTCGAGAACAACCTTGACCCGGAGGTCGCGCGCGACCCGAAGAGACTCATCGTCTACGGCGGTCGAGGGAAAGCGGCCCGCGACTGGGAATCGTTCGACCGGATCGTCGCGGCGTTGAAGACCCTCGGGAACGACGAAACCCTGCTCGTCCAATCCGGTAAGCCCGTGGGCATCTTCCCCACTCACCTCGACGCGCCCCGTGTGCTGATCGCGAACGCCCTGATCGTCCCTCGGTGGGCGACCGACGAGGTGTTCTGGGACCTGGAAAGCCGGGGCCTCACCATGTACGGGCAGATGACCGCCGGCAGCTGGATCTACATCGGGACCCAGGGGATTCTTCAGGGAACCTACGAAACGCTGGCCTCCCTTGCGCGCATCGAGTTCGGCGCATCGAGCCTGGCGGGGCGGTGGACTCTCACCTCCGGTCTTGGAGAGATGGGGGGCGCGCAACCGCTCGCGATCACGATGCTCGGGGGCGTCGGACTCATCGTGGACGTTGACCCCCGAGCGATCGAGCGACGTCTGAAGCACCGGTATCTTGACGAGGAGGCCCGCGACCTCGACGACGCCCTGTCCCGGGTCCAACGTGCCGTCCGCGAGCGCCGGCCCCTCTCGGTCGGCCTGTGCGGGAATGCGGCGGACGTCTTCCCAGAGATCGCTCGGAGGGGGACCCTTCCGGACGTCGTTAGCGACCAGACCGCGGCCCACGACATTCGGGTCGGGTACATCCCCCAGGGGATGACCGTCGAAGAGGCGGCGGTCGCCCGGGCGGCCGACCTGCCCGCGTACCTTGTGCGCGTGAAGGCATCGATCGCCACCGAGGCCCGGGCGATCCTCGAGATGCGGGAGCGCGGGGCCAAGGCGTTCGATTACGGGAACAACTTCCGCACGCAGGCCCGCGAGGCCGGGGTCACGAACGCGTTCGACATCGAAGGGTACGTTCCCCGGTACATCCGCCCGCTGTTCGCGGTCGGGAGCGGCCCCTTCCGGTGGCTCGCCCTCAGCGGCGAACCCGAAGATATCCACCGGATCGACCGGATGATACTCTCCGAGTTCGCGGCGAACGAGCACCTGTGCCGTTGGATCCGCCTCGCCGCTGACCGCGTCAAGTTCCAGGGGCTCCCCGCACGGATCTGCTACATGGCCTACGGCGAGCGGGAGCGATTCGGCCATCGCGTGAACCAGATGGTGCACGATGGCGAGGTGAGCGTGCCGGTCGCGATCGGCCGCGACCATCACGACACGGGGAGCGTCGCCAGCCCCTTCCGGGAGACGGAGGCGATGCGGGACGGCTCCGACGCGATCGCGGACTGGCCCATCCTGAACGCCCTCCTCAACGTCGCGAGCGGGGCTACGTGGGTGTCGGTCCATCACGGCGGCGGAGTGGGGATCGGCAACTCCATTCACGCCGGGCTCGTCGTGGTCGCGGACGGGACCCCCGACGCGGACCGGCGGATCGGACGGGTGCTGCACAACGACCCCGGCCTCGGCGTCGCCCGCCATGCGGACGCGGGATACCCCTCCTCGATCGCGCTCCTCCGGGGAGCCGGGTTCCGGGTTCCGGGGTTCGAAGACGACCCCGGCGCGACGAGCAAAGGGGCTTGAACCCCCGCCCACTACCCCGCTCATGGACGACCCCTCTCCCCAAGAAGCCGACCGACTGGCGCGCCAGGTGCTCACGGTCCGACTCCACCTGAAGCCCGGCGAGAACGTCACCATCGAGACCTATCCATCGGCGCTCCCCTGGGCCGCCGGGTTCGTGCGGGAGGCCCGCCGCCTGGGGGCTCGCCCGCTGTTGCACTACGAAGACGAACGCTCGTACTGGGCGGCGGTCGAGGAAGGAAGGTTGGACGCCATCGGTCAACCGGGGTCGCACGAATGGGCGGCGCTCGCGAAGACGGACGTCTACATCTACTTCTGGGGACCCGAGGACGGGGCGCGTCTCGAGGCGCTCCCGAAGGCGACCTTCGGGAAGTTGGTCGCCTTCAACTCGAAGTGGTACGAGGTGGCGCACCGCGCGGGCGTGCGTGGCGCTCGGATGGGAATCGCTCGCGTGACCGAGGCGAACGCTCGGCGTTGGGGCGTGTCGCTCGACGCCTGGAGGAAGGAGATGGTGAGAGCGACCATGCTCAACCCGAAGCAGTTCGTGGCCGACTCACGGAGGCTCCAGAAGGCGCTCGAGCGGGGCCACACCGCCCGAATCCGTCATCCCAACGGGACCGACCTGACCCTGGCTCTGGCAGGCCGCAAGGCGCTGATCGACCTCGGCTGGGTGACGGCCGCGTCCCGCCGGGCGCGGTTCGGCACGATGGCCTCTGTTCCGGATGGGTGCGTCTACGTCGCGATCGATGAATCGACCGCGGACGGAACGCTCGTCTCGAACCGGATGTCGAATCTCTTCGGCGAGCCCGTCCGGGGAGGGCGATGGACGTTCCGCGGAGGGCGTCTCGTCGGCCAAAGCTACGCCGCCGGAGCCGCGAGCGTACGAGAGGCGTACGCCAAGGGAGGGAAGGGCCGCGACCGCCCGGGGATGCTCGAGGTCGGACTCAACCCCTCCATCAGTATCTCTCCCGGCCTTGAGGAGGGCGAGCGGGGCGCCGTAACTGCCTTCGTGGGCACCAACACCGGGTACGGAGGGCGAACCCGGTCGAACTTCATCGCGCATCTCACGGTGGCCGGGGCGGAGCTCTCGATCGACGGCCGGACGGTGGTCCGGGGCGGCCGCATCGTCTGAGGGGCCCTCGAGGGAGCCCCGTGCGACGTCGTCGCATGGGGTCTAACGAAGGGGAGCTCTCCCGAAACACCGCCTTATCTCGGGGATTCCCGGCTTGGGTTCTCTGACGGAATGAGCTCCGTCGGAAGAAACCATGGCGAGAATCCACGGAACGAAACTTTGGGTGACGGCGACGGGCGTCGTGCTTCTCCTGGCCTTTGTGGCTATCCCGGCCCTCTCGGGCTCGGCGAGCGCTGCACCGGTGATGAGCACGGCCTCGACCAACCCCGCGACCCAATGGGCCTACGGAGGGCAGGGCTGGTCGAACAACACCCTCCAGTTTGGAAATGTGACGATCACCTGGGACGCGGCCTTTGGATGGACGGTAGTGTTCACCGTGACACCGACGACCCCAGGCACGTGGATGCTCGAAGAGCAGCGCACGGTCGGGATCACGATCTCGGTAACGTACACGGGCCCCATCCTGCACGCGACCTACAGCTACCACGGCCAGGAAGTGGACACCGCGTTCGCGAACCTGACGAACCAGTCCGCAGTCTACGTCAACGGCCAACCGGTCCCGGCCCTAGGGATTGACAATGCCTCAGCGTCCGTGGCCGCCTCGTTCTCCGAAGCGGTATCGAAGACCATCCACGGCCTGACCGCCGGCGCGTCCCTGGACGTGGCGGGCGTCGCCCACGCTTCGACGTCGTTCAGCCCCTCCCTCGGTCTGATCCCGCTCGACCTGATGGGCGTCAATGAGTGGAACTCCTCGGCGACCGCGAGTCCGTCGGCCTCGTGGAACGTGAGCTACTCGTGGACGGACACCGGTTTCAACGGGACGACCGGCTCCGGATCCGGGTCAAAGGTCGGTGGCCTTAGCGCGACCGGGCCCGTGAGCCTTACCGGGTACAAGCTGACCGTCACTCCCCCGGTCTTCCGTGACAGCAAGTCTCGGACCGCGATCCTGCTGGTCGTTCAGGGTCCCTTCGACAACTACGACGGGTTCATCTTCGTCCCCCACGCCTTCGACCTGTTCGGGACGGCCGTGCACGTCTACGACTCGACCGCGCTCGGCTCGGCGGGGATCTCCGCGGAGACCCTCTACGTCAGCTCCGGCCCCGGCGGCCTGAGCGTGACGGCGGCGTCCACGACCTTCGGCACGAGCACCCAATCGGTGAACGCACTCGCGACCCCGGTGAGCCAGGTCAGCCCGGCGGCGTCCCCGTCCTCCCCGAGTGGGACGGTCGTGGGCCAGCCGATGAGCGTCGCCCAAGCGAACGCGGAAGCGAACTGCCTGACCAACGGCTGCGGCGGCGCCGCGGCCGCCGGCCCGTTCGGTGCGCCCCTCGTCGCCCTCGTGGCCGTCGCGGTCGCGGTCGTGGTCGGGACGGTCGGTGTGATCGAGTGGCGTTCTTACGCCCGGCGCCAGTCCCAGAAGGGATTGGTGGGTGGGTATGGCGAGAGCTGGCCGAACGGCGTTCCCCCCGCCGCCGCCCTCTCCCCGCCCACGATGGGTCCGACCGACGGGAGCAATCTGCCGGACGACCCGGCCCGCCGACCCTGAGACGGAGAGGCGCCCGACGGTGGGCCCCGGGCGGGGCCCACCCAACCCATTCCCCCTTTTCTTCTCAATCGGAACGGAACGGGGCTACGCCCTCGCCGTGCTCCCCTCTCAGTGTTTCCGCGCCTTGAGAACCGCGTCGATCACCCGGCGGTCGGTGGGGTACTTCACGTGACCTCGAGCGGTGGTCAGGTCGAACCACTCGGCCCGGTCGAAGATCTTCTCGGGGTGCGCGGACCGCTCCGGGGTGAAGGCGAGGAAGTAGACAGTCGTCTTCTGCACGTTCCGTTTCGTCTCGGGTTGGTAGAACCGGTACGATACCTCGTCCACCTCGCTCCCGAGGCGGACATCGGAAAGCCCGGTCTCCTCTCGGATCTCTCGTAGGGCCGCGTCCGTGAGGGATTCCCCGGGGTCCACGTGCCCTTTCGGAAAGCACCAGCGGTCCTCGTCGCGCTGGTGCAGCAGGAGGGTCTCCTCCCCCGACTCGGACAGCAGGACAGCCCCCGCGGCGAGCTCGGCGACGATTGGGGCCGTGGGGCGATACGGTTCGCTCCGGGGGGGCACGGGACGACGGAGCCTGCCCCGCACTAAGAAAGCTCCCCTCCACGAAGCTTATGGACAGTCGATTCTCGTCGGGTCTCCGTGCTCGAAGCGAACGAAGAGTACCCCACCCTCGGGGCGCTCGTGCGCGGGAAAGCTCGAAAGAACGAGAACCGGATCGCCTTTCGATTCGCCTCCCGGGAGATCTCCTACGCCGACCTCGACCGGGAGTCGGACCGGGTCGCGAACGGCCTCGCGGCGGCCGGCATCGGTGTCGGGGACCGGGTGGCAAGCCTCTTGTTCAACACGCCGGAGTTCCCGTTCCTCTGGTTCGGGGCGGCGAAGCGCGGGGCGATCCTCGTTCCGCTCAACACCGGGCTGAAAGGGGAGATCCTCCGCTACGAACTGGCCGACAGCGCGCCCGCGGGCCTCGTCGTCGACCGCCGACTGTGGGACTCTTACGCTCCGTTCCGCGAGTCGCTTCACATCACTCGCGAATGGATCGCGACCCCGGAAGGCGGGAGCGAACCTCTCCCTATCGGCACGATGCCGTTCTCGGACCTGCCGTCCGACCAGGCAATCGACCCTCTGCCGACCGTTCGGGCGAGCGACGCGGCCTCGATCATGTACACGAGCGGGACGACCGGTCCTCCCAAGGGGGCTATCATCCCGCACCAGAAGCTGATTACCACCCCGACCGAGATCGGTCGTCGCAGCCGCCTCACGCCGAATTCGGTCCTGTACTCGGGCCTTCCGCTGTTCCACTGCAACGCGCAGGAGATGACGGCCCTCTCCGCCCTCCTGAACGACGTCACCGCCGCCTTCGACGAGCGGTTCCACGCGAGCACCTACTGGGAGACGGCGGCGAAGCTCGGCGCGACCCACATCTCGCTCCTCATCGCGATGATCAATGTGCTGTTCAAGCAACCGGAGAAGCCGACCGACCGTACCCACACGGTCCGCACCGCGCTGACGGCCGGAACGACGAAGGCGGTCTGGGGTGACTTCGAGCGCCGGTTCGGGGTGACGATCGTCGAGCTCTACGGAATGACCGAGTGCGGGTGCACGACCCTGATGAACCCTCCCGACGCGATCCGGGTCGGGTCGGTCGGGACGCCGCTCGGCTTCGTCGAGGCCGACGTCGTGGACGACGACGACCGGCCGGTGCCGGCGAACACCCGGGGGGAGCTGGTCGTCCGGCCGAAGGCCGCCTTCACGATGTTCTCCGGGTACCTCAACAAGCCGGAGAAGACGGTCGAGTCCTGGCGGAACCTCTGGTTCCACACGGGGGATTACGTGACCCGGGACGAGGACGGGTACTACTACTTCGTCGATCGGAAGAAGGACGTCATCCGGCGACGCGGAGAGAACCTCGCTCCGTACGACGTCGAGTCGGTCATGAACCGCCATCCCGCCGTCTTCGAGTCGGTGGTCGTGGGCGTCCCGTCGCCCCTCGGGGAAGAGGACGTGAAGGCATTCGTCCAACTGCAGCCCGGGGCCCAGGTTACGCCGAAAGAGCTCTTCGAGTTCTGCGTCGCGAACCTTCCGTTCTTCATGGTCCCGAAGTACATCGAGTTCCTCGACGAGATCCCACGGACCGCTAACCAGAAGGCGCAACGATTCGTCCTTCGAGGACGTCGAGGGGGCGCCGAACACGACCGGGACAAGCTCGGGATCGTCCTCGCGCGCCCGTAGCCCCGCTCCTTCCCGCGAGCGGGTGCTGGTGCTCCTGGACGCCAACGCGCTCCTTCTCCCGGTCCGGGCGCACTTCCCTCTCGAGTCCGAGGTCGGCCGGATTCGTCCCGGAGCGCGCCTCGTCGTGCCATCCTCCGTGGTCGATGAGCTCGATCGGCTCGTTGCCCGAGGGGTCCCCGGAGCCCGCGGCGCCTCGGCCCTCGCGAAGAAGTTCCCGGTGCTCCCGGTGGCGGGCCGGGGGGACACGGCGGTCCTGGACGCGGCCGTCCGTCAGGGGGCGTGGGTCGTCACCGCCGACCGGACGCTGGCCGAGCGGCTCCGGCGCCGCGGGGTCAACGTCCTCGTCCCCCGCGACCGCCATCGTCTCGAGCTGCGCCGCGGCCGGACCTCGACCCCCTCCGCACTGCTGTCCGGGTCCCCGGATGAGCCCGCCCGGCGTCGGCAACGGTTATGAATCGGCCTCGGCTCGTGCGCTCGTTCCCCTCCGATACCGATGCGCGACGACGACCGGATGCTCAACCTCACCGATGCCGAGTTCGGTAGTGGGATCGTCGGGGTCTGCGACATCTGCGGATCGCGCCAAGCGGTCGTGGTCCTGACGAAAGAGCGGTTCAAGCTCTGCGTCCTCGACTTCCTCAACAAGACCTGGATCAAGACCGACAAGAAGCCCGGGGTCCCCGCTCCTCTCTACCGGAGCGAGCGGGTCACGTTCGACACGGGGGCCACGAGCTCGGGAAAGGCCCAGGCAATCGTCCTTTCGCCCACGAAGACCGTGAAGCACCCGGTTGTCCTTCTGACGCCGGACACCTACGGGATCACCACGACCCTCCTCGACGCGGCGATCCGGTTCGCGCGCGAGGGGTACGAAGTGCTCATCCCGGACATTATCAAGACGGACGGACGGGGAGCCGCGCTCCACGTCGCCCTCCGGTCGAGCGCCCGGTTCCGCGGCGGCGTCGCGGTGGGCTCCCCTCAGGTCGCGAATCTCCTCCGCCTCTACGGGGACGCCCTCAACTACCTGCGCAGCCGGGAGATGGTCGACCCGACGAAGGCGGCGCTCTTCGGGACATCGTACGGGGCGAGCCTGGCCCTCGCCCTCGCCGCTCAGGACACGAGGCTCGCCGCGGTGGCGCTCGCCTATCCGATGGCGGTCCGTCCTCCCGACCTCGCGAACCTCATCACGGTTCCCATCCTCTACCTTCGGGGTTCGGCCGACCGCTCGTCCGGGAAAGCCTGGACCCAACTGGTCGCCGCCCAGTCTGCGACCCGCACCTCGATCGAGTTTGTCGAGATCCCTGGGGCCCGCCACGATTTCCTCGCCCGGGACCTCTCCGCGTACGAGGTCGGCGCGGCGGAGGCCGCGTGGACCTGGATCCTCGCCTTCCTGAAGAGAAACCTCGTCCCCCCGCCCCCGAAGCCGCCCGTGATGCCTCCCAAGCCCGTGGCCGCCGCCCCTTCCGCCAAACCGTCGGCCCCCGCTCCTTCACCCGCACCCGCCGCGAAGCCTTCCCCGGCGGTGGCGTCGCCCCGGTGATACCGGGGGATTACCACGCCTGGGCAGGTACTCCAGTAAGCTGATCCGCCGTCAGCCCGGAACCACCGGTTTCCGGACCCGGGACCCCTATGGTCCGTACCCGAACGGACCCCATGCGACCCTGCCTAACCCAATTCTGATATCGCTCTAGCGCCATCACCTCGCGTGGCGCGCGGTCAATGGCCCATGGGGGTGGGCGCGTACACTGGCGCCGACCAGCCGACGGTTCCCGCGGACGATGGGTGGGTCGCTCCCGTCGAGGACAAATCAGTGCCCCCTGGGACGCCCGCGTCCCCTCCCCCCCCACTCGGCCGCAGAGCCCGTGTATTCCTGATTCTAGCCGTCGTGCTCGTGGCCGTCGTGGTCGTGATCGCGATGCTTGCCTTTGTGGTGCCCGAGCAATACCCCGAGCACCAGACCCTGACTCTCAACTCCGAACTGGGCTGGCACCAATCGGTCTGCGTCCCCGACGAGACGCAGTTCGGTGGGGTCACGACCAACGTCTCCTTCAGGTGGTGGACCCCTAACCCGTCCCCAGTCATCCTCCGGGCCTCGTACACCGTCTGGCCAGCGGGGTCGCTCGAGCCGGGCAATCAGGTCGTCTACAGCGGCGCCGGAACGTCGGGAAGCGGATGGTATACCTCGGGACCGTACCCGGGTAACGCTGGGTCCGAATACTTTGATGCCATCGCAGGTTCGGGCCCCCTCGTCTCCCCGGTGTACGTCAACATTTCCTATGAGCTGCCCGGCCACTACCTAGGCGGCCCGTCCACCGCGCCGTATTGTGGCAACTAGCCGGGTCCCGTGGACGAATAGAGGGGACGGCCCGAGGAAGGCACCCCGGTGCTCACCGCCTCTGCGGGCGGTCGTCAGGTCGAGTAGTCGTAGAAGCCCTTTCCGGTCTTCCGTCCCAGGTGGCCGGCGTCGACGAGTCGTCGTAGCAGGGGAGCGGGTCGGTACTTCGAATCCCCGTACTCGTGGTAGAGGGTCTCGACGACCTCGAGGACCACGTCTAGGCCGATCATGTCCGCGAGCTCGAGCGGCCCCATCGGCATCCCGGCCCCGGTCTTCATCGCGGTGTCGATGTCCCGCGCCGAGGCGACGTTTTCGTCCAGCGCGAAGGCGGCTTCGTTCAGGAGGGGGACCAGCAGCCGGTTGACGACGAAGGCGGTCGATTCCTTCACTCGGATCGGGACGAGCGGGCCGCGGTGGTTGCGGAGACCGCGCAGGAATTCGATCGTGCCGGTGATGACCTCCTCCCGCGTTTCCACACCGCCCGCGACCTCGACCAATGGAAGGGTGGTCACCGGGTTGAAGAAGTGGACGACCAGGGTTTCGGGCGCGTGCTTCAGCCCGCGGGCGAGGCGCGTGATCGAAAGGGACGACGTGTTCGTTCCGATGACCGTCTGGTCGGCGATGATCCGGTCGAGCGCCTCGAGGACCGGGCGCTTCACCTCCGGCCGCTCGAAGACCGCCTCGATGACCAGGTCGACCTCCGCGAACGGGGCGTATTCGGTCGTGCCGTGTACCCGCGCGATGACCTCGTCGCCCTGGGCCCGGGAGAATTGCGGCGCCGTCTTGGCCCGGACCTTCGCCTTCTGGTCTTCCGAAAGGTCCCCCGCGAGCTCCGAGATCCGTCCGATCTCCTTCGGGGCGCGCTTCTCGTGGAAACGAACCAGATCGTCCACGTACCCGCGGACCCGAGCCAGACCCTTCTCGACGAGAGGTGCATCGACGTCCTTCAGGACGACCTCGATCCCGTTGAGCGCGAGGACCTCAGCGATCGCGGCCCCCATCGTTCCGGCGCCCACGACCCCGGCCTTAACGACCCGCATATCGGCTCCGGGCGAGGGACCACGGGACCGCTACATAACCTGTCGGTGAGAAAACCCGCCGCTCGCGCTCGCTCGGACGGGGTCCACGGTCGGTCGGAGTTCTCAAAGATCGGTAGTGCGTTTCGCGCTCGATGAAATGAAAACGATGAGGAGGGGACGGCATGGGTATCGCCGGCGACTCGTCGGGAATCCAATCCCAAAGCGCGGCCCATCCGAAGGTTTAAGGAGCGGACGAGACTCGACGGCTTCGCGCGGGGATAGCCCAGCCCGGTAAGGCGCTGGATTGCTAATCCAGTGGTGGTTTCACCTCGGGGGTTCAAAAGGGGGGTCGGCCGGACCGTCCCCTCGGGACGTCCCCCTCCCCGCGTCCCTACTGGGTCGGCTCCGGCCGTGCCCGATGTACGTCCCCGTCCCGCCGGACCTCAACGAGGGCTCCCGGGACGGGGAGCACCCCTTCCACGATCGCAAGGACGCGCACCGCATCGGCCACCTCGACCAGGGCGAGTCGGTGCGGCGCGTGCCACCCGGAAGCCGGGTAGTGGAGCTCGGTCGCGGCGAGGACCCGTCCGACCGCCGAAGTGGAGTATGGCGAGCAGTCGGGCGACCCGCACTTCGGGCACGGTCCGTCGGTGGGCAGGAACCGTGCGTGGCAGGAGTGGCACTGCGTGAGCTCGAGGGTCGCACCGGGGATCACGGGCTCTTTCCTCCGAGGATGGTGACGAAATTGTGCGAACCGATCCCGCTCACCGCGTGCGCGAGGCCGACCTTCGGCCGGGTCGCGATGGCATGGGAACCGGCCTCCCCCCTCAGCTGGAGCGCCACCTCGCCAATCGCGGCCAACCCCGACGCAGCGATCGGGTGCCCGCGCCCGACGACGCCCCCACTTGGGTTCACGGGGAGACGGCCGTCGAGACCGACCCACCCTTCCCGGAACCACTTCGGGGCCTCGCCCGGGCCGCAGAATCCCAGGTCCTCGAGGTGCATCAGCGTGAACGGCGAGAAGGCGTCGTGGACCTCGACGACGTTGACCTCCTTGCGGGTGAGATGCGCGGCCTCGTAGGCGACGCGCGCCGCCACTCGGGTGGCCGTGAAGCTTGTCAGCTCCTCTCGGTCAACGAGGCGCAGGGCGTCGAACCCTTGGCCCAGGCCCAGGACGGTCGCCGGGCCCGTTCCTTTCTCGAGCACGACCGCGGTGGCGCCGTCCGAGATGGCGGAGCAGTGGAGCAGACGAAGCGGAAGCGCCACCACGCGGCTTGAGGCGACCTCTTCCGGGGTGACGGCCTTCTGGAAATGCGCGTTCGGGTTCCGGGCCGCCATCGACCGGGCGTGCACCGCGGTAATGTCGCAGATGTCGGTCGATAACCCGTAGCGCTGCAAGTAGCGCGCCGTCACGATCGCGGCCAGTCCGGGCATGGTCGCGCCGGCCGCGACCTCGCTCATGTGGAGGGCGGCCGAGAGTTCCTTCGTGATCTCCGCGGTGGAACGGTCCGTCATCTTCTCGGCCGCGATGACGAGCGCCCGTTCGAACCGACCCGTCTCCAGGGCCAGGGCGGCGACATGGAAGGCCATCCCTCCGGTCCCGCTCGAGGATTCCACCCGGAAGCCGGAGGCCGATTCCAGCCCGAGGCGGCCCACGAGCCGGGGCAGCAGGGCCTCGCGTCCGTGCGGACCCTGCGCGAACATGGACCCGACGACGAGGAGGTCGACCGGTTTCCGGCCGATCCCCTCGAGGGCGAAGTTCGCGGCCTCGGCTGCGAGGGTGATGAGCCCTTCGGGACGTTTTCCGAACCGACCCATCCCGACCGAAGCGACGTGAATCGTCATCCGCTTACCCCGCTCGCCGCTCCATAAGGAAGCGGACCTCATAGAGGAAGCGCGAGAGTGGGAACCCCTCCTCCCACCGAAGGATCCCGTTCCCTTCGGGCGTCCGGCTGACCGGAGGGAGCCGGCGGCAGACCACCCGGAGGATCCCCGACTCCGGCAGGTCGCCGGCCACGAAGATCCGCCAGGTCTCGGTCCCCCGGAGCCCGACCCGTCGGTAGGCGTACAGCACCGTGAGGCCGACCCGTGCGACCGCCTTACGATGCGCCTCCAACTGCGCGTTGGCGCGCCCGCTGGCCGCGGAGAACCGGATGACGGGTTCGGCCGACGCTTTGACCTCGAGCGGGAAGGCGAACTCCCGGCGGAGCGCTACCAGGTCGAACCCAAGGGATCCGGCAGCGCGGATGATGAGGAACGGTTGCTCGATGAGCCGCTCGAACTCGGAACGCTCGGTCGGAGGGAGGGCGCGCGCGTAGCTGCGGACGGCGTCGGGCTGTCCCTCCAGGAGGCTGCGAAGCTCCCGTTCGTACGCGGAGGCGCTGCGTCCCACCACGGCGGGAGACTCTGTTGGTGGGATAATATAAGTCGGTCGGGGGACTCGTGTTGGAAAGTGACCGCGTCGGGCGACCTCGAGATCCTGGCATCGGACCTCCCGGTGGCGCGGGTCCTCGCCGCGATGGTCGCGGACTCCGACCGGCGTCGAACGGTCCGCGGCCTGGCGGCCCAGCCCGCCCGATTCCGGCTCTCGGAGCTGCGCACCCGGTTGCTTCGGGAACGAGTGTTCAAAGATTCCTCGCGGCTGCTCACGCGCCTCAAACGTCGGGGCCTACTCCTCGAACTTCCCGAAGGGCGGGGCGAGAAGGTCTACCAGGTCCCGTACCCGGAGGAGCTGCGCCAGCTGCTGCTCGACGAGCTCGAGCGGTCGGAGGCGGTCGAGACCTCCGCGCTCGGCCCGGTCCCGGACGAGCGGGCGGAGATCCGGGCCATGGACGGGGAGTTCCTGGACCGCCTTCGCGAGGTCCTTCGGGACCGGCTCGAGGCGACGGTGGAATTCGGGAAGACCTTCAATGTCCAGAAGCTCGCCGCGTACCTGAAGGGTCTCTTCGGGGAGGAGCTCTACTTCGACTCCCTGATCTCGATCCTCCAGCAGTACGCCCTCGCCGACGCGCCGCTCCTCGCGCCCACGGGACGCCCGACCGGAACGACCGGGTTCCACCTCGCCCTCTTCGGACCGCCCGGGACGGGAAAGACATTCTCGATCGACGACCTCATCCGGGGCAACCCGCGAAGCGGCGTGCCTCCGCACGGCCTACCGGGCCGGAACCGCTACTGCGGAGGGATCACCCCGGTCCAGTTCCTCCGGGTCGGGGCGGCCTACACCGGCCGGACGTTCAACTTCATCGTTCCCGAGTTCAACGACTGGTTCAAGTATCGAGGGATGGTCGAGCCGTTGAAGCTCGTCATGGAACAGCGCGAAGTGAAGTGGGAGACAACGTTCGGGACGGTCGGGCCCTATACGTTCCATTCGTTCTTCTCGGTGAACTACAACGTCCGGACCGCGGGGGCCCAGGACTACTGGACGACGATCGCGGACCCGAACTTCGCGGCGCTCGAGGACCGTATGCTCCTTCGGTTCCACCCCATGACCCGGGCCCGCTTCCGCGCCGTGGAGGCGAGCTCCGAACGGCTCGAGCTAGGAGAGCTCGACTTCGCGCTCGCCGAGAGGATCCGGGACCACCTCACGCTCGTGTACGCGGTCGAGACCGGGCATCCGCTCGTCACCGGGAAGTTCCGGTCGAGGCCGGTTCGGCTCGAGCGCGCTCTCTACGAGAAGCTCCGCGAGGTTTCCGAACGGGCTCTCAAGACCACGGACTTCCCGAAGTTCTCTCCTCGGCTCAAATCGCGGGCCGTCCGCCTCGCGGCGGCCGCGTCCTTGCTCACGTACTTCGCCACCTCTCCCCAGGAGACGGTGAAAATCGGCCCCGAGGAATCCGAGTTCGCCCGTCGCTTCTACGAGGAGGAGATCCGTGCCCGAGAAGGGCGCCACGGACGCGCCGCGGGCTAGGCGCGAACGGGCCGTCCGGTTCCGGCGGCCGGCCGCGGAGGTCGTCCAACGGGCCGCACGGCGCGTCGTGCGGGGCGGTAAGGCCTCGTTCGCCTCCCAGGCCGAGTTTCGAAAAGCGCTCCTGAAGCTGCTCCGCCGCGACGAGCCCCTCGCGGTCCTGGGGGGGGCGCGGCTGCGACGGCTGCTCATCGATGTCCCGGGCGTGCGAATGACCGTACGCTTCACCGAACGCGCGACGTCCCGGCCGCTCGTGGCGTGTCCCGTCTGCAGTTCCCCGCTGGCCCCGATCCACAACCGCACTCTCACGGGCGACACGGTGGTGCTCGGACAGCGTTGCACTCGCTGTGACTACTGGACCCACGGGGCGCGAAGAGTGCCGGTGCGCTACCTCTTCTCCGAAGCCGGGATCGACGGGAGACCGAGACGGATGGAGGACGCGCGTCCGACGTCCCGCCGACCGCCTCAGGGCGGGACGTAAGGCGATACCGGTCCCGCGGGAGGATGCCTTCTTCCCTTTCGGCCGCCGGCCGCGAACAGGACCACGGCCGCCACGACTCCCCCCAGCACGAGGCCGAGGAACAACCCCGACCCGAACCCTCCGCTCACGGCCGACAGGCCCCCTCCGGAGCTCGACGCGACCGTCACGGACAGGTTGGTCTCTACGCTCGCACCCACCGCGTCGGTGAGCGTGACCTTCACTGTGTACGTCCCCGTGGAGGCGTAGCTGTGGTTGACCGAAAGACCGCTCGCGAACGAGCCGTCGCCGAACGACCAGGTCTCGCTATAGGGCGGAGTGCCCCCGGATATGTTGGACGTGAAGGTCACGGGTGCTCCCGGCGTAGCCGCATTGGAAGAGGAAACACTCCCCGCGGTGAGCGTCGCGGTCAGCGATGGGTGTACCGTGACCTCCACAGACCTGTTGGCGGTCACGCCCAACGCATCGACGTAAGCGAATGTGACCGTGTAGTTGCCGGGATGGGTCCACGCGTGGGAAGTATTCGGGCCGACCGCCTCGGTCCCGTCTTCGAACGTCCACTTCTCTTGAGAAGTTCCCGTTCCGCCGGTGACGGTCGCATTGAATGAGATGGGGATGGCGACATCCGTGATAGTACCCGGGGTGAGGGACACCCCGACGCTTGGGGGTGGAACCACGGTGACGACCACGGAAGATTCATTGGTGGCGCCCGTCGAGTCCCGGACCTCGGTCGTCAGAAGGAAGACACCCGGCTGCGAGTAGGTGTGCGACGCGCTCGGCCCGGACGACGCGGTCCCGTCGCCGAACGACCATTGATAGGAGTCGGGCGGCACGCCACCCGAGGTCGAGGCACTCGCGACGAGCGGGACACCAACGTCAAGGTCCGGGAAGGTCGAGGGCGAGAACCTCAGTAGGATCGAGAGAGACCCGGCCACGGTGAGGGTCGCGCTAACGTTGGCCGAGTTGCCAAAAGAGTCGGTGACGTTCGCGGCCAGCGTGAACACGCCCGCTGAGGAAGGCGTACAATTCAGTTGAGATTCGTCCGAAGAGGTGCACCCTGGAGGGAGCCCGTAGTAGGTCACCGTGGACGGGCCGGCTCCCCCCTCATAAGTTACGATCATGGAGGTGGGGTACCCAAGGTCGATGGTCGATGGGCTCGCGGCGAAGTCCGTGATCTGTGGGTGGCTCGAAATGACGCTCACGGTCCCGGACAACTCGTTGGCGACCCAGATCATCGCCGAGCCGGGGGCGGCGCCGTTCCCGGCTGAGATGACGCCGAAGGCGTCCGGAGCCTCACCCACCGGGATTTCGAGCGAACCGCCCTCGCTCGCCGAAACCGAGGAACCATCCAGCACAACCACGGTCCCCTGTTTGCCGGGAACCAACCCGGTGGTCGCGACGAAGACGTCCTCCCTCGAAGGTTCGTAAACCTCGCCGAGGACTTTGTGGGTGTCCCCAAGGGAAATGGGTCCGCCGTCGACCGTGAACGATGACACGTTAACGGTCGAGACATCGTCGCCTGCAGCGTAAACCCGGTCATCCGCGGGGTCGAAGACAATGCTGGTGACGTTCGATCCTACGTCGATCGATGTATCCCACGAATCTCCAGTTTGCGAGTGTAAAACCTCGACCACATCGGGGGACTTCAACACGAAGACCGCGGAACTGGAAGGGGCGACGGCGATCCCATCTATCGCGCTGGGTGAGACTGGCAGGGCCGTCGAGTGCAAGACCGCATCCGTCGCCAAGTCCACCGCGGCGACACCCCGGTTGACGTTCATGAGCCAGAGGAGATTGTCAGGTTGATCTATGACGAGCTGGCTTGTGTCCCCGCTCAGGCCTGTTACCGGTTCTATCAGCTTTTCCGAGGAAGCATTGTACACTTCCAAGCCGTCGGCCGTGCCAACAAAGAGTCGGTTGATGGCCGAGTCCACTACAATGGAAAGTGGAGGCGACGTCGTCGATATCACAGGAGACGATTCATGGAGTTGCAGAGGTCCCAGTGCGTAAATCACAGACCCGTCAGTCGAGGCCGAATAGACTTGGGACTGACCCTGGAGATAGCTGATTGACACCAGCTGGGGGGAAGCCGTGAGCGCAGCCGGGACCACGGAATTCGAGGAAAGGCTCACGGACTCAAGAACTCGGGCATCCGACGTCCAACAATAGACGATTCCAGATTGAGGGTCGAGCACGAGCTGGGTGGCGTTCTTGGCGACCGGAATCTCGGTGGAGGTCGTTGTGCCGCCGCTCGAGCCCATGATCACGACGTCCCCACCACTCGCATTTCCCAGGACGAACTCGCTTCCGTTTGCGGAGGTGGTTGCAGCGACGACACCCTTTCCGACATCGACACTATTGTAGACTCCTTGGTCGCTTGCTCTGATGATTGTGGCGTACCCGGCTGACGGGATTGTTGCGACAACATTGCCGGTCTGGGGCGAGTATGCTAAACCCATCGCCGACCCGAAGGCGAGCTTAATCGGCGACAAAAGACTAGGTGGGCTCGTTGCGTTAATCACGGATAGGTTCGTGCTACCCGCGTTCGCTACGAAAACGATCCCGTCGTGCGGGTCATCAACAAGCGACACAGGGTCAGTGCCGACGGTAACGCCTCCAAGTGAAACCCGGTTGTCAGTTGCATTGATAATGGTGACGTTCGCTGAGCCCGAATTCGCCACGAAGACGTAGTTGGAGTCGGCGTCGAACGCGAGGGCATCCGGATCGGACCCGACCGGGATCGGAGACCCGACGAGGGTGCCCGTACGGGGATTCACCGCGAGGACGGAGTCGCGGGCGGGTTGAGTGGCATAGACCAGCCCATTCCCCGGGTCATAGATCACCGCGGATGAGTTCGAGACATTGGTCACGAACCCGTCGAAAGCGCCGCTGGTCAGGTTGAACACGGCGACGGGAGCCGCCGTGGGGAAAGGGACTCCGGGAATCGATACGCTCCGCTGCGGGAACCAAATCGTGTCGGTGGACGGGACGTAGGCCGGAGTTCCGACCTGCCACGAGGAGACGCTGGACGTGAAACTCCCGGCTAGGGAAGTGTTGAAGCCGGGAAACACCGTTCGAACGACCGAGCCGACGGAAGCGCTGGAGAGCGACGAGAGCGACGCTGATCTCGGCGCTACCAAGGTCCCCGACGTGGACGCGGGGTCGCGGGCCGCGGCCGGAGGGCTCGGAGCGCCGGCCGAGATCGATGCGGGACTAGGGATCGCCGGGTGGGAGGCGATGGTCGGTGCGATCAGCGTGCTCGCCAGGACCACCGCGGCGAGCAGCAGGACCCAGCCGCGGCGAGAAGAGAAAGCGGCGGCTCGGACCCGCCCACCACCCATGGCGGTCCGAATCAGGTGACCCGGTATTAAACGGGAAGGGCGGACTCACTGCATCGTTCGGATGACCCGACCGGCGTGCCCGTCGATGAGCACCGTCACGTTCTCGGTCCTGTGGTCGAAGCGGAAGTACCAGATCGGTGCGTGCAATAGCTCGCCCTCGGAGACCTGGACCTCGCACCTGATGTTGGAGACCATGTGGTGTTTCTGGTGCGCCGCCTCCGACTGGAGCTGCTTCACGAACGCCTCGGCGGCGAACTTCGCCGCGTCCTCGCCGAGGTCCCCGTTGAGGATGGGCGCGGTGGGGGAGATCGACTTCTTGTCGAAGAAGGTCCGGTCCGTAAGCGAGAACTGGTAGTCCTTCGGCTGGTAGGCGGTCATCGCCTTCACCGCGACGACCGGGTACTCGTACTGACCCGAGATCGTCTCCGATCGGTTCGGGTTCACCACGGGACCCGCCATGATCGGCATCACGGTGAACCCGCCCCGGTTGCCTCCGAGAATGTTCCCGAGCAACGCTCCGGCCGCAACGGTGCCGGCGGTGGCGCCCACGCTCGTCGCGACCGCTTGGTACTGGTAGGTGGTGCTCGCGGAGGCCGGCATGACCCAGAACGGGACGTAGCTCAGGCGCTCCTCGGCGACCCTCGACTCCTCCAGGAAGTGCCGGTGGAGGAACCCCTGGTCGAGGTACCCCCGGACGATCTTGAGCGCCGCGTCGCGGTCCGCCACGGCGAGCGACAGCATCGTGTGCTTGGAGATCTCCTTCCACCCTTGCCCGCCGAGGGTGACCGAGCCCCCGCAGTAGTCGCACGTGATCACCATCTCGCCGAACGTGGGCTTGATGGGAGCGCCGCACGCGGGGCACTTGAGCTCCTGGACTCCCGCGGCCGCGATCGGGGCCGTGGAGGAGGGGGCCGTTGCGGCCGGCGGCGACGCCGGTCGCGCGGCGCCACCGATGGGGGTCCCGCACTTCATGCAGAACTGGGCGTCGTCCGGCACCTGCGCGCCGCACTTCATGCAGTAGGCCATCTTGGAAACCTCCTAGCTAAGTGCGGACCGCTCCGGCGACCTCGGGGAACTACAGGGTGGCCCCACAGTTCGGACAGAACTTTCCGGTCGCGGGAGCGTCCATCGCGCACTTCGGACACTTGCGGGCTGGCGGGGGCGCGAGGGACGCCCCGCAGTTCGCACAGAACTTGGTCCCGGCAGCGTTCGGCTGCCCGCACTTCGGACATGGAGGGCCCTGGGCGGCCGCGGGTGCCGCCATGCCGCCCATCGGGGTCCCGCAGTTAGGGCAGAACCGGACCCCCGCGGGAACGAGCGTGGCGCACTTCGGACATGGTTGACCGGGTCCGGGGCCGTACATGCCCTGCATCTGACCGGACATCCCGTAGCCGATTCCCATGCCGGCGCCGAGACCGACGCCCGCTCCCGCCAGCGAGCCGGCGGTGCCGGAGGGGTTCGCGGCGGCGGTGGTCATCGCCTGCCCCGCCTGGTACTGCATGTAGTTCACGCCGAGGACGCTCATCTGGGAGCGGGTGTTGACGGCCTTCTGAACATCGTCCGGGAGGTTGATGGAAAGCCCCTGGATCTGCTTGATCTCGACGCCGAGGGGCCCGAAGTGCTGCGGGGCGAAGCCGAGGACGGCCTGCTCGATCGTCGTGAGCTGGGTCGCGAGGTCGGTGACCCGCATGCCCTGGTCCTTGAGCTTCCCCAGGCTGTTGTAGACGAGGATGACCATCTGGTCGCGGAGCCTCGCCTCGACGTCGGGGGTAGTGACGGCCCCGAACGTCCCGACGAACTGGTTGATGAAATTGTCCGGTGCGGCGACGTTCCAACGGTACTCGCCGAAGACCCGCAGCTGCACGAGGCCGAAGTCCGAGTCGCGGAAGACGTACGGCTCAGAGCTCCCAAACTTTCCGTCGAAGATGCGGCGCTGGAGGTAGTAGACCTCCGCCTCCTGGCGGACCCCCGAGAGCTCCTTGACGAGGTTCCCGACGATCGGCGCGTTGATGCTCGTGAGGGCGTACCGGTCGGGGCGGTCCAGGTAGGCGAGGACCTTACCGTCCCGGTAGAAGACGGCGGTCTCGTCCTGGCGGACGACGACGTTGTCGTTCAGTCGGATGTTGCGCGGGACGCGCCACATCACGTTGGGGCCCTTGTAGACATCCTCCCAGTTGATGGTGGTCGACCCGAAGAGACTGCCGCCTTTTGCCGGGATAGGTGCGTTCGTGACCATCGTTCGATCTCCTCTCTACTTCCTTGTTAAGAAATCCGGATCCCCTCGATGACCTGCACGCGGGCCTTGAACGCCTGGTCGAGCTGGTTCACCTGGCCTCGCGCGGTCGCGACGAGGGCCGAGACCGCGGCCGGGTTCGCCCCCGTCGCGATCGACGGCAGCGGCGAGATCGTCTGGTTGAGCTGGTCGGCCGCCTGCGCGAACCCGTAGTCGTACTCGTAGAGGCGGTCGAGCTGCTGCGGGTTGATGCGCACCGCGGGCGAGATGCCCGTGTAGCCCTGCTCCGCGAATCGGATCTGGCCCTCGAGGCGGAGGAGGTCGGCGATGATGGGGGCGAGGTCGTAGAGCGCCTGGAACTGGTTCGCGTTCGTCAGCGCCGTGCGGGCGTTCTCGATGGTCGTGCGCGCGTTCTTGACCTGGTCCGCTACCTGGATCCGCAGGAAGCTGTCGGCCGCCCGGATGTCCTCGCCCTGCCGGTATCCGCGGAAGCCGGGAATGAGCAGCTGCAGTCGCTTGAGGGCCCCTTGGCTGTCCTCCACCTTCTCCCGGAGGTCGACCGGAGGAGAGCCGGTCGGGGCCTGGGTACCGGTCGAACTGCCGCCTTGCGTGAACAACGATGACCCACAGAGGTTGCAGTACCGGGAACCGGGCGCAGCGGCCGACCCGCATTTGGGGCAGGTGAGCGCCCCGCTCGGCGGGGGCGGCGGCGAGGGAGGAGGCGGGAGAGGAGCGCTGGTCGCCATCCTACGGGCTCCGGGGTGGGGTCGACGGGGGATTGGCCGGGGGAGGGGAGGCCGGCGGGGACGCCGCCGTCGGGACGCTCGGGGAGTTGGCGGCAGCGTAGGAGAAGGCGGACGGAGCGGTCTCGTTCCGCCATTTGGTCCTCGGAACCTGCAGGTTCTCCGTGGCGCGGACCGCGCGAACGCGCCAGCCGATCAGGGCGACCGTGACGATCAGCACGATGAGCAGGATGGCGAGCCCCACCAGCTGGTCGTTGGTCGAGATGACGCTGCTGCCGAGGTAGTACTGGCCGAGGCCGACCGTTAGGAACAGGACCGCGAATCCCATCCCGAAGAATCCCCACGCGAGGGAACGCTGGTAGCTCGGATCCCGGGAGAGCGACTCCGCGAGATAGCAGCCGAGGGCCAAGATGAGGGAGACGATCCCGATCAGCAGGAGGGCGGTGAAGTGCTGGTTCGCCTGAAAAACCTCGTAGAGAAGCAGGAATATGACCACGGCCAAGACGAGGAACAACGCCGTGAGGAGCGGCCCGCTCCATCGTGTGCGTACCGGTTGCAAGGCCGTGGGAGGTCCCGTCATCGTATCGTCCTTCGATGAAAGAACCGCTTCCGCTATAAGAGTTCAGGTGCCGCTTTTCGACTCAGAGGCGCGGCTCATCGTCGGGCTTCTCCCGACGAGGCCGGGCCGGGGGAGTGACAGGAGCCGGCGGCTCGGCGATCGGCTTCGCCGGCGCCTTCCCTGCGGGCGCCGTCGGAGCCGCGGGAGCTGTCGGGGTGGCGGGCCTTGGGGGCGATTTGACGGCAGAGGCGGGCGGGGTCCGGGCCCGCTCCAGCGCCGGCCTTGCCGCCTTCGTGGGCGGTTCCGGTCGGGCGGCGGCCGGCGGCTTCGCCGGGTGCGGTTCGTGGTGGATCGCTTCCGTCTTGGCCGGGGCCGGCTTCCGTTGGAAGACCCCCTTCAGGCCGGTGAGGCCTCCTCCGCGCGCGACCGTGCGACCGGACGGGGCCTGGACGATGACCCCTTCGAGCGGCCGGGAGCTGACCGTCGTGACGGCCTGCCCGCACTTCGGGCAGGTCGGGAACTGGCCGATGCAGTGCTGGCAGAGCGGCGCGCCGCAGCCGTGGGCCACGGAGGCGAGACCGCCGCACCCAACGCAGCGAGGGGCCGCCGCGGCGTGGGCCGCCGGGGAACCGGTCCCTCCGGGAGCGGTGGCGCCGTCGCCGCCTCCGCTCCAGTCGCCCGAAGGAGCGGGAACGACGACCGTCTCGACCCCCGCGGGGCCTTCGGAGGGGATGATAGGGCCAGCGTACTCCTCGGCGTCCTCCGGCGCCGCCTCGGCCGCCTCACGCGATCGGAACTCAGGGGAGTACGCCCCGAGGTCGAGCGCTGCCAGCGGCGCGTGCACAGCGGACCCCGCCTGCTCGACGACCTTGATCAGGCGGGCCTTGTAGATCCCTACCCGGAGCGTACGGACGAGCTGGAAGAGCGTCCGCTGCTCCGCCGGGAGCACGAGAGCCTTGCGGGCGAGCTCCTCGACATCCGGCGTCAGCTTGAGGTTCTCGGGGCGCAGGTCGGCTTCGAGGACCGCACGCAGGTAGCCGAACAGGCGCTCGATCTGGTCGAGGGAGTAGGCCGGGGGTGAGAGGACCGCGACATCGGCGAGGGTGAACCCCCGCCGCTCGATCCCCGGGGGCCGGTGCTCCACGGCCGATGTGATGAGGTGATACGAAGCGTTCTCGAGGTCGCGGACCTCGTTGGCGTCCAGCCGGTCGAGGTCGACCTTCGCGTCCCGGCCGATCGAGGATAGCACCGGCTCCAGGAACTCGTAGGGAACATGGAGCGTGACGAACAGGTCGTTCTTCGTGACCGTCCGGTTGAGCCGAGCTTCGAGCAGGAGCGCGTCGCGCGCGAACCGCTGGACCTCGGCGTCCCGGGTCTTCTGGAGGGCGAGCTTCTTACCGTCCTTCGCGGGAGCGTAGTCGGAGTCGAGCGCGAGAGCGCGGTCGATGCTCGTCAGCGCCTCGGTGGGGCGACCGGTCGCGAGGAGCGCGAGGCCCCGGCTGGTCCACGCCTGCTTGTTCGACGGGTCGGCCTCGGTCGCCCGCTCGTAGAGGGCGAGGGCTTCGTTCGGATGCTCCATCCGCTCGGCGACGAACCCGGCCCGCGCCAGGACCTCCGCGTCCGCTGGCCGAAGGGCGAGCGCATGGGCGAACGCAGAGGACGCCTCCGGCCACGCTTGCCGGGCGACCGCGAGCTCGCCGGCGCGAACCCAGAGCGCGACGCTCTTCGGCAGCGCCTCGACCCCATTCTTCACCGCTTCGCTCGCCAGGTCCCCCTGGCCGAGGCCGCTGTGGGCCTCTGCGAGAAGGAGATAGAGGGACTCCTGGGGCGGGACCTGGGGGATGGCGGCCCGCAGGAACTCGATCGCCTCGGCGTGCTTCCCCTCCTCCAGCATCGACCTCCCGATGCCGGCGAGAGCGACCGGCGACTTGGGGTCCCGCTGTCGGACCTCCTCGTACGCTCCGCGCGCTTCCGCCGGGCGCTCGAGCGCGCCGAGGATCTCGGCGCGGAGCAGGAGCGCGGCGATGCTCGACGGAGAACCGGGCGCCACGGCCTTCATTCCCTCGTCGAGCACTTCGAGCGCCAGGTCCGGCCGGCCCGCGGTCAGCCGGAGGCGCGCGCGGCGGGTCGCGATCTCGACCTTCATCACCGGGTCGAGCGACGCGGCCTTCTCGTACGCCTCGTTCGCTTCCTCCGTCTTCCCGAGGGTCGCCGCGAGGTCCCCTCGTTCGAGGTGCAGCGTCGCGTCCTGGGCCTCGGGCGAGGAGGAGGCGAGGAGCCGAACGAGCGTTTCGTACGCCTCCTTGGTCTCCTTTGCATCGCGATGGAGCCGGAACATCTCGAGGAGGGCCGGACCGTTCTCCGGCTCGAGGAGAAGGATCGCCTTCAGGGAGTAGAGGACCTCGTTCGAACGACCCAACGCGCGGTACGCGTCGGCGCGCGCCTTCCAGGCCGCGAGGTCGTTCGGGTCCTCCTTGAGGAGAGGGTCGGCGATCTGCACCGCCTCGGGGTACTGGCCGGACAAAAGGAGCGTCTCCGAGAGCGCGAGGCGACCGTGACGGCTCTTGGGGTCGACCTCGAGGCCGCGTCGATAGTACGTGATCGCGTCCGCGTACGCGCCCTGGGCCCGCAGCGCCTCCGCGACCTCGAAGAAGGCGTGGGGGTCGCCGTGGGCGGCCTGGACGGCCTGTTGAAGGACCGCGAGCGCCTCGGTCCGATGCCCGGATCGTAACAGGAGCTGACCCTTCTTCCTCAGGAAGAGAGGGTTGTTCGGGTCCCGTCGCAGCAGCACGTCGAGCAGCTGGAGCGCCCGCGCCTCCTGACCGACCTCGGAGCAGACCTCCGCCGCCCCCCAGAAGAGGTCCGGGTCTTCGAGCCCTCCGGCGATCGCCCGGCCGTACACCTCGAGGGCCTCGGTGTACCGCCCCGTCTCGCGGAGCGCATGTCCGAGTTCCTTGAGGATGTCGTGACGCATGTGGTTCTCTTCGCGCGCCAGGAACGACTCGTAGGCGTGGATCGCCCGGTCCGGGTCGTTGACGAGCCGCGAGGCTCGGGCGATGCCGAGCTCGCTGACGTTCGCCGCCTCGGGGTCGCTCGAGGCCCTCTCGTAGGAGACGAGCGCCATCCGGGCCGCCTGGTCCCTCTCGGCGGACCCCTCCGGCCGGTCGTAGGCGAGGGAGAGGTACAGGTTGCCACGCTCGACGGCCACGTCCGTGCGGGTCGGGTCGAGGCGGAACAGCTCGTCCATGACCGGCGCGAGCTGCGCCGGGTCGTCGGTCCTCGCGACGATCTCCTTCTTCTCGAGCAGGTAGGGAAGCTCTCCCGGGTGGGCCTCGAGAAGCGCGTCGTACGCCCGGACCGCCCCGGCGACGTCACCGGCGGTCGACAGCGTCCGGGCGAGCTCGAGCTGGGCTTCGAGGTCGAGCGGTTCCTCCGCGAGGACCGCCTCCGCGAACTCGCGGACGGCGTCGGTCTTCCGCTGCTCACGCGCCAGGTCGAGGGCCTTGCGGAGCTCCGTGAGCGCGTGAGGGTGGACTTTCAGGAGCCGGCGGTACGCCTCGATCGCCTCGTCGGGATGCCCGTTCGCCAGCTCGAGCTCGGCGATCCCGCGAAGCGCCTCGAGGTTATCGGGCTGAACTTCGAGGATGGCACGGCACGCGGAGAGCGCGGTATCCACCCGGTCGAGTCGGACCGCCAAGTCCCTCAGGTCTAGGAGATTCTGCAGGTTGCGCGGGTCGATCTGCAGGATCCGCTCCCGGGCCACGAGCGCGAGGTCCGGCGACGCCGCCTCTGAGAGCCGGGCGAGCTCAGCGAGGGCGCTCGCCTCGGGGGCCGTCGTGCCCTCCACGATCGCCTTCGCGATTGGGATGGCCTCCTCGTTGCGGCCGAGCTGGAAGAGGATGTGCGCCCGCAGGAGGGCGGTCCGGGCGTCGTCGGGACGGGCGGCGCGGACCTTCTCGAGCGGTACGAGGGCCTCGGCGAGGTTCCCGACCGCGACCAGGAGCTCCGCCCGGGCGAACTGGAGGTCGAGGTCCTCTGGGTTCGTCTTCAGGAGCTCGTCGCAGGCCCCGAGCGCCTGCAGCTCTCCGCCCACCGCCCGGGCGAGCACGAGCTTTTTGTGGAGCGCCCCGGAGTGGGTTGGTGCCAGCTTGAGCGCCTTGTCGACGTACTGGGTGGAGGACGCGTCGAGGTCCTGGGCCCGAAGGTACGAATCGACCGCCTCCTCCGAGCGGTCCAGGAGCCGCAGCGCATCCGCCCGGGTCGCCCAGAGTCCCTTGTCGTGCGGATTCGCCTCGATGGCGCGGTCGACGAGGGTCACCACCTCGGGAAGGTTCTCGTTCTGGGCAAGCAGGATGAGCGCTTTGTCGTGGAGGAGCGACGCGTTGCCGGGGGTGAACTCGAGCCCGAGGTCCGCGGCCCGACGCGCGAGGTCGGGCTGCGACGTCCGGTAGAACGCCATCGCGGCCTCGTGCAACATCGGGGTGACCTCGGCGGCCTCCCCGGAGAGCTCCGACCGTTTCTGCTCGACCGCGGCGAGGAACACCTTGAGGGCGCTCGTATAGCGGGCCCGGTCCGGGCGGCCCTCGGCCTCTTGGGCGGTCCGGAAGCGCCGTCGGATGTCGTCCATCGGCGGCACCACGGGTCCTGACTCGCTCGGGTCACCTTCCGCCATCGGCACCGGCGGACGGCCGTGACGTCATAAATACGTTCGTCCTCGAGAGGAACCGGCCGCGCACGCGCCGGCCGCCTGATCCGCACCGCGGACGGGCCGGCGCGGGAGGTCACGATGGTACCCCGAGGGACCCGAAAATCGATCTTCGACCCGGTCCACGGCACGATCCTTCTCGATGGACCCGCGCTCGCCCTCATCGGGACCGGAGAGTTCCAACGCCTCTGGGGGATCCGACAGACCGGGTTCGCCCACCTCGTCTTCCCCGGCGCCAACCACACCCGTCTCGAGCATTCCCTCGGGACGTTCTGGGTCGCGGGCCAGATGGCCGACCGGCTCGGGCTCGAAGGGCGGGCCCGGAAGCGGGTCACGGCCGCAGCCCTCCTCCACGACCTCGGTCACGGCCCGTTCTCGCACACGCTCGATGGCCCGATGGCCGAGGTCCTCGGCAGGACCCACGAGGGGATCTCCCGCGCGCGAATCGAGGGGACCGACCCGTCCTGGCCTCCCGAACGGGCGGAGGTCCCCCGCATCCTCGAGCGCTTCGACCTGCGGCCGAAAGACGTTGCGGACCTGGTCGACCCCGTTCGAGGAGGCTCTCCGTCCCACCTCGAGAGGGCGATCCTCCACAGCGCCGTGGACGCGGACCGGATCGATTACCTCCAGCGCGACGCCCACTACACCGGCGTCGGCCACGGGGCGGTCGACGCGGGCCGGCTCCTCGAGACGATCCGCGAGGACGGGGGACACGTCGTCTTCGCCGAGAAGGGACGGAGCGCGGTCGAAGGGTTCCTGGTCGGACGGGCGCTGATGTACTCCACCGTCTACTACCACAAGACCGTCCGGGCCGCCGAGATGATGGCCCAGGCCGCCGTTGAGCGCCAGCCCGGTTTCCCCAACGTCGCGCGCGAGCAGTTCCGTTGGACCGACGGAGAGCTGCTGGCCCGTCTCCGCGATCGAACCGGGGTCAGCGGAGACCTCGCGGAGGGCCTGCTCGCGCGACGTCTGTACAAGCGGGCGTTCGGCTGGAGGGAGGTGGGCGGGTCCGCCCGCGCCGCGTGGCGACGCATGCTCCACCGGCCCGAGGAACGCCGAGCCGCCGAGGACGCCATTGCCGCCGCCGTCAGGAGCACGCCCGGTTCCGCCCTCATCGACCTCGCCGGCCTCGAGCCTCACCGGGGGGCGGGCGACGGTTGGGGCACTGTCCGTGTCTTCCTCGACGGGCGTCCGAGGTTCCCGTTCCGTGCCCCCGGCCCTTGGCGTTCCCTCGCGGCCCGTCCGCCGGCCGACTGGGCGGTGAGCGTCTACGTCCTGCCCCGTGTCCGCGAGTCCGCAGCCCGGTGGCTCTCGCGCGACCGGTCCGTCCTTCCGTAGCGCCGTCGGGCGGCTCCGACGCCCCGCGCTCGGGGGCGGCCGCCACCGCGCCCGTCGGTCCTCAACCGAGAGCGATGCCCTGCGAGGTGATCGCGAACGGCCGCCGCTCGGGGTCGTGGGCGCACCCTCGCATCCGGACGATCTTGATCTGTCGGACGGAGCGGTCGCCGACCCACTTGCGCGTGAGCAGGATCTCTCCGCGCGTGAGGACCTCCTCTGGGTTGAGGAGACCCGGGTCGCTCGGCGTGGCCGTGATGAGCGCCGTGACCCCGGCTTCCGAGAGGAACCGAAGGAGTGACTGAATCTCGGTCCGCTCCGCCTGCGGGTCGACCGACGACTTCACCGCGAAGCGCCGGATCGATGTGATCGAATCGACCAGGACCCGCCGGAACGGCACGTCGGACATCTGCTGGCGCAGCTTGAGCTGAATCCCTTGGATGGCGATGTCCTCGGTCTCGGTGGTCCGTTTCGCGTCCGTGGCCACGTCCCGCATCGCCTTCAGGTCGTTCATCGCCCGGATCTCCTGGACTGCCACGTTCCGCTTGATCCCGCGCAATCCGGGGTTGGCGTCCAACGTCTTGATCGCCGAGAGGTCCCATCCGAGGGGGCGGACGTTCTCCACGATCTCGCCCGGCGGTTCGTCCACCGCGACCAGGAGGACCTCCTCCCCGCGTCGCACTCCCTCGAGCAGGAACGTGATCCCGAGCAGCGTCTTGCCGCTCCCGGTACCTCCCGTGACGAGGTACGGCCGACCGGCGATGAGGCCCCCTCCGAGCATCCGGTCCAAGCCGGGGACTCCGGTCGGGACCCGGGAGCTGCTCGGCTCGGCGGCGCTCATTCAGCCCTCCGGCGGGACCGAGGGATCCGTTGCATCGTTGGGGTCGGGGTCTTCATCGCGGTTTCCGAACACCCCAGACGGGGTGGGTTCGACCTCCACCGAAACGACGGGCGGCGCCTTCCGCTTGCGGGAGGTCCGCCGCCGGGGCTTCGGGGCGAGCTCCGGCACGGTGGGCACGGGCGGAAGGGCACCCGCGGGCGCGGGCTCGGCCGGAGCGCTCGCGACGATCGCGGGCCGGGGCACCACCGCGCTCGGCGGCTCGTGGGGAACCGGCGCTCGAGCGAGCGCTGGGGTCTTCTTGATGGGGGTCGCGGCCCCCGCTTTCCGGCGCTTCCTCGCCGGTACCGAGGTCGTCCGGGCAGTGGGGATCGGGGGGAGGACTATAGGAGTGGTCCCGGCCGGGCGAATGACGGAAGGAGGGCTCACCGGGGTCCGAGGAGGCGGAGACGGAGACGACCGCCACTCCGGTATGGTCGCCGTGGGAAGCGGCGGGGGCTCGGCCTTCCGAAGACCGGGTCGAGGGGGCGGGGTGGGCAGCGGTTTCGCGACGCGAGGCCCGGCCGCCGGGGAGCGGGGTTTCGGCGGAGGCGGCAGCGGTCGGGCCGCGCTCGGTCGACGGGCTTCTGCGAGTTTCTCGGGCGGCGCCGTCGCCGCGACGGTCGACGACCCGGACGAGGGCTCCACGGTGGGTGACGGCGGGGCCGGGACGGTCATGGGGGGAGACGGAGGAGCCCGTCCGGCCGCGGGAATAGGTCGGGGCTCCTCGGGGGCGGGCGGAGCTGGGGTCGATTTCGGGAATGCGACCTCGGCGCCGATGGGCGGAGGAGCGGGCTCCGACACCGGAACCGGGGCCGGGGAAGGCAAGAGGGAAAGGAGGGCGGCGAGCTGCACCTGAAGGACCGAGGCCGGGGGCAGGCTCGTCGGCGGGACCCCCGTACGCACCGAATCGGCTCGCGCGAGCACCCGCTGGAGGGCCACGGCCGCCCCGGGGTCGTCCGACGCGACCGGTCGGGGACCTTTCAGCTGGTCGACCAGGACCATCACGAGCGACGATACCCGAGAGAGATGGGCCTGGGCTTGGTCCAGTCGCCCGTCGTTCGTGGCGGCGAGGGCGGCCTCGATCTCGATCCGGGCCGGCGCGACGTCCGCTCCGAGCAGGACCAGGTCGCGCATCTCGTCGACAAGCGGCGTGACGGCCGAGACGAACGGAGCGGTCGGAACGGTGGCCGCGGGGGCGGCGGGGTGCCGGACGATCGGCTCGATGATCTGGCGAGTGTCCCGAGAGATCGTCACCTCGAGGTTGATGCCGATGCCCTGGGGACCGATGCGGTACGGATGGAGACGCTCGTCGTGGGAGCTGCCGCGGAACTTCTCGACGCCCACGGCGCGTACGGTCTTACCGTCCAGCTCCCAGCGGAAGAGCCGGATCTCTCCCCGCGAGAGCGACCGTTCGGGGCTCTCGACGTCCTCGAGCGGAGCCTCCACGGTGAGGATCGTCGTCACCCGCAGGTCCGAAAGGAACCGGAGGAACGACTGCGCCCCGGCGACCGGGTCGAACCCCTTCATGCAGAAGTACTGGAGCGCGGTGAGCGAATCGATCACGAGCCGGGTGTAGCCCTTGCGGATCACCTCGGTCCGGAGCATCTGCTCGAGCGCGGTGATGGTCACCTCGATGCTCGCCAGCTCCGGGCTCCGACGGATCCGGAACGGTACCTGGCCGAAGGGAACGGCCGAGCGCACCGACGCGATGTCCTTGAACGGCGCCCGCTCGTAGCGCATGATGTCGGGGATCGCATCGAAGACCTCGACCCGGCCGAGGTCGGGCTCGAGGCCCCGGTGGTTGACCCGAGCTTCGTTCGGGGGCTCTTCGAGCGTGACGAGGAGGACACGCTCCCGCCGGCGGACCCCGTCGCACAGGAACTGGATCGCGAGCGTGGTCTTTCCGGTGCCGGAGGGGCCCACGACCAGGTACGGCCGGCGGGCGACGAGGCCCCCCTCGAGCATCGCATCGAGGGAAGGGTTCCCGGTGGAGACGCGGGCCTCCGGCGGAGGGACGACCCTGCTCTCCTCGACCATTGAGAGACCCCTCGACAGCCGTCCTTCAGAGGACGGTCCACTCTTACCATGGGAGCATGGGCTTCATCAACTTTCCTTGGACGTGAAAGCACCCTGGCCCGCGCCCGCAAGAGATATCTCTCGCCGGCCCCCGTCACCATCGATGCAACCTCCCGCACCCAACGGTCCGACCCGTATGCGGGCGCTCGCGGCGGCGTTGCCGGACGCCCTCGACTCCGGCTACCGTTCCGGACGGGGGCTCGCTCGATCGTTACCCGGGGACAACCTGCGGTTCGTGGCCGTCGGGATGGGCGGGTCCGGTATCGCCGCGGACCTTGCCCGCGGCGTCGTGGACACGGAGAGTCGGGCGACCCTCTCCGTCGTTCGCTCACCGGACCTCCCGCGTTCGGTCGACCATCACACTGAGGTGCTGCTCGTCAGCTACTCGGGGAACACGTGGGAGACCCTCGCGGCGTACGGCGCGGCCGGCCGCGCGGGAGCGCGCCGAACGGCCATCACGTCGGGCGGGGCGCTGCGGGAACGGGCCGAGACGGACGGGGTTCCGGTGCTCCCGGTACCTCCGGGGCTCCCTCCTCGCTCCGCCGTGGGTCACCTTCTGGGCGGCGTCCTCGGGCTCCTCGATTCGACCTTCCCCGAATCTCTCGAAAGCCGCGTCGCGCGCACGGCGGAGGCGACCCGCTCCCGGATCCGTGAGTATGCGCGGAAGCGCGGGCCCGCCGCGGCGCTCGCTCGACAGGTCGGTCGCCGCCTCCCGTTCGTGTACGCAGAGAATTCGTTCGTGCCCCTCGCCCGACGATGGAAGACGCAGGTCGAGGAGAATGCCAAGCGCTTGGCCGTGTTCGATGAGGTCCCCGAGCTCTTCCACAATGCTCTCGTGGGGTGGGATGCCCTCTCCCGGACCGACGCCGACCGGTCCGTCGCGATACTCCTCGAGTGGTCGGGCGAGTCTCCGCTCGTCCGGAAGAGCTTCCGCTACCTCGAGCGGCTGTTGAAGTCGAGGGCCGTCCCCACCGCTCGCGCTCCCCTTCCCTCCCACGACCGCCTCGAGGCGCTCGTGGCCGGGATCGCGCTCGGCGACCATCTGAGCCTGTTCTTGGCGGACCGCGGAGGCGTGGACCCCTATCCGGTGGACGCTATCGCCCGACTGAAGTCCTCAATCGGGACACCGACCCCACGTCGCCGGTCGTGACCGCGGGGCCCTCTGGGATCGATTCCGAGGAGATCTTCGCCGGTTCGGGACCACCTTAACCCGGTCGCCTCCCGGCGCGCGGTGGGCGACCGGCCCCTCGGGACCGTCGTTTCTACGCGGACCGGGAGTCCGGGCCGTTCTAGCACGTTGGCGACAAGGAGGGGCCTCCCAAGTAGTGGCCGGCCCCCTCGTAGGAGATCGTGACGGTCACGGAGTCCGAAGGGTTCGAAGCTCCGACGGCGGCGAACTCCTCGGTCCCACTGTTCCCCGGGTACGGTCCGGAGAGATACCAGCCGCTCCCCGACGAGCCAGTAGCATTGTAGACGATCTGATGGATCGGCGCGAGCACCCAGGCGGGCCAGGCGGCGTACGAGGCCGGGAGCGTAACCGGATACGGGCCACCGGTCCGCCACGCGAAGGAGACGTGGGTCGTGACCCACCCGGGGAGCGACCAGGTGGGGACACAGACCGATTGGCGCCACCCCTGTTCGGAGTTGAGAGTCAGAGTCTGATGCTCGGCATATTGGGCGGGCACCACAAAGGCGAACATTGCGATCACTCCCACCGCGACCACGAGCGCGACGACCAAGACCAGAATCGCGAGGAACCCGCGGCCGAGTGGGCGGCGAGGGGGCACGGGCGCCCCGGGGGGGACCGGTTTGTCCTCGAGAGGAGGGAGATGCCCGTCGTCAGCGGGAATCGTTGGCTGGTCGGCGCCGGTGTACGCGCCAACACCCATCGGCCATTGGCCGCGCGCCACGCGAGGTCATCCCGCTCGAGCGATAGGAGAATTGGGTCACGAAGGGTCGCAGAGATGGCGCCTGCCCGGAAAAGGCCTTATTCAGGGCGAACTCCTGACGAGCCAGGTGCTGAGGTAGCCGCACCGTTTCCGTCAGAGATTTGCCGTGATTTGAGCCAATTCCGGGCGGGCATGGGTCTAGACCGCCCCCGGCGTTAGGGCCGCTTCGAAGGTCACTAGACCGGCCGCCATCTCCTCGGATTCGATTCCGATATAGTAGGCGGTCATCGCCGGCGAAGCGTGCCCGTAGATTTGCTGAATAGTCACCAGCGGCACCCGGGCATGATAGGCGATTCGTCCGAAGCTTCGGCGTAGTATGTGGGCCGAGAGGTGGAACGGGAGCCCCGCGAACCGTCCCACGGCTGTTAGGCGGTCGTCGTACGCGGAATCCTTCAAGGGAAAGTAGAGTTCCGAGCCTCGCTTGTCCATCGAGAGCAGCACGTTCCGAAGATAGCTCCCGAGTTGGATAGTCCGAGTCCCGGTCTTTCCCTCGATTCGGGCTTCCGCATGGTCGAGCGCGAGCAGAACGTCCCGTGCGCGAAGGCGTCGTACCTCCGCTCGCCGGAGTCCGTTCATCCCGCCCGAAGCCACGACCAAACGGTCGAGGTCGCCCCGACACGCGCCCCAAACCTGGGCTAGCTGTTCGCGCGTTAGCCAGTCCCTCGGGCCGGCCTTCGCATTCATCGCCCAGAGCTTCCGGTCCTCCGCCAGCGGCGCTCCCTCCCATCGGAGGAAGCCCCGTAGCGCCTGAAGGTAGAAGCTCCGAGTCTTCGGCGCCCAGATGGTAGATCGCTTGACCCGTGCGACCATCTCGGCGGTCACGTCGCAAGCTTTGGTCGGCGCGGGTCGAACCCCGACTCGCTCCCAAATGCCCGGCGTTCGACGCCCGTGCGGGTCTCGGCCCGTCACGAAGCGCGCGAGCGCCATACGAATCCCCTCGGTGTGTTCCTCGCTCCATACGATTTCGTTCTTCCGCACGTACCCCGTAGTCCGTTCGTTCCACCACCGCGCCTTTTCGGGCACGGTGTCCTCCGAAGGGCCGGAAGACGAACGTCGTGATAAAACGTCGTTTTGCCCGAGGGCGAACGTCAAGGCGGGCCCCCGGATTCCGACGCGCTGTCAGATCGGCTGACTCTAGGGGCGTAAATTCTGATGAAGCCGTTGTAGAACAGGACAACCCTGCTCCCCTTGGACACCCCCATTCCTCGCGTCCAATCCTTGGGGAGCACGACGGCAAGCGACTCGTTGAGTTGAACGACCTTTGCCGTCCGCTTGTTCATGGGTGCCCATATGCGTTATCCACCGGACTCGGATGGTCTTGGTCCGAAGTTATGAGACCGGACCGAACGACACTTCGGGTCCTGGCCCTCTTTCAGGAACGATGGCAAGGGGGCTTCATACCTGTCAAAATGATAGTCAAAGAAGTCCGCGAGCGCGGTCCTCCGGTCTCGCAGCGGGCTGTCGAAACAGCCCTCGCGAAAGCCGTGCGTCTTGGACACCTAGCGGTCGTCAAAGGGACAGACGACGGCGCGGTCTATGGGCTCGCCGCCTATGCCTCGGCAAACCCCGTGATCGTTCGCTCGATTCAGCAGACTCCGCTTCGGATGCTTCAGAGGCAAGGGCCCGAGTTCGATTCGAAGGCAGTTCGGCGTTGGATACATGCGGATGGGCTGAGAGGAATGCACGACTATCGCCCGGGCCACAAGTGCGTTCCTTGCGGTAACGTCCCCCACAAGAATTCGGAATTCCCCGATGTCGCCGAGCGAAGGCGGCGCGAAGCGACCGGGATGAAACTAGCTGGACGCCGGTCTCCGGTGTCCTAGTTCCCTACAGTGGGTTTGCATCCCGCGCCAAGTGCGTGTCCTGTGTCCACACGCCCGACAGAGGTACTCGTCGGGTCCGAGCTTGTCCCACCAACGAAGCGGTCCGAGCCCCGGGTAGCGCTCATAGTACCGAACAGGGCGCGGCGGCTCAGGTTCGGTCCCCAACGCACGGTCAATCACCCGTCCGAATGCTTCCAACAGCCCCATTCAAATCGAGTAAGTGTCAGGAACAAATCAACTTTACTGAAAGAATCATATCTCGAACCGCACGAACACTGTGGTTGCACTCAAAAGGACCTTAAATGAGTGTGTGTAGCTTCGCAAAGTGGCCGAAAATCAATGGTCCGAGGTCGATTCTCTGACGGTGGATGCTACGCTCCCGCCGGCCTACGGTGGAGGCGGAGGGAGAGGTTTCCCGCACCGGTCGCAGAAGGCAGAATCCCTCGCATTTCGACCACCGCACGACTCACAGAACCGGTCGGGGGCTGTGGGCGGTGGCGGTGGGGGAGGAGGGGCGTACGATGGTTGGGGAGCTTGAGGGTAGTAGACCGGCGGCAGGTTCTGTGCCGGCGGAGCGAGGTAGACAACCTGAGGGGCCCTATAGACAAGTGGACCCTTCAACTCCCCCAAGATGGCGCCGAGGATTAGAATGACCAAACCTGCAACCCCCACAGCGATCCCTTGCCCCGTGTAGGGGTTTGTGCAAAACGTTCCCAAGAAATCGGTAACGCAGGTCTGGTAGACTACTGCCGCGACACCGATGACAATCAGCACGATTCCCAGGATTGCGAGAACTATTCCGGCGTTCTTGTAGGGATATTCGGAAACCGGTTGAGATGTCGCCACGGTCCCCTCAATGCAGGTCTATGGCCAGATTCCCGGAATAGCTCGAGCTTGGCAAAGAGACAACGGCTGAGACGGTTGCCGAAGCGCCAGTGGTCCCACTCGACCACGAGAACGGGGCGTTAGTAGAGACGAGTCCGAAACCGGCTGTCAATATGTAGACACTAGCGAAAGAGCAAGTGACAGCATAGGGCCCCAGGAATTCGCCCGGCGCGCAGTACTCGCTCGCCGAGACCGTTGTCTGTTTCCCTGCATGGAGCGAGAATCCGGCGCTAGTTGTCCACGCGGCCCCGTTCTGCGTCCAAACTACCTCTGAGACCTTGACTAAGTGCGGGTTCAGCGGACCGCCCGGCTGGTACTCGTACCAGTAGACCGAAAGCCCAGCAACGAGGATTATCACGACGGCCACGATTGCGATGACAACGTTTCGAGTTCGATGGCCGGACTTGGACGGGGTAGGTTCGGACGCAGGGGCGACGGGCGCAACGGACTCGGGGACGGACTGAGTCACCGCCGATGATTCAGTAGTGACCGTGCTAACGACTACCGTTGCTCCACACTTCGGGCAGAATGCCGCCCCGCTGCGAAGCGGGCCTCCGCACTTAGAGCAAAAGGGAGCCGCCATGCCAAACGAGAAGCAAACCCAACATTTGCTCCTGTCGGTTGAAACAGATGGCCCCGAGTTTCCCCGGGTCACTTTGGCCGGTTCGACAGGTTACGGAATAGTTCCTCTTCTTTGGCGACGGTGAGTGGACATGCTCCCGCGAATCCCTCTCTCGTTCACCGTCTAGGCGGCGCCCCGAGCGCCATGCCGGGAGCAGGGGGACCTCCGGTTCGTCTCGGCGCCATCCGAAACGCAACCGTACCGGAGAGCTGTATTCGGCCTAAGGTCCGAAGTAGCTCGTTCAAGACATCTCGGAGATTCGCCTGCCGACCGTTTACCCACAGTTCGAGTGAATCTTCGTCGAGCCAGCGGACCGCTGACTCTCGTTTGACCGCCGTACCCTCGGCCGCAGAGCCGATATCGAAGCTGACGAAATCCTCGCTTGGGTGCGTCTGAAGAAATTCGTCGATCATCTCATCGAAGTGCAGGAACCCGCCCCGGACGTCCTCCTCTCGGCCAGTTCGAGATTTCAGAATCGAGTCCTCGTCTACACTGAGGAGCCTCCGGATTTCGGCTCCTCGCTTGAGCCGATCTTCGACATCATGATCGGTCTCTCGGAACTTCTTGGCTGAGGGCCAGAGGATACTATTCACGACCCCGGCCGCGGCCAAGAAGCCTTGAATGTCCCCCAGTATCGGCCCGGTAAGATTTGCGATTGGGATGAGGTGCTTTGCGTAGAATGCTCGGCGTTCCTCTTCGAGCGGAGGCAGGTAATCCTCGCGCTGGGCTCGGTTGAACTCCCTTCCCAGTTCCTTACGCTTGGCAACGTGGGCTTCCAGGGAATCAAAAGCCGACTTTGCCGCAGATAATTGGAACTTCAATTCCATCGAGTAAGCATTCAGCTCGGGCGGCCACACCGACCGTGCGTCCTCCGCCATGGGCTTCCCCGTCGGAGTAACCTGCCTGAGAATAAGTGTCAGGCTGTTGCCGCAGTATCCAGCCTCCTCCCTTCGGTCGGAGGCATAATCTTGAGTTTGAGGGGAGGAGTGGGAACCCCCCCTCCCCCCAAGGGGTCGAGCGACGAGCTCGCGGTCTAACGAGTCCGGCCTTCACCGGATGAGTGCGAGGGTGCGAACCTCGGTCGACCCAACCCCGCTTTGCACGGTTTCTGTGGTCGACTTACTAAGGCACCGAGACCTGTGATAGAAGCCCGGACAACGTGTCGGGCCAATTCGAGAGAGTAGGTCGACCTCGGCGAACTTCTTTACAGGGCGAACCGTTCTCCGTGTCATGGCGGACTCCGTTGGTGAGGTCACTTGCGATGGGTGCGGTACGACAATCGTGGAAGCCAGGCGGCCGGCTGATGCGATTAGAAGCAGACTTGGGGTCCGACCCTCCCCATTCGTAGCGCTTTGCGACGGTTGCCGAGGTAAGTTGCGGGTTTTGCTAGGTGCCGCCCGGGGCCCCCGAGACCCGGTTCGGAATGAGTAGTGGCAATCCGTTCGATTACTCACGGCCACCGCTCCCTCCCGGAGAACTGACCGTTTCCCCCGAAGCGGCGTTATCCACGGCCCCCGGCCGGGGCTTGCTCGCCCAAACGGCTCTGCGTATCGACTCAGCCTTTAGACCGATTTCCTGAGCGATCTGGGGCCATGTGTGATTGAGAATCCGAAGCTCTCGCGCGCGTTGTACGGCTTCAGGGGTAAGTTTCCGAGGGCGTCCGGGTGGTCTCCCCGTACGAGTCGGCTTCCGGCCCTCTTTGATGGCTGTCATGGCCGCGCGGGTTCGCTCGCGGACAAGCTCGCCCTCGAACTCAGCGACACCGGCCAGTATGGTTCGGGTGAGCCGACCTGCCGGAGTGCTTGTGTCAATCTGCTGAGTAGTGGCTACTACCCGGACATTGTGAGCTTCCGCGAGCTCGAAGAACGCGAGTGCGTCCGGAACGGAGCGAGCAATCCGGTCGAGCTTGGTAACGAGTACGAGGTCTACCGCCCCGGCCACCATGGCCGCTCGGAGCCGGTCGAACTCCGGTCGAGGCTTGGTGCCGGTCCCGGTGATTTGCTCCCGGAACGATTCGCACGAGTCCCACGCTTGAGATTGAGCGTACCTTCGGAGATCGGCCTCTTGTGTGTCCAAGTCCTGTCCGGGACCGCTTACGCGAACGTAGAGCGCGACCCGCGTCAACAGCGGCCCCCCCGGTGGATTCCGCAACGACAGCGGTCGAAAGAAAGGAAGGGTCCCCGGGTTCCCCCGGGGGCCGAAAGGGTTAGCTCCGGTTCGGTGGAGGACCGAGCGAAGCCACGGCGTAGTGCGGCGAAATTCGCATCGAGCTGGGCGAGTTCCGAAAGGGTGGGTGCCCGGAAAGGCTCATTATCAGGGCATTTCCCTGAGGTATCGGGTGCTGAGGTAGCCTAGCTCGGCCAAGGCGCCAGATTCGAGATCTGGTGATGCGTTTGCATCGCGGGAGTTCAAAGGACGCGCGGGGACCTCCCCCGGCGGCGGAGAGTCTCCCCCTCAGCGCCTCCCCCGCCACGCTTCGAGTCGACGTCGAGGTCGCGCGCGGCGGTCGGACCCGGTGCGCGCGGGTGGACGTCGCGCCCGGGACCCTCGTACGCGCCGTCGTTCGCTCGGCCGGCGAGGCGCCCGAAGGGTGCGCGGTCCTGGTCGGCGAGACGCCCGTTCCTCTCGACACCCCGATCGAACGCCCTCTTCACCTCACGGTCGTCCCCACCTTCTCGGGAGGGTAAGCCCGCCGACGCGGGTTCGAGGCTCGAGCGCGGGCGACTGACGAAAGGGATTAAGGGCGCGCGCACCGTCAGTTGGAGAGAATAGGAACGTACTGTGCCGTCCAGTTGTCCGATCTGCGAGCAGCCCATCCCGTCGACCGCGGCCCACTGCTCGGTCTGCGGGTTTCCCACGGGGCTCGCGATCGAAGGACTCCGCTCGAACGACGGAGGGGAGACGACCCTTCCTCCCGCGGAGCCCCCGGCTCGCTCGGGCACCGCCGTGGGCCCGTCCGCTCCTAAAGTTCCCTCGGCCGAGGAGGAGCTGAACGTCGCCATCAGCCGGGACCTCCGCTCGAAGATGGACCTCGTCCGGGAGCTCGGACGAGGTGCTCCGGACCTCACGAACGAGCTGTGCCAAGCGGCGCTCAGCGAGGCCGACGGCCGGAGCTCCGAGGCGCTCGCAATCCTCCGGACGGCCCAGTCCCGCCTCGAGACCGAAAGCGACGAACTCGTCCATCGACGCCTCACGGAGCTCGGAGAACGACGCGAGTCCCTCGAGCGCACCGGCGCCCGGATCGCGGTCGGGGACGACCTCCGCGAGGCCCGGGCCGCGCTCGAGACCGGAGAGCGCGAGGACGCGATCCGCCACATCGTGGAGACCGACCGTCGCATGACGCAGTTCGAGTCGGACTGGAGAGGTCTCCAGGGCCTGCTGGCCCAGGTCGAGGGGCTGCGTAGCGAGGCCGCCGAGCTCAGCATCCCGCTCGGGGAGATCTCGGCTGAGGTCGAGGCGATCCGAGAGAAGTTGCGAGAGCCGAACCTCACGGGGGAGACCCTCGACAGCGTCGCGGAGGAGGCGGCCCAGACCCTCATGCTGCTCCACGAGGCGGTCCCGAGCGCGCTCAACGAAGAGCTGGACCGCTCCGAGAAGACCCTCGACCGCTACCCCGAGGACCACGTCCGAAGCGCGGTCGCCAAGCGATTGCACCTCGAGGCGACCCGACACCTCAAGAAGGGTCGGTTCACGGAGGCGGTCCGCAGCGTTCAGGACCTTCGCCGAGAGCTGGCGGAGCTCGAGGTCGCGGCGGCCGCGTCCCCCGCCACTGCGGCGCCCTCCCCGGCGGGCCCCGGCGAGACCGAGGACGAGATGCTCGACCGGCTCCTGAAGAAGGCGCGGTCGCTCGCGTCCCGGATCCGAACCCTGCCGCCCGACAGCGACATCGCGCACGACGCGGCGGTGCAGATCCGGGAGGCCACAGAGTTCTTGCGTTCCCGCAAGCTCCAGGAAGCCGACCTCACCCTCTCTCGGCTCATGCGCATCCTCGCCAGCGATGTACCGGGGAGCTGATCGATGAGCCCGGAACCCCATGCCATCGCTTCGCTACGACCCCGCCTCGAGGTGCTGGTAGAGCGGGCTCGCGCGCTCGAGGTCGAAGGGCTCCCGTTCCCCACCGACACCGTTCACGCCGCGTTCCAGCGAGCGGCGAAGGCTGGTGAGGTCGAGGCGGCGACGACCGTCCTCAAACGCGCGGAGGCCCTGCTCACTCGAGCCAACACCGACTGGACCTGGGTCCGGGAGCTCCTGCGCCGGGCCGACGAGCTCCGGGCGATCGCCGGCACGATCGGTGTCGACCTCGCAATCCTCGACAACCGGGTGGGGAACCCGCGCACGCGCCTGAGGGCCGAGCCGCTCAGCTCCGGCTCGCTCGGGAAGGCCGCCGCGAGCGCGTCGCTCGCCCTCGCGGTCCTGAACGACGCCGTGCCCAAGTTCTGTGTCCAGGAGGCGCAGGCGCTGGGGGTCTCCATCCGCCGGGCGCGCGACCGCGGCGAGGACGTCGGGGATTCGAGCCGCTCGTTCGCCCGGCTGCTGCAGGCGCTCCAGGACCAGAACCTCGCCACCGCCGCGCAACGGTTGGTCGAGACGCGGAGGATCGTCGCGCGCATCTCGCGGGCGCCCGCGCTTCCGCCCCTCTCCGCCCGGGAGGAAGAGGAGATCCTGCTCGAGGCCCGGAACCTGGCCCGCCGGCTCCAGCGGATCAAGGGGAAGGCCCGAGATGCGTCGAGCGCCGCCCGCCTGATGGCCCAGGTGCGTGCCGCGATCAGCGAGGACCGCCGGTACGGGACTCCTGAGGAGGAGATCGAGCAGCTGTGGGCGGAGGTCGACCGCCTCACGAAGGAGAAGAAGAAGGTCGCGGTGACCTCTGAGCCTCCACCGGTCGCCCCCGCCCGTCGAACGGAGGGCGAGCCCACCGAGCCGAAACCCGAGGAGCCGGCCGAAGGGGAGGCGCTCGAGCCGCACCTGAGGACGGTCCGACCGTCGTTCTACTCACCCTACGTGCCGCCCGAGGAGCGGCCGACCACGGAAGGGACGGAGGACCTCGATTCGACCACGTCGACCGGTCGAGGGCGGAACCGCCCACGGCCCCGTCCGTAATCCTCATATACCTATCGCAAGTGGTTTATACCACTTGGCGCGAGCGGACGGCCGGCTGAGGAATCGCGACGTCGGGACCGTGCTGGCGATCACGCCGGCGGGTCAACTCACGCTTCGCGCGGCCGGTCCCGAGGTCGTTTCCGAGGGAACCCTCGTGGGAGACCCTAGCGGGGTCGTCCGCGGGCAGGTCGTACGGGTCTTCGGCCCCGTATCCCGACCGTACCTGAGCGTTCGGCCGCGCCGGACCCCGAGCGCTTCGGAGGGCGCCGCCCTCCTCGGTAGGACCCTGGTCCGAGAGTAGGAGCAACCACCCTATGGAGAACGGACAAGCGACGCCGAACGCGGAGAAGCCCGCGGAACGACCGGAGGACATCGTCGTCCCGACGCGATGCACGAGTTGCGGGTCCACCCACCTCACGCGGGACTACGAGCGCGGGGAGCTCGTCTGCGACGAGTGCGGCCTCGTCCTCGAGGAGTCGATGATCGACCAGGGACCCGACTGGCGGGCGTTCGACGCCGAGCAGGGCGAGAAGCGGGCGCGAACCGGGGCCCCGACCACCCTCACGATCCACGACAAGGGCCTCTCCACCGAGATCGGGTGGAAGAACCGCGACCCGTACGGAAAATCGATCCCGACCCGGAACCGGGCGCAGCTCTACCGCCTCCGCAAGTGGCAGCGACGGATCCGCGTTTCGAACGCGACCGAGCGCAACCTCGCCTTCGCCCTCGCCGAGCTCGACCGAATCGCCTCGGGGATGGCGCTCCCACGGAACGTACGGGAGACCGCCGCGATGATCTACCGGAAGGCCGTCAACCGCAACCTCATCCGGGGACGGTCGATCGAGGGGGTCGTCGCCGCCTCCCTCTACGGAAGCTGCCGCCAGTGCAACGTCCCGCGGACGCTGGACGAGATCGCCTCCAAGTCCCGGATCGGGAGGAAGGAGATCGGCCGCACGTACCGGTTCATGACCCGCGAGCTGCACCTCAAGCTGATGCCCACCAAACCGCAGGACTACATCCAGCGGTTCTGTTCCGAGCTGAAGCTGAAAGGAGAGATTCAGACGCGGGCCAACGAGATCCTGAAGGAAGCGACCGAGCGCGAGCTCACGAGCGGTCGCGGCCCGACGGGCGTGGCCGCGGCGGCGATCTACATCGCGAGCGTTCAGTGCGGCGAGCGGCGCACCCAGCGCGAGGTCGCCGAGGTCGCCGGCGTGACCGAGGTCACGATCCGGAACCGGTACAAAGAGCTCACCGAGAAGCTCAACCTGCGCGTGATGCTCTAGGCTTCCGCATCGCGACTCGATCGGGTCTCGCCCCCCGCAGACGAGCTTCCCTCCGCTACCCTCTTCTAATCGCGACCGCTCGTCGGCGCGTGACGCGAACGCTCCCGATTGCGGTCCTGGTCTCGGGCGAGGGGACGACCCTCGAAGGCCTCGCCGAGCTCGCCGTCGGCGGACATCTACCCGTACGGATCGCCCTCGTGGTCTCGGACCGGCCTCAGATACCGGCGATCGAGCGCGCCCGTCGCCGAGGGATCCCCACGGTCGTGCTCCCGACCCGGGGGGTCGACCCGGACGCCTGGTCGGACCGCCTCACGCGCGAGCTCGTCGAGAAGGAGGTCGAGCTCGTTGTCCTCGCCGGGTTCCTCTCAATCCTCCCGGCGCGTTGGGTCGACCGCTGGCACGGCCGCGCGATCAACATCCACCCGTCCCTCCTCCCGCGCCACGGGGGCGCCGGGATGTACGGGCCGAGGGTGCACCGCGCCGTCCTCGCCTCCGGCGACCCGGAAACCGGAGCGACCGTCCACGTCGTGACCTCGGACGTCGACGCGGGTCCGACCGTCGCCCAGGAGCGGCTGCCGGTCCTTCCGAACGACACCCCAGAGTCCCTGCGCGCACGCCTCCACCCCGTCGAGGTCGCGCTGCTCGCGGCGACGCTCCGCCGGTTCGCCGAGGGACAGCTGCCGCTGCCGTACCCCGGACCCGACGCGGCCGAGGCCGGCCCTCACGAACGCTCGGACGCTCGGGAGTGAGCCCTTCGCGCCACGGCCCGGGGAAGGAGCTCGGAGAGCGGGGTCGGCCGCGGCGGAAGGTCGAGCGTCAGCCGGTGGCGGGTCGTCTTCGGAGGGAAGAGGCGGCCCTCCACGGCCCGGCGGACGACCTCGCTCTTCGCGATCGGCGGTCCGGGGTGCCACCGCTCGAGGTGGATGAGGTCACTCTCGTAATCGAAGACCCACGCCGGGACGCGTTCCGCTCCGATCCGCCGGAGCGCCTCGACGCGGTGGTGGCCGTTCAAGATCACCGAGGAGCCTCGGGCGACCCAGATCGGGTCGGAGAGCACTTTCGTTCGCTCCAGGTGGGCCATGAGCTCGAGGAGGTTCGCCTCTTCGATCTGCTCGTGGGCCTTGAGCTCGGAAAGACGGAGGAACGCGAACTCGGCCGAACCCGTCATGGGGCGGCGGTCTCCCTCGTCTCGGCAGTCGCGCGTCGAACGGAGACCCCGACCCCGCGGCGTCGGCACCGCGGGACCCGTGGTCGTGTCGGCGACGGCCCCTCGAACGGAGGTCCATCACGGTGGAGCCTATGGGGGTCGGGGGACGACATCGTCGTGCCGAAACACCACCGGAACATCACCCATTCGAGTACCTAAAGTCGCGGGGTGGAGCTCCTTCACGATCTCGGCCACGATGCTCACCGCAATTTCGGCGGGGGTCTCGGCACCGAGCGGAATCCCGACCGGAGAGCGCACACGCTCGAGCGCCTCGCGGGAGACGCCCCGCTCTCGGAGGGTCGCGAACATGTGCTCGCGCTTCGACGCGCTCGCGATGAGCCCGATCGCGTTCGGAAACCGGTCGACGGCGCGGGCGAGCACCTCGAGGTCCTTGCCGGCATCGTATCCCAGAAGGTAGAGATGGGTGAACGAGGCGGGGTCGAACACTTCGAAGAGCCTCTCGGCCTCCACCACCTCCCGCCGCTCGGCGCTCGGGAACCGGTCGACGCCCACCCACTCGGGGCGGTCGTCCGCGACGCTGTAATCGTACTCCAAGGTCGGCAGCAGCTGCGCGAGGGCATGCGCCACGTGACCGCCCCCCCACAAGAGGAGGTTCGGGCGGGCGGCGACATACTCGACCGCGATCTCGACCGAGCCTCCGCAGAGGCTCGCGACACCGCCGGGCTTCCACGCCTGCAGGTCGAAGTGATGCAGGTCCCCCTCCTTCCGCTCGAACGCCGACCGCGCGAGAGTCTTGACCTCCTCCTCGAGCTGGGCCCCGCCGACCGTCCCGAGGGTGGAACCGTCGGAACGAACGATCATCGCCGCTCCGAGCTTACCCGGGACCGAACCCACGGTCTTCACGACGGTCGCCCGGACGAACGCCTGGTGCGTCTCGAGCAGGCGTAACGCCTCGCGCGTGAGCCGTCGGTCCATCAGGGCTCCGCTCGGGATTCCCACTCCTCGAGCGCGGCGCGGTACTCCTCGGGGGTGTCGACGTTGGCGAGGACCCCGGGGTCGTTGACGGCGACCCGGCGTACCTGAACTCCGAATTCGGGGAGCAGGGAACGAAGCGGAGCGTCGCTGCGCAGGTCCAGGATATCGGCCCGGACCACGGAGCGCCACAGGACCGGGTGGCCGCCCCGGCCCTCGTAGGTGGGGATGAACCAGACGGCGAGCGGGTCGGTGTCCCGGGTGTCTCCGAGGACGTCCACCGTGGACGGGGACACGAACGGATGGTCGACGGGCCAGAACAGCACGTCGCGGTCCGGGGGTATCGCCTCGAGGCCAGCGTGGACGGACGCGGTCCGCCCCTCATACCACAGTTCCGAGTCGACCAGCGTTACCGGCACGTCCCGAAGCTCGCGCGCGACCGGCCCCCGATGGGGCCCGACGACGACCGCGACCGGATCGAAACCGCGGGAGAGGCAGACCTCGGCGAGTCGACGGACGGCCGTGGTTCTTCCGAGGGGCATCAGTGCCTTCGGGAGACCGCCGAAACGGCTCGATTCCCCGCCGCTTAAGAGAAGTGCTGCGGTCGCCATCGGAAGGTCGGGGTGACCCCTCGTGGCGGCTCACGTCGGCCCGGTTAGTTAAGTCCATCCTCGGTTGGGGGAAAGCCGTCGGCGAACGGAAGATTCCGTCCCGAGCCCCTCTGTGTCTTCCGGGGTCCCCGAAGGGGGAGGACGAAGGGCCGGTTTCCTCTCACTTTAAATACACCGGCACGGTGGCCGCGCCACCTTCATGACCCACCCTAACGACGTCCCCCCGTCGATGCTCCTTCCGAAGCTCGCGACGGAGCTCCGTTCCCGCAAGGCCGTCGCCCCGCCTCCGTGGGCGACCTTCGCGAAGACCGGAGTGCACAAGCAGCGCGCGCCGACCCAGACAGATTGGTGGTACTTGCGAAGCGCCTCGGTGCTGCGGAAGATCTACCTCAAGGGTTACATCGGCATCGAGCGATTGAGCGCGGAGTACGGGGGAAAGCGCGACCGCGGAAGCGCTCCGTACCACGCTCGGACCGGGTCCCGGTCCATTCTGCGCGAGATCGTACATCAGCTCGAAAAGGCCGGCCTCGTCCAACCGTACAAAACCAAGGGTCGCCGGGTGAGCCCCGAAGGACAGAAGCTCCTCGACACCCTTTCGCGCGACGTGCTCAAGGCGATGGTCGTGGAGCGGCCCGAACTCGCCAAGTACCTCTAGGGTCTTTTCCGGGGCGAAGGAGGTGGCGTATGGCGTACGGGGAGGATGCCGAGCTCGCGGAACTGAGGCGCCGGCGCCTGCAGCAGCTCCAGGACCTGCAGGCCTCGGAATCGGCGAACGCCCAGTCCTACGCGGCCCAGGAGGTCGAGAGGGCACGGCACGACCAGGAGCGGACCGAGATCCTTCGCCGCATCCTCACGCCCGAAGCCCGCGAACGGCTCGCCCGGATCCGGCTCGCGAAACCGGACGTCGCGGGGGCCGTCGAGCAGCAGCTCATCGCGCTCGCGGCCAGCGGGCGGATCCAGCGCGCGATCGACGACCCGACGCTCCGCGCGTTGCTCGAGCGGATCGCTCCCGAACGGCGGGAGATCCGGATCACGAGGCGGTGAACGGAGGGGACCATGGCGAACCGTAGGAAGAGTCTTGCTCGCAAGACCCGTCTGTTCCGAATCGTGCGGGGGAACCGCCGCGTCCCGGCCTGGGTGATCCAGCGGACGAGCCGACGCGTCACCCGTCACCCCAAACGCCACACCTGGAAGCGCGGTCATCTCCACAAGTAGGTACCCGAGGAACGTTCCGATGCCCCCGAAAACCTCCGCACGACACACCGAGGAGCTCGAACGAGAGTACGTCATCCCGCTGCGCGCGAGCATGCACCAACCCTCCCGCCGCCGCCGTGCGGGCCACGCCCTCGAAACGGTTCGACGCTTCGTGGTCCGCCACATGAAAGGGAAGGCGGAGGACGTCTGGATCGACCCTCGTCTCAACGAACACATCTGGGAGCGCGGAATCCAGCACATCCCGAGCCGGGTCCGCGTCAAAGCGATCCGCTTCGAGGACGGCCTCATTGAGGTCGACCTTCTCGAGACCGACTGACCTCGGTCGCGGGAGGCCTCTCGCGTGCCGGTCGGAAGGACAGTAGTGAGTGGCAGCCCCTACCTCGGGGTCTACCTTCGGGTGGGGGACGGGTTCGCGATCGTCCCCGACGACACTCCCCGCTCCGTGGAGCACGACGTCGCCCGGCTCCTGGAGGTCCGCGTCGTCCGTACGACGGTCCTCGACTGTGAGGTGGTGGGCGCCCTCGTCGCCGCCAACTCGAAGGGGATCGTCGTGGGAGGCGAGGTGGACCCCGAGGAGCGGAGGACGCTCGAGCAGATCGCCCCGCTCACCGTGCTCTCCCACCGGCAGAACGCCATGGGCAACAACATCCTCGCCAACGATTCGGGGGCCCTCGTCCACCCGGAGTTCTCGGACGAAGCGGTCGCGTCGATCGGGCGGGCGCTCGGCGTCCGGGCCGAACGCGGGACCGTCGCCGGCCTCGGTACCGTCGGAATGGCGGGCGTCGCGACGAACCGCGGCGTCGTCCTCCACCCCCGCGCGACCGAGAAGGAGGCGATGCACGTGGGGGAACTGCTCGGGGTCCCCGTTCACCGGTCGACGGCGAACTTCGGGGTGCCGGTCGTGGGCGCTTGCCTCGTCGCGAACTCGAAAGGCATCCTCGTCGGTCGGCCGACCACCCCGGTCGAGATCGTCCACCTCCAGGAAGGACTGGGCGTTTTCGACTAGCCGTGGGCGCCCGGCGGAACGGCTCGGGGCTCTGGTCTACGTGCCGCGCTTTCGCTTCACGTAGCGCGTCGCGTATCCGGCGATGCGGTTCGCGAGCTTCTTGTGGGTGGCTTGGAGGTGACCTTCGACGGTCACTCCGAGGTCGGTGAGCTCGAGGACCTTCTGCTTGTTCTGGGTGAAATCCCCCGTGAAGTCCTCGGGGTAGTGACGGATCAGCTCGATGGCGACCCGTTTGATGTAGGTCTGGCGAATGTTGCCCATGCGGGCGGGGCCGACCCGGGTCGCGGTTATAACCCTAACCGGCGGCGGTCGGCCGGACGTCCGGACGTCGTGAGCAGCGTGGGTACACCGGCGATATGCACAAATACCCTGGCCATGGTAATTCAAGGCGTGCCTCAACGCGGAGCCGCCCGGGGGGGCTCCCAGGACGGGAACTGAGGACCCTCCTTTCGCCACCGGGCATCGCATTCCATGCAGAACGAGGCTGAGGACGCATCGGTTTCCCCAATCCGGGAGCGGAACGTCCTCCTGCTCGACCTCTCGAAGAGCATGCTCGCCCCCCTCCCCGACCCCCAGGGAGGGGGCCCGGACCGCCAGAAGATCGAGGTCGCGAGGACCGCGGTGTTCCGGATCCTCCAGGATGCCGCCGCGGACGGGACGCTCTTCGGGATGGTGACGTTCACGGAGACAGTACGGGTCCCCGTGCCCCTCGGCGAGATCCATCGGGAAAACCTGCCCTACATCGAGAACCTGATCTCGCTCCTCGTCCCGAGCGGCCGGTCGGCGATCTGGGACGCGCTCGGCGTGGGGGCCGACCTCCTGCGGATGGGGACGAACGGCGTCCAGGGGAACCTCGTCCTGGTCACGGACGGTTGGGACAACGCTTCGACTCGCTTCGAGGTGCGGACCGACCCGAAGACGAAGGCCTCCGGGGGGCAGGTCGACCTCATTCCCTACGTACTGCCGACCCACTCGCGCGTCACCCTCCGGATCATCGGGATCGGCAGCGGCGACGAACGCGACAAGGGGGTCGACACCGTCCGGATGAACCAGCTGGTGGGTCAGCTCACCCAGCGGGCCCAGGAGCTCGGCCTTCCTCCGGCCTTCAGCTTCCAACTGGTCACCACGGGCACGCAGCTGTTCGCCCAGATGGTCAATGCCTTCCTGGACGTCGGGTACGAGGACGACCGCCCGATCGAGGAGCTGCACCCGGAGGAACTCGCGCGCCACGCCGCGAACGCCGCTCGGGCCCTCAAGGAGCCCCAGCAGCACGCGACCGTCTCCCGGATCAAGAGCGCCCAAGCCGCGGGACGGGCGACGACCCCCGCGACGTACTCTGAGCTGGCCGAGATCGAGGTCGATTTCCTCGCGAGCGGTCCCGGAGCGCCCCCCGCCTACCTCAAGGAGCGCTACGGCCCCCTCGGTGAGGTCGTGGAAGCCTACCTGGCCGGGCAGCTCGACCGCGCCCTCGAGCTTATCCATCGGACGCAAGGGTTCCTTCCCGCGGTCACCCGGCTCTACTGGGAGGCCCGGATCCAGTACGCGCGCCGGGCGGTCGTCGAAGCGGCTCGCGCCCTGTTGCAGGCGTGGACCGAGGCCGAGAAGCTCCCGGCGGCGACCCAGGCCCCGATCCTCCGGCGGCTCGCCGTCCTCCAGGCCCGGATGCAGAACGACAAGGAGACGGAAACGCTCGTCCGGGTCATCGACGAGACGGAGCATCACCTCTTGAATCGGGACCCGAAGACCCGGGACCGGTTGATGGACCTCTTCGCGAAGCTGATGGAGCTCCGGGGAACGTACCAGCTCACCCGGCTCGCCGGCGAGGGGGACCTTCAGGACGCGGCGATCAAGCACGAAGCCGCCGTGGAGGAGGTCTTCGGATTGCTCCAGGACGCCCGCTTGGACCTCGCTTCGGAGGGGGCGACCGTGGAAGGGGCGTTGGACTTCATTGAAATATGCTTGGCGGAGATGCGGTAAGGGGACACTGAATGCCCGAGGTCAAGGTCACCACCCGTCGAAAGACGACCGGGAAGCGGGAACCGAAGCCGTCGGTCGATGCGACGCGCATCGCCGTGGTCGGCATCCCCGCCTCCGGCAAGACGACCTACTTCCGGTTCCTGTCCGGGCATTTCGGCCTCAACCTCCCGATCCTGTACATCCCCTCCCGGGCGGACAACGGCAGCCTGCCGCTCTACGGCGACCTCGAGAACGACGTCGCGCTCGAGGAGACGACGTACGAGACGACCGACCCGACCGACCCCGAGGGAAGCCTCGAGACGACGACGCGCTACTACGTGAACCGGCCCATGGAGGACCGGCGCAAGCTCTGGGTCGAGCTGAGCGCGGGGCGGAACGAACAAGGGATCCTGACGAAGTATCCCCTTCCGACCAAGTTCAACCAGTTCGTCGAGATGAAGATGCGCTTCCGGTACGCCGCCCCGGGGGGCGAGGCCGGCTCCCGGCCGATGGAGCTCTCCACGGTGGACGAGGCGGGCGGGATCATCGCCGACTACTTCACCTACGACCGGATGTGGCTCGACTCCGTCGACGGCGAGGTCACGGAGCGGATCTGCCGGGTCATCCCGCATTTCGATTCGTGGCGTCCCGACCGGCGCGACCTGTGGAAGCGCGGCCTCACCCTCCTCGGGAGGTTCGTCTGCGAGGCCGACGCGATCATCCTCCTGCTCTCCCCCGGCCTCTCGTCCCTCCGGGACCAGGCCCAGCAAGTCAACCTCGCGCGCGGGGTCTTCCGCTACACTCACTCTCGTAACCTCCCGCTCGTGATCGCGGTCTCGAAGGCGGACAAGCTCAAGGAGTTCTACAGCGAGGTCGAGCAGTCGGTACGGGAGAGGACGTTCCGCAGCACCTTCGACTCGGTCGACTTCCTGCTCCGTCGCGACGGCGCGGGGATGGGGACCATCCTGGTCGCGCAGGAGGGTCGGGGGATCTCGACCAAGGAGGACGTCTTCCTCATCTCGAGCGCGGTCTCGACCGGAGAGGGTCACCCGCTCTTCATCGGGGAATCCGGGGACGAAGCTCCCAGCTCGGGCGTCGAGACCATGGGGGTGCCGGTCATGGTCAACACGACCCTCCCCCTCGCTCGCGCCTGCGAGCGGATCCTCGAACGCCGGGCGACGAAGGGGGTGTGATGACCGCGGCGGGCCCCGCTGCGACCGGGACCCTTGTCCCGGTCGCGGTCGTCTGGTGCCGACAGGTCGACAACGAGGCGGAGAGCCCGGGGTACACGACCATCCCCGAGGACTTCCCGGGGCGCCGGGAGACCGTCGAGTCGATCCGCGTCGTCGGGAACCTCACGATCAACATCGCTGACACCCACGACTACTGGGACCCCGACCCGACGGCGCCGCTCTCCTTCTACCCGAACCTCTTCCTGTACCCGGCGGCGAACGGACGGTACACGTGCGTCGGTCGGATGTTCCTCTCCACCGAGGACCGACCGCGGCTCGGCATGAAGACGCTCGTCTTCGAGACCGCCCCCCTCCTCGCGGGCGGGGAGTTCGGACCCTCGGTGCTGCGTGCGTATGCGACGATGAGCGGTCGGACCGACGCCGCCAAGCCCCCGGTCGAGCCCGACCCCCTCGTCTACCAAACGGTCGGGGAGGGGTTCCTCTTCCATCGCGGGACCACCGAGCCCGTCGTCGTCGTCGCCTCCGACACGTGGGAAGCGGCCTGCCAATCGGTCCTCGAGCTCGTTCGCGTGCTGCCGACCAGCCTGGTCGCCCTCGGGGCGTTCCTCGTGTTCCCCTACTTCCTCCCCGAAGCGAAGGTGAACTTGCACGAGTTCACCGAGCAGTTCCCGCTCGCTCTCGCCGTAATGCGCGTCCCGCGCGGGGAAGCCCAGGGCGACCGGCACGCGAAGCGCCTCCAGAGCTGGGAGTCCGCCCCCGTCACGCTGCGGGACCTCACCCGCGCGAGCCGGGGCCGCGAGGCGCTCCCGCTCGTCCTCCAGTACGCCCGGGAACACCAGGACACAAAGATCCGAGAGGTGACCCGTCGCGTCGATCTCGTCGAGGGTCCGCGCCTGCAGGCCCTTCTCCACGACGCCGAGCGGCAGGGGGGTCGAGACCGGCGGAAGGAGATGTGGCGCATCGGGACCGCGATGGAGACGGCGGCGTTGCTGCTCACCCGCCCCAAAGGTCGCTCCGTGGCGATGACCGGCGAGGCCGCGAAACGGGCGAACGAATACATGCAGGCTCGTCCGTCGGACACCGTCCTCCTGCCCCCAGAGCCGTTGCCGAACCTGCCCCCGACGCCGTCCGGTCCGGCGCCCGGGACCCTGACCGGCCAGCCCCTGGCCGGACAGCACCCGCCGTGGCTTCACCGGCCCTCCGAGGTCACCCTCCCTCCGCCCGGTGCGACCGCGGTCCCGGTCTCCACGAGCGAAGACCCTTCGACCCTGCCGGCCGGCGCCACCGCCCCACTCCCCGTCCCCGGGCCGAGCCCACCGGCCAACGGAGAGCTCGAGACCCTCCTCAAGAACGAGATCGACCGACGGTTCGTCGAGATGGCGAAGGGCCAACCGACGGCCCTCGACGTTTCCGAGGTCAACGCCCGCCTCGCGAGCGCGATGCGCGAGCTCGAGACGAAATGGACCACGATGCTCGACGCCCGCCTCCGGGAGACCTCGGAGGCCTCCTCCCGCGCGGTGGTGGGCGTCCAGAACGACCTCACCTCCCGCCTCGCCGCGATCGAGGCGCGACCCGTGGTGAGCCCATCGGACGTCGCCGCCGAGGCGGAGCAGAAGGTCCGAGAAACGACGGAGGCGAGGTTCCAGGTGCTCGAGGAAAAGGTCCATGACACGACCGAGACGAAGTTCCAGACCCTCGCGCAGAAGGTCCAAGCCACAGCCGAGACCCAGTTCCACGCGCTCGAGGAGAAGGTCGATGTGTCGGCCCGCTCCTCGGGGGAGATGTGGGCCTCCCGGCTCCGGGACGAACTGCGCCAGTCCGTCGACGACCTCAAAGCGCAGGCGACCCACGACGAAGAGGAGATGCGGGCCGCCCTCGTCGCACAGATCGACCTCGAGCTTCGGGAGGCGGCGGAGCAGGGCACGGTCCTCCGGGAAGAGATCGAGGGTCGCGTCCGTGACGTCATGAAGGAGCGGATCACCGAGTTCGACCAACGGCGCGTCAAGGAGCTCCGCGACCTCGAACAGCGGTTGGGCCTCCTCGTCGACGGTCGGACGAAGGACGTCGAGGCCCGGCTCCAGGCCGTGAACGCCGAGGTGCGGGAGAAGCTCGCGACCGCTCAGGAAGAGCGGGTCACCCAGGCCGAGCGGCGATGGTCGGTCGACGGTGAGGCCCGGATCGCCGAAACGGCCGAGGCCCATACTCAGGCCATCGCGGGCCTTCAGGTCCGGCTGCAAGCCTATTTCGAGCAGAAGCTGCGCGAGAACCAAGAGCGAGAGCGGGAGAAGTACGTGGAGCTCCTCGCCCGGCTCAAGTCCGAGGTCGACCAGTCGCTCGCGAAGACGATCGACTCGAACAAGTTCGATGCGGTCATCCGGGACCGGGTCGCCCGCGGTCTCCAGTCCGCGCGCGACGAACAGGAGAAGGCCATCCAATCGGCCGTGGGCGAGGCCGAGGTCCGCCTCAGTTCCCAGCAGGAGGAAGGGGTCGTTCGTCTCGAACGCGTCGAGGCGAAGATCCAAACGCGGGAGACCGACCTCCTTCGGATCGAGCAGACGCTCCGCCATGAGGTCGACGACCTCGACCGACGCATCCAGGTGGTCGCGGACCGCGCGCTCCCGCTGATTCGCCGCACCTGGTTGCGCGTGTCGGAGCTCGAGAAGGAAGGGCCCGGTACGGCCGAGGCCGAGGCGCACCTCAAGGAGCTCCGACGGGAGATGGGCCGCGAGCTCCGCCGCGTCGAGGGCCAGCTCCTCGAGCAGACGGGAGACCTTCGGGACCGGCTCGAATCTACGCTCGCGAGCCAGGGCCGGATCTGGCTCAACCTCCTGAAGCAGCTTCAGAGCGCGAGCGAGGGCCTGGTCCGGGCCGATGTCGCGGCCTCCGCGCGGGCGCGAGCGCGGATGAGCGAGAGCGACGCGACCCTCGACCAGCTCCTGGACGAGAACCTCCGCGATGCCTCAGGCTACCCCGCGTTCGAGTCCGACCCGCCGAACCCACTGGACCCGCGTCCTTCCGAGCCGGCGGCGGACGTGGAACCGCGGGAACCCCCCCGCCGACTGCGACGCACCTGACCCGCGACGCGCGGGGGGCCGCGCCGGTGGGCGGGACCGGAGGCCGGCGTTCGTTACCCGAAGCGACCGCTGACGTAGTTCTCCGTCAGCTTCTCGACCGGATGGTGGAAGAGTTGCTCGGTCGGGCCGAACTCGACCAGTTTGCCCAGGTACAGGAACGCTGTGTAGTCGGAGACCCGGGTCGCTTGGGCAAGGTTGTGCGTGACGATCACCACCGAGTACTCCGACCGGAGCTTCGCGAGGAGGTTCTCGATCTTGGCCGTGGCGATCGGGTCGAGCGCCGAGCACGGCTCGTCCAGGAGGAGGACCTCGGGGCGCACGGCCAGCGCTCGAGCGATGCACAACCGCTGCTGTTGGCCTCCCGAGAGGCTCGTTCCCGGAGCGTCGAGAATGTCCTCCACCTCTTCCCAGAGACCCGCGTGTCGGAGCGCGTCGACGACTCCCTCGTCCAGCTCGTCCCGACGATGCACGCCGAGCAACCGGAGCCCGGCGGCGACGTTCTCGAAGATCGACATGTTGGGGAACGGGCTCGGCTTCTGGAAGACCATCCCGACCCGGAATCGCACGCTCACGACGTCCTTCGCTCCGAGGTCCTCCCCGTCGAGGAGGATCGTGCCCGAGACCCGGGCGCGCGGAAGCTCCTCGTGGAGGCGGTTCAGGCATCGTAGGAACGTGGACTTGCCGCATCCCGAAGGGCCGATGATCGCCGTCACCGCGGCGTCCGGGACGTCGAGCGTCACGTCGTAGAGCACCTGCTTCTTCCCGTACCAGGCGCTGAGCCCGATCGTCTGGATCTTGGGTCTAGCCATCGATCTAGCCAGCCTCCGCCGCGTCCTCGGCCCCAGGAACCGCCAGTCGTGCGCCCAGACTGATCACGAGCATGATTCCCAACAGCACGAGAGCGGCCCCCCACGCATCCGTTTGAAGGTTGAGGTACGAGGAGCCGAAGTTGTTGAAAATGAATGGGGTCATCGCCGCTGTTTGCGTGTTGAGGTTCTGGAACCAGAAACTGCTGCCTCCGGCGGTGAGAAGGAGCGTCGCCGTATCGCCGGCGGCCCTCGAGGCGGCCAGCAACATACCGGTGACGAGCCCCCCGCGCGCGCATCCCAGGACGACGCGTAACGTGACCCGGTGTTTCGGGAAGCCGAGGGCGAGGGCCGACTCCCGAACCGAAGATGGCACGGCTCGGAGCGCCTCCTCCGTGGCACGAATCGCGATCGGGATCATCAGAACCCCGAGCGCCACCCCGCCGGAAAGGGCGCTGAGCGCAGCATCGTGATCGAAGTAGAGGAAGAGGGAGAAGACGAAGACCCCGAGGATGATCGTCGGTACCCCCGTCATGACGTCAGAGAGGAAGCTCACGAGCTGGGCAAACCGGTTCCGTCCGTACTCCGCGAGGTAAATCCCAGCGAAAAGACCGATGGGAATCGCAATCATGGCTCCGAGGCCGAGCATGATCAACGTCCCCTGAATCTCGGGTCCTATTCCCCCTAGGGAGCAGCTAGTACCCGGTCTCGGGTTGCAGCCCTGCGGGGGAAGCGCGGTGTAGAACGACGGACGGACCACCGCCGATCCCCCGTAATGGGCGGCCGTGTAAATCACGCTCGCGAACGGAACGATGGCCAGGACCACGCACGTCGCGGTGAGCACGATGAGGCCCCACTGGATCGCCCTCCTCCGGAGTATGCGACGGGGTGCAGCCTCGATGACCCGGTGACGCCATCCCGTCCCTTCCGAAAGGAGAGCGGGAGAAGAGACGGAGGATCCCACCTCTGAAATGGCCCCACCGTCCGACTGTACCTCCAAGGTCCGGTGAAAGACAGGGGAACGGAGATGGAATCGACGTCGACGGGCGGGCCGTTCCTCTCCATCGCGAGCACTGAACCGCCAAAGAAGGCCGCGCGCCACCACATTCACCGCGACGGTGATCACGAGGAGGATTAGCGCGAGCTCGATGATCGCGCTCCGATCGATGCCGGGCTGAGCATCGGGGAAAGTGTTCACGATGGAACTGGCCAGGGTCGCGCCCGGGGAGAACAGCGTTCCCGGGAGGATGTAGATGTTACCGATCACCATCGCGACCGCGATCGTCTCCCCCAATGCGCGTCCGAGCCCAAGGATGACACCCGCCGCAATCCCGCTACGGGCCGGCGGGAGAACACCCATCCGCGTCGCCTCCCATCGGGTCGCCCCGAGGCTCAGCGCCGACTCTCGGTGGATCCGAGGCACCGCTCGGAGCGACTCCCGGGAGACCGCCGCGATGGTCGGAAGGATCATCACCGCGAGGACCAGCGTCGCCGTCAGGACGTCGTATCCCGGGGTCGTAGGGGAGAAGGGGAAACGACCCCCCGTCAGCGACCCGAGGCCGGGTTCAATCGTCGTCTGCATCAGGGGCACGAGGACGATGAACGCCCAGAACCCGTAGACGACGGAGGGGACGGCCGCGGAGAGGTCGATGACATAGGTCAGGGGTCGTCGCAGCCATACCGGGGCGACTTCGGAAAGGAAGATCGCCACCCCCAGGGCAATCGGGACGGCGATTACGAGGGAGAGGGCGCTGGTCAATAGGGTCCCGGCAATCGCGGGGCCGGCCCCGTAGATGTTGTGGATTGGGTCCCACGTAGTCCCCGTCAGGAACGAGGGACCGAACCGCCTGATCGAGAGCCAAGCCCCACGGCCCAGGACCGCCACGAGCACCGCGACCAGCAGCAGGACGCCGGCCGCAACGGCCGCCGTGCCTGTGTGGAAGCTGCGCCCGAGCCAGCGGAGCAGGCGGACTCGTCGCGCGAGGCGGCGCGCGCGCTTTGCTTCTATCTCTTCCCTCGCTGGGACGGCACCCTCCCCCCTATGTACAGGCGGGGATGGCCGCGCCATTAAAGGTCATCGTTTGAATGCCGGCCTCGTCGACCGTGATGATCGATGCAGGCAGCGGCGCGTAGTAGAGCTGGCTGGGCTGGGATTCATCCGCCAACCCCTGGCCTGTCGTAAGAGTCCAGTGCACCCACTGAACCAGCACCTGCGACTTCTCCAGCGTCGGGGAGAATCCCTTATCGGTCGCCTGGTAGACGTACATGTAAAGGAACGTCGCGATGGGATAGTCCGCCGAACCGTTCGCCTTCACCATGCTCACGTTGAACCAGTCGCCCGTGGAGGCCGGAATCGTCGCCATGCTCTGGACCTTGTCGGCAACGGCGGACTCCGTGCTCGGGAGCGTCGGCACGATGTAGTTCCCGGCCGGGTTCTGGATTGCGGCGTACTGGGGTGGGGAGGCGGAAGCCAGCAGGTCTGTCAGGTCCGAGTATCCAATTGAGTACTGCTTCCCGACGACCGCGTTGATCACGGCTGAGTTCCCATGGGGCGCGTTCTGATTAGGCGAGGAAGGGAAGTTGATCAACATGCCCTTGCTCTCGTGCGATGCCCAGTAGGTGCTCGACTGAGACAGGAAGTCGCTGAGTACGTACGTGGTTCCCGCAGCGTCCCCGCGATGGACCGTCCAGATCGTCTGGTCCGGGAGGGTCACACCTGGGTTGATCGCGGCAATCGCAGGGTCGTTCCATTTGGTGATGTTCAGGTTGTAGATACCGGCCAGCACGGCGCCCGTCAGATTGAGGTGGCCTGAGAGCGGTAGGCCGGGGAGAGCCCCAAGATTGTAGATGATGGCGAGGGCTCCACCGACAAAGGGGAGGCTCAACGGTTGGGCGGGCATGGCGGTCCGCTCGGCGGGAGTGAGCGGATTGTCCGTCATCGCGAAGTCGATGCTAGTGGACGTGAAATGCGTCAGCCCCGTCCCTGACCCGCTTGCGGGGTAGTTGACCTGGTTGCTTGTGTCGCTGGCGTACGCGCTCGTCCAGACGCCCATCAGCGGAGCCGCGATTTGCGCCCCGTCACCCTGGAGGGTGACCCCGGAAGTGCACGCGGCCGCCTTGGTCGACGACTTCTGGAGGCCGTACCAGTTGGTCGAGGCCCCCACGGCCACCAACACGATCACCACGATGATCACGCCGATCACCGCGTACAGCCCGGTCCGTCCTCGGCGACGGCGGACGACGGGTGGGGTCCCCGTTGTCTCCGGGGAGGGTGTGGACGAGAGGGTCGGGGTTTCGGGATTGGTTCCGGCGCTCATGCGACCACCCGGACCGCCAAGGTCCCGTAACGGTCAGCCATTACGCCGAAGGCGTTCGTCCTGCGGCACGCCCGAAGCTCCTCGGGCCGGTACGCGTCCCAGCTGCTGTGCATCGCTAGCCACCGGGCGCGGTGGACAAATATGGCTCATATAAGCCGAGAGAAGCGCGTAATTTGCGCTCGAACAAACGGAAACGGCGCAAGGCGACCTTTGGGATGCGGTGAGCGGGACCGGAAGCCCCGCCCGCGACGGCAGCAACGGATTTCTACTAAGAGACAGGTCACCCGACGGATGTCCGACCCGCTTCCGCAAGGCTCCGTGGGGTTCGTCGCCTGGATTGAGGGCCTGCCGAGCTCCGGCAAGACCACGTTGTCCCGAGCGGTCGCGCAGCGCCTGCGGTCCGCGGGGCGGAAGGTGGAGGTCCTCGACGGCGACGAGGTCCGCCACATGTTCTCCCCGGAGCTCGGATTCTCTCGAAAGGACCGAGAGTTCCATGCCCGGCGCGTCAGCTACGTGGCGCGCATGCTCGCCCGAAACGACGTGGCCGTGATCGTCGCGATGATCACGCCCTACGAAACGTCCCGCCAGGCGGCGCGCTCGACCGTCGGAGACCGGTTCACCGAGATCTGGCTCAAGTGCCCGGTCGAGGTCTGCGAGAAGCGCGACCCCAAAGGTCTGTACCACGGGTCGCCCGAGCTTCACGGGACCAAGCTCACGGGGGTCGATGACCCGTTCGAGGAACCGTTGAACCCGGACCTGACCGTGGACACCGCCAGCGAATCGATCGAAGCGGGAACGCGACGGATCCTCGAACACTTGGCCCAGCGAGGATTCCTCCGGCCGGTTCTCGCGGCCTAGAGCTGGCTACCCGCTCCGGGTCTCCGCGCGACCGGACAACGCTAAGCCTCCGCGCTGGGTGCTCCGGATCCCGTGACCGCGGAAGGAGACCACCGCCACTGCAAGGTCTGCGGCCGAGTCTGCGCCGTGGGAGAGGAGACCTGCAGCCGGGCGTGCCGGGAGAAACGAGCTGGACAACAGGCCTCCCGGCGGAACTACACCTACCTTCTGTACGTCGCGATCGCGATCTTGCTCATCGCGTTCATCTACAGTTATTTCGGGTAGGGGGCACGGGACCTTGCGACGGTTTCGGCTCGCGGTCCTCGGCGGGACGTTCGACCACCTACACGTTGGTCACCAGGCGCTCCTGGCCTCGGCGTTCCGAGTAGGGGATGAGGTGGCGGTCGGAGTCACGACGGACCGCTTCGTGTCCCACCATCCGAAACCGATCCCTCGACGGATCCAGCCGTTCGCCGTCCGTCGCGCGGCCCTCGTTCGGTGGGTCCGTCGGAACTTTCCCCGCCGGAAGTGGTGGGTCGTCCCTCTCGAGAGCCCGTTCGGCCGGTCGGTGGACCCCGGAGTCGACACTCTCGTAGTCTCCCACGACACGCTGGCCGGCGGGCGCGCGGTCAACCGGGAGCGACGGCGCCTCGGACGCGCGCCGCTACCGCTCGTGGTCGTCCCTCTCGCCCTCGCCGACGACCTCGAGCCCGTGAGCTCCCGACGGGTCCGCGCGGGGTCGATCGGAACCGACGGACGTCGCCTCGCGCGGATCCGAGTCGCAATCGCCGCGGATGACCCCCGTGACCAGGCCGCCGCAGAACGCGCCGTTCGCCGGGTCTTTTCGCAGGTCCACCTCGTGAGGGGCGCCGTCTCCCGAAGGCCCCGGGGTTCGGTCGTGGGTGGGAAAGGACGCGGCCGCGCCTCTCGAGCCGCCGCGCCCCCGGATCTTTCCCTCCGAGTCACACGGCGGCGTCCCGCGGGTTGGACCGCGATCGAACGCTCCCGCCGGGTCCGGCTCCGACCGCGGACCATTCCGGGGTCTCGGCCGGCGGACCTGGAAGCGGGGATTGTCGCCCTTCTTCGACCGCGACAGTAGCGCAAGCTCTTTGGGACCTTCCGCTCCTCCTACCCGTGATGGAGACGTACCTGCGCGTCACCTTCGACAGCGAGGGAGCGAAGCCGTCCGCCGTGGCCGACCGGCTCCGCTCCTGTGGGTTCGTGCCCACGCAGGGAAACTACGACTTCGTCTACGACTGGAACGGCCCCGCGAAACGGGACCAAATTCTCGACCTCTCGGACGAACTGACGCATCAGCTCCGCGGCCTTCGCGTGCTTTTCGAGATCGAGACGGTGTAGTCCCTGCGGAACCTCTTCGGCCGCGGATAGACCTTTTATCGCGCGCCTGTCTCGGACTGTTCGCCGTGCAGAGCTATCCCGTGCGCGCGAGCCACCGAAACGGTCTCGCCCCCGCGGCTCTCGAGGAGATAGCGAAGGCCCACTTCGACACCGCTCAGGTCGAAGGGGACGCCGTCATCGCCTCGTACGGGGCGATCTCCCGCCTCTCGGCTCGCACGGCGGGCCGCGAGCTCTCGGTCGACCTCACGATGAACCCGAAGGTCCCCGAGGACGTCGCCCGCGAGACGATCCGACGGTACAACCAGTTCCTCGAAGCGGCGACGGGATACACGTCCAAGGAGCGGGCGAAGCGCATGCGCAAGTCCGCCGGCAAGACGAGCCCGGGAGCGTGAGCCGTGGCCTCATCCTCGGTGCCGCTTCCGTCGTCCGCCGGTGGCTCGGAGCTCGACCGGATCCGGACGACCGTCGCGACCTACTTTCCGGTCTATGAGACGCGGATCGGCCCCCAATCGCTGATCCTGGCCATCCACGCCGACCCGGCCACCCTCGAGGGTCGCTTCGACAAACTCCGACAGGCGTTGTGGACGCAGGGATACATCCCGCTCCTCCGTCGTGATTCCGGTGAGGAGTTCATCGAGGTCATCCGCCGACCGCGGACCGGTCGGTCCCGGATCTGGATCAACCTCCTCTTGCTCGCCGGAACGGTCGGCACGACGTCCTTCGCCGGTGCGCTCATCTGGCTCACCTTCCGAGGCGAGCCTTCGCTCACGCTCGGGGACTTCCTCTACGGCGAGCTGTACTTCGGCGCGCCGGTGATGGCCATCCTCGGCCTGCACGAGCTCGCCCATTACTGGATGGCGCGTCGCCGGCACCTCGAGGCCTCGCTGCCGTACTTCATGCCGGTCCCTCCTCCGTTCATCCTCGGGACCCTGGGTGCGTTCATCAGCATCCGAGAGCCGTTCCCGGACAAGAAGGCCCTGTTCGATGTCGGGACCGCGGGCCCCCTCGCCGGCTTCGCGGCCTCGATCCCGATCGCCATCACCGGCCTCTTCCTCTCGGTCCACGCGCCGGTCGTCCCGGCGACGTACTGCGGCGTGACCGTGCTCGGAACGAGCTACGGGAGTCTGCTCATCGGGACGCCGCTTTTCTGGTGGGTATTCTCGCTGTTCCTCCCCGCGAGCCTCGTCAACCTGCACCCGCTCGCGCTCGCCGGCTGGGTCGGGATCCTCGTCACGGCGATCAACCTCCTTCCCGCCGGTCAGCTCGATGGGGGCCACGTCTTCCGAGCGCTCTTCGGGGACCGCGCCCGGTTCGTCAGCTACGCGGCGGTGGTCCTCCTCTTCGGACTCGGGCTGTTCTACGTCGGCTGGCTCTTCTTCGCGATCCTCGTCCTGTTCCTCGGGCTCCGGCACCCGCCCCCGCTCAACGACATCACCCCGATCGGGACGGGCCGGCGCCTCGTGGGAGGCCTAGTGGCGGCGATCCTCATCACGGGATTCGTCATCATCCCGATCTCGACCCCGGCCGGCTCCGTCTCGCTCGGGGTCGCGGGCGCATCTCCCGTCGCGCCACTGCCCCCGGGCACGCTGGTCGCCACGAACCTCACCCTGACGGTCAACAACCAGGACCCCATCCCGCACGGATTCCTGTTCGACGCTTCCATCTCGAACGTGACGGTTTCCGGCCCGAACGGTACGACAGCCAATCTCTCCGGGCAAGCGCTCGCGAGCTGGGAGGCGAGCGCTACGTGGACGTTCTACCTCCCGCACGGTCGGGTCGTCGCGCTCCCGGGAGGGTCGGTCGGCCTTCCCGAATCCGACTACGTGACGGTGAACGCCACTTCGGGCCATACCCTCTCGGTGGCCGTCCGTCTGACCGACTCGCAACCGGCGGTCGGCGCCGGGCTCACGTTCACGACCAACATGCTCTGCGCCCCGTCGGGTGGGGGCTCGGCCTCCACCAGCCTCAGCGTGAATTTCGCCTGACGGACGCCGCCTCGTACAGGCAGAATTCCCGGGTGAGGCTGCGATGCACCCTCACGGGGATCCGAAACCGTGGCGTCCCCGGGATCTCGAGGGGCGGCCCACCGGACGGCACGATCAGCGCCAGACGACCGTCCGACGCGAGCCGCTGGGACCACCGCTCCATCACCCGGGCGATCAGCTCCGAGGAGGCCTCTCCCCCCGTGCTCGAGGAGCGCCCGTAGGGCGGGTCGGTCACGATCGCGGAGAACGTCCCGTTCTCGTCGGTGAAGTCAACGTCCCGAGCGTCGCCGACCACGAGCTCCTCCGCCGCGACGCCGAGATAGGCGAGGTTCTGGAGCGCGCCCCGGACCATGGCCGGGTCCCGGTCGACCCCGTACAACCGCCCGCCGAGCAGCCCGGCCTCGGCCAGTAGGGCCCCCGTGCCGAGGAACGGGTCGAGCACCCGGTCTGACGGGTTCACGCGCGCCAGATTGACCGCCGCCCGGGCGAGCTTCGGAGGGAGGCTCACCGGTCGCCGGAAGGGAAGCAGGGGCATCCTCCGCTGCGTCGGGCCGCGGCGGTCGACCGCCGCCACCTCCTCGAGAAGGTACTCCCGCTCCTCGGCCCCTCCGGCGAGCCAGAATCGGCGCGACGGCCTCTCGAGGTCGATCGTGCCCCCTCCCGCCTTGAACGCCCGTCCGCATCCGAGCACTCCCTCGTCGGTGCCGCCGCCCGACGGCCGGCCGATTCGGCGGAACGCCGCGGACCCGCCCCGGGACCCTTCCCCGCGGGCGGCCGAGACGAGGTCGGGGGAGGTCGCGACCGCGAGGAGGCACCGGCGGGCGAGCGCGAGCCGGCCGGCGAGCTCGGTCCACGCGCGGACGTCCGGGACCTCGACCGGGACCAGCTCGGGGAGCGGGGGGACCGCCGAGACCCCGCCGCCTCCCAGCGCCTCCGCCGCGGAGACGGCCTCCGCCTTCGCGAGAGCGAGGCTCTCCTGGGAGAGCTCGACGAACCCCGGGATCATGGAGCGGGGGCCCCGGTCCAGCTGGCGAGCCGCGCCCGTATGTCGGCGGTGTGGGATCCCTCCCAGTAGAAGTGATTGCACTCGGCACAGCGAAAGAGGGGAAGCCCTCGGGCGACCCGGTCCCACGGGACACCTTCGGTGCGGGCCTCGGGGGATGGCGCGGGGACCTTTTCGAGCCGCCCGTTGCATTCGGTGCATCGCTCGAACCGTACCTCCAGGGGAAGCTCGGGGAATGCGGCGCGGACTGCCCGCCACTGGTCGGCGAGGTGGGGGCTCTCGAGGAGCAGGGCCCGCTCCGCTCGGCCCGCCAGGCGTCGGTCTCGGGTGAGGATCGTCCGGTCCTCGGCGCGAGCCCGAACCAAGATCTCGTCGTCCGAGAGCCCGCGCGCGTAGGCCGTGTCGCACCCGACGAAACGTAGGTATCGGGCCAGCCGTCCGACCATCTCGTCCGCCAGCCACCGGGGTGAGGACACGGGCCCTCGGAGCACCGTCCCGGAATAACCCTTGCCACTCATATACGGAGTCGGGAGTGCGTCGCCCGGGGTCGACCCGTGCGACTGTTCGGCACCAACGGCATCCGCGAAGTGATCGGCGAGAAGTTCACCCCCGCGTTCGTGACCCGGGTCGCCGATTCGATCGGCGCCTTGCTTCCGACGGGCTCGAACGTGGCCGTGGGATGGGACGGCCGAACCTCCAGCCCTGCCTTCGCCCGGATCGTCAGCTCGTCGCTCGCGCTCGCTGGGCACAAGGCGACCGAACTCGGGATCCTTCCCACGCCGGCGATCCAGTACAGCGTTCCCCGCCTGGGCGCGGACCTCGGGGTCGTCGTCACCGCCTCTCACAACCCCCCCGAGTTCAACGGGTTGAAGTGCATCGCGAAGGACGGCCTCGAGGTTCCTCGGGAGTTCGAGGAACGCATCGAAGCCGGGGTGGAACGCGGGGCGACGGCTCCGGTCGACTATGCCCGGGTCGGCGAGGTGGTGTACGACTCGGGGGGCGCTCGCCGATATCTCGAGGGGATCCGGGGGCAGGTGGATGTTCCTCGCATCGTCCGCCGTCGGTTCTCGGTCGTTCTCGACTGCGGCAACGGCGCCTCCGTGCCGACGAGCCCGGCGCTCCTCCGGGGGCTGGCCTGCCGCGTCGTGACGCTGAACGCGCACGTGGACGGAACGTTCCCCGGCCACCTTTCCGAGCCGACCGAGGCGAACCTCGCCGACCTCAAACAGGCCGTCCCCGCGGCGGGCGCGGAGCTCGGAGTCGCCCATGACGGGGACGCCGACCGGGCGGTCTTCGTCGACGCCTCGGGACGGTACGTCCCGGGAGAGGAGACGCTGACGCTCTTGGCCCGCGATGCCGTCGAGAGGACGCCGGGAAGCATCGTCGTCATCCCCGTCTCCGCACCCCAATCGGTGGAGGACGCGATCCGGCCGTTCGGGGGGACCGTCGTCTACACCCGCATCGGCTCCCCCACGGTCACGCACGAGATGCAGGCCCGGGGCGCGGTCTTTGGAGGCGAGGACAACGGGGGCCTCATCTTCCCCGGGCTCCACTTCGCGCGGGACGGGGCGATGACCCTGGCCGCGGTGCTGGACCTGCTCGCCCGTCGGGAGACCGACCTCGCGTCGCTGCTGAAGGAGATCCCGCACTACACAATGGTCAAGGAGAAGGTCGGATGTCCCGTGGAGCTCCGGGAGCAGGTCGTGGGGCGACTCATCGAACGCTTCTCCCAGGACAGCGAGAAGGTGGTGACGCTCGACGGCGTGAAGGCGTACCGTCCGGGCGGATGGATCTTGCTCCGACCCTCCGGGACCGAGCCCTTGTTCCGGGTCTTCGCCGAGTCGAAGGACCCCGCCCGGGCCCGGGCCCTGGCCGACACGGGCTTGGCCGCCGTCCGACAGGCGCTCGACGAGCTCGGACGAACCGGGTGACGACGACGGGGACGACCGACCCCCGGTTCAGCGGACCAGCGGGCCGATGACCAGCAACCCGACCAGGAGCAGGACGAAGACCCCGAGGGTGATGGCGGTCATCGCCCGCTCTCCCGCCCGGTGGAAGTAGTAGAACCCCGAGAGAACCCGCACTATCGGTGTGGCGACGAGGACGACCAATCCCAGGGTCAGGAACGCCTCGACCGACCCCGAAGCGAGACCCGATGCGATCCCGGGAAGGCTCAAGTAGCCGAGGATCGGGTTTCCGGACAGTACGCTCGCCGACGTGGCCCCCGGGTGGGAGGCGACGTAGGCCACGAGGCCCCCCACGAGGATCGCGAGGGAGAGACCCAAGCCGACCCGCAGGACGAGGGTCATCCGAACGTACGCCTCGTTCGGGAGCGGTTTCACGGAAGCCGACGCAAGGGTCTCGGGCGGGTCGGGGGAGGTCATGGGAGGCCGAACCCCCTCAGGATGACCTCGATCGCCAGGGCCGCGATGACGGGCAGGAACAGCAGACGGACCGTCCGGTTCTGAAGACCCGGCAAGACCCGGCTGCCGAGATAGGCCCCGAACGCCGTCCCGAGCGCCACGGGGGCAGCGATGACCGGGTTGACGTATCCCGCCGAGAGCATGACGCCGGCGCCCGCCGCCGCCGTGACGCCAATCATGAAGTTGCTCGTCGCCGTGGCGACCTTCATCGGAAGGTTGAGGAACCGCTCGAGGGCGAGGACCTTGAACACGCCCCCTCCGATCCCGAACATCCCCGAGACGGCCCCGGCGCCGAACATCACCCCAAGCGCCGGGGCGGTCCGGGTGGCTTGGTAGGGAACGTTACGGTCGAGGACGTTGTCGTGGTACTCGCCGGACAGCCCGAGGCGTCGGGCCCGGGCGTCCGGGGGCATCGGCTCGGGGAGCTCGATGTGCCGCCGGGCGAGGCTGCCCGGGATGATTGCGAGCAGGACGATGCCCAGAGCGATGAAAAGGGCCGGCTCGAGGTTGGCGTGCGTCAGGAAGACGGTCGCGGTCGCGCCGATGAGCGCTCCCGGGACCGTAGCGATCTCGAGGAACATTCCGATCCGAAGGTCACTGAGCCGGTCCCGAACGTACGCCGCGCCCGTGGCCGACGACGTCGCGAGGATCGTCACGAAGCCGGTTCCGATCGCGACCGGGATCGAGGCCCCGAACAGGATCACGAGAAGCGGGATCACGACCACGGCCCCGCCGAGACCTGTCAAGGAACCGACGAGGCCGGCCGCCACGCCGAGGAGCACGAGGAGAGTTACGAACAGGACCAGGTCCACGGCGACCCACAGTCGGACCATCGGAAAAGCCCGGCGTCCGTAGGAGGCCGCCCCGGACGTCGAGAAACCTCAAACCCCCTCGGCGGGTGGGCTACCGTGACGGACGCCCCATGCAGGCACGAGGAGATCGAGTCGCCTTCGGGAGTCCGGGAATCGAACCTACCTGGTCCCACAGCAATAAAGAGGGCGTCGGCACCGCCTTGTCCGGGGACTCCCGGCTCTGGTTCACGCTCTGGCGCGGCATCGTCACCGAGGTGTACTACCATCGGATCGACCTCCCCCAACTCCGCGACCTAGAGTTCCTTCTCTCCGACGGAGCGAGGTTCTTCCACGAAGAGAAACGGGACCTGTCGACGACTACGAGCCGAGGGAGCGACCATGCGTTAGCCTACCGGACCCTGGCCCAGGGGCCGGGTGGAGGCTACCGTCTCCGCAAGGACATCCTCACCGACCCGCAGCTTCCGTGCCTCCTGGTGCGTACCCGGCTCGACATACTATCGCCGGAGCTGGTCGGCCGGCTGCGGCTCTACGTCCTCGCCGCTCCGCACCTCGATGTAGGAGGCTGGGGGAACACCGCGACGGTCTACGACGTCCTGGGGAGGTCCGTCCTGGCCGCGGAGAAGGAGGGGGTCGCGGTCGCCCTCGGCGCTACTCTGCCGTTTGTGCGCAGCTCGGTCGGGTTCGTCGGAGCGAGCGACGGTTGGACCGACCTGTCAGCCCACCGCGCGATGACCTGGGAATTCGATCAGGCACCATCGGGCAACGTCGCGCTCACGGGGGAGCTGCCCACCTCGGTCTCGACGGAGTTCACGCTCGGCCTCGCCTTTGGAGAGACGATCCAATCGGCCGTCACGCGACTGTTCCAATCGCTCAGCATCCCGTTCGACGATCATCACCGACGGTTCGTCGAGCAGTGGTCCCGGTCCGGGGCTCGGGAACGGAAGCTGTCCCACCGGTCCCACGACGATGGGAAGTTGTACCGGACCAGCCGTTCGGTCCTGCTCGCGCACGAGGACAAGCTCTACCCGGGCGCGTTCATCGCCTCACTGTCGATTCCGTGGGGCGCGTCGCGGACCGACCGCGAGCGAGGGGGATACCACCTGGTATGGACGCGAGATATGGTCCACGTAGCGACGGCGCTCCTCGCGTCCGACTCCCTCGATGCGCCCCTCCGGGCGCTTGTGTACCTGACGACCCGCCAGCGCCCCGACGGAGGGTTCCCGCAAAACTTCTGGGTCGACGGAACCCCGTACTGGCAAGGCCTCCAGCTCGACGAGGTCGCCCTCCCGGTCCTCCTAGCGTACCGACTTTCCCAGGCCGACGCGCTCGCGGAGTTCGACCCGAGCCCGATGGTGCTGCGCGCCGCCCAGTTCCTGGTCGAGCACGGACCGGTCACTGAGCAGGACCGTTGGGAGGAGGTGAGCGGCTACTCGCCATCGACCCTCGCCGCGACGATCTCGGCGCTCACCGTGGCGGGACGGTTCGCCCGCCGCCGAGGGGATTCCTCAACCGCGGACTTCGTGCAGGAGTACGCGGACCACCTCGAGGCGCACCTAGAGCCCTGGACCGTCACCCGTGTCGGGACCCTCTTTCCCGGAATCCCGCGCCACTACGTTCGGATCCGTCCGGCCCCGATCGATGACCCCGTTCCGCACGAAGGCCCCGACCTCGGGACCGTACGACTGCCGAACACCGCACCGGGCTCGGGGAACCTCTTTCCGGCGAGCGAGGTCGTTGACTCAGGGTTCCTCGACCTCGTCCGGTTCGGCGTGCGAGCCCCTCAAGACCCCCTGATCGAGGATTCGGTCCGCGTAGTGGATTCGGCCCTCCGTGTCGACACTCCCGCCGGCCCGGCCTGGCGACGATACAATCACGACGGTTACGGGGAGCGCGACGACGGGAGCGCCTACCTCAACTGGGGGGTTGGTCGAGCGTGGCCGCTCCTCACCGGTGAGCGTGGACACTTCGAGCTCGCGCGCGGCCACGACCCGGTGCCGTACCTCGAGACGATGGAACGATTCGCGACGGGGAACGGTCTCCTGACGGAACAGGTCTGGGACCAGGCGGACCGCCCCGAGCTTCACTTATGGCGAGGCGGTCCCACGGGAGCCGCGATGCCGCTCACGTGGGCGCATGCCGAGTACATCTCGCTCCTGAGGTCCGCCTCCGACGGAAGGGTCTTCGACCTTGTCCCCGAGGTCTTCGAACGGTACGGGCGGACCGGCCGAAGGGCCCCGCCCCGGGAAGTGTGGAAGTTCAATCGACGTCCCTCCACCATCCCCCCGGGCGACTCGCTCCGGGTGATCGCCGACCAGCCGTTCCGACTGCGGGTGAGTGACGATGATTGGCGCACCCACTCCGACCAGGATTCCTCGGAAACCGGACTCTCCCTGCACTACGTGGACCTTCCCCCGCTCGGGTCTCCCGGCCGCTCTTGGTCCTTCACGTTCTACTGGCCGGTCCACGACCGCTGGGAAGGGACGGACTTCCGGACAACCGCTTCCGGGTGAGCTCCCCGCGCCGAGCGGTTTCGGATGGCGAAAACAAAAACTGCGTATAACTTCTATGCCATTGCCCTTATATGGCGGATGGCATACCAATTCATGCGCAACATCGGACAAATGGACGCTTCCCCGGTCGTCGTTATCCCCTCGCGCTCACCCCTACTTGAGTCGGTGGCCCTCGCGGTGTTGGGTGGGGCGAGCGATCAGGATGGAGGGGTGCCCGGCCCCCTTGTCGTCGCCGACCCGACGCACGGGCTCGGGGCTTCCTCGGACGCTCCGATCCTTTTTGTCGGCTGGCGGGGGGACCTGGAGGAGTCCCGTCGGCGGGCCTCGGAGATACTCACGGCGCTGGCGCGTCGACCACCGATCCCGCACCCGGTCGCGCTGTTCGAGGCGCACCTCGGCGAGCCCGTGGTCGCGTCCGCGGCGAGCGTCACCGCGTTCCCGGAGCAATGCTCAGGGCTCCGATTCATCGTGCCCCCGGAACGGTTCGTCATCCGCCCCGGGCCCGGAAGCGATTCCTCGGGTCCCGTCGAGCTCGCCCGAGCCCGACAGTGGGGAGCCCGAACTTACTCCGTCTGGCGCTCGACCATGAGTCATCCCGCGGCGGAGACCCAACGGCCCCGACCGATCGCGGCGACGGCGAAGTGGATGGGCTGGTGCGGCGCGATGGAGTGAAGACGGGCGGAGGCCCGACAGGGCTCCCGACCGCCCGGATCCGTCGATAAGGAACACCCCAGCGCCGGGAGGCGACGCCCCGCTTGGCGTCGCCCGCTCATTCCACCTTCAGCCACCGCGCCGAGACGAGGTAACCGATGACCAGCATGAGGACCGCGAAGACCGCCAGGTAGCCGAGGTTCATCCAGTCGACCGACGTTCCCAGGAGGAAGCTCCGGCCGAGCTCCGCGGAGAAGGTGATCGGGTTCACGTTCGAGATCGCCTGCATCCACGACGGGAAGGAAGTGCTCGGGAACAGTGCGGCGCTCGCGAACATGAGCGGCATCGTGATGAAGTTCGAGACGACCCCGGGCGTCTGCCAGTCCGTCGAGGGGGCCGTCATCGCGAGGAAGAGGCTCGAGAACCCGATCGCGAGCAGGAGCAGCGCGAGAATCCAACCCGTCCATTCGATGGGCGAGAGCGGGAACGAGACCCCGAAGACGATGGCGGCGACGACCATGACCGGCACCTGAACGAGGCCGCGCGTGGCGGCCCCGAACGCCTTCGAGAGGAAGATCGTCTGCTTCGAGGTCGGGGTGATCAGAATCCGCTTCATGAAGCCGAACCGCTTGTCCTGGATCGTGCTCATCGAGCCGAACATCCCCACCGAGAGCATCGACGTCGAGAGCGTTCCCGGGAGAAGGAAGGCGAAGTAGCTTCCGGACCCGAACTTTCCCGAGGCCGCGGCCAGGTTGTTGAAGCTCGACCCGAAGAACGCGAGCCACATGAACGGCTGAACGAGGGTGACCAACACCACGAACGGGTTCCGGAACGTCCGGAGGACCTCGCGGACGTAGAGGCCCCAGAGCTGGCTCCTCACGCCCGGGCCCTCCGCATCTGGGCGTAGAACTTCCGGATGTCGTGCATCGGCTCCTCCTCCGCGATGCGGTGGCCGGTGAGCTGGAGGAAGACGGTCTCGAGACTCGGCTTCTCGACACTGATCCGCCGGATCTCGTCCGGCCGGACCGTCGCGAACAGGTGGGGCAGGAACTCCTCCGAGGCGGCGACCTGGATGATCCAGTCGTTCCCCTGAGCCCGAACCTCCTGGACCCCGGGGATCTTCGAGAGGATCGACGAGTCGATGGCCTCCGACGTTTCGAGCGAAACGATGTCGGACTTCACCTGAGACTTGAGCTCGGACGGGGTCCCTTCCGCGACGATGCGACCCCGGTCGATGATCGCGATCCGGTCACAGAGGGCGTCCGCTTCCTCGATGTAGTGGGTCGTGAGGAGGATCGTGACCCCGAACTCCTTGTGGATGCCGGTCACGATGTCCCACAGCATCCGACGCGTCGCGACATCGAGACCGATGGTCGGTTCGTCCATGAAAATGACGGTGGGCTGGTGGAGGAGGGCGAGGGCGATCTCGAGCTTCTTCCGCATCCCCGTCGAGTAATGGCTGACCTTGTCGTCCTTCCGGTCGAGGAGCCCGAAGTACTGGAGCAGCTGCTCCGCGCGTTCTTCCCAGCCCTTGAGGTCCTGAAGTCGGGCCTGGAGCCACAAGTTCTCCCAGGTCGAGAAATCGTCCTCCAGGATCACTTCGGCCGCGACCCAGCCGATCCGGGCCCGGACCTTGAGCGACTCCTTCTTGACGTCAAAGCCGGCCACCGAGGCCGTGCCCGAGGTGATGTCGCTGATCCCCGTGAGGACCTTGATGAGCGTGGTCTTGCCCGCCCCGTTCGGCCCCATCAGGCCGAAGACGGTGCCCCCCGCGATGGAGAGGTTGACGTGGTCGAGCGCCAGCACCCCATGGGAGTTGCCGTAGCGCTTGGAGAGGTCGTTCACGATGATGGCAGGGGCGTTCATGGGTCCGGCCTCCGGCGAGCTCGATTCGGTCTGACGCGTCGGCGGCCGTCCCCCAGCCGCCGTTCGGCCGCGCGCAGCTCCGAGAGCACGTTCTCGCGCAAGGGCTGACGCCCGGCTCGGGCCTCGGGCTCGCGGTCCAGCTGGGCCTCGATGCCGTCCAGGCTCCGGCGAAGTCGCTGCAGGAGGTACGTGGCGTCGTCCGTAGCGCCCACGATCTCGGCCCAGAGAAGGCTCAGGTCCGGCCCCGAGCCGCCGGGACTCGACCGCTCTTTGCGGATCTTGAGGAGAAGCCGACGACCGAGGGGGGTGAGCCGGTACTCCCGGCGCCGACCGGCACCGTGGACCTGGGCGAGGCCACGATCCGTGAGACGTTGGAGCGCGGGATAGACCGCCCCCGGGCCGGGTCGCCAGACCCCTCCCGTCCGTTCGGCGATCCGACTGGCAAGGGAATACCCGTACACCGCGCCGTCCTTTTCCATGCAGGTCAGCGCGTACAACCCCACCAATCGTGGCGGCATCGGTTCCCCCTGTTAGATAGACAAATGAATCGATTTCGATATAAGGTCGTTTCGGCAATTCCGTACGACTTCCCGAAAAACGCCGAGGATGGGCCGTCCCGGGAGCGCTCGAGACCGTCCGGCGCGGGAACCTCCCCTTCTCCGGTCGCAAGTCCGGTCACGAGGTCCATCAACGTCTAGTAGGGCCCGCCGTTGGACGGGCCGTGTCCGACGACGGGGCTCCCCCCCTCCGTCCGCTCACCCGAGCGGAAGAGCGTGTGATCGTGCGCAAAGGCACCGAACCACCGTTCTCGGGAGAATACGAACGCCACTCCCGGGTCGGGACGTACGAGTGCAAGCGATGCGGCGCACCGCTCTACCGGTCGGAGGACAAGTTCGATGCCCACTGTGGCTGGCCCTCGTTCGATCAAGAGATCCCGGAGGCCGTCCGTCGACTTCCGGATGCGGATGGGGAGCGTGTCGAGATCCAGTGTGCCCGGTGCGGGGGCCACCTCGGCCATGTGTTCGAAGGAGAGCGCTTCACCCCTAGGAACACCCGGCACTGCGTGAACTCCATCTCCCTTCGATTCCAGCCGAAGTAGGGCCTTTCCGCGGCGCGCCCGTTGATCTCACGACGTGGGCCACGGACCCTCCGTCCGTCCCCCGGAAAGGGAGCGGGCCCGTAGGATGAGGGGTCCGGGGAAATTCCCGTGGCCGCGGAGTGCGAATGCAAAGGAAATGGGTGCTTCCGACCTCGTAGGCAGGGCTGAATCGCAAACCCGGCGCCCCGGTCGGCCGACCGGGGCGCAGAACCCTTTCCGCTTCATTGTTCTTGTGAAGAACGAGAACGACGAGCCTTTCGGACTGGTGTGACCCGGGGATTCCCGTAGGCTAGCGCTCGCCGACCGGACCCCGGGAAGAGGGGCGGCGAGCGGGAGGTCGATGGTTCTCGATCGAGACCGTAGGCGAGATTCTCGCCAGCTCGGCGGTCAGAAACGCTTTACCCCGGGCCTACCTCCGCGATCGAAGGTCGACCGGAGGGAACGGGTCGGTGGAGTTCCCGGAACTCATCCAGCGGCGGCGTTCGACCCGGAGCTACTCGGCCGATCCCGTCGACCCGGTGGCTCTTGATCGCATCCTTCACACGGTTTCGAGGGCCCCTTCGGCGGGCAACCTGCAAGCCTACCGGATCTTCGTGGTTCGTTCCGCCCAGAAGCGACACGCCCTCGCCGTCGCGGCCGGCGGTCAAGAGTTCCTCGAGCAGGCTCCGATCGATCTCGTGTTCTTCGCGGACCCGGACCGTTCCGCGACCCGCTACGGGAAGCGAGGGGCGTCCTTGTACGCCATCCAGGACGCGACGATCGCGGCCACTTTTGCCGTTCTGGCCGCTACCGACGAAGGCCTGTCCACGGTTTGGGTCGGCGCGTTTGACGAATCCGCGGTGCGTGCCGTGTGCGGCGAGACCGGGCTACGGCCCGTCGCCCTCGTGGCTATTGGCCACGCGGCCGAGACCCCTGGAGAAACCACACGACGGTCCCTGGGAGAGATTGCCCGGGAGATTTGACCTCGGCCATCGCCGAATCGTCTGGTGGCGCGAACCGGGCGCGGAGGGATTTGAACCCTCGACCGCCGGGTTAGGAACCCGGTGCCCTATCCAGGCTAGGCTACGCGCCCTCGATGTCCGTTTCCCGAAGAGAGGATATCATGGCTTCGACGGAGCGACGGGCGGCTCCGGGGCCAGCAACCGGTCGTACCGATGGTCGACCTGGGCCACAAATCCCCCGGCGGACTCCTGCAGTATCTCGATCCCCTCCAGGTATTCCCGCAGCGTCGGCAGGACGGGTCGTCGAGGGCTCTGGGGGTCGGGGGGCGGCGGATTCGAGCCCCCGAGAGCGCTCAGCAGCCACCGGTCGGAGCCCACGACGAAGAGGAACGGGTAGACCCGGCATTCCCGCGTCAGCGTGGCGAAGAGGCCTTCCGGCCGGGCGTCGGACTTCGGCGACCCCGAGAGGAAGACGACCTGGTCCGCACTCTTTCCCCGGTGCTCGGGGACACGCGCGGGGTCGAGGAGGGTGCGGTGCGTGACCCACCCCTTCGCGAGCATCTTCCTCTGCGAGAACGGCAACCCGAACGGGCCCACGAGGTGGCCGCCTCGCCCCTGGTCGGCGGCCACGAAGGGTCGACGGAGGAGCTCGCCGACGGCCCACCGCTGATGGGCGCTGAGGGCGGTCTCCTCGTCCTCCCCGTTGCGGTCGGGGAGCGGGCCGCCGAGCCCGTGCGGGTACGCGAGCGTTCCCTCGAGGCCCGCGAGGTGGCACCAGAGACCCTCGAAATCAAAGTAGACCGGTACGGTCGGCGCGTCCGCGCGGACGGTCACGGACCAGGGCGCAGCGGCCAGCCGGTTCGCCTCGAGCCGGGAGAGCAGACGCTTTGCTTGGTGGGGTTGCGTATGGAACGTCACCGCGATCGCCGCTTGGGCCCCGGACCAAAGGACTACGTTCCCGGGGTCCTCGGCGACCGTGCGACCGAACTCCTCGACCCGGTCGGCGAACGGACGCGCGACCACGAACGTGACCCAGGGGCGTCCCAGCGGAACCGGGTGCGGAACGTACCGATCCCGTAGCCAACCCTCCTCGTACGCCCGCCGCCGGACCGCGTGGTACGTGGACCGCGGAACGGGTACCTGACGGAGCCGTTCGCGTTCTCGGTCGGGTCGCGCGGCCAGTAGGACGGCGATGACGCGAGCCTCCGCGTCCGTCAGTGCTCGCAGGGGTACGACCTCCCGGAATTGCGACAGTGTAGCACGGCGTCCAAAGCCAGGGGACCGGGCCGGAGCGTCCGTTTAAGGGAAGGGGTTTTCATGATTCTTCCCCAAGGAGCCGCTCGGAAGGACGATGGCGACGCACGCACCGGTCAAGGGGCTCTCCGTCCTCCTCGCCCTAGGGATGGCTGTCCTCATGGTATTTGTTGTCGCCTCTGGGTCGGTCGCAGCGGCCCCCGCTCAGGTTTCTTCGACGCCGGTCGGCTCGTGGTCGTACGGGGTCGTAAAGACCGTGTCGGTCGGACCGCTGCCGGCCTCCGACCCCGGTTGGGTCTACCAAGGGACCGCGACGTTCGGCTACACGGTCGCGATCTGGGACAACAACACCACGACCACGACCTTCGAGCTCACGGTCCTCCGGACAATGGGCGCCGCGTTCTCGGTCCAGTTCTGCCATCCTTCCTGCGCCTCGCCCACGAACTGGGTGAACGTCTCGTATCGGGCGTGGGAGGCCACGACCGGGATCTCGAACTTCACGACCCAGGGGTCGGTGCTCGAGAACGGCGTGACCGTGGCAGCGGTTGGCCTCCAGAGCTCCTACGTATGGGTTCGGTCCAATCTGACCGAGAGCTACGACTCGCACCTACCGGTCCTCGGCTGGGCCGTCGACAAGACCCGATACCTCGCCGGAACCATCGCGGGCCACGCCTCGGTCACCTTTACGCCGTCCCTCGGTCTCTTCCCTACCGACCTGACCCCGGGGACCTCTTGGAACTCGACCAGCGCGTTCCAATCGGTCGGCGCCGCGAACTACTCCTACTACTTCGCGGCCCATGGTCCCCGCGGCAGCGCGATTGTGAATTCTCCGTCCAAGCCCATTTCGGTCACCGCCAATGGGCCCGTCTCGGTCGAGGGGGCCTACGCCGCCGGAAGTTCGGTGGAGGTCGGAGGCGTTACTTACCCGGCGATCACGCTCACCGTCATCGGTCAGTTCAGCGTCCGTGAGGGGGTCATTTTCGTCCCCAGCACGGTCGACCTCTTCGGCAGCTCGAGCCCTCCCGTGGCGGGGAATGCCAGCGGAGCGACGACCGTCGAGCAGTCCAACCTCGACGTGAAAGCGTTCTCGGGCGGCCACTTCGGACTCGTGGGCTCGAGCTGGCGCTACGTCACGAACTCCGAGAACCCGTACGATACGGCCAGCGGCACGACCGACTCGGGCGTCGCACCGTCGGCCGCCGCCGGTAACCCCGTCTCCTCCACCACGCTCCAGGGAGAACCCCAGACCCCCGCCCAGGTGACCTCGACCCAACAGTGTCTGACCTCAGGCTTCGGCTGCCCCGCCGCCGGCGGCGGCTCGTCGCCCCGTTCGATCCTGGGCGAGGTCGTGGTCGTTGGGGCCGTGGCCAGCATCGGGGCCCTCGTCGCGCTCGCCGTCGTCGCGCGCTGGCGCAGGCTCCCTCCCCCAGCCTACCTGAACGCGCCGCTCTACCCGCCGGGGCAGACAAGTCGATCGGCCCCCGCGAGGGCGCCGGCGACACCGGCAGCGCCGCGGCCTCCTGAGGACGACCCGCTCGACCACCTCTGGTGACCTCAGCGTCCTTCTCTCGAACGGGTCCCCGTAGCGTGGAAGAACGGTAGCACACGGGACCCCGGACGGGGGCAGTCCCGAGAGCGGCGCGGGTTCGGTGGTCGCCGCGCTAGCTCGGTGAGGAGGAGCGCGGGGGCGGCGGCGTCCGGGTGGCGATCGGGTACCGAAGCACGGCCGCGACGCCCCGGAACGCCTTCGCGAGGAGCTCGCCCTCCTCGCTCTCGGTGGACACGAGGCGAGCCGTCGCGCCCGATTCGGCCGCCCGCCGGAAGAGTCCCTCCACGTAGTCCTCGCTGGACTTCTCGCTCACCGTGTGCTGACCGCATTTCGGGCACGGTCCGTCCAGGACCGGGTCGATGGCCTCGTCGGCGAGCGACCGCTCGAACTCGTGCTCACAGGAAGTGCACCGGAAGCGGACCCGCTGCTGGCGCAGACCCTCGGAAACGATCAGGATGTCGACCGCGCCCAGGTCGAGGGCGTGGTTGACGTCAACCTCTCCGTAGGCCGCGAGACCGGCCTCCGCCTTGCGGATCTCGTTGAGGAGCCGCTGGATGAGCCGCTTCTCCTCGGTGAGCTCGAGCCCGTGGAGCGTCTGGGTCGCCTTCTCGACGAGCTCCCGGAGCCCGTACTCGTCCGTGTAGCCCGTGTCGAACAGCGGCTGGACGACCTTCTGCTGGAGCTCGTATTGGAGGTAGCCCTCTTTGAAGAAGTACTCCTTGGTGGCCCCCGGCCCTCCGAGCAGGATTCCCTTCAGCTGGTCCTTGCGCGGCAGGAACAGCTCGTTCGCCATCTCCGCGATCTTGACGAAGAACTCGTGCGCGGCGTGCTCGATCATCCGCTCGAAGCGGTGCTGGGACTGCCCGCCGCGGCCGTGCTTGCTCGGCACGAGGGACGAACGGTTGCGGAGCGGTTCGACCCGCTTTCCTCGAAGGAGGCCGAGGGTGACCTCGGCGCGGTCCATGACGACGAGGCCCCAGACGTCCGGCTCGTGGACCATCGCGAGCAGCGGGTCGAGGAAGAACGTCGAGTCGCATCGGTAGAGGTACGTGTTGAGCGGCTCGGGAGGCTCGACGATGAACGTGACCGGGTCGGATTTGTCCGAACCCACCGCCTTATGGCCTACGAAGAACGCCACCCCGTTCGGCGGCGGCTCCTTGAAACCCCGGACCCGCCCCATGAGCGATTCGATCGCCCACATGACGTTCTTGCGGGTCGTCCGGCTCTTGATGTTGGAGCTCTGCGCGTACTCGTTCCGCAGGTAGGACATCACGTCCGAGACCTGTTTCTCGGGCGATACGTAGAGGCTGATCAGCTCCGTGGCGCGCCCCCGGCACGCGGCGATCTCGTCCAGCTTCCGCTGGAACGAGTACCGGGCGAGCTGCAGGTCGGCCGAGGGGGCGCTCATGTCGGCCCCCGTGCTCGAGGAGGACTAAACAGCTCCGGGGCTAGGGAGGCGGTGGGGTCCCGTCCCGCCGGGGAAGGCCACCCGTTCCCCGGGCTGCGGAGTCATAGGAGGCGCTGGATGTGCTCGTCGATGACCTCTTCGGGGTAGGCGCCGACGATCCGATCGACGAGCTTCCCCTGCTTGTAAAATAGGAGGGTCGGGATGCTCATGATGCCGAGAGCGCCGGCCTTCTCTCCGTTGTCGTCGGAGTTCATCTTGCCGAACGCCACCTTGCCCTTGTACCTCTCGCTGAGTCGGTCGACGATCGGAGAGACCATCCGGCACGGGCCGCACCACGGGGCCCATACGTCGATGACGGCGGCGGGGTTGTCCTGCGCGAAACGATCGTAATTGACGTCACCGACTTCTTGGACACTCATCGAGCTGCCTCGCTGCCATCGAGGTGCTGCGGCTATTAAAAAGTGCTCTGGCGCCGAGGAAACCGAGGGGTGCGCACTTCCCCTCGGACCGGTGTCGCGACCGACCCGGGCGAAGTGTCTTTGTAGAACGGGGGCCATTTCCTAGCGTGTCGTTCTTGTCCAGTACCCGGGACGGTTCGGGCCTATCGACGAGCGTCGGCGCTCGATCCGGGGAGTCCGTGCCCTACGTCGACCGAGTCCAATCGCCGCCGGCCGTTCTTTCGCCCGCCGCGCGCAAAGGAATCCGGCAACGGATGCTGCTCTTCCGGCAGGCGTCCCTCGAACGAATCTCCCGATTGACCGGCTCGTCCTTGACCGAGCTCGGCCGGTTCCGGCGCGAGCTGAAGGAAGCCGACCTCCCCGACACGCTGGTCGACCGGGGAGCCGGGGTCGCGTTCACGCGGGAGCTCCCGCAGGGCGCCCTCCTCTATCTCGTTGTGCGCGCGTCCCACCCCCGGCGCGTGGTCGAGACGGGGGTTCGCCCGGGGTACTCCACGGCCTGGATCCTCGCCGCCCTCGACGCGAACGGTGAGGGCGAGCTCACCTCGCTCGGGCCCGGGCCGATCACGGGGCGGGTTTCGGGAGTGCGGGACGTCACCGTGGGACAGTTCGTCCCGCCCTCTTTGCGGACCCGTTGGACGCTCGCGCTCGGGAACAGCGAGGACCGGCTTCGGGAGATCCTCGCGGGCTCTAACGACGTGGACCTGTTCCTCTACGACAACGGCCCCGTGGCGTCCCGCGCCCGGTTCGAGCTCCGGGCGGCGTGGGAGGTGCTCTCCCCGCGGGGCATCCTGCTCGCGCACCACACCGAAGCCAACTCCGCGTGGGCCGACTTCTGCCGGAACCAGGGACTGGTGCCGCAGATGCTCGACCCCGGGCCACCCCCGATGGGGGGCCTCGCGGTCCGGTCGCCGGCGTAGCGCGGCCCGCTTAGCGCTCGAGCTCTTCGACCAGGTGGATCGCCGCGGGAACGATCAGTTTCTCGACGGCGGTGCGCACTGCCCGCTCGCTTCCCGGAAGGGCGAAGACGGGCTTCCCTTGGAGCACGAACAGCGCCGCCCGGCTGATCATCGCGAGCGCCCCCACCTCTTGGAAGCTGAGGGACCGGTAGATCTCGCCGAACCCATCGAGCCGGCGGCCTCCCATCACTTCGAGCGCGTTCACGGTGAGGTCTCGGGAGCTGACCCCGGTCCCGCCGACGGTGATCGCCGCCTCGACCCCCACCTCGTGGAGCCAGGGTTCGAGCCGCTCGCGCACGTCCGCGACCGAATTCGCGACGAGCGAATAGTGGAGAACCCGGTGGCCGGCCTCCGCGACCAGGTCGCGGGCGAGGTGCCCGGAGGGGTCGTCCTGCTCGGTATGCGTATCCGATACGGAGAGGATCGCAAACCCGAGGGACCGGGTGCCATGGAGATGGTGTCGGCTCGAGGCGTCGGAGGGTGGGTTCGGTTCGGTCATGAGGCCTCCTTCCGGGACTTCGCCTTCGTGACGACCCGGACGGGGCCCAGGGAAGTCGTCGGATAGAGCCCCCGCGCATCCTTCTCGAGGTACTTGACCATGTCCCATACCGTGAGGAGGGCGATGCTCGCCCCGACGAGCGCCTCCATCTCGACCCCGGTGCGGTCGACCGTTTCGGCCTCGACGCGGACCCGGACCCCCTGGCGGGAGAGCTCCAGGTCGACCGAGCTCGCGGTCAACGGCACGGAATGACAGTGGGGAATGAGCTCGGACGTCCGCTTCATCGCGAGGAGGCCGGCGAGCTCGCCGGCGGACAGAGGATCGCCCTTCTCGACCCGACGGGCCCGGATCGCGTTCCGCGTCGAGGGCTTCGTGCGGAGCTCGCCCACCGCGACCGCACGTCGGTGGACGCGCGGCTTCGTCCCGACGTCACGCTGGCGGGCCATGCGCTACTTCCCTCCGAGCGCGCTCGCCGCGACGTGGGCCAGGACCGCCTCGAGCTGGATGCGATCGGACGCCCCCTGCGCGAGCCGGAAGTCGACCTCTCCGAGGTACTCCAGCAGCCGGACCTTCTCCCGCGCGGAGAGGACCGTATCGGGGATGTCGGGAAGGTAGCTGTGGATCGCCTTCAGGATGTCCTCGCCGGACGCGCCGCGCTCGACGAAGAGAGAGAACAGTCGGTCCCTCGCTTCTCGGAAGTTCCCGCCGAGCGCGGCGGTGAGCATCCCCTCGACCTCGCGGCGGAGCGGGATCGTGGCGTACTCCTTGATCGTCTCCGCGGTGATGCTGTCGGAGTGCGTCCCGGCAAGCTGAAGGAGGTTCGTGGCGCGTCGCATGTCGCCGCCGCTCGCGGTCAGGATCGTCTCCAAGGCCTCGGGGGAGACCTTCTTTCCTTCTCCCGTGGCGATCCGCTTGATCTGGGTGCGCACAGCTTCCGGAGAGTACGCTCGGAACCGGAACACAGCGCACCGCGACTGGATCGGGTCGATGATGCGGGAGGAGTAGTTGCACGAGAGGATGAACCGGCACGATCCGGAGTACCGTTCCATCAGACGGCGAAGGGAAGCCTGGGCCTCCGAGGTCAGATTGTCGGCCTCGTCGAGGAAGAGTATCTTGAAGCCGACATCCCCGAGCGGTGAAGTTCGTGCGTACTGCTTGATCGTGGTGCGCACCGTGTCGATGCCGCGCTCGTCGCTGTTGTGAAGAAGGAGAGGGACCGTTCCACCCCAGAACGCCTGGCTTCCTGGAACGGACAAGTCGTACACGTCCTGCGCTGAATCTTCGGACCGAATCGAAAGAATCCGGAGGGCGTGCAAGTCGGATTTTGCGAGTGACCGCCACCGGTTCAAGGCCGCACGGTCGCGCGGGGAGAGGCCCTTCTCGGAGACTCCACCCAGGACCTCCAAAATGGTCCGCTTAAGCGCACGAGGTGAATGTTTCGCAAAGAGTGCATGGCGAAGAGCGTACTTCCAGTTCCCGCGTATCCGTGAACGGCCGAGCCGTTCCAGGAAACGTACGAAGGGAACGACCGGCAGGAGCTCGGACTTGCAGTAGGTGCTCGACTTCGGCCAGTTCAGGGTGGTATTTCCCCAGCCAGACTTGAAGGCACTCTCAATGCCGGAAATACGGGCGAGCCACGCCGTATCGATCAGCAGAGATTCCGACCTCGAGGTGTAGCGCAGCACCGCCCCCCAGTGCCCGTCAGCGTCGCCTGAGTACCCTTGTAGGAAGGCATGACGTTCCCCCAACGGGGCCGAAAAGACGAACGAGGGAATGGACTTGGTCCGGGCGGTTTTGATCGAGGTCGAGTTGTAGAAGTGTTCCCGGAAGAATCGCATCCACTGAACGGAGGCCAGACTGAGTTGTATCGCCGAGTACCGGTGGGACCCATCCTTCGATCCAAAGCCCGAGCGGATCGTATGGGTCTTCGTGTGGAATCCGTATCGCTGAAAAGTGTCGGACAAGCGATCGGTCATCCCGATCTCCTGAGGATACGCGTGAGTGAAGACGACGTTCCCGCTCGTGCGGGTTGGGCTGGCGCAGCCTTCGGCGGCGTAGTCGCCGAGGGCCCAGGCGAGCTCATCATCCAAAGGAACGGAATTCAGTACGGCTCGAACCGTCGGGTTCCGGATGGAGCGCTTATGGCGGGGAAGCCGGATCTCCGTCTTAGGGGCATCTCGGGCGAGGTCCAACTCAACGGGCGAACCGGGCAGCGTGGTCTCGAACGAAAGCAGGAGGTCGCCCACTTCCAGCTCCCCGGCGAGCTTCGGAACCAAGCGTCCATCCTCATCGACTACGACGACGGAGTGATGAAGGGAAACGCCTAGGGTCCCGCCTTCCACCGCGATGCGCACCACTGCCGGAACGCGGTGCCGGATCAAACGCGAAACCGGTCTGAACGCGATTCCCAAGGCTCCGTCAATCGACAGAACTTCGAGGTTCGGGGTGGCGACGGAGTCCGGGGCAACCGTGGCAAGGTACTTTTCAGCCAACGTACTTAGGGTCGTCCTCCTGACCTCTCCCTGGATCCGAACGAGAACCGGCGTGTCGCCGGTGACGCTCGCGTTCAACTCCATGAAGCTCTGCCGCCACTCGCCCCCAAAGAGGTCGCGGGCCAGCGCCAAGGCGGCCGTCGTCTTGCCGCTTCCCGGGGGACCCGCGAAGAGGAGATGCGGCATCGACCGCTTCTCCGCGTAGGAGCGGAGCAACGGCAGGATTGCGTCCTGGCCCACCATGTCTCTGAGGGAGCTGGGCCGGTATTTTTCGACCCAGACGGCCTCGGACCCCCGAGCTGCCATCGGTTTCCTACTTCGCTCTCCCCGGCTGCCTAATTAGCATTTCTCGAGGCAGTGAAACGGGTCGACGTCGGTGGGACCTCTCCGACTCGAGCCGGAGTTCGTCCGTGCGGTGACGACAGAGAGCCTCTCCGAAGATCCGGCCGTACTGTCCGAGTGCCTGCCGATGCCCTCCGTGATCCTCCTTTTCCACCACCCGGAAGAACCACCAGAACTGCTCGATGGAGGTCTCGAACCATTTGTGGTCGCTCAGGATGAGCCTCGCGCCTCGGGACGTCGGCTCGTCCCGCGCTTGCAGCGGAACGATCCAGCGGTCCGCCGACATCCGGTGCGCCCGGACCGCCTTCTCGACTGCGTTCAGGGCCGCCCGTACATCGTTGACGGGATACTCTTCGAGAAGCACGAGACCGTCGCTCCACCGCTCGAGCCAGCCGACCAGCTCGTCGAAGCCCCGAGGGGGAGAGCGGATGTCGACATCCGGTCGGGGGGTCGGCACGCTTTCGGCATTCGACCCGTGGGGGAAATCCGTTGCGGCCCGCCCACCTTCTCGCGCGGTGGTCACCGGAGGTGCGCGTTCGAGGTGCGTCCGGAGGATGACCCCCGGCCCTCTCCTGGGCTCGATGAACGGCCTCTACCTCCGGCCCCCGGTCGAGCAAGCACTGAGCCACCCCGTGAACCCGCCGCCCGCCTTCCCTCGATGGAAGATCGATGCCCCGCGCGTCGACCGGCCTCTTCGGGTCGACCGCGGTCCCGCGACGGGAGGAACTCCCCGCGCGACGTCCTCCTCGGGACCTTCTCCGAAGCTCTCCACGACAAGGCCCCGGTCCGCCGGCTCAATCGCCGCGGGGGACGAGTAGGGGACCCGCCTCCAAGGGGTGGTCCTCGGACGCCGTGCCTGCCCGGGCCGCCGTGGTCGGTTAGGTCGCCTCAGGCGGCGAGCCGAGCGCGCCGGCGGGAACCTGGGACGCCGCGCTCCGGGCATTCAGGGTCCGATTGAGCCGGAAAAGCAAGTAGATGAACACGGCCGTGACCGCAAGGATGCCGGGCACGGCGATGAACTCGAGGAGCACGTCCCAGACGAACAGGGCGGCCAGCATGCCCACGGCAAAATAGAACTCCGAGCGTTCGAGGTCAACGGCTCCGACCCAGCGGAGAATAAGGAAAAGAGTCGCCGCGTTCGCGAGGACCAGGAACAGCGCCGCGCCGGCGGCCGGAATGGCCCAGGTGCCGGAGAAGACGAGGACGAGACAATAGGCCACGAACTCGACCGTCCCGAGGAGAACGAGGGTGTTCCGGCCGACCTTCCGGGGTCCCGGTGGGACCCGGAGTAGGTATCGCGGCGCCCGGACCGCGAGGGCCACCAAAAGGGCGACCACCGCGATGAAGAACGCCAGGGCGGCGGGGGACGGCCCGTGCCCGACCAGGGAGCCGAAGATCCCCACCTCTCCCGCGAAGATGCAGGCGAGTGTCACGATCATGCGGCGACTGAGCCAGCGGGCGTTCTTGGCTTGCGGGAACCAGAGGTACGTGAAGAGGATCGGGAGGGCGATCGAGTAGGTGGCATGGAATACGGTCAGGGCGAGCGCCCAGAGCCAGTTCACTCCGTAGAGGTGACCGTAGGAGCCCAGGGCGTCGACCGGGGGTCCCGACGGGAGGAAGAAGGTGTGGACCTCGAACCCCTCCTCGGCAATCCCGTACGCGGCGCCCAAGAAGAGGATGGACGCCCAGCCCTTTTGGTACGCAACCGCGAACTCCCGGATGAGGAGCGCCCCGGTCCCATAGAGGGCGATATCGAGGAGGAAACCGACGACGAACCCGATCGGGTTGAAGAACAGCTCACTGATTGGGGTCGAGCCGGTGAGAAGCTCGGGGATGCTAGGCGCCAGGAGGAGCAGGGTGATTGCCGGAAGGTTTCGCCGAACCCGGGCCCTCAGGCGGAACCTGGCCCGCACGCTCGTCGCTGCGCCGTCCGATTACTTGAATCATCGGCTCCTAGCGGGGGCGGCCGGCGTTATTAGCCGGGGGCGGCTCGTGATGACCGGCCATGCGCGAACTCCTCGCCCACGTCGCCTTCCGGGGAACGATCCGAGAACGGAGCGTCGAGCCGTACCTCCGGCTACTGATGGCCCTCCGGCACAAACGCCGCGTGAAGGGCGTGCTCTTGGACCTTTCGAGCGGAGGGGGGGAAGCGATCGCCTCGATGGACTTCTACCTCGCTGTCAAGCGGCTCAACGAGATCAAGCCGGTCTACGCATCAATCGGGTCGATCGGCGCCTCGGGCGCATACATGGCCGCCCTGGGCGCGCGGAAGATCCTCGCTTATCCGGAGTCGGACGTCGGCTCGATCGGGGTCATCTCGGCCCATTTTGCCGTCCGGGACCTCCTGCGTCGCCTCGGGGTCTCAGTCGAGCTGCTCCATGCCGGCGTCCACAAGGACGCCTACCAGGGATACCGCCCGCTCACCGAGGTCGAGCGAGCGAAGCTGCAGGCGATCACCCAAGAGGGCTACGACGTCTTCGTCCAGCTCGTCGCGAAGGAGCGGAAGCGAACGGTCGAGGAGATACTTCCCCTCGCCACCGGGGAATTCTGGACCGGGACCCAGGCGCTCAAGCTCGGCCTCATCGACGGGCTCGCGGACCGGGAGGCGGCGCTCGAGGAGCTCGCCCAGCTCACGGGAGTCCCCTCCCGCAAGACGGTACGAGCGACCCCGCCCCGCTCTTTGCTCGACCGCTTGCTCGTGGGGAGTGCCGCCAGCCTCGGCTCGGGCCTCTTCGGTCGGTTCCAGGACGCGCTCGAGGACGCCGTCCTCGATAGCGAGCGGTACTCGCTTCGTCGCTGACGTCGCCGCGAGCGGTTATATAGCACCGGGACGCTCGAAGGACGGACATGCCGGAAAAGCGCCAGCGGGGATTCTCGAGCGCCGCGGGTCTCATCCAGTACTACGACATGGAGGAGACCCGGGCGCTCAAGCTCAACCCGTTCCTCGTCATGGGGATGGGCATCGTGGCGGCCGTCTTCGTGGAAGTCCTCAACTGGCGACTCGTCTAACTTCCCGCGAACGCACCGGCCATCGGCAACGGGGGGACGGCCGGCGCTCTGCCGGGAAGGAAGCGGCCTTCGGACCCTCGGCCGAGCAGCACGACCTTCGAATCGGACGACTCGTCCAGCACCAGGTACCCGCTCTTCGTCGCTAAGCGACGGGCGAATTCCGAGATCTCCTCATGGGTCGGTTCCTGGTCGCGGCCGAGCCGATGTCGGGACTTCCCCATGTAGACGTAGCCTTTCGGTTCGATGAAATCCGGGCGTGCGATCAGGTCGAGCTTCGCGTACGAGTCGGCCCAGCCCAGATTCCATCCCCTCACGAGGGTGTGTCGCACCACCCGTCGGGTCCGCAGCTCTCGCACGACCGAGAGCGACTCGAGGAGTCGCTCCCAGGCGTCCTCCTGGGCCGGCAGGGTGAGCCGACGAAAGACTTCGGCGTTCGGAGCCGTCACGGAGACGTACAGCTGGGTCGGGAGGGGGTCAAGCGCCCGCAGCGCGTCGGGGTTCGTGCCGTTCGTCACGAGGAACGTAGTGATCCCCCGTTCGTGGCAGACCTCGAGGAACCGGTTCATCTTCGGGTAGAGGGTTGGCTCCCCCGTCAACGAGATCGCGATGTGCTTCGGTGTCTGGGCCTCGTCCCAGCGTTCGAGCGGTACGTCGGGGTCACCCTTGAACCCCGAGAGGATCCGTCGTTGCGCCTCGATCGACCGGTCGAGCAGCGTTTCCGGGTCGTCGTACTCGGGCATCGTCTCGTCGTTCTCCCAGCCCTGGTTCCGCCAGCAGAAGCGACAGTGCAGGTTGCACGAGTCGATGGCAGGCGACATCTGGAGGCACCGGTGGCTCTCGATCCCGTAGAACCGCCCCTTGTAGCAATCCCGGCCCCGGGCGAGCGATTCGCGCGACCAGTAGCAGAGCTTGACCGCGCTGTGCTTCCCAACGAGCTGGTAGCCCTGACCGACGAGGTCGTTCGAGAGCTCCTGGTCGGCCATCGCCCGACCGCTCGACCGAGGTTCGACCAATAAAGTTTTGGAGAGCGCCGGTCCGGTTGGCATTTCGCAGGGGGGAGTCTCGGTGGATCGCAATGTCCGCTGGCTCGGCTTCGGAGCCGTCGTTCGAGCCACGGGGGTGAGCCTGGTCCTCCCGTTCCTGGTCCTCTACTTGCGGAACGTCCTCGGGGTGGGCTACGCGGAGATCGGCCTCTTGGTCGCGCTCACGGGCGTCACGCCGCTGTTGATCGTGCCGTTCGCGGGGCTCCTGACCGACCGGATCGGTCGACGCCGAGTGTTCCTCGTGGCGCTGGCCGCCGAGGCCGCCTCGATCCTCGGGCTCTCGGAGACGATGGAGGCGAAGTCTCTGATCGGCGTTCTCGTGCTGGTCACCGTGGTCCAGATCGTCGGCACCATCGCCGGTCCGGCGATCTCGGCGTACGTCGCGGATTTCACCCAAGGGTCGGACCGGACCATGGGGTACACCTGGGTGCGGATCGGATGGAACGTCGGGTTCACGGTCGGTGTCTTCGGGGGCGGTGTTCTCATCGGGTTCATCGGGTTCGTGGAGGTCGCGCTCGTCGCCGGTGCCCTGCTGCTCGTCAGCACCGGCTTTCTCGCCTTGTTCCTTGACCCGTCCCCGTTCGACCTCCGACGTGCGTCCGGTACCGAAGCGTCGGAGGTCGAGGGGGCGCCGGTCCGGCCCGCCTCGATGCGACAGAGTCTCGGGATCCTCGCCCGGGACCGGCCGTTCCTCGCGATGTGCGGTGCCGTGGCGCTCGCCGGGTTGACCATCGGCCAATGGGGGACGATCTTCCCTCTGTACGTCAACACGGTCCTTGGGATCCCGTACGCGATCCTCGGGGCCGGTCTCGCCCTGAACGGGCTCGTGGTGGTCTTCGGCCAGGCCCCGATGACCCGGGCCTCGCTGGGACACCGCCACACGACGCGCTTCGTTCTGGGCCTCGCCGCGTACGCCGCCGGGTTCCTCCTCTTCGGCGTGGCAGGACAGTTCGCGTTCGAGCTGGTCCCGGCCTTCTTCGTGGTCGTCTTCGTGCTAACGGTCGGCGAGAACCTCGGCTCGATCCCGTCCACGACCCTTCCCTCGAACTTGGCGCCCGCGGCCGAGATCGGGTCGTACAACGGCGCCTTCTTCGCGATCGCCGGGGTCGGCCAGCTGCTCGCGCCGGCGATGGGCGGAGCGGTGATGGCGGCGAGCTCGAGCCCCCTAATCGTCTGGGCGGTCCTCGTGGCGCCGTCCTTGCCGGCCGGCGCCATCCTCGCTTTCTACGTGACGCCGCGGCTCCGCGCCGAGGCGAACCGCGCGTGACCGGGCCGAGGGAACGGCGGTCCTACGTGAACTCTTCCCGTTCGAAGAGGAACAGCCCGCCGATCGTGGTCAGCAGCCAGTACCCCGCCATGACGATGATGCCCTCGAGGTACGTAGGGTTGTAAGTGGTGATCGTCGCGCGCGTGAACGGGTTCCTCGTCGTCACGATGTGCCCCGGAACGCCGGTCAGGGGATAGGCGTTGATGGCGTTCACGTACGAGAGCAGGAACCACGGCTCGGTGTGGGCGAGGTCGATCACAACCGTCTGAATGATGCTGAAGCCGAACAGGAACAGGACCGCGACCACGAGGACGGCGTACGCGCTCGTCTTGAACAAGGAGCTGAACAGGAAGACAAAGCCCAGGAGCGCGAGCAGGTAGAGCAGCGTGAGGGCGAACGACTCGATCAGTGGGCCAGGAACGGAGAAGGCCCCGGCCCCGAGGTAGTAGACGGCGTTGCCGGTAACGATGATCAGGTAGACGAGGAGCGAAACGATCGAGGCCGCGAGCGCGGCCAGGTACTTCCCGGCGTAGACCGTGGTCCGCTTGATCGGGAGACCCATCAGAAAGTAGCCGGTCTTGTTCTGGAACTCGCCCGCGATCGCGTCGCCTCCGAAGATGATGCCGGCGAACACGATGACGAACAACGCCCCACCCCCCCATAGGCCTCCATAGAGGTCGTTGGCGTTGTCGATGAGCCCGGAAGGCCGGTAGTAGGCGACCACCGTGGTGATGATCGCCCCAGCGGCGAGGACGATCCCCATCATGAGGATGAACCGTCGCGACCGGAGGTAATCGCGGAACTGGTATCGCGAGAGGATCAATGCCTGGGAGACGGTGCTGGGGATCTTTCCGAGGGCGCCATCGGGGAGAGGGGCGGCCGCCTCCGGGAGGGTGAAGGTGGAGTCCGCGCTCATGCGCCGTCCCCCACGGAGATCTCGCGGAGGTAGACCTCTTCGAGCGCGCTGCGAGACTCGCGGAAGCTGAGGAGACCGAGCTTCATCGCCGCGAGCCTCTCGAGCAGCCGGGCCTGCTCGACGGAACCGCCCTTGACCTGCAGCGTGATCCGTTGGGGACTGGTGCGCGACCAGGCCGCGACCTCCGGGAACGCCCCGATCTGCGCGACCAGGACGGTCTCGTCGAGCGGCGACACGAACTCCGCTTCCACGGCCCGGACCGCTCCGCCGAGCCGCTGGGTCACGTTCGATAGACTGTCCGCGAAGAGCAGCTTTCCTCGGTCGAGGAGCGCGACCTCGTCGCACACATCGACGACCTCGCTGAGAATGTGGCTGCTCATGAAGATCAGGCGGTGCCCCTTCTTGAGGCCGCGAACGATCGTCCGCACTTCGGCCATGCCACGGGGGTCCAGGCCCGTGCTCGGCTCGTCAAGGATCACCACCTCCGGGTCCGAAAGGAGGGCAGCGGCAATGTTCACCCGCTGTTTCATTCCCTTCGAGAAGCTACCGAGCTTCTGGTCAATCCACTCCGTCATCTTGACCTCCTCGAGGACGGTCTTCGTCCGGGAGGCGATCTCGTCGGAACGCATGCCGCGGAGGGCGCCGCTCATCTGGAACGCCTCGCGCGGCGTGAGCGACGGATAGATCTCGGGCGTCTCGATCAGGTCGCCGCACACTTCGAGCGCGCGCTTACGGTCGTTCTGGACCGAGATGCCGTTGATGAACGCCTCGCCTTCGCTGGGGAAGATCAGGTCGGTGAACATCTTCAGGGTCGTGGTCTTGCCGGCCCCGTTGGGTCCCAGGAACCCCACGCACTTCGCCCCGTCCACCTTCAGGTTGAGGTGGTCAAGCGCGGTGAACGAGCCGAAACGCTTCGTCAACTCGACCGCTTCGATGCTCGGCGCCATGGAGACCTGATGGTGTAGGGTCGTGGTGAGGGGGCTAAAAAGCGTGCCGTATCAGTGCATCGGCGTCGCACGCGTCGGGGCCGGACGCACACTTCGCCCCACCTTGACCCATCGCAGCGATAGCGAGTTCAGGACCACGGTGGTGGACGATAGTCCCATCGCCACCGCGCCGGCCACGGGGAGCACCTGATACACCGAGAGCCCGAAGAGAGGAACGAGGGCACCCATGGCGATCGGGAGGAGCACCGCGTTATACCCGATGGCCCAAGCGAGGTTGGCCCGCACCTTCGCGACCGTTCGTCGGGCGATCCGGAGCGCGAACGCCACCCCGCGGAAATCGGACCGGACCAAGAGCACCTGGCCCGCCTCGCGGGCGACCGCGGCCCCGGCGCCGATCGCCATCCCGAGGTCGGCTCCGGCGAGCGCGGGGGCGTCATTGATCCCGTCGCCCACGTACGCCACGACGCGACCCTCTGATTGAAACCGGCGCAAGAGCTCGATCTTCTGGACCGGAGTCAATCCGGCGTGAACCTCGCGGATCCCGAGCTCTCCGGCCACCCGCCGGGCGGCCGAAACGTGGTCACCGGTCACCATGACCACATCGACCTGGTCCTCCGCGAGCGCCTTTAGCGCCTCCGGGACCTCGTCCGCGATCGGGTCGCGGAAGGCCATCACCGCGATGACCACCCCGTTCTCCTTTACCATCGCAACCGAGTTTCCCTCGGTCGTGAGTCGACGAACCTCCGCGTCGAGCGGTCCCGAACTCACGGAGGAGGGAGCGTCGGTGTCGGGTCGCACGACCTCGACATCGGTCCCGTCGACCTTTCCGCGCACCCCTCGACCCGGGTCGACGGTCACGTCCGTGGAGCGCGGGACCGTGAGACCGCGGACCTTTGCCGCGTCGCCCACGGCTCGAGCGTAAGGATGCGTCGAGCCTGCCTCCACCGCCGCGGCGAGCGAGAGGGCGTGCTCGCCCGGGACACCGCTACGGGAACGTAGTTCGATGAGGACGGGAGAACCGCGGGTCAAGGTGCCGGTCTTGTCGGTGAGCACGACGTCGACACGGGCGGCCCGCTCGATCGCGTCCTCCCCACGAAAGAGCACCCCCGCCTCCGCCGCGCGCCCCGTGCCGACGACGATGGCGGCGGGCGT
>Ga0187889_10000051_pt1 | contig 119246 bp, 116 predicted proteins | sample June2016WEW_7_10_2_FD_132992 | JGI IMG/M metagenome (GOLD analysis project Ga0187889, IMG submission 132992) | Peatland microbial communities from SPRUCE experiment site at the Marcell Experimental Forest, Minnesota, USA - June2016WEW_7_100 | ecosystem: Environmental > Terrestrial > Soil >... | reverse complement strand
TGGTATGGTCTTGTTCGCGCTGGTTTTCTCGATTATTCCGCTCGCACTCGCTCCAGCTTTGATCAGCATCGTTGGCCAAACTCTGACGAAGAACCCTGACTACGTTGCGACCTCCGGTGGAATCAGCGGGCTCATCATGTTCCTCTTTGGTCTGGTTGCTGTAATGAACAGCATTTCCGGGGAATTTGAGAGCGGGACGATAGTGCCTCTGCTGACCAAGCCTGTGTCGAGGACTATGGTGTTTCTGGGAAAGGTCTCGGCGGCGATCCTGACACTGATTCCTGTGTACATCCTGCTCTACGTCATACAAATCGTTGGAGGAATCATTGTTTATGGACCGCAGAACAATCTCTACCTCGCTTCTCTTTCCTTCCTCGGCAACATCATCAGCACGCTAGTCTGGATAGCGGTTGTGCTCGCGATAGGATCTGTTACAAAGAGTTCTCTTTTTGCTGCGCTCGGCCCTTTTGTGATCTACATTGCCTTATCCATCAGCGCGGGAATCATCGCTGTTTACTCGGGGCAGGCATGGATTCTAACCTACATACCTGGAGGCGGGAATACAGGATATGTTGTCAGCACTGCGAACGCTTACGTAAGTCTGTCAACGACATCGGTGTCAACTGGGACAGATGGGATTGCCGCTGCTCTGGTGAGTTACGTGCTTCATCCTTCGTATTACGTGCTATTTGCAAAGATTAGTGGTATTAGCAGTTCAGTGACGTCTTCCACTTTAACTGTCATTTCAACCGAGCCGCTCTTGGAGGTGTTACTCACAGCCATAGGCGTCGCATTTGCTTACATCATTGCCTTTCTCCTCATCGCTTAGTTTGCATTCAGACGGGCTCAAGTCTCTGAGTGAAGTCGATAACTGCGATATCCGACTCCGAGGTCAGGCAGAAAATCACGAAGGAACATGAATCTTAAGAATTGATAGAAGCGGTTGCATTCTAACTTTGATTTGGACTATCGTGGGCGTCAAAGTTTTAGGAGATAGAATTATTCAACAAATAGTATGTGTAAGTTGCTATTTAAAATATCGGCTTAAACATGTCATCTTTTCCGATTTCTAGTGTAAAGTATGCAAGACACGGTACGACTATCCCCGTAATCTGTGTAAGAGTGGTGTTTGGAAGGTAGTCTACTGTAAAACCTAACCCATCAGATGCTAGAGGAGAAATGTTTGTGAGGTTGTTATTTTGACTATCGTGCATTATAGTCACGTAGTACGGGAAACTTCCTATCGCTCCAACTTTGTTGCCAACTATGGCGGTGGCGTTCGAAAACGATGCGCTCCCAAAGTTGGCCAGATTACTCAGCTGACGGCCGAATGTAGGTCTCTCAACAATCCATTCAGCTGAAAGCATACTTGATCTGTAGACGACGTTCTGATGAAACGCCTGTTTTGTGGTTGTATCATTCAGGTTTATTAGCCACAGATCCGTTGTTGGATCAACTAAGGTTATTGAAGCGATAATCTTATCCCTTGGCGAGACATTGAAACTCATTAGGGTCCTTGAATACATTGGTAACACTTCGAACCAAGCGGAATATTGAGCTTGTCCGTTTACAGAGTCCTGTTCAGTACCACATTGAATCAACGTTCTATCCGTGAAACCACCGATACCTATCCATAATGCACTGTAGAAAGAAAGAGTATTATTCTGTGAAATGGACACGCTTGGAACTATCCATGAACTGTTCACACCTGTTATAACGGATTGAGGGTTTTGATAATCTGAGATGACAACATAGCCCGCCCAATCTAAGCTTAAAATTTCATTTCCAGTAATGTTTGGGGATATTGTAGTTGTCGGCATTACTGTAGTTGTTATTGTAGTTGTTACCAAAGACGTTGTAGTAGTTACTGAAGTGGTTGTAACAGTTGAGGTAGCTGCAGCAGTGGACGTTGTCGGCGTTATAGTAGTTGTTGAAGTAACTGTCGCAGTAGTTGTAGTGAGAGATGGTACCGTAGTTGTCTCAGTTGAGGTTGTAGTAGAAGTTGTAGTTACAGTTTTGGCCCCAACTAATCCAATAAACACGACAGTGCTAACCCCCGTTATGACAATAATAACAGCTACAGCTATTGCGACAAGCTTTAACGAAATTGCTCTCAATTTATTTTCCGTCGATAATTTCAAAAGCCTGCTAATAAATATTTTAAGAAGCAGATTAAAAATATTGAAAAGCATAGAGAAAAGGTTCCCACAAGCTAAGACGTCTGCTTCCTAAGCTTCTGAGCGATTAAACCCGACATATCAAGTCCACCAGCATAAACCTGAACAATGAATATATATCGTGAGTATATGACAATTAAGGAAGGCGCATCATGATGAACCAAAGAGAAAGAGTACTCACGTTATTGAATGGGGGTATGCCCGATAGGATACCGTTTGCGCATTGTGACAGGCATCTTCCTCGAGGGGAAAAAGAAAGAAAAGCAAGAAACATGGGCATGGCACTTCTCATCTACAGACCATGCTACAACGAATCTATATCAGATGTTGAGGTTACAACAAAAAACGAACCCGGCTCAATCGTTACAACATATAGGACACCAATAGGCAGTCTAACGGAAGTGATGAGAGTAGGTGCCGGCTACGGCCAAGCACTGTTTGGCAGGGATTGGAAGGGAATGCAGCCTATAAGGACACAGTATCTTGTGAAGAAACCTGAGGATTATAAAATTCTCAAGTTCATAATAGAACACACCAAATACGAGCCCTACTATTATCCCGTAGAGGATCAGCTTCAAAGGATAGGAGACGACGGCATAGTTATAACGACGATACCCTATGAGCCGATGCAGAGACTTCTCATAACATGGGTTGGATCAAGATTGTACCTTGACCTCTTAAAAAATAGGGAGGAAGTCGAAGAAGTATACAACGCTCTTGAACAGAAATATGAAGATGAGCTCTTTCCAATATCCGCGGACTCACCCTCCGAAGTAATAGCTTACGGGGGAAACATAGACAGTGTGCTAGTGAATCCTCAGATGTTTGAGAGATACTATCTGCCAACCTACGAGAAGTGTTGGAGAACACTTCATTCTAAGGGTAAACTTTTGAACGTCCACATGGACGGAAAACTTAAAGCGCTCACAGGACTTGTCACAAAATCCAAAGTGGATATTGTGGAGGCTGTTACTCCACCGCCGATGGGAGACCTGCCTCTTGACACCGCGTTATCGCTCTGGAAGGATAAGATCATTTGGATAAATTTCCCTTCAGCGATTTCGACAGCTCTTGGACCAAGACCTTCCAAAGTAAAGGAGTACCTTTTGGAACAGTTAGAAAAGACCATTCCGTCTGACAGGACAATGCTTATCGCTTCAACAGAAAATTTTGTCCCCGAGGACAATATTATAGCAATGGCTGAAGTAATGGAGCAGGCTACGCTACCGTTGACTATGGAAACCATAGAAAGAATACGAGGTAATAGAACGTAAAGAGGAAATAATTTAGTCAGAACTATATCAATATGGTAAAGCTACGCCGATTTTATTCTTCAGTGCTTTATCGTAGACTGCTTTAGAAACCGCCAGGTCAACAAGCGCTAGACCCAAGTTCACCGCAGTTATTCGCTCATTTTCATTCTTGCGCCCCTTCTTTACGCCAGCAACAAGCTCACAGAGTTCACCATCAACCCTTTCAACAGACTGGAAGTGCCCTATTGTCTTGTAGTATTCGAACTGTTTTAAGTCATCGGTGTAAAGCCTATCAGGTTTGCGGAAGGTGTCTGAATCCCAGTAGCTATCAAATTCGATAGGGCACATGAGCGCACCTCTCTTCACCCAGCTGAGCTTGGCCACAGGATTAGGCTTCTTCGATATAGGTGTTGCAGTTACTATAATGTCCGAATCTTCCACAACCTCTCTGGGACCTGCTGCCTTTATGATTTCGACGTTAAAATTTCTCTTAGCATATTCTACATACTGCTCTAGCTTCTCCTTCGATACGTCGAATGCTTTAACATTTTTTATACTATTGAACTCAGAGCACAACGCTTCCAGATGACTTTTTCCCTGAACGCCACACCCGACTATGCCTATTACTTCTGGGTTCTCTCGTGCAAGATACTTCGCAGAAAGCACGGTTACGGCACCTGTTCTCTTTGCAGTCACCCATGAGGCGTCCATTATACAGACAGGCAGACCGGTACTTGGGTCATTTAATATAATCAACCCTGATATGTACGGGAGATTCTTTGAAGGATTTTGTGGGTATCCGGCTATCCACTTTATGCCTGCGGCATCGATCTTCGGTATGTAGGCTGGCATAGCGTGAATGAAGGCGTCTTCTATTGGATGAATGCCCGGTTTTGGCGGCATTTCAACCCTTTCGTGGTACTTTTCCTCGAACACATCCTTGACAGTTGATACGATCTCTTTGAAACCCAACCCAGCAGCTTGAACATCCTTTTTAGATAGATAGAGTATTTCCTTTCCGAGCATTGCAGAAACTTTCAGTCGAGTTGACTTAAGCTTTTCTAAAGCAATTTACTATAGAATTAAGACTACGTGAAAAATGTAATACGATGGCAGGTTGATTCAGGCGCACAGCTTAAACTTTTTCGTAGCAAGTTCTACAGCCAACTTTATTGCCTCTAGAGTTGCTGTTTCATTGCCTGTGCCCTTTCCAGCCTTACCCCAAACCGTACCGTGGTCTGGTGAAGTTCTTATTATAGGCAGACCAAGGCTAAGGTTAACCCCTTCCATGAAACCGACCATCTTCATCGCTATATGCCCTTGGTCATGGTACATCGCTATGACAACATCAAATTGCTTGACGAAATATGCACGATAGAAGATCGTGTCAGGAGGATATGGTCCTGTAACGTTTACGCCTTTGGCGGCTGCTTCTTTGATTGCGGGAGAGATCTCGTTTATTTCTTCGTCGCCGAAAAGACCGTTTTCCCCTGCGTGAGGATTTAAACCGGCGACAGCTATCCTTGCTTGGGGGGTCCCAAATAATTCAACTAAACTTCGTTGCGTCAACTCTAGAGTTTTCAGCACCCTCTCCTTCTTTATAAGATCTATGGCTTCGCGCATAGAAACATGTGTGGTTACATGAACTACTTTGAACGGCCCCGCAACCAGCATCATCTTAACATCTTTAGCATCCGTCAGGTCTGCCAAGAGTTCGGTGTGTCCAGGATAACTGTACCCAGCCGAGTTCAAGCTATCCTTGCTTATTGGAGCGGTAACAATCGCATGTACGTCATTCGAGAGTGCATAGCGTACTGCCTGAACTATAGCATCGTAGGCCGACTTTCCTCCCAGTGAGGAGGATTTTCCGTAGATAAGTGCTGCCATGTCAACGTCATTAAGGTCGATGACGTTAACGGTCAGAGGTGCGTCTAAAGCTTCCGAGGGAGAAGATATCTTGACGAATTTCAGTTCCTTTGCTCCGATGGTCTCCGAAGCCTTTCTGAACACCTGGAAATCGCCTACTAGAACGTATCTGGCGTTTTGGGGAAGACTTTTGTTTTTCAAAGCCTTTAAGGTTATTTCAGGTCCGGATCCTGCTGGGTCACCCATAGTTATTGCTATTAAGGGCTTGCTCGAATCCAACTACATTCGCCTCATAACCTTCAACCTCGCCGCTATTTTAATAAGGGTTCCCTTGTTCCCGAAGCCGCCTGCTTTAGTTACAATATATTTTCCATTGTAGTTGAGAACCGGAAGACCCGGCTCAATTTCTCCTTTCAATTCCAACGCGTCAATGTTCAAGCTGCGTATTACTGATACCGCGACGTCGCCTCCTGTGATAAAAAGACCGCAAAATTGGCTCCATCCGAAACCTGTAATGATAGCTGAAACAAGATTGCCGAATTTTTCAGCCAAAACAAGCCCGAACTCAGACATGCTAACGCCCAATTTTTTTGCCATAGCTTCACCCTCAGAAATCTGAGAGGGACTGTAGGATATTGTTACAACTACATCAGATGAGGAAGCTAATGCATCCGCTACTTCCTTCTTAACCCTCCTGCATTCGGATTCAAAATCGTTAACCAAGACGTCTATCTTTACAAGTACAAGCTTTGATGGAAACTCTTGAGTAAAGGTCTTGACCTGATCTTTGGCCAGATCATTAGGGGAGCCGACTGCCATCAGCACAGGCTTTCCCTTACGATTTCCTATGATAACGTTGTAGGCGATACTTTCAGCTAATCCAGCTGAACCCACCCATATTATGTTCTCTTTATCTGATCCATATACCTCTTGAACTATGATCTTCAAGTCTTCATCGTTTTCAGCGTCGGAAGAAATCACTCTACTGCTAGATATGAATTCTCTGATTCTTCCGCTTCTCAATTCCTTTAACGATATATGGTGGTAGACTTCTTTGAATGCAACATTAAAGTAATCAGGGATACTAGAAGATTTGACAGGTGTCCTAATGTCTTTACCAAAATAGGTTTGGTTAACAGGAACGCCTTTAACCATGAGAATACCATTTCTAATGATACGTTCCTGTTTAGGAAAGGCAGGCACAAAAACTACCAGATCAGGTTCAAGGGCATCGTATAACCCTCTAATTTCTGGAACTATGTTTCCCCTAATAGTTGAATCGATCTTCTTGTAAATGAGTGTGTTGCCGAAACCTTTTCTTATTCTAATTCCCAATGATTGCAGCTTATCTTTAGCTTTTTGGACGTCGAGAGCTCTACTTTCGGTATCCACTGCAACGACATCATATTTCTTCATCAGCATCGGAACGGTATCAATGTCCAACGTTGTTATTGTCGAAAAGCCGAGCTTGGCAAACTGAGCGGTTGTATCATTAGCGCCAGTAAAGTCATCAGCGATTATTAGGACTGATCTGAATATCTTTAAAGTCATATGTTATACCATTATTACAGCTTTCCATGCTCTAAACAGGAATAAATAAATTTAACGTGAACAGTTATCAAACCTATCAAGACCAATTATAATTAACGGCCCACGAACTACCCTAAAAAGAATAGAAACTAAAAACTCTAAGCAAACTATGTTACATCTTATTCGATTCTTCTCCACGTATAATGTATTTTCATCTAAAGGCATAACGATATCTGTTTACAGTGATGTAAAAGTAATTTACAAGGATTACGAAATCTGACTTAAAATATGTAACACAAACAATATTGATTTGATAATCTGAGTTACAATGATTAAATTTATGATTTAACTCGAAAAAACTTTGGCCAATATTTTTAAAAGGGTTATGGTCGGAAGGCTAAAGATGTATTTACTAATTAGTCTTTAACTTAACTGTTTGAGCGAGTTCCATTTGAATTGTCAGTTGATGAAGACATCCAAGGAGTCCTCTTTTTGAATAAGTTTCTTTTGTAGAAGATAATTTTAACAATACTATAGGAAGGAATCACTGACAACAAAGTTTGAATAATGTTGAATACAGCAGTAAAGACCATAATCACTATCAAAGCGTCCACGTTGCTTTGGAACTGTAACCCTAGTGTAGCGCCTAAGCTTTTGACTGCCAAAATAAAGAAACTTGGCATTAATATCCAGATTATAACGTAATTCAATACTGACATAAGAATTATGCGAATCAAAGCGCCAAAAGTCAGTATTAAGCCAATTCCAAAGATTCCAGAAGATTTCAAGCCGATTTTTTTTGCCATATTTATCCCGATCCATGCACCTATAATGAGACCCATTACGGCCAAAAATGCCATTAAAGGACCTAATGGTTGAAATGTTCCAACAAAATTGAGTATTAACCAATAAGCAAAAGCCGATATCACACCAGCTATGGGACCATAAATAAGTGCCCCTATCATAATTGGCAGCTCAGCAATTTGAAATTGTAGATAAGGAAGAAACACAAAGTTAAGAGTTGGAAGAAAGGTCAGTATAGCCGATAAAGCAGCAAAAATGGCTGAAGCAGATAAAGTCTGGACATCAATCCTGGTTACACGGTTAGGGTGTTCTTTCACGTATCATATCATTATTTTAGAGTTTATATAATTTTTGTAATTACTAAATTTATGGTATAATTCTAATCACATTTTAACGAATAGTCTAGCCCCAAGAAGCAAATGTTCTTCAACTCTTAATTAAGTTGAAGCAAAAATATGTTAAGGAGCTGCCCATTATACTTGATTAACAGAGGTTGTAAAGTGTGGGGAAGAATTTGTTAGGATTTCTCTTGAATAAGAAGGGTCTGTTAGTCTTTCTCCATCGTTTTTGATACAAGCTTTTGAATACCGGAGCTGTATTGCATAGCTTTCTTAGGGTAGAGGTAGATTTCTTCGGACAGCCCCAGTTCCTTTGCCACAGATCTTAGAACCACTTTCCTTTCTCCACTTAAACTATTTATCTTAAAATCCACTGGCAACGAAAACGCGGTTTCAGCTACCTTCTTGTTTATGAAAGGCATTATCGGTTCTGCGAACATCGAGACAGAAGCCTCGTCCCTAGATATTTTATGACAGTGTAGTTCTTCAAAATCGGTTTTTAAAGTGTCTTCCAGCGATGTTGCACCACAAGTTCTAAGTATGTTCGTGTACTTCTGATATCCACCAAGAAGTTCGTCTGCTCCCTGCCCGATTACAACCTGCTCTAATCCGACACGAGCTGCCTCCTCTGCAACAAGGTTCAACACTAAGGATATAGAAAAATCCATTGCACTCATTTTGCCGAATGTCCTAGAAATAGCCATTATTCTCTTTTCTACCGATTCACTATTTACATAAAGTATATTGTTATCTAAGGAAAGAAGATCGGCAACCTTCTTGGCACGAACTGAGTCATGGGAGTCTTTGGCACATACAGTAAACAGAATGGGTGTAACACCAAATGATTCAATAAGTTTGGCTAGTACGGTGGAGTCAAGGCCTCCTGAAAAGGCGACTCCGACTCGTTTGATTCCCCTCAAATTTTCATGAACGGAGTACTCAAGCGATGATTTCAAGGTTCTTGCAGAATCTTCTAGCCCCTCATCCTTTTTGTTCGATGTCTCCATATGATAGTATCTTATTGTGTGAATGTCAATTCTCTCGCCAAATCTTGCATGCAATATCGAGCCTGAGGGAAGACAATCGCACTGTAACCCCAATAGGTGTAAAGAGTAGGGATCGCTTGTTAGTACAAAAAGTTCGTCCCCCTTAAAGAAGTAAAGGGGTTTGGAGGAAATTGGAGAACGTAAAGCAAGAAGCTGGCCTCCATCGACAATTGCGATTGAGAAATCTCCATCGATATCAAGAGAGAAACTTTGCTCGGCACAATTTTTTATGCCATTTTTTGTAATAAGGTGATGCATTTCTCTTATTCTTCTTTGGTTCCTCTCCTGATCAAATATCCTGCCGTGAATCAAAGCACTCGATAAATTTGATTCGTTTGATGGAAAAAAACATGAGATAACTCCATTTGGTCTTAAATCTTCCAGAGCTTCCTTGAAGCTCAAGCCATCGTAAAAGACAATTTTTTCTTTTTTTCTATACTCCATCAGGTTTATTATTGGTCTAATAAAGCTGGCTAAAATTTTCCTTCCAAAGAATATGCAGTAGCCATTTGTTTTAGAGAAAACGTCACTTTCCAAGTTTCTCCTTTATCCTTTTCAGGGTACCTTTGATTATCGCTTGAGAGCCTTCGATGTGGGCTTCCGGAATAAATATCCTATTAAGCTCATCTTCACTTATTAGCCTGTTTATCCTTTCATCCTCCATAATCGCGCTTTTGAATTGTATCCCCTTAGATCTAGATTTGGATGAAACTTCTCTCAGTATCTTGTGCGCTTCTGAACGTGATATTTCCTTTTTCAACAATACATCAAGGACGAATTCGGAATAAACTTGGCCCATCGTAATCTCTATATTTGCTTTAACCATGTCTTCTCTTATAACCATCTTTGCAAGTACCTTAAGTAAGGTGTCTAAAACATCATCGAGCAAAATAGCTGACATAGGTATTATGAAACGTTCGTTTGCAGAATTAGTCAAGTCCCGTTCATGCCACAGTGGGATGTTTTCTAGAGCAACAGTGGGTAGAGAGCGCAGAAGCCTAGCTAGGCTAGAGATTTTCTCACAGGAAATTGGGTTCCGCTTTGAAGGCACAGCAGAACTCCCTATCTGGTCTTTGGAGAACTCTTCTTCAAATTCGCTAATTTCGGTTCTCGAAAGATTTCTGAATTCAGTGGCTATTTTGTCACATGTAGAAGCGACTAGAGCGCACCACCAGACGAATTCGGCATAGTTCTCCCTCGAAACGACCTGTGTTGCTGAGCTGACAGGGTACAATCCAAGTTTAGATGCGGTAATCTCCATGACTTCTAATGCCTTAGAGCCGATAACTGAACCATTACCCACGACACCCAGGGTTTTGCACATCATTACTCTTGGTCTAATTTCAGAGAGCCTATTCATATGGAGCATGCAATCATCTGCCCAAACGGCAAATTTCTGACCGAAAGAGATTATTGAAGCGTGTTGCCCGTGCGTTCTTCCAACAGAAGTAAGTGACAAATACTTTTCAGCGTTTTTTCCAAGTAAAAGGATTAGATTCTTAAGTTTCCCTTCAATTAGTTCGATGTAATCCTTTAGTTGCAGAGAAAGAGAGGTGTCAAGGATATCTTGGCTCGTTAGACCGTAGTGAACCCAAGGTTTACTTTCGTCAGATACAACGGAAACAAGTGCTTCCACTAGGGAAGCTGTCTCATGCTTTGTAGTCTTTTCAATCTCTTTCCACTTCTCATAGGAAACCAATTTTACATTAGATTTTAAAGCAATCTCTTTGGCAGCTTTCAATGGTATTAATCTCAAAGATGCCTCAGCGTTCGCGACAGCGGCTTCCACTTCGAGCATGTACTTGAGGCGAGATTCTTCAGTGAAAATTGCTTTAGACTCAACTGAACCGTATCTTCCGGAGTCTATCGGCAACACTGGAACGCTTGACATATGTTACACGTTTGAGATTGAAAGGTTTTAAGTGTTTTGGAAGATTCTAGCGGGGCCTTAAAATCTGCTCCTTTATCCGTTTAGCGATGACGGGACCAAGTTTTGGAATTCTTGCGATATCTAATTCCTTAGCCTTACGGAGATCGTTTAAATTCCTAAAACCTCTTGAGTACAGCAGTCGTGCCCTGATGCGGCCTACACCTTCGAGCTGTGTAAGTTCTAAAAGTTCCTTCTTGACGCCATATTTTATACGTTCTTCAAGCTCTGACGCCACCATCTGAAGTTCCCTCAGCTCCAGAAGCGAAGCGATTCTAGAGAAGGCGTGAACCAACCATTCTATTGATTCGACTTGGCGATAAAGGTCACCTGGTTCGATGGAGAACTTGTCATATATTTCGTTTTCAGTCTTTTCGTTTAACCATTCTCTGAGGGACATGAAGCTTCTCCCTACCTCATTAAATTGATAAACAGAGAACAAATTTCCGAAGATCGAGCCGAATGAGGATTCTATTTCGTCTTTGGGAGTGTCATAAGATTCCATATCAACCCTTCTTAATGAAAATTTTGGCTGGAAATCATTCGATAATATAGCAGAAAGGAGAACCAGATCTTCATCGGACGATATGTCATCTTTATGCCTAGCGTAGTACTCCATTATCGTCTTATAGTGTATTCCAGTTGATGTCGATATATAGAGGAAAGATATGTTCTTACCGAATTCTGTAGCGATATATCTTCCGTTTTCCTCTTCAATAAGGTCGTTGATCTTTAAATATGACAAATTAACTCTAATTTTAGAGGAAATAAACTGAGGACGCCTTTGATATCCTAGGAATGTTTTAGAAAAGAATGCGCAAAGCTCTTTTTCTGATGCTCCTGGGTAGCTTACGATGGTGGCGAGCAGATGATCCCTTAATATCTCGTTGTCTATCAGCTTTGAATACAAAGGCTCAGGAGTGCCGTTAACGTAATGTTCAAAGAATGATTCAACATCGTCAAATCTAAGTATTGTTATCGCATACCCTATTTTATCGTATTGTGGTCTACCAGCTCTACCACAAAATTGTTTATACTCTAGAACACCTATATCCTCGTTCTGTCCCCATTCACTGTTATATCTTGAAAGGCTGTTGATTATGACTGTTCTTGCAGGTAAGTTAACGCCTGCTGCCAAGGTTGGCGTCGAACAGAGCACCTTGATAAGCCCCTCCTTAAACGCCCTTTCGATAATTCTTCTGCAAGATGAAGGCAACCCAGCATGATGGAATGATGAGCCCTTGATGACGATACCAGCCAGTTTCCTTCCCACTTCTGTGATTTCATCTGAAGTCATGATTTCTTCGTAGACATCCCTAAGCTTCTTGCTTTCTTCCTCCGACAGAAGATTCGAAGTTATTGATGTGGCCTTCTCTGCTAAAGACACAGCGTTTCGTCTATTTTCTGCAAATATCAACACCTGTCCTCCATCCTTTAACATTACATACGCAGAATCTATAGCTGGACCGTATTTGCTTTGTAGGGTATTATAGCTCTGGCCATCATAGAAGACGATCTTACCCGAAGAATAAGCCCCTTCAAGTAGTTTCACCGGCCTCCACTTGTTGTTGACAACTTCAGCCTTAAGCCAGGAAGCGATATCTCTAAAGTTCGAAACTGTCGCACTTAAAGCGATGATCTGAGTTTTAGTTGGAGATGAAAGAAAACGAGAAACCAGCATTTCGACGACCGGGCCCCGGTCGTCTTGGTTTAAAAGATGGATTTCATCAAACACTATCAGCCCTATCTTCTCTATCCAGCCTGGATCAAGCCTGAGCATTGAATCAAACTTCTCGTTCGTTAAAACGAGAAGATCTTTGTTCTTCAAATAGTCGCTCTTCTTATCGTAATCGCCGGTCGAAATCGCTATGGCAGGTTTGGATCCATCCGGCTTAACTAGAGAAGAGAGGGGGGAGAATTCTTCATATTTTTCACTTGCCAAAGCTCTTAGTGGTGTAAGGTATACAACTCTCCTATCTTCTAATATGGCTTTAGCGGCACACATCATTGCAACTAGGGTCTTGCCACTGGCCGTCGGAGACGTTATCAGAACGTTCGCACCTTCCAAAACCCCCTTGTTTACAGCCTCTTCTTGGGGAGGATAAAGTGTCTGATAGCCTAGATTCTTCAGAAGCTCTTTAACCTGATCCGGCAGTTGCAGTTCTTCAACATGCATACCTAAGCCCTTCTATAAAAGCCAGGTTTAACCATATAGAAGACCCCTTTCTGCTCAAGTTGTGAAAAGTACATTTTAGCGTCTACTTCATTAAATTTGCCGGTTTCGACGACGGATCTTATTAAACCGTTCAGTTCTACAGCTTCATTTGTCGGCCCAGAAAGTTCCTTATACTTCTGGAAGATTATTTCAAGCTTACTTCTTTCACTTGCAGGTGTGCCCGTGATCGTGCCCATGTCCATCTTTCCAGTCTTCTGGTCTATAGCTACGGTATAGAGCATGTTCTTAGTCAGCGTTATTGCTTCAGCCACGTCATCCTTGGTGACCTCGTTTCTGAGTAGAAGTCTTGCTCTTGCCATAGAAAGTCTAATCAGGGATTCTAACTGTCGGGGTGTGACCGGTATAGCTTGACTTTCTGTCTGAGTACGCATTTCAAGGTAAAAGTCGATCATCATCTTCTCCGCTTCAGGCGTTATAGTAGGGCTGGTATTTTTACAGTACATCAGATACTTCCTGAGAAACGCGATATCTAATGGAGGTTTCTGAACAAATGAACGAGAACTACGAATTGCCATTATGTGAGAAGCTATCTGCTCGTCAACAACCCTTTCAGGCACATCTCTTATTACAAATATCAGATCAAACCTCGTCAGAAGAGGGGATGGAAGGTTTATGTTCTCAGCCAAGTTCTTGTAAGGATCATATTTCCCTAATAATGGGTTAGCCGCAGATAGAATAGATGTTCGAGCATTCAATGTCACAACAATGCCACCTTTCGCTACAGAAACCGTCTGCTGTTCCATAGCTTCATGTAGAGCCTGACGATCAATATTAGTCATCTTATCAAATTCGTCTATTGCACAAATTCCCTGGTCAGCCAGAACTATGGCCCCAGCTTCAAGCATCAGCATTCCACTCTTTTCACGAACAACAGCAGCCGTCAGACCAGCAGCAGTTGTACCTTTTCCAGAAGTATACAAACCCCTTGGAGCAAGCCTTACTGAATACTTAAGAAGCTCACTCTTGGCCGTTCCAGGGTCGCCAATTAACAAAATATTAATGTCACCCCTTAATGTAGTTCCGTCTGGAAGAATTATCTGAGGCGCACCAACGATCAGAAACAGGATAGCTTCCTTCAGAAGATCATGCCCATATATAGATGGCGAAAAAGAGCTGATGATCGTCTTCACCCAGTCAGGACGCCTAGCAAGCTCCCTGAACTTGAGTTCATCGGCTTTTTCTATCATTACATCCTCAGGTGCCTTCCCTAAGACCTCAACATGATTGCCCTCAAGTAGGGCGTTGAAAGTTCTTAATCGTCCACCTCTTACACTGAATTCTTCCTCCGCCTTAAGAATGCCAGTTATAATTACTCTATCACCGGGTCTTGCAATGTCAACAATATCACTGTACAGTCTTATGTCAAGTTGCCTTGGAAGTTGTCCCGGCGGAAGCTCTTCAGGAAGTTCTTGTACACGAAGAACCTGATAATTGATGTAAGTGCCTTTGAAGTCGTCAAGCTTTAAATTTTCTTCATTACATTCCATACATCTTTCCGGTTTCCTTACAATTCGCTCTTTTTGTGGGATAAAGGTAACATGGCCGCATTTTTGACAGACCCACGCTGCTTCTATTAGGTAAGGCTTCACTTCTGAAACCCTCACTACGATCCCTGTTATAGCTACAAGGGTACTAAGGGTGCTGACGTCAAGCTTTCTTAGGGGATACCTTTCTGGAAGATTCCTGAAACGTACGATAAAATATTTTTCGACCCTCTTTGCGTAATCAGGATCTGTCTCCTTGAGAAATTCTAACGCTGACCTAGAGAACATGTCTAAATACTTGTTCGGATCCTTGGTGGAGGTGGCTGCAAGATCACTATCATACTTTGAGAGATCTGCATAATCTACAACTAGCGAATTAGAATTCTTTTGTATAATATTGTTCAATTGAACCCTATACTTCGGCTGATTAGATTCGTCGAGCTGGCCTCGTATGAAGTTTGAAAAGTTATCCTTCAGACGGGAATCAGAAGAAACTTCCATGCTTACTCACCTTTCTCAAATATGGAGGAAGTGAGCTCATTTACATCCTTTTGGAGTGTCTGAAGCAGAATACGCTCCTCTAACGTGAGTTTAGGAAGAACATCACTAGTTTCAGAGTAGGTTCGAGCATAGTGCAGAATTTTTCTTATCCTTATGCTGACCAGATCTGATGCGTCGTTATGGATTTTAAGGAAATCATTCCTTAAAGGAACGTCAGAGGAGTTTTCCGTACGTTTCCTTTTAATGAAATCAATCAGATTTATGTAAAAGCCATCATCCAGCTGTGAAAGGTTTACTGAATCCTTTAGAAGTTTCTCCTTTGCAACACTCCTAAAGAAATCATCGCTAAAATTTTCCTCTTGAATGTCTACAAATCCGTTTTTAGCAAGCACATCTGCAGCCCAAAGGGGCAGAGACATGCTTGAACCCTCCATAACAGCTTCTATTTGGAGACTTCCAAGCCTTATGTTCGATACCGATGATTTAAAAACTACTTTAACTGGGCTTATAAGAAAACCCATTCTTCTTATTTCAAACAACTCTTTGATCGACATGGACACCTTTAATCGCAACATAATGATGTTCCGACAATTAAAAGCTTTAAGAAAGAAAATGAGACAAGACATGATTCATAGAGCTTACTGTTTGCCTAATAATCGATAAAAATGTCTGTAATTTACGCTTATATCCACAATGTTTTATTGGTAAAGTGAGAAAAACAATGAGCCAAGAAGAACTGATGTGGGTTGAAAAATACAGACCGAAAGAACTGGAAGACGTTGTAAACCAAAAAGAAGTTATCGAAAGAATCATACCACTTATTGATAAGCCCCTTGAGATGCCTCATTTCCTTTTTGCAGGACCACCTGGCACAGGAAAGACTACGGTAGCTTTAATCTTGGCACATAAGCTTCTGGGAAATGTCTGGAGAGATTATACCCTAGAACTTAACGCCTCAGATGAGAGGGGAATAAAGATCGTGAGGGAAAGAATCAAGACTTTTGCTGGGTACGTAGATAGAAGTGTCAACATTCCTTTCAGACTTATAATCTTGGACGAAGCTGACGAAATGACACATGACGCTCAGACCGCATTAAGGAGGATAATGGAAGAGAGTTCCAAATATACAAGGTTCATAATGATATGTAACTATTCTTCTCAGATCATTGAGCCTTTACAGAGTCGATGCGCAATCTTCAGATTCCAAAGACTCGATAGGGAGGGGGTTGTTCAACAGATGATTAAAATATGCAAAAATGAGCACATTAAACCAGAAGAAGGAGCGCTAGACCTTCTATACGATATTACAGAAGGTGATTTAAGGCAGACAATAAATCTTCTCCAATCTGCTATTATAGACGAAAAGGTTACAAAAGAAAGTGTCAAGAAACAGGCTGGAATGATGGGTGAAGAGACTATTAAAAGAATGGTCGAACATGCGCTGAAAGGAAGGTTCAATGATTCAAGAAAGATTTTGGTAGAACTTTTAAAAATAAACGGTGTATCAGAAACTGAAATCTTGAAGATTGTAGGCAATGTTTTGATGGAGGATGATAGGATCGACCACGGAAAGGCAGCAGAAATTCTTGCCGAATGTGATTATCGGATTATAATGGGTGCAAATCCTGAGATACAACTTACAGCCCTGCTCTCAGAAATAGAGGACACTCTAAAGTGATAGAATTTGAAGCTTGAACTTCCCCGTGGGCTAAGGGATATCGAACCCCAGGAATTCGTTAAGATGGAATGGCTAAGAGAAAAGTTCGTAGAAACATTAGGACTTTTTGGCTTCAACAAAATGGAACCGTCTCCCCTAGAAAATCTGAGCACATTGGAGACGAAAAGTGGTTCTTCAATAATCGATGAAATCTATTGCTTCAAGGATAAAGCTCAGAGAGATTTAGGCTTAAGATTTGATCTAACTGTCGGAATTAGCAGGTATGTTGCTTCAAGAAGGGATTTGGAGTTCCCGACAAAAATTGGAGCATTTTCAGGTGTTTGGAGATACGATGAGCCTCAGCACGGACGATATCGATGGTTTTATCAATGGGATTCAGAGATATATGGGAAGCCCCGAATAGAATCAGACGCCGAAATCGTTGAACTGTCAACAACCTATTTTGACAAAGTTGGACTAAAAGGCGTGCAAGTAGAGCTGAATGATAGAAAGATCGTAGAAGAATACATAATTGAGATTTTAGGAGTGAAAGAGGAAGAAGCAGTCAATGAGCTCCTAAGACTGCTAGATAAGACCACAAAGAAGGGTGAGGAAGAAATTTTGAAAGAATACACGTCTAAGGGATTTACCGAGGAAAAAGTAAGAAAGGTTTTATCAATAGGAAAAATCTCAGGTGAGCCTAGTAGCGCGCTGTCGCAGTTGGATGAACTTCATCTGAAAAAAACAAACGATTTAAGATACATTGTTGAAGAATTAGATAGCAGAGGAATAAAGAACTTCCACATAAATCTAGGAATCGTCAGAGGAATAGACTATTATAGTGGAATCGTCTACGAATTCTATGAAGGCTCTTTAAGCAAACTTGCTATCGCAGGAGGAGGCAGATACGATAAACTTATGCAAGTCTTTGGAAGGGATGATATTTCAGCTACAGGTGTTGCAGGAGGAGTTGAAAGGTTGATGATGGTGCTTGAACAAAAAGAAAACCTTTCAAACGCCAAGAAAAAAATGATTTTTGTAGCAAATGCAACTGAAGACCTAAAACACAAGGCTCAAAAAATAGCTGCAGAACTTAGAAGGGAAGGATACCCTGCAATAACTGATCTGTACTCTAGAGATCTAAGGAAACAATTTGCATACGCTTCAAAGCATTGCAGTTATGCTATAATCGTGGCTCCAAAAGAAGATAAGGAAAATTGTTGTATCACAAAGAATTTAGAAAGCGGAAGAGAGAAGATAATCGAATATGAAAGACTTGCTAACAGGCTAAAAGAACAATTCTTTGACTCGTAAAGTCGACTCATGGAAGATCTTTAAAAGTCAAGTATCTCTCCATTTTTATGTAAACCGAGGATTCAGGAAGCATATCGATAGATATTATTTTAAACCTGCCTGAAGAACGGAAGAATCTTAAAGGAGTCTATTCTGAACTTTGGAAACTGTTTATGAGATAGCCCGGACCAGATTCGAACTGGTGTCAACGGGTCCAAAGCCCGCTATGTTTGACCACTGCACCACCGGGCTATATGCTCACCTTTTGAAGAGATAGGTTTAAACCTTTTTCCCGATCGTCTCGATCTTTGAAATAATTTTTTCGCGAGGGTCTTCCAGAGAATCCCAAAATTCATGGGAACGCTTCCTGTACTTAATCCTCCAATCATCATCGCAACATACAAGGGAAAGAAACTTCATAAAAGCATTAACATTATCATGTTTAAAAATCAGTTTCTTTTTTATTAGAAACTCTTCAATCAACGTTGCTTTGCCTGGATAAGCAGATATTGCTGGCACACCTAGAAGAGCAGCTTCATGAGTCATGGTGCCACCCATTCCAACAAAGACGTCAGAGCTCTTGATCAAACTAGGCCCGTCTACGGCTGAATCTAGCAGGGTGATATCATCTCCAAATTCTGTCTTCAGATTGCTATTCCCGTTCTGATATCTGGATAGTATGATGATATTGGCTTTATCGGCATATTGGTTGACGATCTCCCTCACAAAACCAAGTACATTACCACCTTTTCCAAGGAGATAGGACGCGTACTCTTCGTGCATTCTTATTGTGATGGTTAACCTCTTCTCCAGACCTAGCTCCTTCTTCATGTCTCTAAAGTGCCAGTTCCTCAACCATATATATGCATCAATTGCTCTGTAATGAATAACGTTTTTCGCTTCAATACCGTACTTGGTCCAAACGTTCGTAGGAATAATCCAAGGTGTAAATAGAAGTCTAGAAAGGGGAACGGTTAATTTTGATGCGTGAACGGCATGCGGGCTATCGCTAAAGTTTAGGTGTGGAATTCCAAGGCCGAAGGATACTCTCGCACATTCTGGAGATGAAAAGGACAAAGCTAAGTCGAAGCACCCATCGTAAATGATTTTTGAAAGAGCTTGAATTCTTCTTGAACTTTCGACAAGTTTCTCGAAAGGTGTAAGCCCATGTTTTCCAACAACTTCTAAATAATAGTTAACGATCGACCCTAATTCATAACCTCCGTAACCAGCCCGAGTCGTCGAAAAGACCTCATGCCCACCACTCTTCAACCAGTCTTTAACTACATTAAAGAAAAGGGCCTGTTTTGGCGTTAATGCGTCAATCCAAACTTTCATATTTTTAGCACAAAACTATATAATAGTTGAGGTTTTAAATTTGTTGATGACGTGGAGCAAAAAACACCTCACGGTATACGGTCTGAGTAAAGAAGGATATGATATGGCTTCAAAATTCTCTGAAAAGGGGTTTGAGACCTTAATAATAGATGAAAGACTCAATTCACCCATGAAGGTGAGCAGAAAAGACTTCTCCAAAAGTCAAACTGTTGACGAGTTTTTTGAAGAAGAAACTTTAGCTGAAATCACATCCCTCCAAGACACTATATCGAATTCAGACGTTCTCGTCTACTGTCCAAAGATAAGATGTGAAGTCACTGAAATCTATCACCAATACGAGCGTTCATTAAAGGAGATAATCCCAATTATATCTAAAGGATCAGTCCTCATATTTTCGGTGCCACTGGGTTTCGATGGGCAAAAGGAAATAGTAAAAATGGTTAGAAAATATACAAATCTCGATGGAAGTGAATACGGCGTAATCTTTTTACCACCCTTCTTTGACGGAAAAACAACCGTCGTAGGAACATTCGGAAACGTGGAAGGTGCCCAAAAGATGTTGTGCGAAGCACTAGGACAAAACATCCAAGAGTCAACGCTTGAAGAAGCCGAGAAGATCTTCTTCAGCAAAATACTGGAAAGGTTCTCATACTACACAGCTCAGATGATCACCTCGACCGCCGCTACCAACCCTGAAGAAGAACATCCCTATTACAGCAATCTCTTCTCTTACTATACGGATCTGAAAATGATCTATATAACAACAGGGAGAGGAACGCAGTTGAAGAGTTTTTCAAGTTCCTTGATCAGAATAGTGGAAAGCTACCCAAAAAACCTATTAAACTACCTAAAAGGATTAACTAAAGAAAATAACGTAAAACCTAGCAGGGCAAGAATAATTGCATTATGGAGCAAGAGCAGCTATCACATAAGACCGGACATAGAAAAGGCATCGCAGGATCTGATTTTATTGCTGCAGGACATCTTTGTTGACGTACAAGTCCTTTCATACCGAGAGTTAGTGCAGAAAAAAATTCTTTCTTCAGCCCTGAACAGGAACCCTACATTTTTAATAGCCTGCTCAGATTTAGATTACCAGAGTGTTTCAAACCAGATAAAAGGGAAAAACCAGATGATTACGGTTATTAAGGCTACGTTGCCTCCGTCAAGGTGGCCATGAAATGACAGACGTCAAGATAGGTGTTATAGGCACAGGTGGCTGGGGTAAGAACCATCTGAGGGTGTTAAACGAGCTAAAAGTATTGGGGGCGATCTGCGACCTAAACGAAGACAGGGCTAGAGAGAATTCCAAGAAATATGGGGTTGAGGCTTATACAGATGTTGACAGCTTTCTTAAACACGACCTTGATGGCGTCATCGTTAGCACACCTACAAAAACACATTTCCAAATAGCTTCAAAGGTTATAGAAAGCGGAAGAAACCTTCTGGTAGAAAAACCTTTCACATATGATGTTGAGGAAGGAGAACACCTTGTTAAGAAGGCTAAAGAAAAAAAGACGATTATGACTGTTGGATTTATAGAACGATTTAATCCAGCCATGATAGAAGCTAAAAATCTCGTCTCAAAGGGAAAAATAGGAGACCCCCTTTATTTGATGTTCATCAGAGAAAACAGATGGCCCGCTCATATTCTCGACGTAGGAGTTATTTTGGACACAACAATACATGATATCGATCTTTCAAGATGGTTCTTCGGTAAAGAGCCAACATTGGTATTTGCAAGAACAGGAAATTTCGGATTAGACAGAGAAAGGGTTTCAGCCTTAACTTTAGGATTTCCAGAAGAACGTTCATCGTTGATAATATCAAACTGGATAACACCAAGAAAACTCAGGCAACTTGAAATTGTCGGAGAAAACGGGATAATATCCTTAGACTTTATTACACAGGAAATCAAGATCGACCTAGAGGATAGAATAGACATACCTAGAATCAAATATGAAGAACCGCTCACATTAGAACTAAGGCATTTTGTGGAGTCTATCAAAGAAAAGAAGCAGCCAGAAGTTACGGGAGAGGATGGTGTGAAGGCAACCAAGATAGCCCAAGCCGCATTAACTTCAAACAGGCTTGGATCAGCAATATTTATAGAGCTCTGAACAAAAACGTAAAAATAGTAGGATAACAGAAATATGAATTTAAGATAGGGATGAAGAAAGTAATTAACTATGTCAGCAAAAAAGCCAAGCTGGGAAAAAATGTGAAAGTTTGGCATTTCACCTATGTAGGAGATAACACGATTATAGGAGATGATGTCATGATAGGATCTTTATGCCACATAGACTATAACGTCAAGATAGGTAGCCATGTTCGAATAGAAGGATTGACGTATATACCTCCGCAAACGGTTATAGGTGACAATGTTTTCATAGGTCCAGCTACGGTCTTTACCAACGACCCTTATCCACCAAGCAAGAAGATGGCAGGTGTAATCGTAGAAAATGATGTTTCAATAGGTGCGAGGTCGGTAATAAAGGCAGGAGTAAGGCTCGGAAGAGGCTGTGTGATAGCGATGGGATCTGTTGTAACAAAAGATGTCCCCTCTGAAACTCTTGTCATAGGCTCCCCCGCAAAACCAGCCTACGACAGGAAAACATACGATGAAAAAAGGAAGACGTGGGAAAAAAGTTCTACCTAAAAACACTTATCCTCGCTATATAATTCCTTATCAAAAGCAGCGAGGCAAGCCATGCCAAGGAGAGGACCAATGAGAAAAAGGCTTGAAGAACACTTGTAATTACCCTTCCGCTAAAACCGTTTGATATTTGAGGGAAAGGAACAATCAACAGGAACACGGCGAAAGTTAAAAGCAACAAGCTTATCCAAGAAAAAGTTACGAGCAGAATAAGGTAGACAAAGTTCTTCAACGGCTTCACCTCTTTATCAGTAACGAAGTAAGAATCGCCAAAATAGTGCTGAAGACAAACAAAAGTAGAATCCTCGTCGAAGCCTTCTTTTCGGACATGGGTCCGTCGGCAACAATCAGACGCGCTAGAGTCATCGGGGCCTTCTTATCTCTCGATGCCACCAAGAGCCCATCTTCATTCATGTAAACAGGTCGCGCTTTTATTGATCGATGCTCAACCACACCCTTGATGCTTGCAAGAATGAAGAATCCATTCAATATCGCAGGAACAAAGGCGATAAGTGAAGGAATCTCTGTCCTAGTAACTATTGCGCTTGCACAAAACAAAGCACCTAACATCAGGCTTCCTGAATCACCAGCAAATATCTTCGAAGGATATTTGTTGAATAGAAAAAGTGCAAACGATGCGGCAAATATTAGTAGCGGGAAGATCACGTTTTCATAGTTCCCATATAACAGTATAGGAATTATTTGAGAAAAACATAGTATAGCACTCGAACCACTTATTGTTCCGTTATAGACATCTATCATGTTAAACGCGTTCGCAACTACAGGGATAGCAAAAAGAACAAGTAGTGGATAAATTATGGTTATCCTAACCGAACCAAATATGGGAAAAAGAAGATGTGAATCATAGACTCCAAAGAAAAGCAGTGGAAATGATCCAATTATTGTTAAAGACGTCTTCAATTTACCGCTTAGAACCTTCAGGTCGTCGACTAGACCGATCAAGAATATTATTGATATAGACAAAAAAACAGCAAAATATTTTATTTCAAATGTGTAAGCAAAAAGAAGGATAAGCGGTAGACTTATACCGGCAAAAATGGCTGGGCCAGCGGGTTTGGGAACAAGTCTTTTATCTTTCTTATGGAAATCTTCAACAACGAAACCCTTCTTCCTAAGAAAAATTGTTGAATAATATATTAGTAAGAATGATATGGTAAAACAGATTAGAGACAGAACGATTATAAGATATGATGGCTCCAAGTCAAGTCTGGGCTCTAGGTTTAAATTCACAGACTTATTAAGATACGCTCAGATGAAGGATGAACCATATACAGTGGACAAAAAACAGATTAAAGATAATCGATCAAAGTAAACTCCCAGGACAGGTAAAATATCTTTACTTAGACGACTTAGAAGATTGTTATAGATCTATAATATCAATGCAAGTTAGAGGGGCGCCTCTAATTGGTGTAGTGGGTGCGTTTGGTCTGGCACTACTTGCAATAAGCATCAAAACAGATTCGATTAAAGAGTTTTTAGAAAAAATTGAGAAAGGAGCAGCGTATCTGTCTGATGCAAGGCCAACAGCATACAATCTTAGATATTGTGTGGGGCTTGTTCTTAAAGCAATAAAGGCTCAGAAGAGTATCATCACAATGAAGGAGCAGGCAATAAATGAAGCTTTAACAATTATGATGACGGAGGAAGAGAACAGCAAGAAAATAGGAGAATTTGGGGAATCCTTGCTAGAGGACGGAGATACTGTTCTAACTCATTGTAATGCAGGAGCACTCGCCACAATCAAATATGGAACAGCTCTAGCCCCAATACGAATAGCTGTCGAGAGAGGAAAATGTCTATATGTCATTGCAACCGAAACCAGGCCAGGACAGCAGGGTGCCAGGCTTACAGCCTGGGAGCTTTTTGCAGACGGTATACCTGTAACCGTGATTGCGGATACTGCTGTAGGATATTTGATGAGTAAGGAGATGATTAGGAAGGTGATCGTTGGAGCTGATAGGATTACATCTGATGGATATGTTTTCAACAAAATTGGAACGTATCAGATCGCAGTCCTGGCAGCAGAGCATCGTATACCATTTTATGTTGCGGCACCCTCTTCAACCTTTGACCTGAAGACAGCCCACAATGAAGTCGTTATAGAGGAAAGGGAAGCCAAAGAGATTGCAATTGTAGGCAGAAAGAGAATAGTTCCGAAGGGTGTAAGAGTGTTCAATCCTGTATTTGATGGGACACCGCCAACATTTGTTGAAGCAATAATAACAGAAAAAGGTATAATCCTGCCACCATATGTTGAAAGCATAAGGAAAACGATTCCTGATAGAATTTAATAGAGTGGAAGTTACTAAAGATGGTTACACGATTTATATCTCATAGAGCTCACATATTAGTAGAATAAAAATGGCTGTAACTGTTTTCTATGTGAGGATAATTAATGAATTGATATTAATTAACATATCTCAAAAACAGGGTGAAAGGGAATAATTCACTTCGAAGGATAAAAAGGACGATGAAAAAGTATTATTTAGGCTATAATCAGGATTTTAACCCTGAAAATTAGTGTAGAAGATGTTACTAGCAAAATTAATAATGCACATAACATAAACAATGATGAGATAGGGCCCGTGGCCCAGTAAGGATAAGGCATTGGCCTTCGGAGCCAAGGATCGTGGGTTCAAATCCCACCGGGCCCGCTTTAACGCTTTGAGAGAAATTCATTTCCCCTCCATCTATACTCTCCTCTTTCATCCATGTAGTCAACTTAAAAACACCTCTTTCTTTAGAAGTTTGACCTTAGCATAACAGTTTGGACAACTTACATAGACCGTGTGTAAACCTCTATACTTCCACATCCAACCGCATCTCCCACACTTTAGAATAACTCCATCCTCAGCTTCTACCCCCGAGGAGTTAGCGGAGGTTTTTACAGGTGCTGAGAACCTCTTAATGATATTATTAATCAACGTTACTACCTCCAACACTATATAAGAGGCGGAGGGGTACCCCCTTTTCGGTAATAGCTAAATTTGCAGTTAGTCCTTAAAGCTAAATTCAAATCTAGACAAGAGATAGAAAATATACTAACTAAGCTTAAGGATAAGTATAACCCCCAAAAATATAAAGAGAATCCATCACAATATGTAAAAGAGATTATATCGAGGTCGTTTGACAAGCAACCTTTCCTAGTAGAAGAATTCATAACAGTAGATTATAATTTAGAAGATACTGGAGCTCATAGAACAACTACAGATATTCATATCCAACCTATATTATCAGATATTGGCAAGGACACGGTGCAATTGATTCCCTCAACTGGGAAGATAAATCTTTTTTACGATGACCCTATTGGCAAACAATTAGGATTAGAGGTAATCTCAATGTTATGCGAAGAATACAGTCCTGAAAAAGCAGTAGAGAATATAGAGAAAGGAACTATCGAAAGACTTGGATGGCTAGTCAGATATCTTACTGTCCAAAGACAAAAGGCCCTGAAGGTAATCGCAGATTTATTAATTGAAAGAGACAAAATAGGACAGGAAGAAGCATTTAAGCAAGCTATGAAGCTCGTAGGCATACCAATCTGGCCCATAAAAGAAGATGAAGCATTTAAGCAAGCAAGAAAGGAATTTGAAGATGCTTATAGGAAATAAAGCATGATGCAGACTAAAAAGGCTATTAGTCTCTCTATTACGTTTGACATTATATAATCCAGTCACGTTCCTACCGAATGCAATGCTATTATGCTGCCTGCACATGCAAGTACTGATGACTATTGATTAATTGGAATACTTAAGAGAGGGTCTAGGAGAGGAATAACATAGAGCTGATACATGTCATATTGGGATACTTGCAAAAGAGGATAGGAGAAGAATAAAGCTCAATTTGACCTTAATAGACAGAAAGGGCTTCAAAAAAGGAGGAAATTAGCTTTAGGACAGCAGATTAACATTGTCGCAGATTTAGTTAGAATAGCACAGTAGCATCCTTAATGAATTATTATGTCTTTTAGCTCGTGAAGTAAAGACCTTATCTTTGTACAGTATGAGTTGAAGTCTGGGCGATAGTAATGCATAGCGAAAATGCTTGAACTAACTCTACCCTGTAAAAGGTCTATGACTTCAGTAGGTATGCCTTTGTCTCTGAGATATGTAGCGAAAATCTTTCGGCAGTAGGCCAAGTTCATTTCTTTGTTCTGTCACCTTAGTGTGCTACGTATTTTCTGATATGCTGGACATGCTGACTTTGCGATTTCAACTATGTCTTTGTCTACTACTGAGATGTAGGCGTTCTTGCTGTTGCGGAGAAATAAATCTTTAAACTTGTAATGCTGTAAGAGACCGAGTTCACTGTTGTAGTAGCCTTCTGCGTCTAATTGTAGCAGCTTTATGGCATGGCAGGATTCGGTTGCTCTGAGGCCTGTTAAAGTATCGAATACAAACGTGTGCCATACATCCTGAGCTGTTGACGGTCTTATGTCTTTAAGATAGCAGAGCATAGTAGTTAGGTTAATCCTTTCCATAAATGGAACGACTTGGATTTTACTCCACTTTAAATCGTAGCATTGGACTATTTCCCTCCATTGCCGATAACGCCCTAAGAACTTGGCCAAGTGAGTTAATGATATCATAGCTTTTAATCGCTTTGACTGAGTCAAAGTCAGTAACGCAGTAGCATCGCCAGTGAGTAGAACATTGCAATACTTCTTAGCTACATAGCGCCAGTATGTGTGGTCTTTCCTGTATGAATTACTGTCGAGATATTGGTCGAAGCTATGCCAGTCTATATTGGAGCCAAGGATCGTGGGTTCAAATCCCTCCGGGCCCGCCACTTTCGTCTATTGACAGTTGCAGTTGGATTTTTCAACCTTCAGAATATCGTTAAGTATAGAGTAGGCAGTTTGCATAGTACTTGTAAACTGAGCGGAAACAAACACTTCTTGGCATGTCTTGAAAGTGAACTTAACCCCCATGTTACCATGATTTACTGTAGCTAAAGGATCGTCCATTGGTATAATCTTGGGTGACACATTCATCTGGATCTTGTCGTTATCCTTTCTTATTTCACATATCAACTTAGCTTTCTTATTCGATTTTGTAGCCTCCCTTATCATTGGCTCAATTTTCCTTATTCCCTCTACGTTGACGTCTTCTAGATTAAAGTTTTTGTGGTACAGGAAATTGGCTAGTATTACTACCTTTCTCGCTGCATCGACGCCGTCGACATCATCGGCGTAGTTTACTTCAGCCCATCCCGCTTTAATGGCGGCGTCGAGAGCTCCGTTGAAGCTTTTACCTGATTCTATTTCACCTATTATAAAGTTTGTTGTAGCGTTTAATATGCCTTCAACCTTTAAAACTTCGTCGGCTATAAAACAAGAGCTTAGAAGACAAAACACCGGAACATGGACGGCGACTGTCGCCTCGTAAAGAAGTTTAACATCTTTATCTTTGGCCTTTTGAACAAGTTCATTAAAAGCGACTACTAGAGGACCCTTATTTGCTGTAACAACATTCTTTCTAGAAGATAAGGCGGCTTTGATGTGCGAGAGACCTGGTTCACCGGTAGGAGTTGAAGCAGTCAATTCGACTACAACATCACTTTCGATACCTTTTATGGCATCGAGAGCGGTCGACCCTTTTTCATATTTCTTAAAACCAGCCCATCCTACCTTCTTGTACTTCAAAACTTCATTTAGATCAAGACCACGTTCATCTACTGCAGAGCCCCCTGAGTCAGAAATCGAAACAAATTGCAAATTAAAACCAAGTGACTTCAGATGTTCATCTTCTTTTGCAATCAACTGAATCAGGCTTCTTCCGACATTGCCTAAACCTATAACCTGCACTTTCATGTATTTAGCATCATCATCTCCAATATTTTAAATTTGATAAAACGAGTTCAGACCCATGTGACATAGGCGTTGAAGAAGGAATTGGTGCAGGGAGTGGGATTTGAACCCACGAACCCCTACGGGATGAGGTCCTAAGCCTCACGCCATTGACCAGGCTAGGCGACCCCTGCTTCCTTTCTTAGTTTTGAAGAATGGTTTTTTTAAACCTATTCCTTACTTAGCATGGGAAACGTTTACTATCTGTCTCAACCATATATCACTATACGAAAACTCTTTTTATCTCAGTTGAGATGCATTTCGTCACAGGGCGTGTCCTACCCTCAGTGCAGATTAGTCTCATCACGCTCTGCCTTTAGCTTGAGACCACTATTTTTCCTTTTCCTATGGGAAACCTACGTTAAGAATCGAAGCCAAAAGTGCCGCACGCAAAATTTTTCCGTTAAGCATCTGTTTAAAGTATTTTGCATGCGGAGAGCCGTCGACTTCGGGAGATATTTCATCCACTCTAGGTAATGGATGTAACAGTATTAGATCCTCCTTTGCTTTCTGGAGCATTTTAAGATCTACAAAATAGGAACTTCTTAGGCGTTCGTACTCCGCAAGATCAGGGAAACGTTCTTTCTGAATTCTAGTTACATAGAGGACGTCAAGGTCGGGCAAGACTTCTTCCACATTCTCGTGTTCAGAGATCTTCATTTTTCTTTCAAGATCGAAGAGTATCTCTCTTCTAACCCTCAGAATAGGATGAGATATCAGCTTAACTTCTACATCGAACATAGAGAGGCCGTATAGAAGCGAGTGGACCGTCCTACCATATTTTAGGTCACCAAACAACCCAATCTTCAAACCGTCAATGGAACCCTTCTCCTTGATTATTGTATAGAGGTCTAGCATAGCCTGAGTTGGATGCTCTTCCGTACCACTGCCACCATTAATTACAGGTTTTTTGGCAACTTCAGCAGCGAAACTGGCAGCACCATCCTTAGAATGCCGCATTACTATGACATCAACGTAATTTTCTACCGTCCTGATCGTGTCAGCGAGGTTTTCACCCTTTTCTACAGAAGAGATTTTGGGTTCTGCAAAGCCTAATGCGCCACCGCCAAGCCATAGCATAGCTGCTTCAAAACTTAACCTAGTCCGAGTGCTTGGCTCAAAAAAAAGATATCCGAGGATTTTACCGTCAAGAAGATGCATTCTAACATCGTTAGGCATCTTCTCTATCTGGTCAGCCTTCTTGAAAAGATATAGCAAATCTTTTCTAGAAAAGTCCTTAATCGATATCACGTCTTTGCCTTTAAATGGATTAATTTTAGCCATCTCCAACAAGATACGACAAGTTAAAATAAAAGTATATGGGCTGATTACGAGTACATAAGGGAGCGGAATGTCCGAAAAGGAACTTATCGTGCAGAAGATATTAGAGGGGACAGTGATAGACCATATAGAAGCTGGAAAAGCATTACACGTGCTATCTATACTTGGAATCAGTGGTTCTGAGGGAAAAGTCATAACGATAGCTATTAATGTGCCCAGCAAGAAACTTGGTAAGAAAGATATTATAAAAATCGAGAATATTTATTTGTCGCCAGAGACTACAAACAAAATTTCGCTGGTAACTCCTCATGCAACGGTTAATATTATTAAAAATTATAGGGTTGTCGAAAAAAGGGCGCTTGAGTTGCCTGAAGAATTTATTGGAATGTTCAAGTGCCCTAACCTAAATTGCATCACAAATTCAGGTGAAAATATTGAAACCAAATTTTATTTGCCTTCAAAGGATCCACCATTACTAAGATGTAAATACTGTGGCAGAATATATTCGCCAAACGAGATGATATAACAAATTGAAAAAGCTACTAGATGACAAACGTATCGAAAAATAAAAATGTGATGAAATATGGAGATAAATATTTTAGACGTATATAGGTCAAGTAATATTGGAGTGTTCCTTAAATGTAACGAAAAAGCTATTTTGGTACCAAAAGGGTTAGCTCCGACTAAAGAGGATAAACTTTCTTCATCCGTTAAAGTCCCTTGTGTTCACACGTCGATAGATGGTTTGAGGATCATTGGCCCTCTAACTGCTATGAACAGCAGCGGTATACTTGTATCCCGGTTTATAGAAGAAGACGAACTCAAGAGTTTAAAGACTGAGACAGGCATGAATGTCGAACGTTTTCCTTCAAACTACAACGCAGTAGGAAACCTAGTCGCTGTAAACGACTTCGGTGGAGTAGCGTCAAACCTCCTTTCTACGACCCACGTTAAGCTGATCCAAGATGTGCTAGGCGTGCCTGTTGAACGCATGAATATAGCTGGGTATTTAACAGTAGGATCCCTTATTTTTTGTACAAACGCTGGAACACTAGTACACCCTCTTACCTCGGAGAAGGAAATTCAAGAGATAAAATCGATTCTCAAAACGGACGTGATCCCTTGCACTATAAATAACGGCGTGCCCTTTGTTTCCTCAGGAATACTTGGAAACTCAAAAGGAATAATTGTTGGAAGCTTAACAAATGGGACGGAATTACTGAACCTATCAGCGACATTCAAATAGGGATAATTGAAAACACTTTTAACCTACATTTTTGAACTACATTTGCACAGGATATGAGTATTAAAGACGAAGACCAAGACCTTCAGACAAAAGTAATGCAGATAAGATATCTTGAAGAATATTTAGAGGATCTGTCAAACAGGGAGAATGTCGCCATGTCTACTTTGAATGATGTTCAGAACGCGGAAGACACGATCGAGGAATTAACGAAAGGGAAAAATCTTGAATCGATGGTGTATATAGGTGGAGGAATGTATGCACCAAGCACTATGGATGTTACAGAAAAAGTGCTTGTGAATGTAGGCCAAAACATAGTGATAGAGAAAAAACTTGAAAATGCTCAAATATTTTTACAGGAAAAAAAGAGCGAAATTAAGAATGCTTTAAATGAATTAGGCCAGCAGAAACAACAGGCAGCCTACACACTTCAAAGATTAAGGGAAAACGTAGAAGGCACAATAAGGAAAAGACAAAGTGGATAGACTTTGTTCGAGAAGCTAAAGAACACTTTTTCGGCAATAGTTTCAACTCTTTCTACAAAAGAACTTAACGCTAAAGACCTTGATCCTATACTGAATGAACTAGTATTATCTCTCCTCGAATGCGATGTCGCATACGAAGTAGCAGAAGAAATAGTCAAGAACCTTAAAAGCAAGATTGTCGGGAAAAAGGTTCCGTCTTCTGAAGTAAAGAGATTCGTTCAAGATAGCCTAAAACAGTCGATTCTAGAAATTTTTAAAGAAATCCCCAAAATAGATTTAGTTAAAAAGGCAGAAGCCATGAAGGAAGGTGGAACCCCATTTGTAATACTTTTCCTAGGCATAAATGGGACAGGTAAGACAACCACACTTTCTAAAGTCGCTAATCTTTTAAAGAAAAAAGGATTTTCTTTAGTTATAGTCTGTGGGGACACCCACCGAGCCGGTTCAATAGAACAATTGAAGGAACATGCTAGCAGGTTGGGTGTTAGAACAATAGAACAAAGATACGGTGCTGACCCGGCTGCTGTGTCAAGGGATGGTGTGATATATGCCAAGACACATAAAATAGATGTCGTGTTGATAGATTCCGCTGGAAGAATACAGACAGATAAAAACCTAATGGAAGAAATCTTGAAGATCGTTAGAGTGGTCAACCCAGATCTAAAGATTTTTGTCGGGGATTCTTTAGCAGGGAACGACGCTGTCTCTCAAAGCAAAGAGTTTCTCAAATACACAAATTTCGATGGCGTAATTCTAACTAAAACAGATGCAGATACTAAAGGGGGAAGTGCGATTTCAATAGTTTATGCCACAAAGAAACCAATTCTTTATATTGGGACAGGGCAGGGCTACGATGATCTCAAAGAATTCGTTCCTGAAAAGATTGTAGATTTACTTTTTACATCCAGTTAAAGGCTTTTAAATTTCTAGAAAGAGGTATATGTGAATAAAATGATTAAAGGTAAATCTCTACTTTCTCTAATGGAGCTTGACGCTAAAGAAGTTTTTGAAATTATAGAACTTTCAGAAAAGTTGAAGGAAAAGAGAAAAAATGGGGTTTATCCGCCTTTGCTGAACAATATAACTTTAGCTTCGATATTCATGAAACCAAGCACAAGGACAAGGATAAGCTTCAATGAGGCAATGTACGAACTTGGAGGACACTGCATCGACCTGACATCAAATGAGCTCCAGCTGGGAAGGGGAGAAACGATCGAAGATACCGCAAGAGTCCTTTCTCGCTACGTTGAAGTTATTGCAGCGAGAGTCTTCGAACATGATGACGTTATGAAATTATCTCAAGCGGCGACGGTTCCGGTAATAAATAGCCTCTCTGACCTCTATCATCCCTGTCAGATATTAGCTGATCTGCAGACAATAAAAGAAAAAAAAGGAAGACTGCAGGGTCTAAAATTATCGTACGTAGGCGACGGCAACAATGTCTGTAACACCCTATTCATAGGGGGAGCGCTTGCAGGGATGAATGTTTACGCTGCATGCCCACCTAACTTCAAGCCATGTAAGGATGCTGTTGAATTCGCTCAAAAAACTGCTGAAAAATCTAAGAATAAGATAGCGGTATTAGATGACCCTAAGGAGGTGGTAAAGGATGCAGACATCGTTTATACAGACACGTTCGTCTCTATGGGCTCGGAAAAAGAGATGGAAGAAAGACTTAAGGTATTTCTACCTAAGTATCAGGTTAACAGAAAGCTTGTCAGGAATGCCAAGGACGATTTTATATTCATGCACTGTCTTCCTGCGCACAGGAACCAAGAGGTAACGGACGAGGTAATAGACGGTGAAAATTCGGTCGTCCTCGATGAAGCGGAGAATAGGCTTCACGTACAAAAGGCAATAATATGCCTTCTACTCTTACAAGAAAGTGCAATCAAGTTTTGAAGATAAACTTCATAGCATCGACCACAGATCCCGCAGGAGTAAATATAGCCCAAAAGGTTTCAGAAGAATTCCAGCTTGAGGAAACAGGAGAAGAATTTTGTGGAAAAGCAGTTTTAGAAAAAGGAGATTTTAGGCTACTGCAAATTAACGTTGAAAGCATCTTCTTAGATCAAATCGCTCTACCTTACGAATCAGATCTTATAATCATGTTGACAAAACATCAGAGCGAAAAAAAAGTGAATTCTTTGACCGTGCATCCTACAGGAAACCTACAAAATGAGGCAATACTAGGAGGGAAACCTAAACACGTATCATATACAAATCCATGGTATATGTCAGAATATTATCGCAATCTGACAGAGCTATATCAGACACCAGAAAAGGACAGCATAATGTTATCGATGGAAGTAACACATCATGGTCCCACAGAAAATAATAGACCGCTCTTCTTCGTTGAAATAGGAAGCGACGAAGAAAGATGGAATAACAAGTTTTTAGGAGAGATGGTCGCAAGAGCTCTATTCAAAACTCTAACAGAAGAGCCTAAGAAAGTTGACGCCTTTGTTGGATTCGGAGGTGGACATTATGCGACGGCCTTCTCGAACTATTTGAAGAAAGAGCGCATAGCAATAGGTCATATTGTTCCAAAGTACGCCTTACTCGAAAACCTTGATGAGCAGCTATTACTTTCGTTATTTGAGAGAAGCTTACTAAATAAACCTAAGGCACTCGTCGACAAAAAGGGACTCTCATCAAAACAGTACAGGAGTCTACAAGACTTCTTTGACAGATATTCAATAGAAGCTTTAAAGATATAATAATATGTAAAAGAAGGGTTTTATGAGCTATGATTTAAATGGGCTTAAGAAGCACCCTAAAGTCGTATGCCAGCACATTAAGGCTGACCAAGAAGACTACCTATGCAGAGTTTAAACTCTACCTTAAATTGGTTTTATTGGGCATGGGAGTAGTTGGTGGAATCGGTTTTATAATTAAGGTCATAGCGAGTTTTATCACACTAGGAAAGGTGTAGAGCTGATATATGCAAAATCAATTTTTTGCTATAAGAACGACCGGAGGACAAGAAGAGAATACGGCAAACTTCATCTACAGGAATTCTATTTTAAACAAGATCCAAACCTATAGCATAGTATACCTTACCTCTCAGAAAGGGTATTTAATAATCGAATCCAAAAGTGGGCAGGATGCTAGAGAAGCTATTTCGGGTATTAAACATGTTAAGGAACTAGTTCCAGGGCTTCTCAAAATAGAAGATTTTGAGAAACTACTGATAAAGAAGCCTGCTATAACAGAATATACCATTGGAGAAGTTATAGACATCGTTATGGGGCCATTCAAAGGGATGAAAGCTAAAATCACAAAAATTGACTTATCAAAAATGGAGGTAACCGTTATGCTTTTAGACGCCCCTTACCCACTGTCTTTGACGGTAGATTCAAGCTACTTAAAGTCTTCAAAAAGATAGGTGAGAGAAATGAGTGAAAAGAAAGTCGTTAATGTGTTGATAACAGGAGGGGAAGCTAATGCAGGCCCTCCATTAGGGCCCGCGCTTGGCCCTCTGGGCGTAAACGTTGTTGCTATAGTCAAGGAAATCAATGATATTACAAAGGAGTATGCTGGTATGCGGGTACCTGTATTTGTTGAAGTAGATACTGAAACTAAAGCTTTCAGCATAAGAGTGGGTATACCAACCCTATCAGCTTTATTGGTGAAGGAAGCGGGAATACCTAAGGGTGCGGGCACGTCAGGAAAGGACTACGTCGGAAACATTTCATTTGAACAGCTTATCAAAGTTGCTAAAATCTGTATACAGAAATCCTATTCGGCAACAACGAGGTCGGCTGTTTGTGAAGTTTTAGGATCATGTGTAAGTATGGGCCTAAAAGTTGATGATAAACCACCAAAGCAAGTTTTAGATGAGGTAAAGAAGGGACTCTACGACGAAAAACTGAAGGAAGAGAACGGGAAAACAAAATCTTAAAAAGACGCATTTTTAGATTAGATGTCCGTGAGTTGCATTGCTTACCAAAAATCAAATTATATCATTGGTTAAGACTGTAAGAAGTAATACGGTTAAACGAAATTTTCTACAGTCTTTTGAAACAGTAATTACACTTAAAGATATCGACTTCAAGAAGCAGAACATAACAATAAATGAAGTAGTACAACTTCCTTATTATTCCGGCAACCAAGCCAAGATCTGCTTTATCTGCGGAGGAGATTTAGCGCTTAGAGCAAGAAGAGCTGGAGTAGATCTTGTCGTAGAACCAGAGCAGTTGGATAGACTTCAAGGTAATAAGAAGGAGGCTAAACGTCTGTCCAAAGAATATGATTTCTTCTTCGCTGATCCAGCTATGATGGCTAGAATCGGTAAAGCCCTTGGCCAGTATTTGGGCCCAGGTGGCAAGATGCCCACACCGGTGCCCTCTACAGCACCTATAGAGAACCTTATAGCAAGATTCAGATCTTCGGTGAGAGCAAGAACTAGAGGCCAGCTTTCTGTAGCATCAAAGGTAGGCGTTGAAGAACTTCCTGATGATCAAGTTGCGGAAAATATACTTGCAGTCTACAGCGCCATTGAAAAAAAATTGCCACAAGGTGAGAAGAACACTAAGAAGATTTTCGTAAAGCTCACAATGTCTAAACCTCAAAACATGTTGGTGGGTGTTAGGGAATGAGTAAGAGGACAAAATATCCAGCTAAGAAGGAGCAACTGTTCACCAAGATCTCTTCACTTTCAAAACAGTACAGGTATTTATGCTTGGCAAAACTTGAGAAAGTCCGATCAGTACAGCTTATGATGCTTAGGAAGATACTTAGAGAAGAGGCAAAGTTCATAGTCATAAAGAACAGGGTTACTCTAAAAGCCTTAGAGAACACGAAACTCACCGGAATTAAAAAGATCAGCAGCAAATTTTCTGGACAAATATTATTAATATTCACTGACCAGAACCCATTCAATTTATCTATTTTTTTGGCTAAGAATAAAATATCCTTACCTGCAAAGGCAGGTGATGTAGCAACTGAAGAGATTCTTGTTCCGGCTGGTAATACAGGATTAGCTCCTGGTCCAGTTCTAAGCGAATTTAAAGAAGCAAGTGTTGCAACTAAGATTGACGGCGGCAGTATCTGGATTGCAAATGATACAGTAGTTGCAAGGAGGGGAGATATAATATCACCTAAGTTGGCAGGATTACTAAACAGATTGAATATAAAGCCGATAAAGGCTGGTCTTTCGATCTCCTACGCCCTCATAGATGATATCGTTGTTAGCGATAATGAACTAGCATTAGACGTGGACAAGTTTAGGAATGATATAGTATCAGCTTATGCTTCTGCAAAGAACATATCAGTAAATTCAAACTACTACACTAGAGAAACTATTGGAGAAAGTTTAGCTAAGGCCTATTTAGAAGCACAGAATCTTGCAATAAATTCGGATTACATATCAGAAGATGATGTAAAACAGTTGTTATCGAAGTATCAACTAAAGGCGATAACAATATATGATATTCTAAAGGAAAAAGGATTCAATTAGAGGGATTAACCAAATAACGAAGCTAAGCCTTCTACTGCTTCTTCTTGTTTTACTTCCTTCTTCTCTTCTTTCTTTTCTTCCTTCTTTTCCTCTTTCCTTTCTGCAGGTGCAGCTACTACAGGAGCGACAACCGTAGCGGCTTTAAGCGCTTCATCTATGTTAACTTCCCCTAGTGCAGCAATAAGTGCCTTCACCTTTACAGGATTTGGTTCGACGCCTGCAGCCGAAATCACTTTAGAAACATTCTCCTCATTTACTTCTTTATCCAACTTGTGCAATATTAATGCAGCATAAATGTACTCCATCTTTATTCAGCTCTGCATAACTGCTAATTTATCCACTATTTAAAATATTTCCTTTTTATCTATTTCACCACCATAAATCAAAAGAGAAAAGACTATATTCGCTCCTTTAGGTGGGTATTATTATAATGTCTATGGACGTTAAAGAATTCGATTTAACATACTTTAAAGAGAACCATTTTCTTAGACAACAATGCAAGAAGTGTGGTTCCTACTTTTGGTCACAGCAGATTAGTGACGTCTGCGGAGAAAGCCCCTGTGTCGAAAACAGTTTCATATATAATCCGCCGACGAAAATACACCTCGATCTAAATAAGACTAGAAGTACATTTCTTAATTTTTTTAAGTCAAAAGGACACAAAATCATCAACCCATATCCTGTAGTTGCTAGATGGCGAGACGACCTCTTCTTTACAATAGCGAGCATTATCGACTTTCAACCATATGTTACAAACGGGGAGATTCCGCCACCAGCAAACCCCCTTGTCGTAAGTCAACCTTGCTTGAGGTTTGAAGATATTGATAATGTTGGAATTACGTCGGGAAGACATCTGACGATATTTGAAATGGGAGGAGCTCACGCCTTCAATTACCCTGACCATCAAGTATATTGGAAGGATCAAACGGTCTCGTATCATCATGAACTTTTAACAGAAGTTTTTGGAGTTAAAAGCGAAAAAGTCTCCTACAAGGAACACCTTTGGTCCGGTGGAGGAAACGCCGGACCAGCGGTAGAGGCTGTAATCGATGGGCTCGAAATCTCAACCTTAGTCTTCATGTGTTATAAGATGGAAAACGGGAATTGGATCCCAACATCTGTAAGAACAGTTGACACTGGATACGGGATGGAAAGATGGGCATGGTTGAGCACTGGTCAATCAACAGCGTTCCATGCGATATTTGGCCCTCTTCTACCCAAGTTCTCAGAAATAATCGGGATAAATGTAGATGAAAAAGTGCTATATGAGACAGGAAGGCTTTCTGGCGCATTTAAAGTAGAATTCCCCCAACTGTTGTTTAACAGTAGAAAATTAGTCGCAGAAAGACTTGGGATGAGTCTTGAAGAATATCGAAAAACTATTGAGCCATTCGAAAAACTTTGCGCAGTTCTGGACCATACAAAATCGCTTTCATTCCTTCTTTCCGAAGGGGTTGTGCCCTCTAATGTTAAAACAGGATACCTCGCAAGAATGCTGCTTAGAAGGGTCTATAGAACATTAAGTGAGTTCTCAAAAGAAGATAAACTATTAGATTTAATGGAGCTTCAAATAAGATATTGGTCACCGCATTTTAAGCAATTGAAAGAGGCTAGAGGAGAAATAATTGAACTCACAGATGTGGAAACAAAGAAGTACCAAAGGACGCTAGAGAGAGAAATAGAATATGTTTCCAAGACCCTACGTTCGTTAAAAAAGGGTAATACGGAGACGGTTCCAAACAGCACACTTGTAGAATTCTATGAATCGCACGGTATACACCCCTTGCAGGTCAAAGAAAAGGCAAATGAGATCGGCCTAGAAGTTGAAATCCCATCTGACTTCTTCTCGTCGATCATTAAGATGCATGCGCCCAAGATTCAAAGGGAAGAGACAAACGAGTTAGAAGAAGTAATAATAAAAGAAAAAATTCCTTTCACCGAAAGGCTGTTCTACAAGAGCACAAAACTGTTCGATTTTGAGGCTAAAGTAATATTTACATGGAAAAATAACGTAATCTTGGATAGAACTGCTTTCTACGCGGAAAGCGGAGGTCAACTCTCAGACCTAGGAAAGATTGTCTGGAAAGAAGGGGAAGCAAATGTCACCCAAGTAATGAAGATAGGAGGAGTAATCGCTCATACTGTAGACAACGTGCCATCTATTGGCGCAACAATTACTGGGCACGTAGATAAAGATAGGAGAATAGCACTCTCTATACACCATACTTCTACACATATTATAAACGGCGCAGCCAGAAAGGTGCTAGGAGAGCACGTATGGCAGGCGGGAGCACAAAAGGACGTTAAAGAATCTAGACTCGACATAACGCATTACTCTAACATTTCAGATGAAGAAGTCAAGAAAATAGAAAAAATAGCTAATGAAATCGTAAGAGAAAACATACCTGTTAAAGTATACGAGCTTCCTAGGCTGGAGGCTGAAAAGAAGTACGGTTATAGGCTATATCAAGGAGGTGCAGTACCAGGAAAAGAGCTCAGAGTAATAAAGATCGGAAATCATGATGTCGAAGCATGTGGAGGAACCCACATGGAGCGAACAGGAGACATTGGATTCATAAAGATAGTCAAAGTAGAGCACATCCAGGATGGCGTAGAAAGGATTATTTTTGCTTCAGGAGAAGCAGCCTTGGAGAAGGTGCAGGCGACGACCGATATAGTAAAAGATGTATCAAATAAGCTGCTTGTTCCGCCGGAGAAGATTCCTGAAACGTTACAAAAAAACCTTCTTGAAGTGGAGGAACTGCACAAGAAGATCAAAAAATATGGTAAAAGAATATCTGAAATGAGTCTATCCTATATAAAAGAAAAGGCTGAACCGATTACAGATATAAAAGTCTACTTCACAATAGACCCGGACCTTGAAGAAAGCACACAGATCGAGGTTGGTAGTCAGGCTATAAAAGTGATGGCAGATCTTCTATACATAGCTTTAATTCCATCCAACAATGTTGTTCAACTTATAGTCTTCTCAGGGGAATCGGTTCAACGTAAAGGTATTTACGCAAACGACATCGTAAAGAAAATCGCAGGCGTAATAGGCGGATCAGGAGGCGGCGATAAGAGATTTGGTAGTGGCGGAGGAAACGAAGTTGGAAAGGTTAAAGAAGCACATGAAGCTCTTATGAGATATGTAGGGAGCACGGTCTAGAATGGATAATGCCTATGAAAAAAAATGGATAGATGAATGGGCAAGAAATGGAATATTTAATGCAGAAGTTAAAGTTGACCAGCCTAAAATATTCGTCAACGCGCCATTTCCGTATATGAATGGACCGCTTCACATTGGACACGCTTTTACCTACACTCGGCTTGATACCTTTGCAAGGTTCAAGAGGATGAGAGGGTACAATGTCCTTTTTCCTTTTGCTTGGCACTGGACAGGCGAGGCCGTAGCAGGACAGTCTGTAAGATTAATGAAGGGAGATCCAGCGGTTATTAGGGCTTTCGTAGAGATAGATGGCATACCAAAAGATGAACTTTATAAATTCTCGTCTCCTTACAATCTTGCAGAATATTACACGGGAGTAAGCAGAATAGCACTGCAAAGACTTGGCCTCTCTATAGACTGGCGCAGGGAATTTTTTACAACAAGCTATAACAAAGGCTTCAGCAAGTTTGTTGAATGGCAGTATCTTAAACTAAGATCTATGGGATTCGTTGTTAAGGGGTCACACCCTGTAGTTTGGTGCCCATTAGATCAGAGCCCTACGGGAGACCATGACCGACTTGAAGGCGAAGGTGTATCTCCTGAAGAGTTCTATGTGGTTTTTTTTAAAATCGATGATGCTTTCTTAGCAGCAGCTACATTCAGACCTGAAACGATATATGGCACCACCAACGTCTGGGTCCTACCCGATGGTGAATACGTAAAAGCCCGAATCAACGGGAACATGCTGATAGTCAGCAAAGAATTCGCTCAGAAGATAGTCGATCAGGACAGGAAGGTGGAGGTCCTTGACACGTTTAGGGGAAAGGATCTTGTCGGTAGGAAATGTGTTGTCCCACTGTCAGAACAGAGTGTCCCAATACTGCCTGCCACATTTGTAGACGTAAATTATGGAACGGGAATTGTATACAGTGTTCCAGCGCACGCGCCTTATGACTGGTTGGCATTAAGAGACATACAGGAATCGCCCCCTGAAGGATTAAAGGAAATAGTTAGTAAGATAAAACCGATTTCTATCATCAGGGTAGAAGGATTCGGAGAATATCCCGCGTTAGAAATAGTGGATCAATTGAGTGTTAAGGACCAGCATGACGAACGAGCTGCAAAGGCCACAGAGACAATCTACAGTAAGGAATTTCATACTGGAATTATGAAGGGGAACTGTGGACAGCTCAGTGGAATGACCGTCAAAGACGCTAAAACGAAGGTAATAGAGGAACTGGCTTCCAAGGGCCTTGGAGACAAAATATTTGATCTCCCTGAACTGGTTAGATGCCGATGTGGAACAAGGTGCATAGTCAAAATATTGCGTGACCAATGGTTCTTGAACTATAGCAACGAGGAATGGAAGGTGGAGGTAAGGAAACACGTCAAGGCTATGATAGTTTTACCTGAGGAAGCAAGAGCATGGATACTTGCAACAGTTGACTGGCTTAACAATTGGCCTTGTGCAAGGAAGACAGGGATGGGGACCCCAATGCCATGGGATAAGGATTGGATAGTGGAGACGCTTAGCGACTCAACAATATACATGGCATATTATATTATAAGTAAATATGTGAACGAGAGAAAAATTCTGCCAGAACAGTTGAATCAAGAATTCTTTGATTATGTTTTATTGGAAGAAGTCAACGTCGACGTAGCATCGTCTAAGACAGGGATAAGGCCCGAATTAATCCAAAAAATACACGAAGACTTTCTCTACTGGTATCCCGTCGATCTCAGGAATTCTGCTAAAGAGCTGATTCCTAATCATCTAACATTCTTTCTCTTCCAGCACCTCGCAATCTTTCCAAAGAAACTCTGGCCAAGAGGAATAAGTGTCAACGGAATGATAACTATAGATGGAAAGAAGATGTCTAAGTCTAGAGGGATATTTACGACAATAGCAAAAGAAATCGACAAATATGGTGCTGACGTTGTCAGAGCGTCGTTGATCTATGGAGCGGAGCAGATGGACGACCCTGATTGGAACGAGAACATCCCGAAACTCATGCTTCAGAAGATAAATTCTATTTCCGAGCTTGTTTTAGAACTCAGATCAAAAGCCGTAAAAAGAGAAAGGGGTTTCTTCGAAGAACTACTGGTAGCCGAAGTAAAGGAAATGGTGCTTGCTACGGCTGAAAATTTGGAGCTTATGAAGACCAAGACTGCGTTCCAGATCGCTTTCTTCGACATACAAAACGCCATAAGGAGATACGTAAAGCAGGTTGGAGCACCGGAAGCAAGCACAGTAGAATTGGTAACAGATTATTGGTTAAAGACGTTGTCACCTTTCATTCCCTTCATCTGTGAGGAACTGTGGCATAAAATCGGAGGACAAACCTTTATTTCTAGAGAAGAGTGGCCGCTGATCATCCTAGATGAGAAGGAAAGGATACTGAAGACAGAAAATAAACTTGTAGAGTCATTAATATCTGATTTAAAGGAGATACAAAAGATTGCAAAAACTGATATGAAAAAAGCTCACATATACGTTGCTCCAAAGGAGCTTGCCAATATGGTGTTTGATTACGCTGATGAACAGAGCAAGGGGGTTTCCCCAAAAGATGCCATAAAAAAGATAAGTGGAAACATAAAAGATAAGAAACTGATGGCGTATGTTCCTCAGATAATAAAGTTCTCCAATATATTGGACAAAGACGTAGTTAATGAAATAAGAAAGATTAAAGACTTCGAAGAAATTGAGATATACAAAGAGAACATGTCTTATATTGAAAAGGAAACAGGAACCAGACTTGAAATCGTCCATTCGAACCAGCAAGGAATATACGATCCCAAGGGTAAGGCAAAAAATGCACTACCATTCAGACCTGCGATATTTATAGAATAACGTGAACACCATTATTTTTAAAAATTTCAACTTTTGAGGTGAATTGACAACAACACTTCTAGAATGCTATTTACGAATTCGCCTATACTAATGCGCACAGATTTAAGAGAAAGATTTAAATTTTTCACTGGCAAACTAGCCACTGACTAGATATGACTGTTGTAGCAGATATAGCGATTATGCCAGTTGGCGAGGGTACAAGCCTAAGCAAGTATGTTAAAAGAGCAGTTGGAGAATTGAAGAAGTCAGGGCTTAAGGTTGAGGTTGGAGCCATGTCTACAAGTATCGAAGCCCAATCAACTGAACAAATCTTTAAAGCTTTTGAAAGGACTAAGGAGGCACTGTTCGAAATGGGCGCAAAGCGAGTGTATACCACAATCAGAATAGATGAAAGAAGGGATAAGAAGATAGACATAGAAAGTAAAAAGTCGGCTGTACTATAAGTAGGCATAATTTGCACGTAATAGAAGAAGGGAGATAGTGCAAAGTCTTTTTTTTAGAGCGCAAAAAATATAATCAACAATCACTGTTATGTTGAAGGAGATGAAAAATCTTTAAAGCATTTCTTGCCGGTTTTAATTTCAACGGTCTTCAGCAAAGACCTAATTGTTCGGTTGGATGGTGAAGAAGGAATGAAGACGTCTAGAGAAAAGGGGGAAGTTGATGTAATAATTCGCGCGGATGACGTAACCATAGAAGGCAGCCTTGTGGCACCTGAAGGTGCAAAGGGGGTCGTACTATTTGCCCACGGAAGCGGGAGCAGTAGATTTAGCCCAAGGAACAGGTACGTTGCCAGCGTGCTCCAAAGGGAACGATTTGCTACCTTGTTAATGGACCTTCTGACAAAGGATGAAGAGCGAATCGATATGCTGACTGCGGAGTTCAGATTTGACACGGAAATGCTCTCAAATCGACTTCTACATGCGACAGAATGGGTCAGAGGAAACGTGGAAACCAGAAATCTTGCTATAGGTTACTTTGGAGCGAGCACTGGTGCGGCTGCAGCAATTATTGCGGCAGCAAAGAATCCGAATAACGTCCAAGCGATTGTTTCCCGAGGAGGCCGTCCTGATCTTGCAATAAATTACATTTCAAAGGTTGAGGCACCCACCCTCTTAATCGTGGGAGGAAATGATGTTCCGGTGATCAAGATGAACGAGCAGGCTTTAAAATACCTTCATGCGGTGAAGAAGATTGAGGTTGTTCCCGGCGCTTCACACTTATTTGAAGAGCCTAGAGCTCTTGAAGAAGTAGCTAAACTCGCAACTGCCTGGTTCAACAGATATCTGATGCGTACAACAGGTAAAGGGTAACCGTTGCACCCTAAGCTAATGTAGATGTTAAGAGATGAATTTTTCACAAAAAACAAAGTTAAAAGCATCTAGTGAAGACTTTATAGTCTAGGAAATCGGATACCATATTTAACCATGAAGGAGGTATGGTAGAGAATCATGAACGGAATTGTAAAACTGCCTTTCCAAGACAGAGAGGAAGCGGGAAAAATGCTAGCGTTAAAATTAACTGAGTACTCAAATAAAGACACGATAGTTCTCGCTATACCGAGAGGCGGTGTTGTAATAGGCTACCAGATTGCTCGCAAATTAAAAGCCCCCTTAGACATAATAGTCCCGAGGAAAATTGGAGCCCCCGACAACTCAGAGTTGGCTATAGGAGCCGTTGCAGAAGATGGAAGTTTAAGCTTGGATGAATCAGCTGTCATGTACATGAACATTTCTAAATCATATATAGAGGAGGAGAGCAGAAGACAGATTACTGAGATTAGACGCAGGCTAAAACTTTACAGAGGGGAAACGCCTTATCCCATGTTGCAAGATCATGTTATCATAATCGTAGACGATGGTATAGCCACTGGTTCAACAATAAAGGCGGCTATTGCTTCGATCCGCAAGAAAAAACCTAAATCGGTTGTTGTAGCTGTTCCCGTAGCCCCACGATCAACGGTGAAGGAGCTGGAAAAGGAGGCTGATAGAGTTATCTGCCTCTCCACCCCGGAATTCTTTTACGCTATAGGACAATTCTACGTGGACTTCTCACAAACCACAGATGGAGAAGTCATAAGACTGTTAAAAAAAAGTAGGGAAGAGACAGAAACATACGTTTAAACTCAGGTCGAATACCTGCTATTTTGAATAAACTTCTATTAGTTCCTGAACAGTAAATGAAGCGAAAAACAAGAGTGTAAAATAAGATGCCTTAACCCTCCTCTACCTTAGCCTTCTTTAAAATTTGTCTCGCTTGCTGCTCTCCTAAAAGCCTTATGAGCTTACTTTCAGATTCCTTACCTTTCCAAGACTCCAGTATCTGTTTTACCGGCTCTCCGATCTCTGGAACTAAGTCCCGAACAGCCTGTTCGATTACCTTTTTCCGCTTAACTACATCCTCTGGTTTAAACACTTTCCCCATAAAGTAGAACCCCGGCATACTGTTATCTACGTTAACTACCTTTAACTTTTGCGATTAATTTTACAAATAATTTTTTAGATTAAAGGTAACCGTCTGAAAATGAACCATAGATAAAAATAGTTAAAAAATAAGGACTAAAGAGAAAAGTTTAATGCTTTCCGAACCCATTTTTATCAGATGTTTTCTTGCGTGTGTTAAAGAATTCTGCACTAATCGTTACAGACATCCAAAACGACTTTTGCCCAGGCGGAGCCCTTCCAGTGTCAGAAGGTGACAAAATAATTCCGACAGTAAACCGGTATATCGAAAGGTTCGAAAAAGCGAACTCCCTTGTAATTGCCTCTAGAGATTGGCACCCTAAAAATCACATTTCTTTCAAGTCGCGAGGCGGGATTTGGCCTGAACATTGCGTACAGAACACCAAGGGTGCGGAATTTCATCCCAATCTAAGGCTTCCGAAGAAGGTTCAAGTTATTTCTAAAGCTGACAATCCAGACAAGGAAGCGTACTCGGTCTTCCAAGGTACCGGCTTGGATGCTTTGTTACGGAAGAATGCTATTAAAGAACTATTTGTAGCTGGATTGACAACCGATTACTGCGTCAAGAATACAGTAATTGATGGCCTAGCTATGGGATATAAAGTCTATCTCTTAGTTGACGCGATCAAAGGCGTAGAAGTTAACCCAGGAGACAGTCAAAGGGCGATTGAGGAAATGATCTCAAAAGGCGCCATTAAAATAGATGAGCTAGAGCAATAAAAATGAGTTTTAAAGATAATCGGATTATTCCCACTCCATTTCTTTAAAAAATCAGGGAACATAATAAGGGAAAGTTATGTAAATTATTGTCATTCATAAAGGTATGAAGATGTTCACAAGTTTCCACATATCTGGTGTGATGACATAAAGTTTTAGAAAAATTCTCACGTATCTCTAAATGTTCCTTTTCAAAGAAGTTGAATTACTCGAAAAGAGTCTTAGAAAGGAGGGCCTAATGTCATAATCTTTAGTTAACCATTACAGAATTTTTTGAAAAAGTTTATTTCCGAAAAAAATATTTTAAAATTTGTTAAGGTTACGCGATGTAGCATGACACCCACTCACATTCTAGGCATCTTGCACACTTTTCACCGTAGGCTAAGTTTCTACTGCCACATTCTGGGCATTTCTCGAACTTTTCTGTTCCCATAACCTTCTGGAACCTTTCTGGTAACTTCAAGAAGAACTGCTGCTCCTCCTGTTTTTTTCCAGTTGCGACTTCGATCTTTGGAAGAAATATCTCCATAGATTTCATCATATCAAGCGTCATGTTTTCAACACCTGCTACGTACCCCCCTGCCTTCTGCGTTGGAGTCATTAGAACCTGCTCGTTCTTGGAACTGTCCCTATATATGGTCACACCTTTTACACCAAGTTTGTAGGCAAAGAGGTATGCCTTCTCAACGTCTTCTGCAGAAACCCAATTCGGCATATTTATCGTCTTGCTTACAGCAGCACAGACCCACTTCGAGATTTCAGCCTGCGCTCTTAGATGATCCCACCAAGGAACATCATACGCTACTAGGAAGACTTTCCTAATATCCTCTGTGACATCCCTTACACCCTGCAGGCTCCCACCATTATCGGATATCTTCCTGAGAATTTCGTCTTCTAAGACATTAATTTCCTTTAACCGCCTTTCCAGTTCTTGGTCAACATAAAAGAACTGCCCAACGCTAACTTTCTTTTGGTAAACTAGTGCATACTGAGGTTCTACCCCAGATGATATGTCGAAGAGCATCGAAATCGAGCCTGTGGGAGCTATAGTCGTAACTTCGGAGTTTCTCATTCCGTTTTCTTTAATAAATTTGGCCAGTTTTTCCCAATCCTGTGTCCACCATTCCCTGTGATAGAATCCTTCAAAGGGCATATCGCCTTTTGGGTATGCAGATCGGCTGTACAGTAGGAAAGAATCTCTTTCAGAAGCCTGCGCCGCTGAAGCTTCCATAGCGTAATATGTGATGTATTCCATGACGTTACGCATAAACGCGAAGCCTTCCTCGCTGTTGTAAACTATTTTTAGAGCGTAGAGTGCGTCGGCAAGACCCATCACACCTAACCCTATCTTCCTAGAAGCTTTTGTGGCGGCCTCTATGCTTGCTAATGGAAAATTATTGACGTCTATGATGTTATCGAGAAAATTTACGGCTAATTGAACAGTTTTTCTCAGACCTTCCCAGTCGAACAGTGTTTTTTCGTTCTTCGCTCCAAATCTTACGAATTCGTAAAGGTTTATCGAACCCAGATTGCACGATTCATAAGGATAGAGCGGTTCTTCACCACAAGGGTTTGTGGAATTTATTTCTCCAAGCGCGCTTTTCAGAATGTTCCTTTTATTAATGTGGTCTTTGAAGAGTGCACCTGGATCACCTGTTTTCCAAGCGTTTGCAGCTATTTGTTTAAAAATACTTTTAGATTCCACCTCTTTCCACACATTTTTATCCCTTGGGTTGACAAGAGGATAAGGCCTTCCTTGGTTGTAAGACTTCCAGAAATCTTCTGTAATCATGACGGATATGTTGAAGTTTGAGAACATGCCCTCAGAATTCTTTGCATTAACGAACTTTTCTACATCAGGATGCCATGATTCTAGGATGCCCATGTTCGCTCCCCTTCTTTTGCCACCCTGTTTGATTACATCTGTGATCACGTCTATTATTTTCATAAATGATACGGGTCCACTTGCTATCCCACCTGTTGAGAGGACAACATCCCCCTCTGGTCTTAAGCTGCTGTAATTAATACCAATACCACCTCCTCCTTGAAATATGATGGCGGCTTCCTTCGCAACGTCCATAATGGATATCATACTGTCTTCGATGTCTAAGACGAAACAGGCAGAAAGTTGGGAGAGCCTCGCCCCTGCGTTAAACAATGTCGGTGAGTTCGGTAAAAACTTCTTTTCAACCATAAGGTTATAGTAAGAGTCAGCTTTTTCACCATATTTATTAAATAAACCCTTGGACACCTTGTTCCATAGCTCGCTCCAGCTTATTTTCATCTTACCCTGAAGATTAAGCTCGTCATAGAGCAGTTTCATCCTCTTAAGGTGGTGCTCATTTAATTTGAAATCCCCTATCGAAACCTTACCAGCCCACGTAACTACGTCAAAATCTTCTATTGTGCGCTTAGGTTGGCCACCCTCCTTGTCGAAGACTTCTCGATCGTAGAGAATGTCGGGTATTGCGACAAGAACTGCGATCCTTTGGAAGACCTGCTTTGGTCCTTCGACGGGCTTTCCCTTTTCGTTTTTAAGGAGATATCTTGAGGCCATAAGCCTGATCGCGTTCAAGGAAAAAGCCTTGTCGACTTCGTCGACATAGTCTTTCTCGAGAATTATCATCTTCTCCTCCCTAATTCTCTCCCTCTCTTTCCTGTAGAGGATGTAGGCTTTGGCGACTTCGTAGAGGTCATATTTGACGAGCGCGAATTCTACTATGTCCTGCACATCTTCAACATGAGGCAGGACTTCGCCAGAATATTTTCTATTAATAGCGCCAATAACATAGTCCATCACCTTCGAAAGGGTATCAGGGTCATAACGGTTCACGCTCAACATAGCTTTTCGTATTGCATCCTCAATCCTCCTCTTATCAAAGTCTACTACTCTACCGTCCCTTTTCACGATCTTTTTGGGCACAGTTTCCAAATAGGATCCAAACTATTATTTTGTCGAGCTTCTTATAACATTTATTGTTTTTTAACACATATTTTGTCTAATGCTATATTCTTCATACGCCTTCACGCTAAGGGAATCAGCTTCTTCGTTCTTCTCCCTTGGAATCCAACTAAAAAGTATATCCCTAAACAGTTTAACTATTTCCTTTGCTTCATTATATTGGGAAGTGTAGTAACCCTTATTGTGTTTCCATAGCCCATTCATCTGATTAACTAAGAGCTTTGAATCCGATTTGACCAGTATCTTTTCTCTGTTCAAATTCAATGCAATAAGAATTTTTAACGCATTACATAGAGCTGCATATTCAGCCACATTATTGGACATGCCTTCACCCTCCCCCACTACATCATACTTCTGCGATATCTTCTTGCCATCTTCATATACAACAAATCCATAAGTCGCAACACCATTAGGATTAACTGGTTTACATAAGCCATTGATATAGACTGATATCATAGAAAGGGCCCGCAGATAGAAGACGCTATGACAGCTTTATATAATTACATTAAGTTTTAAAGAAAAAAAATTCAACATAAGGTTGATGTCTTATGGGAAAGTGGACGCCCGGTTGGATTCATGCCTAAATGGGTTCGAGTCCCTCTATGAAGAGTTCGTCTCAGTTAAATGTCTCAAACAAATTTCTTATGATGCCTGACCTAGTCGGACACAATTAGTCCTTGAACTATTTGAAGGATTATCTTTCCCTTTCCGAAAAGGAGAGTGTATGTCTTCGGATCTTTCTGAATAAACAGCATTTTTACTTTGACAATTATGGACTAGTGGAGGTTAGAAGTTTGTTGAAAATTCTTAGGATATCTTCTTCAGGTTCTAGCATGTTTTGTAGCATACTCATCACTGGAAGACTATGGGGACACCTTTCCTCACATATTTTGCAGTCTGTACATGATCTGATCTGAGATATCGTCTGTTTGAGTGGTCCGATGTGGTTTCTAATTCTCTCTTGGGACCACTGGAACTGTTTGAACGCTTCTGCCCCCATAGTTCGATAGTGGTCATAAATCACATCTGTACCTAGGAGGGTTGAGATTGGGATACCTTGCGGGCACGGCTGGCATTCTGCGCAAATCCGGCAGCGTAGATGCTCTAAACGTTCAGTTATTTGTTCTATCTGTTGCTTCTCCTCAGAGGTAAGCGAGATATCTTCCATAGGATTGACCATTAAGTCTTCTTCTGCCTCTTCTAATGTTGTTATTCCAGGAACTGCTGTAGAAATAGGTTGGTTGATAAGCCACTTTAAAGCCAAGTTTGCAGGCAACAGTCCAGTGGCTAACGGCTTCATAATGGTCACTCCTACACCTCTGCTAGCACAGAGGGGAATAAGTTCCTTCAAAGGCTCCCTTTCCACTATATTCATTGGAACCAAGATTATGTCGAAGTCAAAGCGTTTGAGCGCTTCAACTAATACATCACTCCTGTGACTTGTACATCCGATATAACGTATCAAGCCCTTTTTACGAGCTTCTATCAGCGCTTCTAGTGCGCCTCCTGGGCCAAGACGCTTCTCCATGTCCTCTCCCTTCTTTAAACCATGAACGTGACAATTGTCTAAGTGGTCTGTCTGCAGGAGTTCAAGTGATTTCTTGAGTTCTCTGAGAGCAGCATCTTTAGTCATTGCCTCTACCTTGCTGGAAAGGAATATCGTGTCGCGTTTGCCTTTGAGGGCGATGCCAAGCTTTTTTTCGGTATCCCAGTACGATCGCGCTGTGTCGATATAGTTTACGCCTAGTTCAATAGCCTTGTGAACTACTTTAATGGCGTATTCGGTATTTGAAGAACCTATTCCATTAGATCCAAAACCTATAGCTGAAACTTTAACTCCTGTTCTACCCAACTTACGATACTGCATTATATTCTGGAATGGGTATTTGACACAATATAAGAACTTTTTGAGGGGTAAACTTATTTAACAGATGGAATATTTCCCTTTAGCCTTTCTACCTTAAACTGGTTAGTAACAACAAAATCATTATTTTCAATATTATCAAGATTAAACAGTTTTTAATGATAACATTATAAACTTTCTTATGAAAAATGTAATGGATTCTAAAAAAGTGAGATAAAAATGAGTAGTGGAAAAATAATAGACAAAATAGATAGACAGACATGGCTCAACAACTGCTTCCCAGAGTGAGGAACATATCTCAACGAGGAGATAGAGGACACTGTCGTAGAGCAAGGCAAACTGGCACTATGGTGGATTGGTGCATGCGGGAAATGGATAAAGACGCCGGGAGACGCAAACATAACCATCGACTTCTGGGTCCAACGCGGCACTTCATCAAAACGAACCCCTCAGAAACGAGATCCTGATCATGGATTCATTAGACAAAGTGGTCAAAGAGGTGACACGGTATTCGCAAACCTGCGCTGTTCTCCTATAGTCATCGATCCTTTTGTGGTTAAGAAGATGGATGTTGTTCTATGCACCCACTTTCACGGAGACCACATCTGCCAATATGTGGCGGCCGCCGCAATTAAGAACACGAAAGCCATCTTCATAGGCCCAGATGAATGCTGCAATGAATGGGCGAGATGGGGCGTTCCCGAGAATAGGATTCATCGCATAAAGCTAAACGGAACATACAAGATTAAAGATGCTGAGATAACGGCAGTGGAATCCTTCGACAGGACAGTACTGCTCGGGGCACACCCGGAACCTAAAGGGGACATCAGGGGGAAGCCTGAACTTATACCTGATATGAATCAGAGGGCATTCAACTACGTGATCAAAACACCCTCCGGAACAGTCTACGATTCTGGTGACTCACACTTCGCAAACTTATACCTCAAACATGGAAGGGATCACAAGATAGACATAGCGTTCTGCAGCTATGGAGACCCTCAGATCGGACTGACCGACAAAATGACGGCCGAAGACGCCTTGAGATTCGCCTGGAGCCTGAACACGAAGGTCCTGATTCCCGTCCACTGGGATCTGTGGTCAACCCAGATACCTGACCCTCACATAATCTATGATATGCACAAGTCCTACAAGAGCAAACTCAAGAGTGAGGGATACGGTTTCAACCTATTCATCTGGAGGCCAGGCGGGAGGTACATGTGGCCAGACGACAAGAATCTGGAATGGTACACATATCCAAAAGGGACCGAGAAACTCGATCCGAACAGGGCAGTAATGTTCTACCCATCCTTCCTATAGAACAAAATTCCCTTTTTATATTCCAAAGATATTGCGATCCTGAGCCAAAATCTAAGGTAATGTAACGGTTAGTGACCTGAATATATTGGAAGTATCCTTCATCTTTTTATCGGCTGCCATATTATACTTCTTTTTCAACAAGACCTATGCAATCGAATGTACGATCAATAATCTTAGCTTTCAAGCTTATTTGCAGGGCGAGTGTAAAGGCTTATGTCGATTGTTTGATGTTTGAGTCCATAACAACTTTAGCCTTTTATTAATTTATTACCTAAATGGGTATGGGTCCATATTACATCTTTTGCTGATAAAAAATTTGGTAAGGCCTCCCTTAAGAGACCTATTCCTTTACTTTTTGAGAGACTTCAAGGCCGCTTGTACAATATTGCCGAATTCATCAGCTGAAAGTACAGCATGAACTTCGAACAGAATGTAGGGCTGGTATTCCATTAGGGCTGCGTAAAGCTCCTTTTCACCTAATTCGGTGATAGCATACCCCATCGACCCGTCAACGGACACCCCCCATTCCTTGATTCTTCCCTTGCTTAAGTCCCCTTTAATCGCCTGTGTCATGCCAAGAACCATTTTTAACATCGCTTCTTGCTCTGTAGGTAGCAGGTTTATATTCGGCTTCCAAATTATCAGATGGTATCTCTCTTGTTCAAATACTTCTCCCTTTAAAGTGCCTTTATTAAGCCAATTTCTGACTGTGCTTTCTGAAACACCTAATTCCTTACTTGCTTGGGAAACGGATACGTAGTAGAAATTTTTTCTTCAATAAAGTGAAAACAGCCCCAGCAACCTTTGTAAATATATTCGTTTTCCCATATTATTTGTTTGTCTATGTCGCTTTGGCAGCTCAGCTTACGGTATATTTTTGCCGAACATTTTTGCCTAATTGTGAACTTTTTGGGAGAGTTCTTTCGCCCAGATTCTGATGACGTTCCAGTCTCTCGTATCATAAACTCCAGGCTGTATTGCTTTATAGACAGCTTCTATCTTCGGCCTTCCTCCCTCCAGCGCCCTTTTGGCCCACCATGGCACTTTATTGTAGTCGTAGATACCGCTAAATAAGCCCAAAGCGATGGGTTGCAGATTATACTTGGCGGCTTTTTCTTCAAGAAACTCCCCTCTGGCTCTAGCAATCATGTCAGGTTTTCCTTCATTTAGTGCTTGGCAGCCAGTGCCGCAGGAGACGAACAGTGCCACTTTCTTTCCTGCCAGCTCCTTCTGAAACCTTTTCAGGAACTCTTCAGGCTCACTGGTCCACCTCCTCATCTGGATTCCACTGCCAACAATGACAACATCATACTCAGCTATGTCTTTGATTTTTTCTTGTTTTGCGTTAACTACTCGGACTTCTAAACCTTCTTGTTGGAGTATGTTTGCAATCTCTTCTGATGTGCTTGCTGTTGCTCCATATCGGGTTCCATAAACAATCAATACTTTAGTCATGCGTTAATAGCTCCATGACTTGTCGCATTGCGGTTTAATAGTACGCCTACTATTCATGCTGTCATGCCTAATAATGGTGGGACGATGTTTAAGCACCTTAATTTCTTTTGCCAACATGACAAAACACCCGATAATTAATAGCCTATGTCTATTATATATGATTTTAGCGTGTGCTACTGACAAGTCATTACTCACTAGATAGCTCTAGCTTTAACAAAAATTAGCTTTAAACTAATCTGAGATCCACTCAACCTTAAGACTTAATTCAACCCCTTGGAAATCAGGCAAGCGCAGATGTTGCGACGGAATTAAAACCTAAAATAAATGACCTGTTGCGGAATATAAGAGGTTTGACGCTTTATAAAGAATATCAATAACAATTAAAGCAGAGAGTTCTTAGAAATGCTGAGGAAGAGCTTCGAAAATTGACTTTAATTGATGAAAAAGTATGTGATAGAGAAGAGTTGAATTTCATAGACATAGGTACGAGAGGTAAAAGGCTTTAAATAAATGTAAAAAGTTAAGATAACTGTAATGAGTAAAGGCACTAAAAAAATGCTTTCATGTAAAAGCGGAGACATGGAATAATTATTTTGAAAATAACAGAAAAGGCTAGGAATAAACTAACTCAAATATCCTATGCGTTATAATATAAAAAAATGTTGTGAAGGTGTTTCTTGATTATTCGATGAGTTTTCTAGCTTCTTCTGCGGGTACTGCGACGAGTGTCTCAGTTGTGATGTGTTCTCCCCTTCTCATCGCGACTTTCATAGCTGTTTTTTCATCAGGCGCTTCAATTATGACGACATTGTCGTATCTGCCTAGTGTATAATAAAATCCAAGAAATTTCACTCCTTCTTTATTTTCTTTTTCCATGAGCTTCTTGTTTTCAGCAATCATTTCCTTTGTTTGCTTGTGCCTTGACTTACATAACATGATAAAGATCATTTTATCACTTATGTGTTAGAAAGAACCTTCTCCCTTATAAGAGTATTTAACCTTCACAAATAGCCACAATCTATTTTTATTTTAAATGAGACCAACCTTTTATTTGTCCGAAAGAGTTTTTTTCATCGTTAGGTCTCCTAATGCGAATTTATCGGTTTGATGAGTGTATGAACCGGTTGATGGCGTCGGCTATCTGGGTAGGTTGATCGAAGTTGTCGAAGTGGCTGGCGTTCCTGACCCATTCCATCTGGACATTGGGGCATTTAGTCGCAACATCCGCAAAGATGGATGGAGGTTGGGCCGGGTCGCTGTCGGCCTGCAGTTGCAGCACCGGGAAGGGGAAATTGTTTTTGCAGATTTTGCCAATGGCGGTGTCGAGGTCCCAGTTGCTGCTCAGGAAATATTTTGGGTTCATATTAGCCACTCCGGGGCGTGAAAACTCATAGACCAAGTAATCGCGGTCCTCCAGGTTGAAGGGGGTGGTCATGCGCCTTTTGTAGACAAAGTCAATGAACCAGCCGGAGTTCTGCATCATGTAAGTTGCTATCCAGTTGTTTTGGAATAGGAGCCATTGGGGTTTTTGAATGTAACCCGCTATCTTTCCCCTATTGTCTTTCCATTTTTGAATCAGATCCGCTTCCATGCGGACATACCCCCGGATGCGTTCCGGATGATCGCTGACCAGCACGCTACCGATGATTGTCCCCCAATCATGAGAGACTAGGTAGAACTTTTTGATGCCCAGGCTGTCCATCAATTTGACAGTTTGCTCGGCTACAACGTGCCAGTTGTAGTTTCTGTCTTTCAAGTCCGAACGGCCATAGCCCTTCATGTCAATGGCAATCAGTCGGTAGCTGTGGTCCACCTGCGGCAGCACATAGCGCCAAGAGTACCAGCCCTCGGGTAGGCCGTGCAGGAACAAGATCACCTCGCCATCGGGGTTGCCTTCGTCCACGTAGTGCCATTGTATGCCATTCACCACCCGATCTTGGTGATTGAACTGGGCGTCAATTTTGTCATGTGTGGCCTGGAAGTCCGCCCGAAATTTCTCATATTTCTTGGATAGGTTCTTTGCGCGGAATGGGGCATAGATCCAGATGAATGCTGTCACTAGAAGTCCAAGGCCTACTAGAGTCAGAACGAACACTTCCAAAATAGCCCACATCGTAATTGTTCTCCTCGTAGTATTATATGTTGTAAATTATACTTAGTATAAATGCTTTAGCGCGCGCTACAGGTTAAGGAAAATTTAATTTCATACACCCCTTATTTCTTCTTGGATTCTGTCTTTTTTTTTACCAACATGCCTTAGATCTCATTGAAGGAGTAAAAGCCTCTACTTCAGAGGCTCTAATCGCAGTTTTTGAAAGTCTAAAAAGCATGTACAGAAAAGACGAAGACTCAGACACCCATCCACCTCTACAAGATAGAATCAACCGATTAATGCACCTTTTAAACTCAGATAATCGAAGCTAACATAATTATGTAACAATGAGATCACCAATTAATTAAGGTGGAAATCCTGTTAAAATAACTCCAAGCTCAGGCAGACAAGGTGGTTTAAACCCTCTTTAAACCCTTAACCTGCACTATTTTGTAGTTAACACCCTGGTGCCGAGGCCTTAAACTGGTTCAGGTAACACCGACAATCAAGCTGGCTCAGCTATTTGGATCTGTTATTTTTTAATTTCTTGCCCATACATCATTAAAGCCATGTCAATCTGTCTTGCTGTTTTTCCATGCTTCTTTGCCAAATTGGTAAAAATCATAGCTGAACAAAATAATGATTTGAGCCGGAATTTTTTAAGGATATTTATTTTGGCTCAATCAAAAAAAAATCGGAAACGCTATCGATAAACATTCTGCATGTTGGCTCTGCAAGATCCCCCTGTGCAATATCGTGCATCATATCGCTCTCATGCAGAACGCATTTAAGTTGAGCCAACAGGAAATAGTTATCGATAGCATTTTGTTTTAAAACGTGTTGAGCCAAACCAAATTTAGATGTTTGTCTTTAGCTCAATCAATTTTAAATGTACTTAACCGATTCGGTTATGATCCTTAACCAAATTGCGCCAATAATAAAGAAGATACTTGAGAAGGGGAAGCTGTCCGATAGGGAACTAGAGCTTCTGATTCTGGCCTCAATAAGCGAGCAGAATAAGACGATAGGTAGATTATTTAACATATCAGAAGCTCAGTTTAAGGTCATGTGCGGAAACCAAGAGGCCATGCAAAAGAACATTCAGGCCTCACTGAATGAGATAAAGAACCTGAAGCAGGACCTATATAGAAAGGGCAATATTTAGGATATAACCAAACTGGTTATATAACCAAACTGGTTATGTGCCCCTTACGTTTACCATATTAGTAAATGGCTCCCGAGCCAGGAGCCAGACTCGTTTCATAGCAAAAAAATCGCATGTTTTATCACTATTTTTTTTAGGTAAATTTGGACTTGAAACGACCTTAAAAACTGTTTACCAATCTGGGAAATAACCAAATTGGTTATGACTTATTCCTTACCGATAATATGAAGTATGCTATCTCACAGATAAGTACGACTACGGAACCAACCCCAATAATCCAGATGAATAATGTGATGGAATCATCATTCTTTTTAAAATACCTCATACATCTGCTCTATGACCTTGCGTAATGTGCCCTTATCGGGGTACATCTAACTTAGGAAAAATCGTAGCCGAGATTTTGGCTAAATGAGTTGGGAATCTAATAATAGCCTCGATCGATCGGGTGCACCAAATTCCAATGTTTCACGACAAGTCTTGATTCATTCGAAATAGTTAACCTTTTAAATGCAAACAAAGTATTGATAAATGGGTAAGCACTATGGATTTATTCGAAGTCATTGATAAAAGAAGGAGCATACGCAATTTCAAGAATGAACCTGTAGCTACAGAGCATTTGAGAAAGATTTTGGAGGCTGGACGTTTAGCACCATCAGGTGGCAACCGTCAACCATGGTATTTCATAGTAGTCAGAGATTTAGAGACAAAGAAGGCGGTATCCGCTTCAAGCAAGATGGAGAGGAATCAAAAGCTCCTTTCCAGTGCAGATACGATAATTGTATTGGTAAGTAACCCAGAATTGGAGAAAGAACATAGGTCTCCGTTTGTTTGCTCAGAAAGATCTTGGTACAAACAGGATCCGATGTTAGCTGGAGAACATATGGTTCTAGCTGCGACTGCACTTGGGTATGGGACGTGTTGGATCGCAGGTTTTAATGATTTTGAAGTTAAGAAGATTTTAAAGATTCCTGAAAATCTAGCAGTTATCGCGCTAATTGCCATTGGTATCTCAAATGAGAGCCCACCCCCAAGAGCTTTAAAAGCATTCAAGGAAACTTTCTTTAAAGACTCCTTTGGAATTCCATTAGAACTATAATTGGATAATTATCATTGGTTCTTTATTCTTAATGTGTTGGCAGCCTTATTATGGCTTCATCCGTTGGCAGTTCTCTCACGTATTCCCACCCCTGCAGTATCCAGTTCCTAACCTCATTAGTAGGAACAATTTTTTGACGGGAATTGCCATTTAGTCCAAGTGACTGCATTGATTTCTTGTTGAATAGTTCCTATAGCTGCTTCGGTGAAAACTTCGACAAGTCCCCAAGCTCCTTAATTTCTTCTTCAGTATAGCCAGCTATCTTCAAAAATTGACGATTAAATGTTGCAATAACTTCGTCTTGGCTCAATGCTCCTTTATTGGTTGTAACAAGATACTTCTCAGCCGCCTTTGCATAGGCCTCCCGCATCTTCTCCTAACAAATTTCTAATTAGTGGACCAGGCGGGATTCGAACCCGCGACCTCACGGATGCAGTCCGGAAAACTTCTTTGGAAGTCTTTAACCGTGCATTCTACCCCTGAACTACCGGCCCACATTTTAGGTAATCTGTTTACCATATTTATACATAAATCTTTGTTCTTAAAAAGTTTGAAACTATATGTTAAGACACTAAATTCGATAATAATTCAATATTATTAATACTAGCACTTTTGAGAACGTCTTTTAAGGTAAAAATTTTGGAAGGGAATCCGACTGTCATGTTAGGTTCGAGAGCTAAAATATGGAGAGCCTTGAGGATAATAGTGGAACAATTATTTCTTCTGCGGTCATTCCTCCATGAGCGCCCAGAAGCGGTCTACTTCTGTCTTCATCAAAGTAAGGATACTGCAGAGCATTGTTACTTCGACTAAGCGCAATCACATCCCCTACCGTTGTTTCAAGTGATTTCGAATTATCTACTTTTCCAAAAGCTCCCCGCATGATCAATTCTCTAGAATTGTGCAGGCTAAATCCATCCATTTTCTTTTCAAAAGCGTCTTTGAGGAGTTCTATTTGTCCGTTTTTTGAAAATAAGAAAGTAGCTCTGCTATCTCCGACAGGGGGCAGTAAAAGGTTTTCAAGGATTTCAGGATAGTCTTTAAAGAAGTAAATACCTGATACTTCTGAAACTCCATGGTCTGCTGTTAAAAGGATCAGCGTTTTTTTCTTTGTATCTTTGGATAATTTATTGAAAAGCGTGTTTTTTAAGTTGTATTCCAGTGATTGAAGCACAGAAGTAGCCTCCTCGGAGTATGGTCCATACCTATGTGCTAAAGCGTCGAAGCCGCTGTAATACATGACAACAAGAGCACGACTTGAATTTTCCAGTTCGTTCCTGCAACGTGTGAGCATATCCGACTCCAAAATGTAAGGAGCCACTTCTAGGTCTCTATGTATCACTCTGGACAAGCCACTTTCTACTATGGAACCCCTTGTCACAACCACGGCTTTAATGTTATAGTTTTTAAATGAGGACATCCATGGTTTGACTTTCTTTGAGTACTCTTCAGCGATGTCGATCCTATTGCTGACACCGTAGACCGGCTGCATACTTAAAGTGTTAAAGATTAAGCCATACTCTTTTGAAAACATCTGGTACCCTATTATGTTATGCTCCGACGGAGACATACCGGTAAAGATGCTTGTTAAAGAAGTTGACGTTGTCGCGGGAAATGTGCTCGTTAAAGGCTTTGAAGTGCCTTTCTCAGCTAAATACGATAATACTCCCCTATTGCTAGCAATGTACATCAGAAAGCGGCTGTAACCTAAACCGTCAATTATCAGAAGGAGGACTTTATCAACACCTTGGAGATCATCTAGGTAATCCTCAGGAAACTTGAATGAGACGAGAGAGTCGATGCCGTAAATTCCACCAATGATTGAAGAAATGTTTCTTACATTGAAGTTTTGGTAGTCCGGTAAAACGAAATCATCAAGAAAGGAATGGTGGCCTACAAAATCGGTCATTTCATCTTTAAGTTTTGTGTCCATATGCTCTTCAATCCTCTGTCAGTGTCAATATTCTTTTAAAGGTTCCAATCTGTGCTATTAGCACTGATGTAGTCCTGCCTCTCTTATCTCCCGAAAGAAAGATTTTCCTCAGTTCATCCTTCGTAGGCACTCTTTCATCTTTGAGAGATGGCGTTTCTTGGACTCCTCTAATCTTCGGTCTAGTCTTTAAATCTCTATCGTTGAAAGAAAGACACGAGCGTACAGCCTTCACATTTTAGTTAACATATCCACTTGCAAAACCCTTTTTCTCCAAATCACTCACAAAATCCATCAAAACAGCCTTAATCTTGGAATTCTCCGTTTTAGAATGGGTCCAGCCTGATTTGAACTGGCGACCTTTCGGTTATCAGCCGAACGCTCTAACCAAACTGAGCTATGGACCCATCATAGGTGCAAGGCAAATCTGACTAATATAAAATTTTTGTACGCTCTTGCCAATCATTGGAGCAATTTAAGAAAGCACATCATGCTCAGAAGAACTCCCTGATATCATTCGACTTATGCATCCTTCTTAAGAGTACCCATCTTCCAAGTGCATCAGCCGGAAGTCGCATTTTTTAATTTGTTCGTTTAATGGAAATACTTTAAAATATTTACTGAAATCATTATTTTTGACTACTCAAGATTGATATCTAAAACGTCTAGATACCCTTAATTACTGCCCTAACGCGGATGATGGAGAATATCATGGATGATGATATTAAGATAGATAAGAAGGTTAATCCTCGACAAGCTAACATGGTCATAGGTTTGAGCGGATGGGGGAATGCAGGGGAGACTTCAACTTTTACTGTTAGGTATTTAGTGGATAAGCTGGGCGCCAAGAAATTTGGTGAGATTGCACACGATAAGTTTAATGATTACTGGATTCAGAGACCGATTGTTTTGACACAGAAGGGCCTGATAAAGTCATACGTTCAACCCAGAAATGACCTCTTCTATTGGAGAAATAAGGAAAGAGGAGGAGATTTGGTACTGCTAATTGGATTTGAACCGCACCTAAATTGGTCGAAGTACACGGAAAACGTTCTCAAGCTAGCTGAGGAAATGAATGTAAAGAGGATCTATACAATAGGAGGATATCTTGCAGACATCCCACAGGGCGTTGAAACTCCGATAACATCTTCAACAAATAATAAGGGGCTCCTTCCTGAACTTGAAAAGGCTGGATTTGAACTTACAGACTATGAGGGCCCCACAAGTGTGTACAGTGAGTTGCTCTGGAAGGGTGGGGAGAAGAAAATCGATGTGGTGAGTCTCTGGTGTGTGGTCCCAGTTTACGTTAAGGGACTGTATCCTAAAGCTGCTTACGTTATACTTAACAAGATTTCAAAGCTTATCGGTTTAAAACTTGACCTAGAGGACCTAAAGGAAAAGGCTGAGTCCTTCAAAGTTGAGCTTGAAACCGATTCGACAGATCAATCTCAATCCGGCGACATCATGGAGAGCCAAAGTCAAAGTCGTCAAGAAAGAGAACCTACATATTTCGGCTAAAATTCTAGCCTTCAAAGCATAGATTTTAATGATTGTAGCCAGTAAAACTTAAAACCAAGATCTGATCCAAAAATGGCAGCAATAACTTCGAGTTTTTTGGCTAATAACACAATAGGTAGCCGTGGTCGTTTTATAGTCACTTCTTTCATATTCTAAAAGAAGTGGGCCGGCCAGGATTCGAACCTGGGATTTACGCCGTGTAAGGGCGTCGTCTTAAGCCGAGCTAGACCACTGGCCCACGCTGAAATATGCCTTATCCAAATTTAAAGCCTTTTGCATCAAATTTAAAGAGATTCAATTTAAGGTAACAACTTAAATGGGGTTTCCAGGGAACAAAGGCCTGCAGCCTTCTTTTCTTGCGTACTCTACGACCTTCTTCTGATCATTTTCACCCAGTTTCTCGAATTTTTTCCCTGCCTCTAGGATCATAGGCCACAGTTTTATGTCACTGGCCAAGGAATATGTTGTCACGCCTTCTTGAGAGAGTGTGAAGTTTACAAACATTTCAATTTCTTCTTTAGTGTTGGATGGCAGGTACCATGTTTTGAATGTCCTTTCCCCGGGGTATCTTCTACGGCTTACAGCCTTTATCGCAGTTATCCCAATATTATGGTCTCGAGCAGCCTTTAACACCGGTCTGAAATCGTTCTCCGGTGCAGGATGAGCCATAGCAGCCGCGTTTATCGGAAGCAGCAATCCATCGAAATCGAACATCTGTAAAGCCTTAAGATGAACTCTAACGTCGGCGTGGCCGGTTAAACCGATGTACTTTATCAATCCGGTTTCCTTTGCTTCCTTGAAAGCTTCAAGTGCACCATCTTTGCCCATTATCTTTTCAAGCTCTTCCATTGTGCTAACCGCGTGCATTTGGTACAGGTCAAAATCCTTCACACCCAACCTTTCCAAGGAGCGTTCAAGCTCTTTGCGAGCGCCTTCCTTCGTTCTTTCTAGCGTTTTCTCTGCCAAGAAGAACTCGTTCCTATGCTTTTGAAGCATCTTCTTTAGCCTCAGCTCTGCGTCATGGTAGCTGGGAGCTACATCGATCATGTTTATACCATAATTTAATGCCAAGGCTATAGCTTCATCAGCCTCTTCTTGCGATATTTTTCCTAAGCCAGCTCCACCCAAGGTTAAAACTGTAACGGGACATCCAGTTCTTCCATATACTCTCTTTTGCAACATTTAACCTAATACTTGGCATGTAGATATAAATTTTTGCTTGGACATTCCACCTATCTGGGATATCAAATCCTTCTTCTAAGACATCAATGTTTAAAACTATGACAGTACTATTTGAAGGGGAGAAGGTCTTTAGGGTTCTTTGAAATTGCCTTCGTCAATACGTCTTCTATTACCCCCCTATTTCCTTCAGGATCGTACATCGCCCTAAGTAGCCTTTCATTGTCCAAGTTGTCAACGATTTCGCAGAGCGTTCTAACACTGTTCATATTCAAAATCAAAGCCGTCTTAACTGGCATTCTCTCTGGATTGATGTCGATACCAAACCTTCCATCATACCCCTGTAGCTTTAATACGAAAAGCGTCGAAAGCTCTTCACTTAAAGAGAGCACCCCAACATTCAGGTCTTGATCATAATTCCCCAATGGTTGACTGTTCCAGTGCATATGGGCAAGTCTGCCTTCACGTAAAACAGAAGCAACTGCATACGCAAGATCTTCGTGACCCATAAGAACATGCCCTATTTCAGGGTTAAGTGCTACAAGAGCATGACCTTTCTCTAGTATTTTTCTGTTTTCAGGGTCCTTTAACCGTTTTTCCACATTCCTAGCCATAAGTAAGCCGTTTGCAGTGTTTCTGTAAATATTGTTTCCTCTAGGCTCATATGGTTTAGGTTCAACGGCAACCCTAACCCCTGGAACTTGATCCATTGCATTAGCTAATCCCGATTCAAACTTCTCCCACATACCAAAGAAATCCTGTCCAAACGGGTTTTCATAGCCGTCTGCACCTGGCCAGATCACCATGAATTCTGTATCTAACTCTTTGTTTAGCTTCAAGGTTTGTATAGTCCTATCTACTGCCTCTTTTCTCTTTTCAGTATTAGGATTTGATAAAGAACCTAGTTCGAACCTTTTTTCATAGAATAGGTTGGGTACAACCGTAACAACCTTGATTCCAGTTTCCTTCTGAAGTTTTTTATAGAGGTCTATGTTCTTTGGATTTATCTCATTCGGGTAATGAGCTTCCAATCCGAAATCGTTACCGATCAATTTTTCATCGTACATTTGAGATATTATATGCAGTGCGTCCTCTATCCCGCCCTTTTCGATGAATGCTTCATGGAATCTTATTGCGCCTGGAAAAAAGAACCATACACCAGCGGAGAAGTGTGGCGACAGTCTTCCCCCTTTAAGGCGTTCCGATGCTTCCTTCTGATCTAGAATTTTAGTTTGGTTTCTGATATCCCTTATCATGGCCGTAATCACTTAGTGCAGAAATTTAAGTTTTAGTTCTTTATACATTTTGCACGTTCAAGAGAATTACACAGACTGTCAATTGTTAATAAAGAATTTCTTCTACACATTTATGGCAACTTAGCCTTTTTACACCAGTGTCTTATCATGACTTTTCCCACAGGGTCATACTTCACGTTTTTGCCACATTTTTCACAGATCTTCTTTTCAGTGAATCTTTTGTCGTTATCCTCTTTCCAGTAAGTGAATTGTTCACTACAGCTACGCCATTCTTTTGTATTACATATCTTTTGAACGTACTCATCTGTGAGATAGTAGAAGCCGTCTGGCCGTTCCCCCCTCTTCCCTTCTACGAACCAACTCATCAATCGACACCTAGACTGGTAGGGACACTGCTGTGGAACCGATGATGGCATATTCTCCCCCTTTTCCAATGCTATTCTATATTTAAGGTTACGCCTTTTTTCTAAAAAAATAATGTTGTAATTGTGCAACTTTAAACGCTTCTTTAAGCCTTTCTTAAACACCCCATCGAAGGCTAGACAACCTGAAGTAGCCTCTTTATTCTACCAATCGTGAAATTGAAGGTTTATCGTCCCAGTTATGCGGCCACAATGAAGTGTTCTAACCCGATTATTATGTACTGGACTGCTATCGCGGCTATAAACAATGACATGACACTTGCTATAACCAACGATCCTGTTTTGCCTAGGAATCGGTAGATTGAACCGGTGAATCTAAGAATAGCCCATGTGAGAATCAGTACAATAAACACCGCCATGGCTGTTACGATCACACCGTAGGCTTGAAGGTTGAGTATAGTCGTGGTAATCGCACCTGGGCCAACTAGAAGAGGTATAGCTATTGGAACAGCACCGACGCTTGCGGGTGATTCTAAGTTTTCATGGAAACCACCAGAGAACAAAATTCTAATCGATATTATCAAGAGAAGAATGCCTCCTGCAATTTCAAAGCTATATATGGATATACCGAAGATAAGGAAGATTTCTTGTCCAGTAAAAGCGAAGACGAGCAGAAGAATGAAGCCTACAAGGGTAGCTACGTCAAACACTTTCCTCCTTTGGAGCTCCGTCATCTTCTCAGTCAACCCCATGAAAACGGGAATGTTTCCAAGAGGGTCAACTATGATAAAGAGCACTATTGCAGCCTTAGCGAGATTAAAGATGATGTCAAACAGAGATGAAAACATAAATTCATCTTCCTCTCCAAATCTCTATTTAAGAGCCACTTAAAATATTAACCGCCACAACTTTATTTTATTATAATATTTCCATAGATTTTTTATTTAACACATCATGTCAATGCTCTTGTTAGACGGAAACTATCAATGATTAAATGTAGAGTGTGATGAATATTCTCGAAGATCAAGAAAAATCACGTATAAGAACAAATAGCGCTGTAATAAATAAAGTCGACATGACCAGTAAAATGGCGCCGGGAGTGGGACTTGAACCCACGAGTCCCGTGAGAGACGCAGGGTTAGCAACCCTGTGCCCTACCTAGCTGGGCGATCCCGGCAAGATTCAAAGATGCCCGCTGACAAAGATTTGCTTTAAACCCTCTTTATATATTTTAATGGCGATAGACCCATTTGAGTTCGCGCCTAAACAGGGCCTATTAATCCTATCCAATCCCCCACGTAGACGTGGCAGCGTGAATGCCCCACCTTAGGACTGCTCCCTCCCGGACCTCGTCCAGTTCGATGGCTCAAAGTCAAAACCCCCCCTTCGGAGAGCTTGCTTTTTACACCCACCCACCACGGCGCGGGTTCGTCTTGGAGTTGGACTAACGGTTTCCTTGTTCAAGCGTTTTACCAAATGGTTGCTGACCTCCGTTGTAGCCGGCTACGGAATGAATAGGAGGCGGCTATTCTCCCGATCCTACCTATCGCCATTAAAAAATCTAACAAGTGCTATTTAACTTGTTTTGTCTGCTTTTTCTTCAGCTTATCCAACGTTGTGCATACAGAACACTTCTTTGAGAAGGTCGGATAGCCGCATCCTTCGCATCTATGCCCCTCCATTTTAGGCATTTCCATAAAGCTTGGGACGTTGACTGCGGAGTTGAAGAAGGAATATTTTATGCCAGGGTGGTTCTTTTCAAGAATGTTCATGATGTCTCTTATTTCGGAACGAATCCCCTCATGCATGTATGGACATGAAACCTTCTGAAAGCGCTCCTTATTCAAGAAGGAATAGACTGCCACCTCTTCTTCATAAAGTTCTGCAAGAGGCTTTATCCTCCTCTGACTAAAGAGTTCGGTTTCATTATGTAAGGGCAGATTCCAAGGCAAACGTTTCACGTCGTTGTTGAGCAGATTGATCAAAAACGTTTGGGCGATATCATCCAAGTTATGTGCTGTAGCTACTACGTGGACGTCCAACTTCTGAGCTATAAGGTCCATTGCCCTACGTCTAAGTATACCACATATGCTGCAGGAGGATTCGTCGTCCTTTAGCAGTTCTATTTCATCCATCGAATAACCAAACAGATCCTTGAAACTGAAGATGTAATGAGGGATACCTAGAGCGGAGCAAGCGTCTTCAGCTATTTCGACAGCATCCTCCCTATAACCTCTGATACCTTCGTCAATAGTCGCAGCTATAATCTCGGACGCATGCGACCTCGCAATGTTATTCATTATTCTCAACATTGCAATACTGTCTTTACCTCCAGAAACCATGAGCAGAATCTTTTCCCCATAGTTCAGCATTTTAAACTTTGAGATTGTCCGGACAACCTTCTCCTCTAACGACATTTTAAAGCATCTGCTGCAGAGATATTCTCCCGAATAGAGTCGATTATACACCGCTAGGTCACCGCATTTGGAACATCTGTTACCCAAACGTCTCCGCCTCAGCCGCCTACATATTTGCGACCGTAGCCATGTTTATAACAGTTATAGGAGTTAAGTCCCAATTAGCCTAATTGAAATTGAGGCTTAAAGCAAGCGTCTTACAAACTTATGCAATGCGATATTTGTGGTTAAATATATTGTTGGAGTAATTACAGGACGTCAATGAAGAAATGGAATGGACTTTTTTCGTAATAATATTGGATAGAACGATATTAAGTAATGTCTTTGAGACGTCTAATAGCACTTCAATAGAAGGACCATTTTAGGAGCTTGCGAACAGGTTTGAAGCTTGTAGAAAGTATGATCATGATGCTTAGAGTGGTTTTCGCTCAAATCACCGAGCATAACATATACACTCGTTGGGATGATAGGAGCGCTTCTCTTCTTTAGCAGGTTGAATAAAAGAATAGTAATAGATCTCATAAAAGGGGCCATAATAATGGCAGTAATAACTGAAGTTATATTTCCATTTCTAGTATAATTGCGTAGGATCACCTTATCCTGTATCTAAAGAGTGCTGCAACACCACCTATGGACTCCAGTTGGATGCCCACATTCGTGTTGCTGTCTAAAAAATAGAGGGAGCTTTTATACCCCGTTAAAGTAGAAAAGATTTGAACAAGTTTCTCTTCGTCAACTGAAGATTTTGAGAGGTAGCCTTTTGAAATTAATAGCGAATCAACGGCCCCGTTAGCACACATATATTCGATTTCTTCTAAGGAAACGCTTGCCAACCCGTCACCTTTATAAAGCGAGCTTAACACCTTCGCCATAGCCTCTTTTGTTTTAGAGAAGAAGTTATATTGTAACACCTTAGAAAATCCTTCTGAATTCAACGCCATCCTTATACCATCAAATCCGGATGTGTCAACACCTTCCAGTAGCACGACCTGCAGCTTATCTAGACCAAACGAAGATTCGACATAACCCTTAAAATTCGACTTTAGCGGGCCAGGACCAGTTACGATAAGCTTCTTAATATTTTCAAAAAAGGGGGAAACAACCTTCAAAATTTTATCGAAAAACACCGAATCCTTCTCCCTCTTTGTTTCATAAAGCTTCCCCTGATAGTTTGACTGGACTTCAGCAACGTATTCAACTTTACTGCCCTTAACTTTACCGATACCGGCTGCCAAGGAATCGATGGAAACTATGACGAACGCATCTTGTTTAACGCTCAATCCAAGAAGATTGAAATCGATTTGGCCCTCACATTTGATCAGCAGAAATTTGATTCCAGGTGTAACTTCAATGGAGTGTCGTGACCCTTGAGAAATATTTTCGTCCGAGGCACCCTGTATCTCCCCCGTAATTCTCAGTAATTCGAAAGATTTTTCAAAAGACACTTTCTCAACTTTGACCGTTATAACAACGCTCTTCCTGTCCTTTTCAACATGCCTTGAAAAAACCTTCTCTATCTTTATTGTCCTTACAGTTTTAGTAGAAACTAAATCCCCTTTTCTTACGTATAATCTAATGAAGAGTATGTCTTCTATGGTTTCTGGAATAATTTCTGCGCTACTTTTTGTGAGCCTCTTAAACCACACATAACTCACATTAAAGGAACTTTTCTAGAAATCATCTAGAGTCAAAATTGCTACGGAAGCAGGCTTTTTGGATACCTCGCCTATTCTATGGCCAACAACTGTTACAATACCCCTTCTTTCTGCGAGGTCGACTATCCTCTGCGATATAATACCGTCAAATATCAGGTATCTGGCGTTGTTTAGCTCTTCCGACTCAAGATGCTTAGCTAATTCGCTGACAGGAATCTTCTCAATTTCCTTTAGATTTACGTCCAAAAGCATGGCTTCCAGAGTATTATCTAAAGAGGGTTTCAACTGTTTGACCTTTTCTGCTACTTCTGGTTGAATGCTGACAGGCTCTTTCTTGGGAGGGGAGGGAGGCTGACTTACTCCACTAATCGATTCCACCACCTCTACCGGTGACAATTCTTCAACTTCTCTGCCTGACGGAGCTCTGATTACCTTCTCAATCTTTGCGACCTGAGAAAGTTCCTTTAGAATAAGGTCTCCACCCCTATCGCCGTCGAGGAACGCAATTATCTTCTTGTTTTTACTTAACTCTATTACCGACTGCGGGATACCTGTGCCATCGATTCCGACAGCATTTTCTATGCCTGCACGCAAAAGGTTCAGAACGTCTGCACGTCCTTCAACCAGTATTACGGTATCCGATTTCTCGACAGCAGGACCTGCGGGAAGCTTTTCCTTACCAAAAGCGACGATCTTGGATTTGCCCATCGATTCACTGATATCCTTCAGTATTTTGTCGCCTTCGGTCATCACTCTCTTGGACCAGTCCCTAGCTATTTCTTTAGCTCTCTCTTTTATCTGTTTAACCTTTTCAACACGTATATCCTCCATCGAAATCAGCTTGAACCTCCCAGTGCATGGACCTACGCGGTCAACGCTTTCAACCGTTGCAGCGATCAAGCTCGTGGTCTCGAAATCTGTTGATGTAGGTATCATTACTTCACCGAATGTTCTATCGTTCTTTGATTCTAGGTTTATCTCTATTCGGCCGATCTTCCACGTCTTCTGTAATTCGTTTAGATCAAATTCTGGGCCGAAAAGGCCTTCAGTCTGACCAAAAATCGCGCCTACAACGTCGGCGCGTTCGACGACGCCTTCAATTTCAAATTTTAAACGTATTAAATATTTAGTTGGAGTTGACAATTTTATCAATCGACTGTGTTTTAAAAAACTATTATTTAAGCTATTTTAGATGTACCGTTTAATTAGAGAAGGAAACTCTTCTAAGTGAAGGACAGAGCCGCCGCCGATTTTATATACCTCCTTTCTATACCATAAATCATATTTTATACCTCTTACACTGAACTTCGATACCAACCTCTTACAGATAGACCAACCTTCCCTATCATTATCAACCAATATTATGACCTTTGAGTAGGAACGAGCCAACTGAAAAAGGTCGACGTGATTTGATTTATGGCTGTATAAATATGGCTCCCCAACCACCCCTAACTCATCTAAGGCTTTCGCATCGTTTGGTCCTTCAACTACGATCAACGCATTGCTCTTGATTTCATCATTAAGGGCCTTTATGAGGTCAATAAGCCTTTCTAGTTCAACCAACTTTTTTCTGCTGAACTTTGGTCGATTAGAATGTACCCCGCCTCTGAACGGTTTTGGACCATCTGAGCCTTGTAAAGGCATTTCACCAAACCTCTTTATGCGGGGCTTTGACATCCGTCTGTTGCGTCGCTGGGTTAACCCTATGCATCATTAGATCAGCTAGGGCCGTCGCCACGCTTTTACGACGGATGTCAACCCTCTGAAACGACCTGATAGGATAAAAAGTTTTCTTAATCATTTCATCATTTCGAAAGTAACTTTGTCAGGTTGATTTCTAGTGCGGTTACAGGATTTCTTAAGGAAGACTGAGAAATGTATAGAGGGGACACCTCTCCGAGTACGCCGATATATGCGCCATCCTCGTAGATCGAGGCGCAGCGGCCGCTGATAAAGTAATCGTGTGATGAAGCATTCATCTTACAGTTCTTTACTCCCAAGTAATCAAGGATTGAAAAGGCGGTCGATTTAATTTCCGTAAACGTTGTCTCAGAATGAGATATCATAGAGGATACCTTAACGTTTTCTACTATTTCCTGACCTCCTTCCCTAAGTTCGAAGGAACGCCCTATCTCAAAAATTTTCTGAGGATACTGTTCATGAACGTTCGATGATAGTGTCTGCAAAAGTTGGGGGATAACGGAACATCTGAGTACATTGTATTCTTGTGTCTTAGAGTACTCTACCTCTATCAGCGAAGACGAAAAAGGCTGCTGTAGTTCTTTATTTGAAAGATAAAAGTTCATGACTTCTATGAATCCTAAACCGATCAGACAAAGACGGACATCTTCAACCTTTTCTTTGGCTTTCAATGGCTTACCCTGCTGTGGCAGACGAAGTTCAAGCGGAGTGATTTTATCGTATCCGTAGCCGTAGCCAACCTCCTCTATAAGGTCAACTTCATGTAAGATATCGATTCTATACCTTGGAACGGACACCTCTATCAGGTTTCCTTTCTTTAAAGAGCGCATGTTGACCTTTTTCAGCAAATTTATCGTTTCATCAAAATCTGTCGTAACGCCTAAGATTCGTCTTATTTCGTCAATTTTAAGGTACATTTTTTTCGGAGCCAACACTGGGCTCTCGAATGATCTTTCAGGTCTGACTATCTTTATCTTATAGACAGAAGCACCGTAGTCTATTAAGGTTGTAGCCAGCAAGGCCAGCGCATCCTCAACCGGAGAAAGCTCGGTTCCCGTTACGTCGACAAAGAGGTTATTGGTTCTTTCGGTCAGAACTGTTACATTTCCATTGATTATCGGCGGGAGTGAGAGAACCTGATCCAAGGAGTCCTTCAATATCGGAAAAATGTTTTTTAAAGAAAGAAGGTTTCCATAATGAACACCCTGTTCCGTCTGTTTTAAGATTTCTTCGACTGACAAAGGGGAAGTGCCATTTAAGGGTGTAAACTTGAAACCTGCATTTTCAGTTGTGTAATAGATTGGTGGAACTATTCTTGACGCATCATGTAAACCTATGGCAAATTTTCTCCTTTTTCTCCCAATACCGTTGTGAAGGTCTTCCTGGAAGGATATGAGCTCCTTCAGGATAGATTCGGAGAAATCTAGCTTAGCAAACAGTCCAAGTATATACGGTCTAATCGCTTCTACACTCTTATCTACATTTACTCGGATATCGTAAGCTGGTAAATCGTATTCCACCTTCGTCTCTTCTCCAAAGTTAAGATAATTCAATGCCTTAGCGATACCGGCAGGAGACCCATAATCGGGACGATTTGGGCTGTATTCGACCTTGACTTCGTCATTATTCGAGTCTTCGATATCTAATCCGATATAAGGTAAAAGCTCTAAGATTTGGCCGCTCGAAAGAGACTTCTTTAGGAATGAATTAAACCTGTCGTATCTAATAGTTAGTACGGGCATATTTTACACCTCTCAACCAGTCCAAGTTATTTTTATACAGAAACCTGATTTCTTCCACATCGTAAGCTAACATTATCAATCTTTCAAGCCCGCCTCCCCAAGCTAGAACAGGGTTCTTTACGCCAGATGGTAGAGTTACTTCTGGCCTAAAAACACCCATACCACACAATTCTATCCACTTCCCTAATCTATCGACGTAAGCGACAGCTTCAAGTGAAGGTTCAGTGTACGGAAAGAACGTAGGCCAAAACTTGACCTTCTCAAAACCGAGCTCTTTGTAGAAGGAACTTAAAACCCCGATCAGATTTCTCAGCGTGACGTTGCGACCTGTAACTATCCCTTCATATTGATAGAACTCAAATAGGTGCTTATTGTCCAAGTTTTCATTCCTGAACACTCTGTCGATGGAGAAAACCTTTGCTGATGAGGGCTTGTGATCGTAAAGATATTGTACAGTAATCGGTGTAGTATGGGTTCTTAGCACCATCTTTTTGGCTTCTTTCAGAGACCACTTATAACCCCAGCCAGTTGAACCTGTGTCACCACCATTCTCGTGTACGTCTTTTATGGCGTCCACTGGAGCCTCCTTTTCAAGATCCTTTGCCAATACATCCCTTAAATAGAAGGTGTCCTGCATTTCTCTTGCAGAGTGATCTTGAGGTATGAAAAGTGCATCAAAATTCCAAAATGAAGGAAGAGCAATGGGTCCTTCGATTTCTTCAAACCCAAGACACAAGAAAATTTCTCTGGCCCTGTCAATAAAATCCTGAACCGGATGCTTTTTTCCAGGATACAGTGTTGGGACAGGACTCCCTATATCATATGGTCTAAAGACGACTTCCCTCCACCTTCCCGTTAAAAGTAGTTCAGGAGTAAGTTTGTCTTCATACGACTTCGTCTCATATTCATCCAATATCGCCAAAGCCGGGGAGGAAACCTTTATCGTAGTTTGACTTACTTCTTTTGATAAGATATAATCAGGTCTCTTCTCCAGTTCCTCAAGCGCTTCCTTTTCATCCTCGCTCAGTGCTCTAACATCAACTTCTTTAAGAGAAAAAATTTTCTTGATAAGGGACTCCGTCGACAGCGTTCGATCACTTTCAGCTTCAAGAAGTGTTTTGCCGTCCTTTGTCAGTTTAACTAAACCCTTCCTTGTTGAGATACCTAGGGCTGCTGAAAACTCCTTTTCACCCATCTTCAGTTCCCTTCTTACATCCTCCAATGGGGTTTTCCCCCCTTTATTCATCAAAAGCAATTGAATACGTTTCTCCGGAAGCCCGTCTTTAACGCTTCTCTCACCGGCTGAACCCAACCCTATAAGAACCTTCGAATCCTTTTGCACTTCGATAAGATTCTTTTCCTTTAGCCACTCTATACCGCGTCGAACCTGATCTAGAGAAAGACCGGTAATTGAAGGGAGAAGTTCAAGGTTTACACTTTCTTTCGTCCTTAGCACGCTGAGGATCTTGACTTCGATCGGATGTAGTACGATGCCCATTAAATCTACTTGCCGCATATGTTTCTCATAATGTTTTTAAATCTTTTCAAAGAACCTTTCTCGAGAATGGAAAAGACAGAAAACAACGGCAACGAAGTTACGCCATGGACAGTTGAAGGAGAAGTGGACTACGATAGGTTAGTGGAAGAGTTTGGCACAAGGTACATAGACGATGGTATACTGGAGAACTTCAAGAAGTTTACTGGGGAAGTTAACTTTTTTATAAGAAGAGGCTTCTTCTTCAGCCACCGCGATCTTGACTGGATATTTAAAAAATACGAGGAGGGTGAAAAGTTTTATCTTTACACGGGAAGAGGCCCGTCTGGAAGGGTTCATCTCGGCCACCTCCTACCATGGTTCTTTACAAAGTATCTTCAGGAAAAATTCGACGTCCAGCTATTGTTCCAGGTTACGGATGACGAAAAGTTTCTCTATAGAGATCAGCTCTCTCTCGAGCAAGTCAACGAAATGACCGCAGACAACCTGTTGGACATTATTGCCGTCGGTTTTAATTCAAAAAAGACGCAGATTCTAGTAGACACCGAGGGTATAAGAGAACTTTACCCTCTATCCATTAAAATAGCTAAGGCAATAACCCTCTCAACCGTTAAGGCGGTCTTCGGGTTCCAAGACTCAACCAACATTGGAATGGCCTTCTTCCCATCGATTCAGGCAACCCCTTCCTTTCTATATTCCTACAAGCTAAGGAAGAAAGTGCCTTGCCTGATACCGGCTGCGATAGACCAGGACAACTTTTGGAGAATGACACGGGACGTGGCAGAGAAACTGGATTACTATAAACCGGCGCAGGTACACTCTAAGTTCCTCCCAGCGCTAAACAAGGAAGGGAAGATGTCATCGTCTTCACCTGAGAGCGCGATCTACACAACCGATAAACCTAAGGAGATAGAAAGGAAGATTAAAAACGCGTTCACCGGAGGGCAGCCTACGATAAAGGAGCAGAGGGAAAAGGGAGCAAACCCCAATATTTGTCCCGTTTTCTGGTACGAACAATACTTTTTTGAGCCCGACGACAGAAAATTGGAGGAAATAAGACACGATTGTATATGCGGAAAACTCTTATGTGGCGAACACAAGTTGTCCCTTATAGGAAAGATCAAGAAGTTCCTAGAAGATTTCCAAGCTAAACGTGATGAGGCAAAGGCAGAAGTTAAGGAGTTCCTTTACGACCCGAGCAGAGAAGTTGTCCTTTAGAATCAATTTCCCTGTTTCTTATCTTCGTAGAGGAGATTCTCTCACCATCTTCGGCGTAAACAAGAGGGACAACAACCTTCACTAATGGAGTTAATCCCATAGAAAATCTTATCAAGTTACATTCGTCTGCAAAGATCTGCGTTTCTTCGCTGACAACAATAGTAACTGACTTCGGAAACAATGCAGGACCATAACGATCTTTGAGTTCAAATATCGAGCACCTTCCTAAAGCACCCTTTGTTTTCAAGTAAGATCGCAGTAGCTCAAATCTCTGTTTGTAGTTATGGTCCACACATTTACCAATTTCCTCTAAGAAGGAGTCTGAAGACAACCCAATTATCACTTTGTTACCCAAGCTAAGAACACAATCCAATAGAAGAACGTGTCCCTTGTGTATATAATCAAAGGTACCACCAACAACTACTTGTTTAAAAAGACGCTTTGACATTCGTATTCGCCTTTTTTTGATACATCTTCTGCCCTCTTACTAAATAAAGATTTAACTAGAGAAAGTTGTGTAGAAATAAGACAAGAAAATATAGTTGAGATGAAAAACTTGAGTGTAGAAGAGCAGGAATCCTATTTCAAAGCCGGGAAGATAGCTTCTCAGATCATAAAGGAAGCTAGGAGTAGAATAAGACCAGGAACCAGCTTCCAAGAGATCTGTAGAATAGTGGAGGATAGAAGCGCTGAACTGGGAGGAGAACAGGCTTTCCCAGCAAACATATGTATTAACGAGGTAACAGCACACGATACTGCTGGAATAGACGACATAAGAATAATAGGTGAAAGAGACCTTGTCAAATTGGACATCGGAATCCATGTGAACGGCTTTATAGCCGACACGGCTATAACAATCAATTTTAATGAGGAATATGCTGACATGACCAGAGCTAATCTTGAAGTGCTTAATACGGCTCTCAAGAAGGTGAAGGCAGGGGAAAGTATTAATGAAGTAGGCAGAACGATATATAATGCGACAACTCAAATGGGGTACAAGACAATCTTCAATCTTTCAGGACATTCTCTTGGACAGTTTCAGATTCATTCAGGCCAGTCGATACCCAATACCCCTGTCAAAGGATTACTGGGGAGATTCGGTGAAGGGAAAGGTTATGCGATAGAGCCTTTTCTTACAACAAAGAGCGCAGCGGCCTTCGTTGATGAGACAGATAGTGTTCACATTTTCAGCGTAATCAGAAGAAAGCGACTTAAGGACAAGGTGGCAGATTCCCTTTTAGAAAAAATCTGGGAGAGAAGAAAGACGTTACCCTTTACCATCCGATGGTTTACTGACTTATATGAAAAAAAGGAACTGCAAAATGCAATAGTATACCTTGTCAAGAACAAGATGATAAGGGAGTATCCTGTTTTGAAGGAGGCGACCAATCAAATCGTCAGCCAATACGAGCATACGGTGCTAGTCATGAAAAACAATACGATTATTACGACAGCGTAAATGGAAGTTATTTTTTGATAAGCTCTTCTTTGTAGATCGCGTCCATCATCGTCTTTGAGCCGCACTTTTGGCACTTACTGCCCTCTTTAAAGATGAAATCACCAAACTGGAACGGTCTTTTCATCTTTAGACCGCAGGATGAACACCCCTCCACGGTAACGATCCTGAAAGGCTTTTTGTCCTGACCTTTAAACAGTAGGTTCGCCATTACTGCCCAACCCCCAAAGTATTTCCAACACCTACAATTATAACTGTGTCTCCTTCCTTCGTCCTATCTTCAAGCAGGTTGTCAAGTCTTGCCTGAACCTTGGCTGCCGCGTCAATAATATCCTTGGTCATAGCAGTTATTGCTTCAGCAAGAGTTTCCTTGATGATTATCGCGTACAGCGGGGTACCGGTTTTCGAAGACACTTCTTCTATCTTGAACTTATCCACACCTATGCCGCCAATAGCTGCACCTACACCTTCGGAAATTTCCCCCGAAGGCTCACCCTCTAACTTCAAGGCGGCATCGATCATTACTATTAAAGAAGGCTTCAACCCGTAATCGTTGATTAAACGCTCTACCGCATTACCTACTGCTCCAACATTTCCTGCAGGCCCTTCAGCCTTCATTGCGTAAATGTCCCTATTTTTGTAACTGACTTCCGCGAACACCGTATCACGGGCTATTGTTTTCTTCTCATTATTTAGCATCAGCTTTGCAGCCACCATCGCACCTATCCCATCTCCAAGAGGCTGGACATTACTTACCGGTTCGATCGATGCCAACAGAGCCTCAATTTCTTTTAAGACTTCGGGCAAAATCATCTGTAACTGCATAAGGAGGTAGATGTTTGATGTCTTCTTACCTAAAAGATAGTAGTGGCGGAGAACTTTATAATAATAATTTAATGCAGAGGACGTATCCAATAGATTCTCAACTACAGATGTTGTTATGACATCTTTGTTAGGTAGAAGCCTCTTGACCTCCTCCCTTACCCTTTCATCTCTTACACTTAGAAGGTGCTCTATCTTCCTCACCAGACCCGCTGGGTCTATGCTTACAGGAGCTATTGTAAAAAATTCTAGAAGGTCATCGACCTGTTTAGATGGGTCACCTTTGTATCCATTCTTCTGTAAGTAGTCTAAGAGTTCTTTCTTGGATTTATCATTAGCATTTTTAACCTTATTCAATGCCCCCGACAGGGACATAAGAATCCTCTGGGTTTGAATATAATTTCCGAAGAACAGGTAAAGGAAGAAGAACGCATAGAAGGCAAGCGACAATATTGTTTGGAGCGTAGTGCTGGTTACGGGAAAGAGTTGCAGTATCTGAGTTTGCATCACTTTTTTTCACTTTTTTACTGTAAGGCGCCAGCACCACTGCTTCGCGACGGCTTCTGCACATCACTAACGCAATGGCGTGATATGGTTTGACTTCTGGGATCTGACGAGACCAGGTCGAGCCCATAACACTATGGCCGGCTAAACAATACCGCCCAAATAACTACTAATTAAGCTTTCGTTTTTAATATAAAAAACGTTTATTTTCCTTTCCTATGGTAGCATGACTTGTCGGAGGGGCTGTCGTCCAGCTAGGGAGGACAACGGGCTCCAGAACATATATGGTATATTGACTACAAGGATGATGTAGTTTTGGAGCTGGGTGAAGAAACCCGTAAGCCGTGGGTTCAAGTCCCACCAGCCCCACCTCATTTTGAATTAAAGTCTATGTTAAAAGTGACAGTGACCCTTTTATTTGTTCGAAAGAAATGGAAACTTAGCAACATGATTGCCAGTCAAAGAACAACAATAAATACTATAAATGGAAAGTTAGCTCTCTAAAACTTCCTTTAACACTACAGCATTGTTGTGTTCAGTATCCTTAGCAGCATAGACCAGAGTCAGAGTTCCCTTCATCGAAATCTGCTTAAGTTTGTCCAACATATCACCCTTTGCCTCCAACTGCTTTTTGTACTTCTGCTTAAACTCTAACCATTTAGCAGGATCGTGACCAAACCATTTAATCAGCTCAACAGTTGGAGCAATATCCTTCATCCATTCCTCTACTCTTAGGGCTTCCGATGTCTTACCTCTAGGCCAAAACCTATCAATAAGAACCCTTATACCGTCCCTTGTCTCAGGCTCTCCGTAAGCTCTCTTAATCTTAACCACCGTAAAAGTCAATTAAATATAATGATAAAACATCTATAAATAGATTAGCATAACTATTCATATTTTTAATGATCTCATCAGAATAATTATTTTTTCATTAAAATCAATATCAATATAGATAAAGTGAAGGTTGTCGTGACTCAGTTCTATTGGAACGTTAGCTATGAATTACCAGTGGGGGTCCCAATCGAGTTCGATGTTACTTCTATGTTGTTTTCAGGCCCATTAATCTACGGTTTGGCCGCCGTTCTATCCCATAAAGAAGGATGATTGTTAAGAAAAACCTCTAAAAATGTCAATCAAGTCCATTACATAATGAAAAAAGAGATGCCAACAATTAACTTATGGTCATCAATAGAGAAAATGGAGTCTACTAAATCAAGATGTACAAAAGTAACTAAGCTCAATACAAGCAGGTGTGAAACAGAAGATCATCTAAATTTTTAGAACCGCTGACCCCGTTATTGAACCCTGTTTCAAGTCTTGAAGTGCTCTATTGGCTTCCTCTAAGCTGTAAACATGTACGTCCGGTTTTATGTTAGCTTTGACCGCTTCCTTAAGATATTCTTTTACATCATCCCTGGTAACGTTTGCCACCGACTTTATTTCCCTTTCAAGCCAAATGAGATTGTAGTCGAGTCTCTCAATTGGACTCATGTGAATCTCTCCGATCACCACCCTCCCAGCCTTGTCCAACTTTTTCAGAGCTTCGATAACTATCCATCCTGCTGGTGCGAAGACTACTGCAGCATCCAATTTGACACCCGGATCATCTGTAGGCTGACCTATCCACTTAGCTCCAAGTTCCCTAGCGAGCTCCTGCCGAGAAGAGCCTCTGGTGAAAACGTATGTTTCTAAACCCTTCCCTATTGCAACAGGAGTTATTAGGTGGGCTGCCGAGCCAAATCCGAATACGCCTAGTTTTCCTGACCCTCTATCGAGGAGCCCTGTGAGCTTTAGTGCCCTATATCCTATGGCTCCTCCGCAGAGAAGAGGAGCGACGTGAGCGTCGTCGAACTCATTTGGAAGCTTGTGGACAAAACCGTCCCTAGCCAGCATGTATTCTGCGTATCCGCCGTTAACGCTGTACCCTGTAAAAAGTGCACGATCGCAGAGGTTTTCAAGCGAAGACCTACAGTACTTGCATGTTCCGCAGGACCAGTAAAGCCAGGGTACGCCAACTCTCTCCCCTATATGTACGTCCGTCACCTTGGGTCCTGTATCTTCCACTGTTCCAACAGCCTGATGTCCGAGTATCAAGGGCATCTTTATCACCTGCAGGTCTCCTTCCAATATATGTAGGTCTGTCCTACACACCGCACACGTGCTCACCTTTATGAGAACGTCATCGCCCTTTGGATCGGGTTTATCAACATCCTCCATCTTCAAAGGCGACGTTTCAGCCGATGCCTGTTTGTAAAGAATAGCCGCATTCATCGCATCAATAACCGATTATCTTACCCCTATTTTTGTTATTAACCAGTCTGTAATTATTTAATTTTTTTGTGTATATAATTTCTCTTTAATAATATTTAAATCAAACTTTTTAAAATAAGTTAATAGTTTTTATTAAGAATAATATCATATATTGTTAATTGGACTAGATTTAAAGAAAAACTTATTAGACAGAATTTTTTGTCTTTAATCAGTCATGTCTAAGTACGTGCTCATAAGAAAAGAAGGTGGGGTTTTAATATCTAACCATAGACTGTCAGCACTTAATCCTGAGTCTAAAATATCAGATAGAATACTTCTAAAACCCAACACGACACCTTGTAAAGACGATTTAATTAGTCTGGCTATATTCGGATGCGGTATAAAAAATAATGGGCAAAAGTACCCGGAAGGTTATAGGTGTCCTGTTTCCACTAGGTCCTATAACTACCCGATGTCTATACAAGAAGCTAGATATAGAATACTACCCTATTGCAGAAGCTGCCCCCTCTGCCCTGTGAACTTGAGCGACTCCATGGACAACAATTGCTAGAGTTAAATATTCACCCTAATTGTAAGCCAAATACGCTCTAATGTAGAATGCTTTATTTATAGTTGTTCGGTCTGCACGTGCATGGAATCTTCTTCTCAAAGACCGGATAATTCTAATTTTGTTTACCAAGGAAAGAGAATCTCATTTAAAGTTACGAATATTAGCCTTCCAAATGGGAAAATTATTAGAAAGGAAATCGTTGAACACCCCGGTGCGGTTGTTATTTTACCGTTTTTAGATGACAAAATTGTTTTTTTAAAACAGTTCCGTGCATCTATTAATAATTGGATCTACGAGCTTCCCGCAGGAACCTTAGACAAAAAAGGGGAAAGCTTAGAAGAGTGTGCTTTAAGGGAACTCAAAGAAGAAACAGGTTATGTCGCTGATAAAGCTACGGAGATGTTTAGAATGTACCCTTCACCGGGATTCAGCACCGAAATAATATACTCTTTTTTCACCGACAAGCTGAAGAAGGGTACTGCTTCTCCAGAAGAAACAGAAATTATACAGACAATCGTTCTACCATTCGAAGATGCATTAGAATTAATTAGAAAAGAAGCTGTAGTAGACGCTAAGACGATTGCAAGCTTATTTTATTACGATAGGTATCTCAGAACTTTAAAAGAAGTGTAAACAAAGGAATTGATGAACCTATTCTGTTATAATAAAATTATTTAACCCTCAAAGCTTTAAACAAGAGAACTGCTTACTCGCCTCATCTGCGCGAACTCTAATACATTGAAGAAACTTGAAACTTTACGTTACACTAACTGTATTGAAGCCCCTCTTCGTTTTTTATCTCCACAATTTTTCCTTTTTTTCCAAGGGTAGAATCTTCAGTTTTTGAACGTAATATTTCTGCAATTTGTTAATCTTTGGGGTTATGATTATCCTGCAATAGGGTTGCTCAGGATGACGTTTGAAGTAGTCTCTGTGGTATTCCTCTGCTGCATAAAATGCCTTAAACGATTCAACCTGCGTTACTATCGGTGCACTGTAAGTTTTTTCTGAATCAAGCTCTTGTATGACCTGCCCTGCGATCGATTTCTGTTCATCGTTGTGGTAAAGTATGATTGAACGATACTGGGTTCCTACGTCGTTTCCTTGGCGGTTCGGTGTAGTAGGGTCATGTGTGGCAAAAAAAATATCTAAAATTTCTTTAAAGGATATTACGTCAGGATCAAACCTAACCTGTACAACTTCTGCGTGCCCCGTAGTACCAGACGATACCTGCTCGTAAGATGGATACTCCAGATTTCCACCAGAGTAACCCGATTCCACCTTTACCACACCCTTTATCTCGTTGAAAACTGCCTCCATGCACCAGAAGCAGCCTCCGCCGAGTGTAACAACCTCTTCCCTTTGGGGTCCACTAATTTTTAGTTGTTCCGGGTTCATAATCACACCTCTTTTTTTTACAAGGGTAAGGTAGTCTAATCTTCTTTATCTAGTTTTAGGTTTTTCCAGCTGAATTATGTTCTCCCCTATCCTGCCAACATACTATAGTAAACTGGCAATTTCATGAAAACTTCCGATCATTTTGGCCTTGACCGGCATCCCTTTCTGACACTACTTCGTCTTCTGCTTTTGAGGGCGAACTTAATTTTTTGTGTCCCTAACACTTAGAGTATTGAACCCTACATAATATTTTTCATAGCATTATATGTTCATGGCTGGGAAATATATTGAAAGCATTATTCCACATTCGGCTTAGGACCAGTGTTTTTGACCTGAGCGACTAAAACGATTATTCCTGTTGCACCAAGAACTCCCATAAGAATAAAGGCAGGCAGAAAAGAAGAATAGATATCAATCATGTAGCCCATAATGGCTACCCATAAGGAATAAGCTGAAAAGAGGCAAGTAAAATAGATTCCTACAGCCAAATCTCTTGAAGATTTTGCTGTTATCTGAATCAGATGAGATTGGGCAAGGGTTGTGAAAGAGAAACAGAAGAAGCCCAATAAGAAGAGATGGACTGCTAAAACCAAATTAGCTGAGGAATAAAAGGAGAGAAGTACGACACTAGTGACTGCAGCGGTCGTAGAAAATACAGCGGTCTTAATGTATCCACGTTTAGCTCCAATCCTTCCGAGGATAAGGGGCCCAAATATTCCTCCTGAAAGTTCGATCGTATAAAAGATGCCGCTTCCAACGGTATTTAATTTTAGGACGCTAGTGAGAAATATGGGGGTGTAAGTTGTTAGGAGGTTTATGTCTATCGCTCCTGCGAAAAGAATCTGCGCTAAGAGTAGCGATAAGACTCCCTTCGTTTTCAAAATCCCGACAACGTCGGACTTTAAGGAAGTAGTGTTACTTTCCTTGCCGTAAGTCATCTTTTTGCCTTCACTCAGGTACCAGATCATCGTTATGCCTACAATCAAGCAGGGAACAGAGAAAACAAATAATGAAACCCTCCAGTTAAATGCAACAGCCAGAAAGGTCATAAGTAGTGGTCCTATGATGTTACCGATGTAAGCTAGCCCGTAGTGAATGCCTATCGCCCAACCAATTTTTTCGTCTTCAAACTTGCCAGAAATAATAGCAGTTCCCATTGGATGTGTTGGCGAGGTTCCAACATTCGATAACGTCCTAGCACCTAGGAAATCCAAAATACCATGTGAAATCCCTGTTAGGAAAGTTCCAACAGACAAGAGAATGTTTCCAACTCCAAGAATGACATGTCTAGCCACCCTTCTACTGATAATGCTTGGAACCAGCTGGAAAAGGCCACCGATAAATGTAGACAGGGCTACAGCAAGCCCGAATTCGGCGTAACTGAGTTTCAGTTCAGAAATTATTAGAGGGAAAAGGACGGATGTGCCCAAGAAAATATGCTGCATCATATGTGACACCGTTACGATGGCCAGCGTGCTGTTTGCAGATCTAGTCTTCTGCTTATTACCAGCCTTCAATCTTCGTCATAAACCACCCAGAAAATACACAGATAAAGATTATTGATTAAAAAGGTCAAGCAGGCCTTTACACCAGAACAAAAAATGCAGAGGTGCCTGTCCAGTTAGCGTGATAACCGTCACAGAAATTTAACGATTTTAAAACTCCAACTAGTCTTCCCAGTCCAGAAGCCTTTTTTGCCCCTCTAACTTTTTAATGTCCGTCAAATCCTGCGTCACTTCTAAGGTCCCCAAGTATTTCCCATTCTTATCCCTTATAGCGAAGTACCTGATATGAACTAGTCGATCGTTCATTTGGATCCAAAATTCAGCAACATCCTTCTTGCCAGTCTTAAAAGATTCTAGGATCCGATTCACTATGTGAACACTTTTCTGAGGATGACATAACTGTACTTTTCTTCCGATAACGGCCTTAGTTCGCAGGAAGATCCTCTTCTCTGCCTTGTTGAAGTATCTTACCGTGTCGTTTTTGTCAATGAATGTGAGGTCTATTGGAAGAGAGTCCAAGACGGCCCCTATCTCCTTCTCTGATAGGCTACCGTTTTCAAACCGCAGAATGCCCTCGATTGCGGGTGTAATTTTAGTTTCTTCAATATGAGGCTTTCCTATTAACTGCTGCGGAGTAAAACAGCAGTAACCGATGTCATCAAACTCCCTTCTAGCTTCTTCCCATTCTGCCTCTGTAACCATTTTTACCGTCGTTGGAAAAAGCACACTATTCTCCTTGAAAAAGTGGCTTGAGACGATTTCGCAGAGGGGTTTAACTATTTGGATTATTTGTTTCTTGAAGTACTGAAAGTCCATGGTCTCCACCGTATATTTGTAGTAGAGTGTACTCCATTTTTCGAGAAAATTAAAGAACTGCTTCTCCTTCTCCCTTATTTTCACGTGTTCCATCCACATTATCGCAGGCGGCTCCGTAATCCCATGCTTTTCCAGAAGAGGGAAAAGCACGTTTTCCTCTCTCAAAAAGTGTTTGTCTGAGTCCCGAAAATCCTTTGCTATGTCCTGCATCTCCTTTAACGCTTCACCAACATGGATCATGTCGCATCTTTCACATGCCTGCTCGGTTTCACTCACTAAACCTTGCAGCCTTTTTAGCCGTTCCAATAAAATTTTATGTTCTTCCATCAAGATGTTAATCGGATGGCCGGAAGGAACCTGAAGCTGATTTTTTTCCAGGCGTTCGGCAAAAACGGTCATATGAACATCGCAAAGGCTTTGGAGCTGTTCCCTCGGAATTCCCTCTTGGACAAGCTCCTGTTCGATCTTCGCGATATCTTCAGGGTTCACGTCCTCCAAAGCCTGTTTGAACTTTTCTTTGACTTCCTGCGGCGATGCCCCGCTGTGTAGCTGCCTGATCACTTCTTTCAATATTTTCTTCTTGGTTTCAAGAGAGTCTTTTGGCATCTTTCCTCTTCCATCACTAAAATAAGAATTACACTTAGATAAATGATTTTATTGTCTTCCTTACAATTCTGAACTTTAATCTAAAACGAAGTGGACCGAGCGGGATTTGAACCCGCGATCTCTCGCGTGCGAGGCGAGCGTAGCTACCGAACTGTACTATCGGCCCACGTTTTCTCGGCATACGGTAATGTTATCTTCATCCCTTGTAGGTCGGTTTGCCCGTCAAACTACCGTATCCCTTTAAGCCACTCTAGCAATGAATAGGTACTTTAAATTAACTTTTCTAAAATCTACGATAAAATAAGAGGGCCATGAATATGATTACTTCCGATTTTTTCTTGAACGGCATAAACTAAGGAATCTACAAGAGAATAGGTATTCTATTTGACTACGAACTCAGGAGAATCGTTCATAGCGCGCTCAAAGTTCAATGCACAACCACCGGAAGGCTGTTAACCTAAGAACATAAACTTATGTTTACAATATTACTATGTACTTAATGGCTTTTAGGAAAGTTAATTGAGCCCAAAAATAAGTGCCGAGGGCCGGGTTTGAACCGGCGACGGCTCGGTCTTCAGCCGAGTGCTCTCCCAGGCTGAGCTACCTCGGCAGCTCTAGCCAAGTCATGTTCCTTAACAAGATGTTATAACTTTTATGGCCTTGAATGGCTCTTAGAAGTAGAACTAAAACATGACCGCTGATTTTAAATTTCTTTACAGTACTGCCCTTAATGTGTCAAGCTCAAATTTGGTGTTTGCACAACCGTTCTTCGTTAAAGGTATCCCTTGCCCAGAAATTTTTAACGCATCTAAGGGGGACGTGGACATCTTCAGTTCTTGGCTGCAGGCCACTCCTATCATACCATCATATCCTCTTTCCTTCAGTATTTTTGGTATGCATGATCCACCCGGAACAACAAATACATCATACATTTTACTTCTCGCAATCTTTGTAGCCTGATTTACAAGACAGTCCTCCGAACAGGAGTTACACATGTAGGCTGGTATTGCTGGATCAAAGGTAGCCTTACATCTTCCATCCATATACTTCCTTGAACAATGGGGCAAAAAGACGGCCCTCCTGTTGGTAGACTGGAATGAAGGCTGGTATTCAACGTTCTTAGCGTACACCGTTATAAGGTCTTCAACAAGTGTTATCGCATCCCCGAAATCTACGCCGGTAAGTTCATTTATCTTGAATTTTTTAACCAGCGTTTTAGCCCGTGTGCCAAGCTTTGCATGAACATTACCCTTGTAAGCGACGAGCACCAATTCCTTGAAGAAAGTTTTTGGAATTCTGTTTAGATCAAAGTTGAATTCGTATGGCATTACGTTATTGCCACTTAAGGATGGTATATATAATTTTAAACACTCGATTAAGCCCAAAACGTGAAGTTCTTATGAATTTTTACTATGAGTTAAGGATACTAATTTTTGCAGATGATTTAGGATGCGACCGCCGGGATTTGAACCCGGGTCAGAAGCGTGGCAGGCTCCCGTCCTAGACCAGACTAGACTACAGTCGCATTTGTCCCTAGTTTCTTATTTTTCCTCGCTTTAGACAACATTGTTGGCCTATGACTCACTTTAAATATTTTTCTGCAAAATTTTTTACATTAGTTATTCTGTTACGTGGTATTGAAATAGTTAAGCTCTATTAATTAAAGTTGTGAAGGCAATAGATTTATTAACAATAATATAGCTGCTGTTATGCTTTTATCGAATGAGTCGCTGAATATTTATTCGATTCCTATCCGAGACTTAAGTGCGAGCAATTTATCTGCACCGAGGACTTCCTTTGCTAGTTTACTTATAGCTCGGAAAGCTTCTGGAGGTTTAGCGTTTTTTATATCGTTAGTAACTTGATCTGATCATTCAAATTCATGGCGGGAAACTTGTTGAGGTACAACTATATTGTTGAAATAGTTATTTATATAAATACTCGTACGGGGAATAAAGGAATAGTATTTTAGACTCAATCGTGTTTAATTTGGTAAAGTAAATGATTAAAAATAGTAAAATCTATTAAGTATTTTAGACCGCCTATAAGTTATAAAGCGCTATGGGCCGGTAGTACAGGTTGGTAGTTATGCTCCCTTGGCATGGGAGAGGTCGTGGGTTCGAGTCCCACCCGGTCCACTTCCGTTTAGTTTTATATTAGATTGACAAGTGAGAAACTAATATTATTCAGGTATACTCTTATCAAATATTCGATAACAACAGCGCGGAATACCTTACATTGGGATAAAGTAATTGCTTTAGGGTTCATAGTTAAAACGGCTTGGTAACTAATTGAACTATATCTATCCCGATTCTACGACATCTATAAATGTTCAAAAAGTACATTTAACGACTTTTATGATTAAAGAAACTTTATTGAATCATTATTATTGCTATGCCTAATGTCTGTATTAACCCTTGGAGGAATACTTAATGTCATTAATAATCTATTATTATTTTGCTTATTTACCAAATTATTTGAAATAAAATCATAATACTCAGAAAATTAATTTGGCTCGAATTTATAAGTTGAGAAATGAAAAAATTTGCCGAGTAACGGATAATTACAGCGATATTAGGGTAAGTTGATTATCTTAACAATGGGAATGAGATAAATTTCGCTAGACGGCTTCAATTTACATAGTAAAAAAATGTTTCTCAGAAAAAGATTTGAACACATTCAGTAAAATCGTACGTTCATGTATTTAGATTCGAACAGAACCAAATAGATTGGACAATGCTATCATCCGATAAACGATGGAGATTTCTATTAAATGGCCTTTTATCAATTTTTTAAATTAGCATTAATCGAGGAACACTTATCTAAACTGATTCACATCTTGCTTCATAAAAAGATAAATTTTACCGTTAGTTTAAGTCCAAGCGGAGTAAAATGACCTGAATATGTCAGCAATAGAAATTTTAGAGAACATCTTCTGGGTTGGTGTTGTAGACTGGAACGCCAGAAACTTCCATGGTTTTACTTATTCAACCCATAGGGGAACTACCTACAACGCCTACTTAATAGTCGATGAAAAGGTTACATTGGTCGATAGCGTCTATGGACCATTCTCAGAGGAAATGATAGAAAGGATAAAGGATGTTATTGAACCTTCCAAGATAGATTACATCATAGCAAACCATGTTGAGACAGACCACTCCGGAGCCATAGGCGAGGTGCTAAAATTAGCTCCAAATGCCAAGGTTATAGGAACAGCGAAATGTAAGACTGGTCTGGAAAAACATTATTTTGGTAACTGGAACTTTCAAGTTGTAAAGACGGGCGATCAGTTAAACCTTGGAAAACGGACACTAACGTTTCTTGAAGCCCCGATGCTTCACTGGCCTGATAGTATGTTCACCTACGTGGAGAAGGACGAGTTATTGCTTCCGAATGATGCCTTTGGCCAACATCTTGCGACTTCAAAACGTTTTGATGATGAAGTTGACGAAAGAATACTGATGGAAGAAGCTGCCAAATATTATGCTAACATACTATGGCCCCTTAGCCAACTGGTAAAGAGGAAGATCGAAGAAGTACAAAGGATAGGGTTGAAGATTAAGATGATAGCCCCGAGTCATGGCATTATCTGGCGTAGCAACCCAATGAAGATAATTGAAGCATATCTTAGATGGGCGAACGGAGAATCGAACAAGAAGGTAATTGTTGTATATGATACGATGTGGGGTAGCACGGAGAAGATGGCTAAAGCCATAGTAGAAGGTTTAGAGCATGAAGGCGTGGTAACCTCTCTATTCAGGCTTCCGTATTCTGACAGAAGCGACATCTTCATGGAGCTTCTTGAATCAAAGGGAATAATTATCGGTTCATCGACGATCAATAACGGTATATTACCAACGTTGGCCCCATTCCTTGAAGAATTGGAAGGGTTTAAGCCCCTCAAGAAGGTCGCAGCAACCTTTGGCTCCTATGGATGGGGAGGACAGGCGACTAAGATAATAGAAGAAAGACTCGGAAAGGCAGGAATAGAAGTTGTTGCTCCACCACTAAAAGTTAATTGGGCGCCTAACAAAGAAGAGATTAAAAGGTGCTTTGAATTAGGTCAAGAGTTCTCTAAAAAACTCTAATCGTTGAAATCCTTCCCATATTCTCTTCTAAACGTTCAATGCGAAGTTGACTCAGCTGATGTAGACTCGTCTTAGGATAAAATCTAATTCGATACGTTACAACAGAAAGAAAGTCGTATTGTCAGCTTCTTTTTTCAAAGGATGATTCCTTTAGTATGTAGATACAGGATGGCTTTTTAGTGAAGAGACCAACTTCAATTACTCCTGGTTGGGCTTTTATCCTATGTTCCAAATCGATGGCATCAGATATTCCATTAAAGGAGACATCTATAATCATGTTACCACCTTCAGTGAACATGGGAAAGCCCCTCTGATCTTTCCTCAGTTCTGAACTTGCACCTAATTCCTTCATATAATTTGTTACGAAAGATGAAGCGAAAGGCGACACTTCAACTGGAACTGGACATCCTGTTCCCAATCTCTCTGCTACCTTTTTTTCCTGAAGGATAAAAACTGTCTTCTCAGAGTTATTCATCAATATCTTCTCCTTTTGAAGTGCTCCACCGCCACCTTTTATTGCAAAATGACTCTTCTCTTCGATCTGATCCACACCATCGATGTATAATTCAATTTTTTTAATGTGAGGGAACATTTCGACTTCGAAATTCTTTTCCTTTAGTTTAAGAGCGATCTGGTAAGAAGTAGGGACAAATTTTTGTTCATTCTTTATCTTAAAGCTGGCTAGGGCGTCGACAAAATCGGACATAGTACGGCCACTTCCCATACCTATGTATCTAATCTTGTTTATCTGTTCAACCAGATCCCCGGCAATCTTTTTAATTGGGGAATCCAAGCTACTGTCCCTCTTCTAAATCTATTTGCTCTAGCTTATCAAGTGCCTCCATTATTTCTTCCCTGTACTGCTTGAGTTCTTTGTCAACTGATGATTCGAGTATTCGTTGTTGTCTCTTCTCAACCTTTGGGACCGTAGCTTCCTTCGCTTGCTGACCCTTACTTTGTGCAGTTAAAGGAGGGCTTCTGATTTTCTGAGCGTCCAAGCGAATCAATGCTTTTTCAAGTTTCTTATCAACATCGTCTAGCTTTCTTGTGATCAAAGTGACTAATTCATTTCTAAGATGCTCCAGCTCACCTACTTCGATTATAAGCTCAATATCGTCTAGTTTGCTGTCAACTTCTTGGAGTCGATCCTTGTATCTTTTAACAAGAATATCGCGTTCTTCCTTAGAAACCTGTCCTTGGGCTTCTAACTCAAAAACCCGGGTTATGGCATTGCCTAACAAGTCCTTCTCTAAAAGTAAAGTCTTCAATTCCTGTCTTGCATTCTTCGCTTCTTCGGGAGGAATGGTTGATGGCTTAACTTCAAGCTGCTTTGGAGGAGTAGCCTTAGTCAGAGGCTTAATCATATACTTTGAGACAAGAAAACCGAAGATGGCGCCTAATGAAAGGCCGAAGGCAACGCCAATCAGGATATCAATGAGGGACATCTTTTAATAATCCTTTCTCAGCCTATAATTAAACGTATTGGTACAGGAAAACTACTTCCTAAGCTTCTTTGACGCACCAAAACCACAGAATGAACATCTTTTCTTACTCACATGAAAAGAAGGTTTACCGCATCTTCGACATATCATATGAGTTCTTGGCCTCTTTCCCTTTGGCCCACTAGAAGTAGTACCTTTCATTTATGTCACCTATGGAGAAGGTGATATGAGTATAACGTTGTCACCGCGTACAACAATAGTACCAAGCGGGGAGGCTTTACCATCGTCTATGATTTCTTCTGACTGTTCAAGCAAAAAGTTCATATGCTGATCATAACCTTTCAAAACGCCTCGGATCGCACGTCCACCCTTTAGCTTAACGAGCACAATCTTACCTAAGCTTGTTTCCAACATCTTTACAGCTAAATCGAGTGACAAACGAGTCGCCTACTGATACCAACTCTAAAACACCTCTTTATTTACCTTACCTTTTTGACAAAGTTTAAGAAATAAGATGTAGGAGAAAAATGGTGTGCGCGAATTTTACCTTTCCAAGACGGATACAAAAAACGTGCTAGAAGAAATCAAAAAACAGCTGAAGGTAGATCTCCCAGATGTAAAGGAAAAAGGTAATAGGGTAATAGAAATAGAAAAAGACGTGCAGGTTTTATTACTTGACAAAATTGTACTAATAAAAGAAAAGGAAGAGATCTTCCCCTCGCTTGTTTGCGAAGAAGGTTTTCTTGGAAAACTTCCTTACATAAAAGTGGATAAAGGCGCAATACCTTATATATGTAAAGGTGCGAAAATCATGAGACCTGGAATAGTCGCCTTTGAAGGAGAATTTTCTAAGGGCGATGTCGTATGCGTAAAGGATGCGATTCATGGTAAGTTTATCTCTATAGCACGAGCACTTGTGGAAAAAAGTGAGGCTGAGAAGACAGTAAAGGGAGTAGTACTGGACAACCTGCACTATGTTGGAGACAAGTATTGGGACACCATGAAGGATATAAAACTGTCCTGAGCTACCTTTGCAAATAGGAAAGCCTTTGAAGAACAATCCGAGCACATTCTTCAGGTGAATGCAGGTCGGTATCTATCATAATACCGTTCATAGGATATTGAAATCTGATCCAGAAGCCGGTAACCGTTCTATCAGGCACATGTTCCTCGGATGAGCGACTCTTGTTCCTTTCTATCAAGGTAGCCAGATTCGCTTTTAATCCAACTATCAGATAACGCTTTCTGAAGTATCTTGCAATCTGAATAGCCCTTAGCCTATAACTATTATTAAGGAAAGTGCCATCCAATATAACGTTATAGTTTTGCGGCAAGAGCTTTCTTGTGATTCCGTATAGTAGAGAGTACACAAAGTGGCTTTCACTCCTGCTATACGATGGTTTAACGAACATCTTCCTTATCGAATCAGTTTGTACATGAATTGTTGGAGTGCTCCCCGCCAGGTCTTCTGAGACCATTCTCGCAACCGTAGTCTTACCAGCGCCTGATGGACCACAAAAAACTATCAGAACATTCTTAGAAACTTCTTCCATCGACTAGGACTTCACATACGCTAATAAGAGTTTTATCGCAATTTTTATATTAAAATTTTTTATCAAAATGATTAACTTATGCTAACGTTTAAAAACAAGGATGTAAAGGTTCTACAATAGGGCGTTAGACCTTGGCAAGCGAGTTGATCAATAATGAGAAGCGTCAAAGTGTACGGATGCTGCTAAAGGCATATGCGCTTAGGTCGGCGACCGAAGTTGAAAAAGTAAAGGAAGATATAGAAAACAATACGATAGTCATACTAAGGATAACCCCGCTAGCTCAAAAAAATATTGAAGAACTTAGAGAGGCCGTAAGCAGACTTTACGAAATCGCAACAGCAAATGGTGGTGATATTGCTAGACTCGGAGAAGACAGGATAATAATTACACCGCCCACCGTCGGCATATGGAGAAGTTAGACAAACCTAAGCGTTTCCAGGCTAGCAGGCGCTGTGACTGGCAAACGGAAAAGTCTACTTATGTTATTGCTTATACTAAGAGTCTTTGCCTTCTCACCATGATTAACCACGACATTCCTGAGTTTTGGTCTAAGTTTCGCAATAAACTTCATGATCTGATTGTAGTCACTGTGGCCGCTGAATCCTACAACCTTGTCTATTTCGCACCTTAAATCCATTATCTTTATTTTACCATCGTCGTCAATTATACTTATCTGTTTAGCTCCATCTAGAACACGGCGGCCGAGTGTGCCATTAATTTGATAGGATACAAAAAGCACCTTGTTTCGTTCATCTCCGGAGATCTCTTCTAAGTATCTTATTGCCGGACCTCCTTCAAGCATGCCAGATGTAGCCATTATGATCGCCGGACCTTGTTGCAGCGCCTCTTCTCTCTCATCAGGTTTATTTATCACAGTAAAGTACTCAGATTCGAACGGGTTAATTCCTCTCTCAACAATAGACGACCTTAGTTCAGAAGCAAGATAGTCTGGAAATGCTATATGAATGGCTGTCGCATCAGTGATCATACCTTCAATAAACACAGGACATTCGATAATTTCCTTTGACTTCAAATAAGAGTCTAAGACTAACATGATTTCCTGTGCGCGCCCTACAGCTGGAACAGGAATCAACACCTTACCCCCCTTAGAAAGAGAACTGTTTATCGAATTTACAAAGTACCGTTCTACATCCAGTCTAGAGGGCATAATATCCTCTTTAGAGCCGTAAGTGCTTTCTATAATAACGGTCTCTACGCGTGGAAAACCGTATTGAGCAGCATCTAGTAACTGGGTCTTTTCGAACTTGAAATCGCCTGTATACACGAGATTATATACGCCTTCTCCAAAATGCAAGTGAGCCGATGCTGAGCCCAATATGTGGCCCGCGTTGTTAAGTATAAGTTTGGTGTCAGGAGAAATATCAGTGACAGAACCATAAGGTAAGGGTATGCAATGCTGTATTGTTTCCCTCAAATCTCTCATATCAAATAAAGATATCGCATTTTCAGAAGAAGAAATTTTTATGAAGTCGGTCAATAACAGAGCCATAAGGTTGAGGGTTGGTTCAGAACAATAAACTGGCCCATCATATCCATATTTGAAAAGCACAGGAAGAAAACCACAGTGATCAAGGTGAGCGTGACTTATTATTACAGCATCAAGCTCGTCTATATTCTTTGAATACATGTCCAGTCTTGGGTACATATCCAAAGGGTCATTTGCACCAGGGTTTATACCACAATCCATCAGAATATTGCTCTCGTTAGTTCTTACTTGTACACATGAACGTCCGACCTGTTGGGATCCGCCCAAGAAAGAGGCGAGCACTTCTATTTTCTCAGTAAGCTTTTGCCTAAAAATATATTCTCCGACATCTTTTAGTATACGCTCTCTATCATTCGAGTCGGTTTGTAGTACATGATAGACCTGTTCTAAACCTTCAGATCTCAATGAGGAAGTCTTTCTGAACTTAGGTCTCCATCCTGTCTCAGAAAAGATATTCTGGTTAAGTTCTGCTATCTTAGAATAAATTTTGTACAGATCTTTCAGTTCGACAAAAACTTCTCCCAGTACCTTATCGAAAACAAAACGTTCTATAACAAGATCCGAAGGAAGCCTTTTAGAGATAATTTCTTTTGTCTGCTCCTCTGTTTTTCTTATTGATTTATCAGCTCTAATAACCACTCTCTTTTTAAGACTCGAGACAATATCAGATATTACGAAGTTATTCTCTACGAAGAACTTCGGATTCTTTGTGTAAATGGCAAATCTTGGACCTTCATATTCTATATTCGTGACCTCTGCTTGGGGAGGAATGCTCTGCAGAAAGACCGTGCCAGAGGCTTTGTCAGAGTTGTTTTTATGTTGCAAGTTACTGTCTACCATAAATCTTTTATCAGTTCATTTTTTGCCTCTGAATCAAGTTCACGATAACCATTCGAATCAATTATGCCCACATCAAGACTTTCTCCAGTAGCAGTATCCCTTTTCATCGCAGCGAGAACTGATTTAGCTGCTATCTTCGCCCCTTCTTTTGTATTTAGACTAGGAGAATATGACGATTCTAGGATAGAATACGCTATAGGCGAACCACTCCCAGTTGAGAAAACCTTCTCTTCTGTTAGAGATCCAAAGAAGTCTATCTGAAATAATGAAGGCACACCACCGTTGACGCCGCCCATAATTACTTGAGTTATCAGCGGAAACATACGATTTGCAGAAAAAATATTTGACGTCAAACTGGCTGCCGCCTTTATTGGAATCTGTATTTGATGTTCAAGTTCATATTTTTTTACATAGAAACGTATTATGTCTATCACATTTTGCGCGTCAGCAACCGTTCCAGCGATCGTCATGGCAAGGTTGTCTGCTATCTTGTACAGTTTCTTCCCTTTCTTGTGGGCTACATAACCATCTGCCGTAACCCTAGTATCAGTAGCGAATACTACACCATCGACACACACTAAGCCGACGGTTGTTGTCCCATGATATATCTTAGGGACTTTGCCATTAGAATTTGTAATCAAATTTATTCATCGCTCCTTTAAGAGGCTTCTGCTTTATCGCAGGTATTTAATTAGGGTTTAAATAAATGTTTCCTAAACCTATAATTAATGAACTCACATTTTATGGAGTTCCCCAGAGCAATTCTTGTTGGAGATAGGATAATAGTCAATATTGGAGAATTCATAGCCAAGCTCTGTGGCACAAGGAAGGTTCTTATTGTAAGCGATGAATTCATAAGAAGCCAGTACGGGGGAAGGGTTGAGAACTCCCTAAAAACTTGTAACATAAAATATTATTGGAATATTATTAAGACGGCTGATTTTTCAAATGTAAAAGAAACCATCGAAGAGATAGTTAAAGAAAATGTAGACGGTGTTATTGGCATGGGAGGGGGAACCTGTATAGATGTCGCGAAATTGAGTTCATATAAAAGTAGTAAGCCTTTCATTAGTCTGCCGACAAATGCCGCACACGATGGTATAGCAAGTCCGTTTGCTTCGATAAAGGATAGCGGAAAGCCCTACTCTATCGTTTCTTCCTCACCTCTGGGATTACTTGCTGACATTCAAATAATCTCTTCAGCCCCTCAAAAATACATTCGAAGTGGATGTGGTGATCTGATAGCAAAGGTCACTGCGGTCAAGGACTGGCAATTGAGTAAAGAAGAGACGGACGAATATTATGGGGAATATGCCGCCAATTTAGCCCTTCTAAGCGCTGAAGTTATTCTAAAGAATTCTAAGAAGATAGGTTCTAATTTAGTTACGAGCACTAGGGACGTTGTTGAAGCACTTATTAGTGCTGGTGTTGCGGCAGGTATAGCGGGCAGTAGTAGACCTTGTAGTGGTTCCGAACACCTTTTCAGTCACGCGCTAGACATCCTCGCCCCAGGAAAGGGCTTGCATGGAGAGAAGTGTGGGATTGGGACAATCCTCATGGCAAAGTTACATAATTTGGACTGGGAGGAAATAAAGTCTGCCTTAGAAAACATAGGCGCGCCAACATATCTTCCAAGTTTAGGAATTACCAAAGAACAGGCAGTTGAAGCCCTGTTATTAGCACCTAAACTACGAGATCGATTTACAATCTTGAATAAAGTCAAGCTATCAGAAGAAGATGCTATTCAACTTATTGAGAGCACTAGTATTGCTTAGGCGTACATTCTCCAAGTATGACCGCACTTTGTACACCTATAGAACTGAGTGGGAGGCTCGTCTCCGCTTCTTGTCTGCAAAAGCCACCAGTAAGACTTATCATTTCCACATTTAGGGCATTCGATTTCAATGGTCGGCATGGTTTCTAGCTTGGATTCTGCGTCACTTAATATCTTTATTGGACGACTCTCCTCTTTTTTAACTTCAGAGGAACCAAAATTGGTAGGATCGTAAACCTTGTTGCATTTAGGGCAATAATATCGAAGCACGGTCTTCCCTTCCTCTTTAAACTGTTTAACCTTCAAGCGCGAGCCACATGTATCACAGAATTTCATACTAACTTACTCCAGAAGATTTTTGTAATGAGGATGAAACTTCATCAAAAATTGCACTTATTGCAGCCTTAACTTCTCTTGCAGCATTCATCAAACACAATTCAGGGGATTTCTTCTTGGTTAAAATTTTTATGGAAACTTTGCCAAAGAGGGGATGTGGAGGCATAACACCTGTAAAGACAACTTCAGTATTTTTTAATAGCATAGAACACAGAGCGTCTGCGATACTTACATCTATCGTTCCGAGATCCAATTCCTTTGCAGATTCAATATGACTAGATGACATTTCTAATTCTGCCCCTTTGTTTCTACATTTTTAAACCTTCCGAAATCTACTGCCAACTTTCTTTCATCTACTATCTTACATTGGGTGCATAAGATTCTACGCCCGATCTGTTGAACTTGGCCACCACAAAAACTACATACTGTACGAAGGACTCCATAAGGTTCTCCATCAATAGAAAGATGTATTACGTTATTCAACAAGCTGATGACCTTTGCGCGAACAATATCACTAGACTTTATGACTATTCTTCTTTCCCTATCGGACTGTTGCTCGCGAAGTATGATTAATCCCATGAAATCAGATTGCACCGGCTTTTCATTGATTTCCTTTATTCTTATCATGACAAGCCCACTCTGTGACTGCTCTACGACTCCCACAACCGCATCCCCAACTTTGGGGATGCCCTTAAGTGGAGCCTTTGGAATAATTGAAACAGCTCTCGTCTTTTGGTCAACCTTTATTTCTCCCAATACCTTTGACCTTATGTTATAGTTCTCTTGGTAGACGTTAGAAGATGGGGTGAATTCTTCTATCACGCCAACCAGGTCTCCTGGAATGTAGTAGGTTTTCTTCTTAAGTATATTCATATCCTACTTAGGCTCCTAACTGAGTGCATATAATTCTATCGTTTATGTCTTAGAACTTGTTCCAAAGTATTCTAAGAGTTTATGACCGTATTCTAATGGAATCACTGGTTTATCAAAGTGATCATCTCCAATTCGTGGACAAGCAGTCTCTATGAAAGCTTCAACATTCTGAAATTCATTTAGCTTATCATTCGTAATCTCTCTCATGACTATCATGAAGATATTCTTTCCGATCTTGCTTAATTCTCTGTTCAGAAGGAAGGCTTCTCTCTTTTTCAACTGACCTTCTTTTAAACCGATTATTATTCCGATATTTTTTGCTTCAACTGCTTTGTAGAAATTAAAGATCAATCGCTTTTTTACAACCAAAGCTTCCTTTTCTATCGGGATAACTTCCATCATATAAGGATCAAGCATTATAACTGGTTTTTGCAAACAATTGTAAAGACCGATCGCATGAAATCGACTTGATCCTATAAAGATGAAAGCATCTACATTAGATAGAATTTTTGAACATGTAGTGAAGATGCATCCATAAATTTGTCCACTCTTTAAAGGCGGGCTTTCTTCTCCAATAGAAACGTCGAAATTCTTGGATTCTAAATAGAGTTTAGCGTCATTTAGCTTAGAAAGGTGTGGGCCAATAGTGCAAAGACCCACGTTCTTATAGTTCAAAAGGCCTGAAGTTATAGCTTTTTCTATGACAGGAACAACGTCTACATCATCGTTGGCTTCGATTAAGTATGTAAAGTGCCCAATCTTGTTCGATGATGATGTATGACCTATATGAATTGACAGATCCACGCCCAGAATGGAAACGTCATTCTCAGTTAAATCACATATGCCATAACACGGTTCCCCTGAGAATATGACCTCAAAATCGTACTTCGAAGCCAAAGAGGAGACAAAGTCTATACATCTAACTATGACGCCGGATGGACAGCTCACCAGAACCCGTTTAGGCTTCTTCTCTTCTATCAATTTTGTTAGTGAAAGCTTATCTATTTCAAGCATCTAACTTACCACCTTCTGCTCTTAAAAAGGTAAAATTTAATATGTTTGTTTAACAGCGGTGAGTTGGTCATGTACAAACAAATAAGACAGACTTGGAGAAAGGTGTACAAGGATAACAGATCAGTAATTAAGGTTAGAGCCGAAAAGTGGAGGAAAGAACATTCAATAGTTAGAATAGAAAGACCAACTCGATTGGATAGGGCCAGGTCTTTAGGGTACAAAGCAAAGCAGGGTTATATAATTGTTAGAACAAAGTTGAGCAGAAGTGGAAAGAGAATAAAGAGGCCCACATCGGGTAGAAGACCAAAGCATCTTGGTGTTCTCAAAATTAAAACTAAGGTAAATTATAGGAAAACAGCGATTAACAGGGCTAAAGAGAAGTATCCAAATATGGAGGCTCTGAATGCATATTATGTTTATAAAAATGGAAAGAGCATCTGGTACGAAGTTATATTAAAAGAAAGCAAAAATTAGACTTTTGTTGAAGCAATAGCTTCTAATTCTCCTACATTTTTTATTCCTTTTATTACCGATTCAATGACATCTACGTTTGCTTTGTCATCCATTCGAACGTCTAAGATCATAGCATTTAATCCAAAAGCAATAGGTTCACTCTTGAACTGTCCAATTTCGGCTTTCCCTTCTAGTTTTTGTTTGATTTCGTTGTAAAGACTTTGCAGGTCTATGCTAATGTCGTCGGGAAAAATCTTGTACCTGATAACCATTTTACCCATTAAAAAAACACCTATGGACCTTCAAAGCCGCAGTTTACGCATTTATAAAATCGTGCAAATGCCCTACATTTTTCACAACGCCATATTTGAACTATGCCGCAGTTTGGGCAATTAAACTTTACAACATTTTCTCCAAAGGCTATAGGCCTATTACAGGAAGTACACTTAGGGTATTTTACGGAGGACACACCACGCAGTCCCTTCTTATAATAAATAAAGTTTACCTTTTAAAACGTTATAGGTTAGCGACTTTCTTTAAGGAATTCTTTACTGAAGCACCAAATATGTTTATAGCAATAGAAAGAAAGGATTTAACACCAAGACTCTTAATCAGAGAGGAAATATGAAAATCATAGTCCATTTCGAAGTTAATTTGATCCGAATATGTTCTTTTAACCGTTGTAAAAAGTTTTTCCATATCATGATTTTCCATTTTCTCAAAGTATATTCGGGCAAGCTTCATATATTCGATTTCCCTGTTAAATTTAGAGAACCATTTCTTTTCATAGTCTTTGATAAGGGAACTATCTTGATTTTGTAACGTATTTTCGAAAGCCTCAGAAGCTAATGAAGACGCCACTCCACCAAAATAGATTCCACCACCAGTAGTTGGTTTCGTTTGACCAGCAGAATCTCCAACATAAAGTATACGACCCCTAACAAAATGTTCAATTGGACCACCTACAATTATTGGGGCAATATTGCGACTAAACAAAGTTCTTACGTTTATTTTGCTCAGAAAGCGATCAAATGATTCTATTGGCTGTAATCTTGTTCCTAAACCAACTTTTGCCACGTATTCGTCTATTGGAATCAGCCACGCAAAGAAGCCCGGAGCGATACTTGTGTCAAAGAATACATGCATGCAGTCTGGCTCGAAATTCTTGTAGAGGGCGTTAGACTGAATACCATTATAGGTTCCTTCCTTATTCTCATATGAGGCTATGCCCCTTGTGTCAACCAAGTATTTAGAAGAAAACATATTTTCATCTACTAACTTGACCTTTACTAATGAGACATCTTGGTAAACGTTTGTTATTTTAGAAGAAATGCAAAGCTCTGCGCCATTTTTAGCAGCTTCCTCAGCAAGGAAGTTATCCATTTCATAACGATTCAATACCAAAATATCTGGGGAACTGAAGCTTAGTAGGATTTTACCATTGCTCGGTGAATGAAACATGATTTTGGAGAAATGATTTTGAATATACCTTTCTGTTGGTAAGATGCCCAACTCCTTCAATGAATTTATTGATACTACCCCACTGCATCTGTTCGGATAGCCTATTTCGTTGTGTTCTTCAAAAACCTTAACAGTAAACCCCTTTTTGGACAGCTCCTTAGCAGAAAATAGTCCTGAGAAACTACCACCTGCAACAATAACGTCGCAATCCATAGACATTACGTAATGCTTTTACAGACTGTTTAATAAGAATTAAAGTAGTTTTAACTTCCCTGTTATCTTCTCTATCTTCTCTTCTTCATCGGGCCCGATCCCAACGCAGGTTATAGTTCCAGGAGGGATTTGCGTCAATCCTTTGTCCTCAATGATAGAATAAATGATATCATTCCTTTCAGCTATTTGTGTTATTCCAAATATCTTATCTAAACTATCGACTTTTAAAACAACCTTCTTTTGTCCGCTCTCCCACCATTTTCTGAATAGCTCAGGTTTATCCTTCTGGGTCTGTTCTGCACTCGTCAAAGAGGCGTGAGCAACTTGGGCTGCAATCTTTCCTTTTTGCATCTTTAAATCGCTTCTCACGACAATCGCCTGTTTGTACTCCTTTTGTAGCATTTTCCCAATTAAGAGTCAATCAAAGTAAGAATATTAATCTTTGGTCGAAAGAAGGGCCATTTATTTTTTTCAATAAGTTAAAGATTAAGGTAATCCGCTAACCGTATACACCTGTAGTTATATTAACTTCGGCAAAGATCTCCCTCTTCGCCTTACATACTGGGCAAATGTAAGGGGGTTCTTCCCTAAAGCACATGAATCCGCACTGTCTGCAATACCACACCTTCTTTTTCCCCTTCTGTGTCTCTGTAAGGGTATTAATAGGCAGAAATGGTTCGCTTTGATTTATGTTTTTTAGATTCTCTCCGGGTGTAGAAATCTGCTTATCTACTGGTCTCCGCTCTGGAATAGAAGATATCTCCTTCCTCCCCTCGTAAACATCTTTACTTACAAAAAGCGCACAATAGCAGCACCCATATTCTTCCACATCCGGGTCTCTATAATCACAGGGACATATTATGTCCCTATCCAAATCAAACTTTCCTGTAGCCAGTCTACATGGACAAGAGGGATAACCGTAGCGTTCTTCATTTTGTCTGAGTCCTTCAAGAAGATCTTTTAAAAAACTGCTGTTGTGATTTAAGAAGTAGCCGTGTGTCTTGGCATCACTTTCTGCCCTCCGTTGCACTTTTTCTAAAGTTATCAAATCTCTAAGGCCTCTTTTATTTTGTCGGCAACAAAGCCAGTTATCAAAATTTTGTTGTCCACGATCATGGTTGGAAATGCTACAGCTCCACCTCTATCACGGATATCTTTCCTTATCTTTTCGCGATCTTCTTCTTTACATAAATCCATGTCAATATATTCATACCCGATATCATTATCGGACAGAAACTTCTTCGTTCTCTTGCACCATGCACATGTGCTTAGCGTATACATCAGAACTTTATGCTTTAAATTTTTCCCTTGGACTTTAATGGCTTCCATTTCCTCCTACCTATTTTTCTGGAAAGGAAAGTTTTAATATAAACGTTCCCTATTCCTAGCAACCCAATATTAGAAAACAAAATAATAATATGATAATTAAGAAGCATTTAATCAAACAAATTAATTCAAATTAATTCTGGCTGCAAAAAGATAAAAAGAGAATTACTTTGATATAAGTGGAGCAGATTGAAGACAAATCTTAAGCATATCATCATTAATAAATTGAACGCTAAAGGGGCTTTAACGGATAAGGAGCTAGTAGATAGTCTGAAGAAAGAGAATTTGGAGTTCTCGTTAAGAGAAATAAATGATGTATTACTTGACCTTGAAATAAACGGATTAATTATAACAAAATGGATAGGAAAAGATAAAAAGAGAATAGAGAAAGTAAATTTGCGCGAAAAGGAAGAAAGGTAAATGGGAGTTGATATAAAGGATATTATTAGCCCTAAGAAGATATCGCTAAACGAATTAGGAGGAAAAATATTAGCAATTGACGCATACAATGCGTTATATCAATTTTTATCCATAATTAGAGGCAGAACTGGGGAGCCTTTAAGAGACTCTAAGGAAAATGTGACAAGTCATCTAAGCGGATTATTTTACCGTACTATGAACTTGTTAACTTTAGGAATAAAACCTGTCTACATTTTTGATGGTGCACCACCCCAGATGAAGAGCTTAGAAATCAGTAGAAGAAGAGTGGTTAAGGAAGAAGCGAAGATCAAGTACACGACAGCATTAGAAAGAGGCGAAATTGAGACAGCGAAAAAATACTCAAAAATGACATCTTATCTGACAGATGTAATGGTCAATGACGCAAAAAAACTTCTAGACCTTATAGGAATTCCTTGGGCTCAAGCACCATCAGAAGGAGAAGCAACTGCTTCATATTTTTCAACTATAGGCAAGGCTTACGCCGCAGTCTCGCAAGATTATGACGCCCTCCTTTTTGGAGGAAAGAGATTATGCCGAAACGTAACTATTTCAGGAAAAAGAAAGTTGCCGGGTAAAAACATATATCAAGAAATAGAGCCGGAAGAGATATTGTTGGACGGGGTTTTAGGCAGTCTAAACATAACTCGAGAGCAGTTGGTTGATATAGGAATTCTTGTCGGAACCGACTTTGATCCGGATGGATTCAGAGGCTATGGACCTGTGAAAGCTCTAAAGGCTATTAAGCAATATGGAAGCTTAGATAAGATACCGGATATAGAAAAAAACTTGAAGACAATCGATTATAATACTATCCGAGAGATATTCTTGAAACCGAAGGTTCTAGAAGACTTTGATATATCTTTTAGGAGCTTAGACGAAGAAGGATTACTAAGCTTTTTATGTGACGTGCACGAATTTTCTGAAGAACGTATCTTGAATACGATAAAAAAATTAAAGGAGACTGAAGCTGAAAAGAAAGAGAAGGACTTCTCTTTAGATCGGTGGTTTCAATGATCAGAACCCTTGAGGAACAGAGAAAGATACTGGTTAAAGGATTAAAAGATGATAATATTATTAAAAGTAAGGAAGTTGAATCCGCCTTTCTAAATGTGCCCAGAGAAACTTTTGTCTGGCCAAACATGATTGATAAGGCCTACTTTGATGTACCTTTACCTTTAGGCAATACCGGTCAAACCATATCTGCACCGCACATGATCGCTATTATGTTAGAGGAACTCGATCTAATGAAAGGGAAAAGCGTACTTGAAATTGGGACCGGAAGTGGTTTTAACGCAACCTTGATGGCATATATTGTAAGTGATGGAAAAAAAGATTTAACAGGTAAAGTGATTACCGTAGAAAGAATTCCTAGTCTTGTCAGCTTCGCTAAAAGTAACATCGATAAGGCCGGCTACTCAGACTATGTTCAGGTTGCGAGAGGAGATGGTAGTTTAGGATACCCACCTAAAGACGAGGGAGAACTCTACGATAAGATAACGATTACAGCGGCTTCACCAAGATTTCCAAAAGCTCTTGTTAAACAACTAAAAGTCGGAGGAGTCATCCTAGCGCCGATTGGTGGAGTATTATTTCAAACACTGATCAAAGGAAGAAAGTTGGTAGATGGTGGACTAAAGATAGAAAAAAAGACTGAATGCGTCTTTGTTCCCCTAATAGGAGAGGACGGATACCCAATTAACGGGGTATCATAGCTTCCAAAATAATAACCCCGCTCCTATCCCTTCTTTTCAACTCATTAATCATGGATCTTGGAAGATCGTAGGCCGATGACGATGCTCTTATGGCAAGAGTGCGTGGGCAGATAAAATTACTGGTTCTAATGACCATACTTTTATTGTCCAATAAAGTCAACTGTTTAGAGCCACGTGCAGAAATCTTGAAAAAACGTTCTTTAATCATTAAAGTCAATGTGAATTTAGCGTCATCGTTTTTCAACATCTTCTTGAGTAAAGGATCCAAGTCGTAACACGATTTAGAAGCGTTAATTCCAATAATACAATCTCCTTTAGGTCCAAGGAAATCCTCTGTAGTTATTTCAAAGGTAGACCTATGCGTCCCTTTTATCAACTCATGCCCGTAGAAGACAACAACATCTCTAGCGACTAACACGTAAAGGATTACTCTTGACTCGATATAAGAGTAGTTCCAGTAAAGCAAGCGGGCCTGGTGGGAGTTGAACCCACGACTTACTGGTTAAGAGCCAGCCGCTCTGCCTGGCTGAGCCACAGGCCCAATCCATCTAAACCATTTTTGGTGCCTTTTGGACGTTTTTAACTTTTTACTCAGAACCAACTTTTTTATAAAGATTAAAAGAAGTGTCGACGACGATAAAGGGGTTAATGACATGTTCGCGCTTGTTGGACTTGGAGTCAACGGAATTAATTCAATAAATTTGCACGGAATGGATGTCCTTAAAAAAAGCGATTTAATATATCTTGATGGATACACTACACCAATTCCCGCTAACTTTGTCAAGGCTTTAAGTTTGCAGATTGGTAAAGAAGTTACTGTTCTCAAGAGAGCTGAGCTCGAGGATAAAATAGATAGTATTTTGAACAGAGCCAAAACAATGAACATCAGCCTAGCGGTCCTTGGGGACCCACTCCTAGCGACAACTCATATGAATTTCGTTGTTGAATCAAAGAAAAGTGGCGTTCTTTACACAGTTGTTCATAACACTTCTATAGTTTCACTTTTAACTAGCTGCTGTGGCCTCCATCCATACAAATTTGGGCGGGTTGCGACTATCATACGGGAAAGCGGTACGCCTGCGACTTCCGTATACTTTACGTTATATGATAACTTAATAAAAGGAATGCATAGTATCTTCTTGCTAGAATTTAACACAGAAAGTGGGGAGGGTGTTTCACCCACGTCTGCATTCAAAATATTAGAAAATGCCGAAAAAGTTTACAAGCTTGGCGCATTCTCGGAGGACACATTTTTGATTGTGGCGTGCAGGATTGAAAGAGATGACCAGAAATTTTATGCAGGAGTAGTATCAGAATTAGAAGGAATCGATTTTGGAGATCCACCTTACTCTATCGTAATTCCATCAAAGTTACATTTCACTGAAGAAGAAACCATACAGGTTCTTTACAATATAGAGAAGGACAAAGTTAAAGATAATACCAAGAATATGAAAAAAAGGGTGGAATACTTAGTAAATAAGTACGTTAACAAGACAAGAGACACATTGAAAGAGGCTAAAGATAAGATATCACACGGAAAAAGTAAAGATCTTGACGAGCTTTTTGAAAATGTTGAATGCTACTTAGACGACTCGATCAGATTTTTAAATTCAGGAGAGGAACATCTTGCTATGCTAAGTGTTGGCTATGCTGAAGGACTTTTAGACTCTTTAAGATTCCAGAAAATTCTTGACCTAAAATGGTGAAAATTTATGTTAAACCCCAAAATAGAAAAGGAATTCATAAAAAATATTCTTGTAGAAAAACTGAAAAACCCCAAAATTTCCTATAACAAAATTATAGAATCTTTTTCACCCTTCCTCGAAGAAAACAGGAAGGTCGCAGAACAACTTATCAAAAAAGGTAAAATTAAAACAACTAGTAAACAGGTTACAGTCACAGAAAGTGGGAGAAAATCTGTCAAAGTTGTTCTATGCGGTGGTACCTTCGACATAATACATCCCGGACATCTGTTAACTTTGGAAATGGCAAAAAGTTTAGGAGACATCTTAGTAGTTATAGTAGCAACAGACGAGATAGCGGAAAAAAATAGAGGAAAGAAGACGTATAATAACGAAGAAAAAAGACTTGAACTGGTCAATTCGTTAAGAATAGTGGATTTCGCGATGATCGGGGAAAAAGGTAACATATATAATACCCTCATTAAAATCAACCCCGATATCGTCGCATTAGGATATGATCAAATACACAACGAGAAGGAGATCAAAGAATTCGCTAAATCCAAAGGGAAGAAAATTAAAGTCATTCGATTCACTAAAAGTATAGGAGGAATAAAAAGTTCGTCCCTCCTCAAAGACGATAACTTAATCAATGAGACATAGAACGTATACTTTTTTCCGAGAAGTATACCTTAAGGCGAACTCTGTCACCATCTTTGAGCTTTAATCGTTCTCTAAGATTCATTGGAGCAATGAATTCTAGGACGGATTCGTCATAGAGGGTCCTTCTTGTCATAACTATTGCACCTTCTACGCTGTCGTTCAAAATTGCTGGAAAACATTTTGCACCACCGTACGTTCTGTATCCATCTTGGAAACCTTCCAATGGTATACCAGTGTAATATTCGAGTTCCTTCTTTTGCCGTCTTTCCAAAGTTGATGTTAGACGAATATTCAGTGTACCAGGGTAGGGGTTGAATCCAAGTTTCTCGATAAATTGACTATTGTAACCCTTAATCGTAACATAGTACGAACCTTCACCCATTCCAGAGAAGACTTCTCCGTTGAATTCTATAACATTTGGAACTTCTTCAAAGATTTCTCTCAGAGTGGAGTAAAGGCTTAGCAAAACGGAGTTTCCATTTACTGTAAGCTTAATACAGGACCTTCTTTTTTTATGGGTAACTTCGATGAGACCAAGTTTTTCTAACTCTAAAATATGAGTTGAGACAGCTTGTTGCGATTTTCCTAAACGTTTACTTAATTCTATCGAAGATATTTCGATAGAATTATTCTTAGCACCTATGCATAGTAATTCTAGGAGCGTGGGAAGCAATGATGATTTTATGTCCCTAAATGACAACGACATAATTTTACCCAGATGGTATTCGAAGATTTAAGAATTAAGTGTTTTTGATAGCAAATGAGCTTCTTGGATCAAATCTGTTCCTTGCGCTAAAAGATTAGTAACTATTTCTACTGCCTTCTCGAGCTTCATTTTATACCCTACGCTAACATAATATCTTCTATTGAGATTGGGAGCAAAGATCATCTGCCCAAGAACCTTGTTTTCGTAGACTACTTCTGAAACATTCTGTTTAATATTCGAAACTTGTCCAACATAAAGAGTCTTTGCTACACCTAAAGTTGGCTTATCAAAAAAAACACCTACGTAAACAGCTAAACCGCTTCTTCTGGGATGTAGACGGCCATGACCCTCAACTAAAATAAGATCAGCTCTTGAATGCACTTTCTTTAACACTGAAACAATAGGTGGAAGTTCTCTAGCAAAAAAGTAACCTGGAACGTAAGGAAGGGGATTTTGTGAAATAATTGTCTCCTTTTCAACTATTCTCCTAGAGATACAATCATATAATACCGCAGCAGCTATCGCTGATCGCCTTCCTTTTGTTTCATGATATGCTACATCGCATGCACAAATATACCTGTAAGCTTTTTGGTCAGCAAATTTAGGAAATCGTATTTTCGAAATTATATCATGAAGTTTATCTATTTCCTTTATTTTACCATACGAAATTAGGGACAAAGACACAATCAGATCTTCAAAGTCTTCATTTTTGTTATATCTATATAGGTTTCTTCGATCAGCCTTCTAGCCAAATCAATCTTACGCCTTAGAGATGGAACAACGTTATCGAAGTAGGAAAATGGGGAGATATTCTCAAAGATAGTCTTCATTGAATCGAAGAAAAAAACCGCTTTATCATAATTTTGTTCATTCACCTTGTCGTAAACAGAACGCCTTAGTTCGCCTATACAGTCAAGTAAGCCTAGTAAGTAAGCTTCTATTTCAGAGTCAAGTTCCTTTTGGGAAGGAATACGTGATTCCCCTAAAACTGTTAGGAAAACGGTTGCCTCAATATACTCGATCTGTGCAGGAAGAAGATATTTTAGCCACCTTACATCAGCCTTTAACCTTAATTCGTATAATTTTCTTTTAAGCTCTTCAAGTATTTGTTTGGCTTCATCTATCCTACCTTCATGCAGAAAGGTGAAGACTTTTGGAAAGGAGACGAGTACCGATCTGCTTTCTTTATATATGAACTCTCTTTCTGAGTCCAAGGACTCGAGCTTTTTTAACAGCTCTCCATAATCTATATCATTTTGTATCGACTCCAAAGGCTATCACTATTTGCTCTAAATGGAACAATCAGTTAAACCTTTGCGGCGACGACAATTTCTTGGAAAGCAATACGACACGACTATCCTTCGACTCTCCAACTATCTTATAACCTGTCAACGAAGATAAAATGATAGCAAATGATCTTACATCCTCGTGCGATGGCATGTTTTCCTTCTGCAACCGATAAATTGAGTATCCAACATTCATGTAACCTTTAGTCTCCACATACAGGGGCTCATACCTGTTGATTATCTCAGCGAAAGCTTTAGGCGTCCCCATATTCAGCCCTTTTATTGAAGTTATTCGTAAAACCACGGGACATTCTAATGAGCTAATTAGTTCAAGTGACTTGAACACAGAATCCCACAAAGACGCTAGCATAGGGCGGTTAAGTTTACTGAATGATTCACGGTCATAAGCAGTTAATGAAATATAGATTTGAGTAGGCAAAGAAGATAGATTACATAAAGAATTAGGTAAAGTTCCATTTGTTACCAAAAAGACTGTAAAACCATTTTTCTTGTAGATTTGTATCAACTCGCTTAACCTAGGATAGATTGTTGGTTCACCCGTAAGAGATATCGCCACCTGGGAGGGGTTCAGCGCTTCTTGATATTTTTTTGCAGGCACCTTCCCCTTTAGAACAAGCGATTTATAGCCGGAAAGTATCCTCCTCTGAGCTAAAATAGATTCTTCATAGATTTTTTCAGGCTCGTCCCAACCTTTCTTAGGAGGCGAAAGCTCATCCCACAATAGACCTATATCTTCTGGCATAACACGCCAACAATGTAGACATCTTAGATTGCAGTGGAAAATGGAGGGAGACATCTGCAGACAGCGATGGGAGCTTATCCCAAAAAATTTTTCTTTGTAACAAACTCTGTTAGAGACTAGGCTTTTATGGAGCCAACTACATTTTTTTACGGCAGAGTGGGAACCTGCTAAATGATAATGTTGTTTCTTTAGAGTTTGAGATAGTTGTGTAGGATAAGAACCCATATTCATCATTATAACAAGGACGAGGAGATTATAACTTAATTTCTTCTTGTCTAGTTTCGTTCGACTTAATTATCAGCAGGTCTATTCCATCCCCGCTTGCAGCATCTCTTAGCATAGCTGATTTCAAAGATTTAACCGTAAGTTTTACCGCTGACTCTTCATCCATATCTTTCTTATACTCACTTTCTATAACACCGATTGCGATTTCCGTACCAGAACCTACGGCGGCGTATTCATCAGGTATAATTGAACCCAATGGGTCAAGAACATAAACTGATGGAACACCATCAACACCACCCACTATTACCTGAGTAAGAAGCGGATAAAGTCTCTCATTGAACATTATCGCAGACATAAATTTTGCTACAGAGTTTGGAGGAACAGGTCTTCTAATTTCAAGTTCTCTTATCTTTGCTTCAGCTTCAACACGTTTAATCAGGGTCTGCATATCGGAGATCATTCCTGCACATGCAGCACCGACATTATTATTAATCATAAACACTTTTTTAGAGTTTCTGCTCATTATGAAGTTGCCATAAGCAAATCGTTTGTCAGCACCCAAAATCACGCCGTCTTTGAACACTATTCCTACAGCTGTTGCACCCGGAATATACAATCTATTCACCTTTCCTAACCAATCCACTATTAATAGGTTAATTTAGATGTTTCTATAGTTACTCATGTATTTGACAAAATGTCCAACACTACGCTACCGTCCTTTTGTTTTATAAGAGAGTATTCCCTTCTAATGAAGAGTGATGAAACAAACAGATTTGTTTCTAGGTGCCGAGTGATCCTTGATATCTTGACCTTGGAAGCATAAGGGGAAAGGAAAAGATAAGGAATGACCATATCGCTTAAGTACATGTCTACGTCTGGGGAGGATGAAAATTCATTTAAAAACGAAAGTGCTGCCTCTTCACCGACTTTTTCAGCAGGTTTACCCTTTTCACCAATCGAGTCAGAGCCGATAAAAGGACCGAATTCTCCCGTTGAATAAACTAAAACAGATGTTCCTGGCGAAAGAGCTGTTTCATCTGCTACAAATGTCTTGGTGTTTAAATGAAGATCCGACTTCTGCAGTACGCTTAATGCTGCTGAAGCTTGTCGTTCAGCAACGTTCTTAGGCAGATTTGAGCAAACACTTCTTACAACTACTTCCTTACTGATTTTATTAAATTTTAGGGCTTTGGGAAATGAGACGTTCTCCACTTCAAAAACGACTCGACCTCCGCCTCTAGGGTAATATCCACGTCTCCTAATTTCCATATACAACTTTATCCCAATAATTTTCAAGAAAGGAGAAAAGATATATTTAATGTAATCTACTGTGGGACTCCATTTAACATCTGTTCCACCAACAAGTTCAATCGGATATCGTAACCTTGATGTTACGAGAGAGGGAATTAAAGTCTGCAAAACAAGAGGAATACTTCCAGCCGTACCAATGTCGATGCTTGATATTTTATTGGAAACTTTCTGTGGTTCAAAAAAGATCAATTCAGAAGAAAGTTTTAAACCTGTAATTTCAGCATCAGAAATAGCGGCAGCAGCCTTTAATGCCATATAGTGTTGTGGCTGAATTCCAGGATTTGGCCGCTTACTTCGGATATTATAAATATTTACAGCAGTATTTGTTGCCATAGACAAAGATATCGATGTTCTGAGTATCTGTCCTCCACCTTCTCCTATCGAACCATCAATTTTTATTATGGGCATATGCCTTTTTTTGATACTAGCCGATTGAATTAAACCTTTAAGCTCAAAAGACTTTAATCAGTCCCATAAGGAAACAGAATAGATGAAGAAGTACCAGCATGGTTTGTTTATCGGAAGATTTCAGCCGTTACATAATGGGCACGTATTTGCTATCGAATATGCTTTGAATAAAAGCGAATTTCTGTACATAGGTATAGGCAGTTCCGATAAAAGCCATGAAGAAAGAAATCCTTTCACAGCTGCTGAGAGGATAGTTATGATAAAGGCAACGTTAGATGAAATGAAGATTAACCCTAGAACGTGGATGATTATTCCGATACCTGACACGACTTCCCATTATTTGTGGACAAAAATGGTAAAGATGTTAATCCCTAAATTTGATGCCGTATTCTCGAATGACGAGCTTACATTAAGACTCTTCGCAGAGGAAGGAGTTACAACAATAGAGGTGCCATTGCAAGAAAGAGAAAATCTGGCAGCTACTGAGATTAGAAATAAAATTTTAATCGGACAACCATGGGAAGATCTTGTACCCAAAACGGTGTCGAAACTTGTTAAGAAAATTGGCGGCGAAGAGAGAATAAGAAAAATAAATAGGTAAACAAAAAAAATAAAATGTATAAATCTTATTAACTTGATGGACAGGGGATTGGCTATATGACGTTTGAAAAAGATAGTCTAATTTACTTGAATCTCACATCCAAAGTCAAAGAAACAAATGAACTTATTGAAACGACCTTGGAAGAGAAAGCAAAAGAACACAATGTTTACGATCCGACTAGGAAGTATACCAGCAGACTGGTCGCAATTGGAGAGGGATGGGTACTGGAGGGATTAGACAGCAAATTAAAAGAAATGTCTGTTGGTGAAAAGGCGACGATGGAAATACCCCCTGAAAAGGCTTTTGGAACTTGGGATCCATCGAAGGTAAGAATTTTACCTCTTAGAAGATTTGGAGAGAAAGCAGCTCAACTAAAGGTTGGAGACGAAATAGAATTGGATAACAAGATATGTTATGTTAAGCTTATAGGATCTGGAAGGGTTCATGTTGATTTTAATCATAAACTAGCAGGTAAAACTATCATATACGAAGTTGAGGTTCTCGAAGAACTGAAGGGAGATGAGGAGAAAGTTAAAGCGCTACTTTCCAGACGGATACCCATAGACAAAGAGAAACTCAAGTTTCTTATTCAAGAAAGCATAATAACCTTTGAACTACCAGAGGATATATACCTTGAAGAAGGATTACAAATTGTGAAAAGGGCACTTTCAAACGACATCTTTAAGTTCCTACCAGCCATAAATCAGGTTATATTCCAAGAAAACTATGAGAAACCCAAGACAGAAAAAGAACCAGAACCTCAAACTGAAAAGGAAGAAATCAAGCAAGAGACCCAAAGTTAGTCGAACCCCAAAATTTCTTGGGATAAATAGTAGACGATACATTAACACGTCTACTATTTTATAGAATTACTTCTAAAAGAACAATTATAATATATACAATAGAAATAGGAAATGTATTCATAAATAAGCGTAGGACATTTTTTATCGTGCATAGATTTTGCGGCCAGAACAGTATTCCGTCGCCTTAGACTATTAGTGACAGCAGGCTTAACAGATCGACCGAAGTCTTTCTGCTTACACCTCTGTCCTATCAACGGGATCTTATATCCCCGTCTTTGTCCAAAGCCGTCTCCTTGCGGAAATGAACTATGGAGAGGTGTCTTTTCTCGAGATGGGCTTCGAGCTTAGATGCCTTCAGCTCTTATCCCAAACAGCTCAGCTGCCCGGCATGCCCTGTCGGACAACCGGTACACCGGAGGCTGCGTTGCCCCGTTCCTCTCGTACTAGGGACAACTTCCTCTCAGACACCTACCGCTTCCATCAGGTAGAGACCGACCTGTCTCACGACGGTCTAAACCCAGCTCACGTTCCCCTTTAATGGGCGAGCAGCCCCACCCTTGGCCCCTGCTGCAGGACCGGGATGGGAAGAGCCGACATCGAGGTACCAATCCGCGGGGTCGATAGGGACTCTCGCCCGCGACGAGCCTGTTATCCCTGGGGTAACTTTTCTGTCACATCCGGCCCCCAATGGAGGGGACACGAATGATCGCTAGGCCCGGCTTTCGCCTCTGAATTCTCCGCGTTTAAGAATCCAGTCAGGCCGGCTTTTGGCCTTGCCCTCTACAGCGGAGTTCTGACCCGCTTGAGCCGACCTTTGGGCCCCCTCGATATCTTTTCAAGGGGGTGCCGCCCCAGCCGAACTGCCCACCTGCCGGTGTCCCCCAGTTTCCCGGGGTTAGTGACGTAGTCGAGGTTGGCTGGTGTTACATTGTTGCCTCCAGTGTTCCCAGAGGAACACCTTCGAAGGCTCCCAGCTACACTCTGCGACCTCAACCACGACACAGCAACAGGCTGCAGTAAAGCTCCACAGGGACTTCTCTCCCCGATGGAAGATCGTGGACTGTTCGTCCACGTTACGTAGCTTCGCCGGGTAGTAGGCGGGGACAGCGGGGCCCTCGTTGGTCCATTCATGCACGTCGGAACTTACCCGACAAGGCATTTGGCTACCTTAAGAGAGTCAGAGTTACTCCCGGCGTTTAGCGGCCCTTAGCCCAGTTGTACCCAGGTTTTAGGTACCGCCACTGGCCAGGATTCAGAGACTATACACACCCTTTCGGGCTCGCAGTCTCCTGTGTTTTTATTAAACAGTCGGGACCCCTTTGTTACTGCGACCTGCAATCCTGGTTTAAGCCAAGATCACAGGCACCCCTTATACCGAAGGTACGGGGCTAATTTGCCGAGTTCCCTCGCCTACGGTATTCCCGATACACCTTAGGCTTCTCACCTAGGGCACCTGTGTCGGTTCTTGGTACGGACTTGAAAAGCACTCTCACCCTTAGTTTTCACGGCATCCAAGAATTTCTGAAACCGACCTTTCGGTCGGCTATTCCTCACTCGATAGGGTTCTCGTCATTACGACACTCCCCCCACCTTGTAGAGTTAAATGGGGCGACGACCCCACTTCAGATATCTTGAACGAGGCTAAGAACAGTGTGCCAACAAGCTTGAGGCTTGCTAGCGCGTACTTCCCAAGGCACTGGAATATTAACCAGTTCCCCTAATTTCGCCCATGTAAGTTGTACATGGGCTTAGGACCGGCTTACTCCTGGTCGACGACGCGTTGCCAGGAAACCCTTGCCCTTGCGGTGGTCAGGATTCTCACCTGACTATGCTGCTACTACTACCAGGATCTGCACTAGAGATCGGTCTACTGAACCTTACAGCTCAGCTTCTACCCAACCTCTACGCCTCTCTACCACTACGATCATAAAATCGTAATTTAGAGTATCGGCAGTCGGCTTGAGCCCCGTCCATTTTCGAGGCCACCAAGCTCGGCAGGTGAGCTGTTACGCACTCTTTGAAGGATGGCTGCTTCTAAGCCTACCTCCCTGCTGTCTGAGCTCGATGACACACTTTAGTTTGACACTTAGCCGACATTTGGGGGCCTTAACTCTAATCTGGGTTGTCCCCCTCTTGGTTATGGGGCTTACCCCACATAAACCCGTTTCCTGGATTCTACTACGATAAGACCTTCGGAGTTTGAAAAGTGAGTGGACCCTTTCGGATCCTTGTTCACTCATCCTCACTCTACAACCTTATCCGTATCCACCAAGACTAGACTAGGATCTACTTCGAGAGGAACTAGCGATCACCGAGCTAGATGGGTTTTTGACCCCTTGCCCCAAGTCAAAGGAGCGATTTGCACGTCAGCACCCTTTTGGACCTCCAGCGGGCTTTCGCCCGCCTTCATCCTGCTCAGGGCACGATCGCTCGGTTTCTAGTCTTACCGCCACGACTGAAGGCCCTTTCAGACCCTTTCCCTCAGGAGCTTGCGCTCCTCGCGGAAACTCGGTTTCCCTTTGCTTTCGGGCTTTTAACCCTTAAGCTCGCCGTGACAGCAAACTCCCTGGCCCGTGTTTCTAGACGGAACATGCAACTCTAGAATGCTTCGGTAACTCGATATCACAAGACGAGAACTTGCGTTCCCGACCTGTGAGACCGATAATACCTTACATTCCTTTCAAGCCACACTCGTCTGTAACCTTTTGGTTTCAGGCACTTTTAACCCCCCTCTCGGGGTACTTTTCAGCTTTCCCTCACGGTACTAGTGCGCTATCGGTCTTGGAAGGTATTTAGCCTTGGAGGCCACTTTCCCCCATTTTCCTTAGCCAATGTCAAAGCCAAGTACTCTGGCTGATAGCGATAACCTTTCCCATTTTCGCTTACGGGGATATCACCCTCTATGTCAGGCCTTTCCAAGCCATTTCAGCTAACAGGATTAGGATATCATATGCTATCAGCAACCACTACATCCCGCACTAGTTTTCTAGTGTGGTTCGGTTTGGGCTAATCCCTTTTCGCTCGCCGCTACTAAGGGAATCTCAATTGATTTCTTTTCCTCATCTTACTAGGATGTTTCCGTTCAAATGGTTCGCGATCCGTTGCCGGATCATTACCGAAGTCTTTCAACTTCAATAATAGGAAATCCCATTAGGGAATGTTGGAATCAAAGGCTGCATGCGCCTACTCCAACCTTATCGCAGCTTGCCACGCCCTTCTTCGCCCTCCAAGCCAAGCCATCCACCAAAAGGCGTCGTTGCATCAGGAATACTATTCTGGCTGTCGCAACTATGCACGACAATCATTGAGGGAATATAGCCCTCTATGTCCTTCATCCATGATCGTCTAGATCACGAATTGCATCTACGGCGTTAATCATGCTACTCGTCAGTTAACCAACATTCAAAGGAGGTGATCCGGCCGCACGTTCCCGTACGGCCACCTTGTTACGACTTCTCCCCCCTTGTCAGGTTTTGGTTCGATAATCCCAACAAGGAACTACCTCACCAAAGCCTAACTCGGGTGAAGCGACGGGCGGTGTGTGCAAGGAGCAGGGACGTATTCACCGCGCGGTGATGACACGCGGTTACTAGGGATTCCATATTCATGAGGGCGGGTTACAACCCTCAATCACAACTGGGGTAGGGTTTAGGGTTTGCCTTCTCCTTTCGGAGTTGGAGGCCCTCTGTCCATACCATTGCAGCCCGCGTGTGGCCCAGGGGTTTCGGGGCATACTGACCTGCCGTAGCCCTCTCCTTCCTCCGCCTTGAACGGCTGCAGTCCCACTAACTACCTTCTTCTCCCGTAAGGGAGAGGACAGCAACTAGTGGCAAGGGTCTCGCTCGTTGCCTGACTTAACAGGACACCTCACGGCACGAGCTGGCGACGGCCATGCACCTCCTCTCAGCTCGTCAGGTAAGGTCTTCAGCTTGACCTTCATTCTGCTGTCTCCCCTGGTAAGATTCCCGGCGTTGACTCCAATTGAACCGCAGGCTTCACCCCTTGTGGTGCTCCCCCGCCAATTCCTTTAAGTTTCAGACTTGCGTCCGTACTCCCCAGGCGGCGAGCTTAACGGCTTCCCTGCGGCAGCAGAATGGTCCTTAGGCCATTCTGTCACCTAGCTCGCATCGTTTACAGCTGGGACTACCCGGGTATCTAATCCGGTTCGCTCCCCCAGCTTTCATCCCTCACCGTCGGGCACGTTCTGGTGAACCGCCTTCGCCGCTGGTGGTCTTCCAAGGATCAGAGGATTTTACCCCTACCCCTGGAGTACCGTCCACCTCTCCCGTCCCCTAGTCCTGCGGTATCTTCCGCGGCCTAACGGTTGGGCCGTTAGATTTAACGGAAGACTAACAGGACCGGCTACGGATGCTTTAGGCCAAATAACCGTCCCGACCACTCGGGGAGCTGGTATTACCGCGGCGGCTGACACCAGGCTTGCCCTCCCCTTATTCCCCAAGCTATTTAGACTTAGGAAAAGCCATCCTTAGCGGATGGCACTTGAAATAGCCTCATCAAGCTTTCGCTCATTGTGAAGGTTTCGCGCCTGCTGCGCCCCATAGGACCTGGACCCTTATCTCAGTGTCCATCTCCGGGCTCCTTCTCTCAAAGCCCGTACCGGTCAAAGGTTTGGTGGGCTATTACCCCGCCAACTGCCTGATCGGCCGTAGCCCCATCCCCGAGTAATGATGTAAAACATGCTTACACAACCTTTCAGTCCAAATTCAATTCCAGAATTCTGGACCTATCGCGGCTTAATCCCAGTTTCCCGGGGTTATCCACGTCTCGAGGGCAGGTTAGCCACGTGTTACTGAGCCGTTCGCTATGCCCCCAGCAGTCTAGGGACATAAAACTCGCATGGCTTAATCCCATTCCAATAGCAGTCGGGTCCGGTAGGATCAACCGGAGTCGGATACAAATTGATTAATTGACGAGTAACATGACCAACGTTAGATCCGAATTCTGCATTCGAATCTCCATCTTTGTTCGCGCAACTGGAGGCCAGTTATTCATCACCATAAGGGACTATGTCCCTAAGCTCTAACAAAGCGCCGCCTAGTGCGCAAACATTAAACCGCTAAGGAGGGATATAAAAGTATTGCTATATCAAAAAAAATAAGATATACAATAGTTAATCGATTATAATTTTATAAATTGAGCAGGATAAATTTTAGGTGCGGGGGTCCCCGAGCTAGGTCAAAGGGGACAGACTCAAGATCTGTTCGCGAAGGCGTTCGTGGGTTCGAATCCCACCCCCCGCACTGCTCTCGTGGATGTGAATATCGATTATTACTTGCTAACTAATAGTAATCAGAAGAAGAGTCTCGTGACATCGCACAGCTCAAACACACATTGAATAGTAAAAGGCGCTGCATGGAAGGTTTGGATAGCTTTTGGGTGCTTTTTATTATTGATCAAAAATTATCGGAAAAAGTATGTGACTATGAAGTCATAAGATTTTTTGATGCAATAACGCATCAATCGGTAAAGGGCAGACAAAAATCTATCTGTCTTCGATCCGCTATTGGTTCATCGGAGACGAATCTTAGAAATCAATTTTATTCAGAAGAATATTAGATTATCGATCATATACATCGAAAAGATGACGCCAGTAAATGTCAAATGAACAAACAACAAAAGTAAAAGGAATACGTCCATATACAATGTTGATATTACTATGATTTTGCAATGAGGGAGGATGAGCTATTTCGTGGGCAAACACAGCATGTTCAATTTCTGAGATCATAGGAAAAGTCACAAAACAGGTAATGAGAGAAGTTAGATTTAAAATTTGTGAGTACGAGAATATAATAGTTCTTCCGAAGCGACATCTGGTTTAAGCTGCTCCAAATAGAATACGGCAAATAGAGCCGTGTGCTTCATACCTAAATGGGTTCAAATCTAGGCGGAAAAGACTTGGGTTAGGATTCAGGAAGTTTTTCAAGTAAGAGGATAACACATTCGACCAAGTCTTTCTCTATAACTTTACTTCTGATAGCTTTTTCCTCTCCTCCCCTAAACAAGCATCCATTGTCTATAACTATACCGACTCTGCCATTGTCTGTTGCTGAAGCGAGCATGTGCTGAACCCAAGCCCAGTCAGCAGAACTCTGCGTAGGATAGCCAAGAGAAAATCTTTCCCTTAGATCTGCTACCTTCAACCTATCCTCTCCGTAACCGTCTTGGTTCCATGGAGGGTTTGCGATGACAATGTCAAACTGTTTAATCCTTCCATCCTCTCTGAACCGAGGATAGTCGAGGGTGTCACCATTCTCCAAGTGAGCATTTTTTATGTCGTGGAGGATTAGGTTCATCTGTGAAATAGCGTATATGGTTGGGTTTCTCTCTTGGCCGTAGAGGAACAGCTTCATGGCTTCCTGCTTGACATATTTTGGATCTTCTGCGACATGCAAATATGAGGTTATCAGCATTCCTCCAGAGCCACAGCATGGATCATAGACGCTGTCTCCAAGCTTAGGATCCAAGATCTCAACCAATAGCTTGATGACTTCCCTCGGAGTGTAGATCTCGCCTTCCTTGGCCTTGTCAGGAGCAAACTTCATCAAAATATGTTCGTAGGCGTCACCGAGAAGATCAGGCGAGACTTCTTTCCCGGCGAGATCGTATTTGTTGAACAGTTCAACAAGCTGTCTCAGAAGCTCTCTGTTCTCCTGGTTTCTTGCAAACTCTAAGAAGTCAACCCTGTTAATGACACCCTACAGCTTCTTATTCAACTTAGCAATCTCGCCAATTGCAGTAGCAAGCTTCTCTGGAAGGTTCTTCACATCCTTCCCAATCTCATCCCACATATACTCCTTGGGAATCTTGAACGTGTAATCGAACTTGTCCGCTTCAGCCTCGGCGTCCACTTCAGACAAGCCCACTTCCTTCAATAACCTCTCCTTGTAGACTGTTCTTTCAACCTTCCATAAATCGTTGACTCTTTTCAGAAAAAGCAGTACGAGTATGAACTTGTAGTCTACAGCAGTCCTGATCAGGTCAGCAGCCTTGTCTACAAGACCGTTCATCTCCTCACGCGTAATTTTCTTCGGAAAAAGGTTATTCTGTCTCATTAACCACAAATTTCATTTAAGCATATTTAAGCTTAAAGAGCATAAAGGAGAACTTTTAGAAGAATCAAAGCGGAAATGGAACAGTCGCTCATGCAAAAGTTACTTTTTCACCAAAAGATAAACAACACCCTGCTTCTTAGCATAAAGAGAAAAACCATTACGTCTTTAGATTAGATAACGTTAGGATCTACTTAGACAAGTAAATCATAATTGATGTAGGCTTACGATCTCAATTGGAAGCATTTTTTGGCAAAGATCCAATAAAGATTGGGGCTGGTTCGTTCAATCCACTCACAAACTAACCAAGAAAGACTTTCTATCTTTAACGGGACAAAAACAGTAGATCATATAATAGAATCATAATACGTTTTCAGATCTGCTTGAACACTCCACATGGAAATTCGAGGAACAAGAATGCTTTACTCCCTTCTGAATTTGCACGCTGCACATCAACCAAATATTCCTCAAGCCACTTCTGAAAGCTGGATGTTGTCGAAAGAAAGCATAAACAAACCAAGTAAAGAAAATAAACAATTTTCTACTAAGAAAGGGAAACCCGCAGAACTGAGTGCTGCCTTTCCACTAAAAGTGTAGGTGCTCCATTTGGATGAGCAACTCCACTAAAAATGTAGACGTTGCTGTTGCGCAACCAACTACACTAAAAGTGGAAAAGGCTTAAATCGCCTTGAATGATATCAG
>Ga0187889_10000039_pt1 | contig 134450 bp, 178 predicted proteins | sample June2016WEW_7_10_2_FD_132992 | JGI IMG/M metagenome (GOLD analysis project Ga0187889, IMG submission 132992) | Peatland microbial communities from SPRUCE experiment site at the Marcell Experimental Forest, Minnesota, USA - June2016WEW_7_100 | ecosystem: Environmental > Terrestrial > Soil >... | reverse complement strand
CTCCATCTTCATGCAAACCAAATTCCTCAATAATATCGGTATGGGAATTGGAGTCTGACCAAAAAACCTTATCTTTTGTTAAGACAAATGATGCGAAGTCACACATAATCAACCTCAATTACACTATAACATGTTTAAAAATGGTTGTCAAGCAAATGTTTGCCTTCCCAATTGATATAAATATATTATGTGCTGTTAAACCAAATTTAAAATCGGGAATTGAAATGGAACTTAATTTACCACATGATTGTCCTTATCCAAAATGTCCTTTAGTTAATGAGATAACGATGGTTAAAGATTCGACCAAATCTATAGAAAGTCAATTATTTGAGGTAAAAGGTAATTTAAGAATTGTGGATTTTAATCAAATAAATTTCCAAAAATTTTTGGATAAATTTGACCGTGTAGCAGAACGATTAGGAGAAAATATAGACCAATTAAGTTTATTGACAACATCCAATACTGAAAAGATTACCAACCAGGAAATGAGAATTGGGGAAACAAAAACCATGGCTGTAGACCTTCAAGAAAAATTGGACGCTCAATCCGATAAAATATTGGAATCGATGAATTCCATGAAAAAAGATATTATGTTGGAATTGAATGATCTAAAAAGAACAACTTCCGTAAAAATATCCAGATTAGAAATGGCTCGAAATGTTGTTTATGGTGCTATATTGGTTATTGTTATTATACTTACTCCTATTGTTAATCGTTTATTAAATCCACAACAACATACTATTTATTTAGAAAATCCAACCGCGGCAATTACTGGAACCACTAAACCAGTTTCTAAATAAAATTCCTCCATTTATATGAGTTTAATATGAACTATATTTGTTGCCTACAAACATTTTCTTTTAGGCTTTTATAGATAGGTTTTACCGTTTTTAATATGATACTTCATTTTTAATTTTCCTCTTGTCTTAGAATTTCTTCCAAGTCATTTATAGTCGCTTGCATTTCGGCTTCCATTCCAACAATTCTTCCTATTCTATAATCAGACCATATAAATACATTCGGACCATAGAGGGAAACGGACAAACGATCTTTTAATATTTTCACATAATTTTGGATTTTTTCATTTAGCATATATTTACTCCTAATTACAGTATATCGCATTAGGTAAGACTAATTGTCAAAAGTATTATAAATAAAATTACTTCCGAAGCATAGTTATATTGGCAAGATTTTCGAACATAGTATAATTTTTCCCTGATGCCTTCCAAAGAACACCACATTTCACAAGCGTCCTCAAAGAAATCTCGCGGAATTTATCTTGATGGCTTTCAATATATTTCAAAATAATTGCTTGGTCTTGTAATCGAATATTGGATAAAATAATTGGTATCATTCCTTTAATGCGTATTAACATTTCCCGATTAGAATTTAAATTCATATCCACAAAAAATGATCTGGACATAATAGCTTCAAGATGAGGTGCTACTTTACCTCCTTGAGCGATTATTTTAGGAAAATTCAAATTTGAAATAAAAATTGAAGATCCAAAATAATCAAAATCATGTGGAATAGAATCTCCATCTTCAGCTTCAAACACTTTTTCCGATCGCCAACATATATGGCGTTTAAGAGTCGTATCTAATGCTGTTTTCAAAAGATTTAAAGCCACTTCATCTCTAAAAATGGCATCAGTGTCATCAAAAAGGGTAACACATTCTTTATGGCGATTTTCCCACAGGAGCTTATAAAGACCAGAAGCTTTTACATACCCTTTTACCGGAGTAAGCAAAATCTTACTATTATTAGCAGCTTCATTCAGAATTCTTTCCAATGTATATGTTTTTCCTATACCTGGATTTCCAGAAACAACTAAAGATTTAAACGATCCATTAATAACTCCCAAGGTCATTAAATTGAGAGTTTGGAATTGTTTATCAATTTTAACTTCTATTTCGGTATCTGTTAATTCCTTTTCAGGAACAGGATTCATTATTTGTTGGTATTGTTTAGCTTTTTCCAGATAATTTTCAAGATTAAACCATCCACGACCAGATTTTGGGATTGTGGCTTCAGCAGGTTTAGCCACATCATTTTCATTACAATATGCTACAAAATCTTTCCGGGAAACTGTTGTTCCATATCTACTCACTATATCAGCTACTACTGATAAAAATGGTTTTTTCATTCAGTTTCTCATTTCAATAAATTTAAAGACACTTATACATTATCACAAAGGCCGCTGGATGTCAAATGGTTTATTTCAAATGTTCTGGGAGATACAAATATCTACCGACCTCCAAGTCACTTGGAAGGCTCTTGAGTCCGGTACATCCGCTGAGATCCAAATGTCCATCGACCTTCAAGTTACTTGGAAGGCTCTTGAGTCCGGTACATCCAGTGAGATACAAAGATCTACCGACCTTCAAGTCACTTGGAAGGCTCTTGAGTCCGGTACATCCGCTGAGATCCAAAGATCCACGGACCTTCAAGTTACTTGGAAGGCTCTTGAGTCCGGTACATCCAGTGAGATTCAAAGATCCACCGACCTTCAAGTTACTTGGAAGGCTCTTGAGTCCGGTACATCCGCTGAGATCCAAATATCTACAGACCTTCAAGTCACTTGGAAGGCTCTTAAGTCCGGTACATCCGTAGAGATTCAAAGATCCAGGGACCTTAAAATCCTTAGCAAACCGGATTTTTAAAGCTTTTCGGGTCCTGGATTTATCCAAATCTTTATTATACCATTCCGGCATAATATCCTGGTCGATTTTAAAATTCCAATTGTCATAATCCAGGAGAGATTTTATTTTTGGAGTAGGAATAATTTCTACTTTAAGGATATTAGGTCCATTGGCTCCATCTTCATGGAGTTCAAATTCCTCAATAATATCGGTATGGGAATCGGAGTCTGACCAAAAAACCTTATCTTTCGTTAAGACAAATGATGCAAAATTACACATATATTAATCAACCTCAATTACATCATATCACAAGGGCCGCTGGATGTCAATTATAAAATATTATGGTCTATTTTATATCGATTTTTGAAAAGTTCCAAAGAAACATTTTCTACAAAATCTTCTCGATTGGAAATATGGGTAAAAATTGCGAAATAGGTATAACAATCCTTTATTGGTATGTTATTAATAACTGCCACTTGGCGAGTAATATCTTCTATAAAGTTATCTCTTCCACAAATAAAAAAACGAAGATATACCTTTTCACTTAAAGATTTTTTGGTAATTAAAGAAAATATATGTAAATTTCCTTTAACAGCCATAAGCTTAAATTTTAATGCCAAACTTTCCAGAGCTTCACAATATTCCATATTATTGGACCTCAGGTTCTTTTGGATCTTCCAATTTTAGAATCATTCTCCTAGATTCTCGATATATTTGCCGACCCATTCTAAGAGCCATGGCACGGGAATATAATATAGATGCTAGAGTTTCGGCAATAGTAGGCTCAATTAAAGCCAAAAATAATACTCCTAAAGCCAAAACATTAATAAGAAGAGAAAAACCAATTAATAGTTGCATAATTTTAACTCCAGATCATCGGCCCGTTTGGCGGTTTCAATAGAGATATCGGTCATTGATAAGGACTCCAATCGTAAAAGTTTAGTTCCTTTAACTGTTGTGCGTTTACATAATGTAGTAGGCATAAAAAATGAGATTATCACAAATTTTATTGGTTGTCAAGCGGTAATTCGACAAAATAAAAATTGTTTTATTTTTATTCTATGGCTCCCCTTAATTTCTTATGGTTCCAAATGGAGTTATAAAATAATTCCAAATAGCCTTCAGAATGCCCAAGAGGAACAAATTGGTTTGGTTTTGAATGGTAATTGCTTGGCTACCCATTCCATTTTTTCGGTAAGAGAAGGCTTTTCTAAACCATGGATAATTTGGGTCGGTTGCTAATGCCACACAAGCAAAACAAAGTATCAACCAATTTTTGTTTGTTGTTCCGTAATTCTTCAATTTTGGTCATTTATTCATCCCAAAATCTTAAAATATATAGAAAATACTAATATACTTATTTCTTTATTTATTATAATTTCCTTTTTTAAATTCTTCAATAGCCGCATTACAACATTGGGGGCATCCAGCACAGTCAATTTCCCACTCATATCCACAAAAAGAACAAGTTGAATTTACATCCCATTTAATTCTAATTGTTCCGAGATCATCCACATGCCGCTTTATTTCGGATTCTATACGTTTGCATTCCTGTTCTTCGGTTAAACGAGTGAACCTAACATCTGGAAAGATCAACACTCTATAATTTTCACATTTTGTTATTTTCATAGACTCTATCATAACATATTAAAATATGGTTATCAAATAAAAAAGAGTGGTTCTAATAGAACCCTTTTATTGAGGTGCTATTAGAACCACTCTTATTAATTTTAATTAGGTTCTATTAGAACTTTTACTTTTGAGTACTAGCGGCTTTTAATTTACTCAAATTGAAAACAACACCAAATTCTACAACTGGATTCCAACCTACATTGGAAACATAAATTCCTCTAACTGGTAAAATTAAACTAACAGCCGGAGAAACTTGATAAAGAGGTGTAAGAACAATTGAAGAAGCAAAATTTACCGTTAATCCTGAAGTAGCGCTTGAACCAATAGAAGGGCCAACATCACCACCAATTAAGAAAGACCAACGGCCAGTATCTAAAACATCTTTATGGAGTCCTTGTCTTAATTGCGTAGTAACAGCATAAAAACTTCTTTGAGTTGTGGGATCAATTACCTTTTGTGGTGATAATAAAGCGGTTGTGGTTGCATAAAGACCAAGTTGCCCAGATACCGGATAAATGGCAGTAACACCACCAACCACTTGAGGAGTCCCAAGTTGATTATATTCTACAAATCCAGCGACCCCTAATGGAAGAGGAACCGAAGGAAATGCAGGCGCAGGTGTTTGTGCAAATACGGAAAAAGCACTCACCAGTAATAAAGTTGCGATAGTTAAGAAATTCTTCATCTCATTTCTCCTTAAATTTTTGTCAAATCAGATTGTAAATCTGCCAAAGCTACATGATCAGGATTCACACCATTATTTATCCAGTCTTGTGATAAGACGGCAAAAGCTTCATCACAGTAGGCATCATAAAATGCCCAACTCATTTGCAATAAAGCACCCCAAGTTATTACAGTAATCCAACGAGGATCATATTTTACAGCTAATACACAATGTCCACCCCAACTACCTGGAGCTCCTTTACCACTAATTTTTGATGGAACTTGCCAACATTTAGCTCCTTGAACTGTAAGTGGCAAAGCAATTCCTAAATATGCACCACCAAATAAATAAATTGAATCTTGTAATTCTGTATGGTTTTTAGGTTCAAGAGATGCATAAGCTCCAATTTTATGTCCGGCAATTCCAGTTTGGCGAGAATAATTAAGAACATCATTCAAATTTGCGCCTTGATCTGTATTGGGATCGCTTGGTGTATATCCTGTAATAGCTGAATATGCGGCAATAACTTGAGCATCTGAAGGAATAAAAGGTGAACCACAATTGGTTGTCCAATCTTGGATAAAATGTCCCATTCCAGCACAAGTACAATCGCCAACTGTATCATTTTTCATCATTGGCCAATTTGCTACTTTAGTTGTCCAATCTACAGTTGACGGAGATATGGGTAAACTGGAAGTAAAATATTTGGCTAATTTTAAATCTCTTGAATCGTAACGAGGTTCTTTTTTCCCTAATTTAAACATAAAATTTTTGTCCAATCTATAGTTGTAGCTGCTTGAGTACCAATACTTAACAATTCTTGAATAGCATCCGTATCAGCCATATCAATAGCACAAGGTAATTCCCAATCAAATTTTTGTTGAAGGTTTGGCCATTGTCTTTGAACCGCAGAATCTACCCAATTTTCTGAAGTATCGACCAAAGTATCTGTAGCCCATTCTATTGTAGCTATTAATCCATTTGGTGGTGTATTTCCAGAAGAATAATATCCTGTTCCTAATGTAATTAATTTTGTAAATTCGGGACGAAATGAATCATATTGGAACATTTCAACACATGCTTGATATGAAGGATTTGCTAAACAACCAGTCCCACCATCAAAAAAATTGATTCTATTTCCTTTAATTAAAATTGGCCAACAATCGAAATAAGTAGGAGCACATGCGCTTGCAATAGCAGCATCCAATAATTTAATATTACCAGTAGTTTTAGCATTTGTGGTTTTATCTTTTACAAAAAACCAATTGTGTCCATTCACAGCAGTGGCATTGATGCAAACCCCAATAGGACAATCATTTAATACCCAAGAGGCTTTAGAACCAAAAATTATTTTTAAAACCTTATAAAGATTTTCCGGATCAAATTTATAACCTTTAGTTATTTGTTTTGCATCTCCTAATACACCCGATGGAGTGAAAATTTTATCAGATTGTAAAGCATAAACTTCAAGGAGATTTTGAGCAGGAATACCGACTGCTATTCCTGCGGCTAATAATGCTCCAGTACTTGTTCCTGAAACATAATCAAAAAATTGATTTGTCAGTTTACCAGTTTGTTTTTCTAAAGCGGCCAGAACCGAACAAGGAATAATACCTCGGATTCCACCACCACATATAGCAAGAGAATTTTTCATTTAAGCAACCATATACGTTTTGACTAATTGTTTCAAGCCATCTAATTCGGATCGTAATTCACTTATTTGATCTATTGTATTATTCAATAATTTCTTTTCTTCCAAAATTCTAGCTTTTTGTATTCGATAATGAGATAATGCTTGTTTATCTAAATTCACAACTCCCATTGAACTGGTATGGCGTGCAAGGTTGGCATTATTATCAATTTTAATATATTCTGGTAATAGTGACATAAAAATAATACACCAATATTTATGATTCCAGAGCAATGCACCGGAACTGTTGACAGAGTGGTACAGCACTAGAATTTGTGGATCTTAAAACTACTTTAATTGCAAACTGTGTAAAGTCTGGTAATGGACCTAAAGTATCAGTTTGCCAATAATAATCTTTAAAATCTGTCGAATTTTGTGCAGGTGAAAAATCTGTATTAGGATCTGGTAGAATTAATACATAGGGTTGTGAAGTAAATGTGGCATTTGTATTTGTTGGTAAAATTTTATAATAAACATCCACTTGTGCTGCATAAGGCCACATTACTGTTAACCAAACTTGAAGGCTATTTGCGGTTGTGGCTAAAGTTACAGGTAATGTAATATATTTTGCAGCATCAGTTGCTCCTTGATTAATAGTTTCAGACACATATATAGGTTCAACACCAGCAGGAGAACTGGCAGGATTTGTAGCAGTAATACGGTTGTCAATAAGATTACTGATTAATAAAGCTGAAATTCGGGTTAAATCAATCATAGGAGAAAGATTATCAGATGTAGATGTCAAATTAATTTCCCAAACTAAACTCTTATTTGCAAATGCGGTTCCATGATTTATTAAATATTGTTCATTTACCGCGGATGCTACTAATTGTGGTTGTGATAAATTAAAATTAACATTAGGTACAAATTGTGTAAATGGAAATGTTCCAGAAACAATATATTCATATGGAATTTGGGTTCCATCGGCTGATGTTTCTGAAATACCACGTAAATAATAATTTGTAGATGTTCCTGAAAAATTTAATTCATTTACAATTGGCATCATTACATCATATGGATAATTTTGTGTAACTGAACAAGAAACTCCAGTATAACCAGATGAACTTGCATCATCGGCAACATTACTTGCATTGACAATAAAAATGGTATAAGAATTTAATTCTACATTCTTAATTTGATAGGTTCTGGATCCTACTACATTATCAGCAATAGAAATGCCTGAAGTCCATCCAGAAGCTCTAAAAGCACCAGAACTTGTAGGAATAATATCACTTACAGGAATTCCATTATAACTAGCGGCCCAATTAGCATTTCCTACTCCTGGAGGAATTGTTAATGTCACTAAACTTCCGGCAGGCATTCCATGATTTGGATGTAAAATACGAATTACATTTGTACCATTATAAGTTATCATTGATAAATTAGGTAAGGTAAGAGTTGGTAAAGTAGGATTTTCTACAATTAAAGTTCCAACTTTTAAATAATCAAAAACTGCACGATATAATGTAAATTTATAAGCTTCACCTGGTGAAGGAACCCAAGTACTTGCATTTTGAGATTTAAACATTGAACCTGCATAAGGTACTTGAGAAATTAATATATCGGTATTAAGTGAATAATCTCCTAATAAAGCGGTCCAAATAAAATATGCATTACTATTGGATAATAAAACAATTGCATATTCTTCACCTTGTTGTAAATAAACTGGAGATGGAAATGCAAAATTTGTTTTTTTTGCACCATTTACCGGATCAACATTTATTTGGCTTGGATTTAAAACAACAGTACTATAAGGAACAACTGTTTGTGTAGGTGTTCCATTTACCATTGTTCGAATTTGTAAAGTTACTGGAATGGTAGGATCTTTAGTAGCAAAATAAAGATCAATTGAAGTAGCACAGAAACCACCTTGCAATGTTCCGACTAAAAATGCTTGTGCTAATGGATCGACATATCCTGCACCACCAACAATAACATAAGTAGTTATTTGATTTGTTGATTGAACTGCACCAGTTTGGGTAACTTGTTGCGTTTGTAGTTCAGGAACTCCAATTGAAGTAATTGTTTCTTGATCATTATCTAATGTTCCTGAAGCAATATAATTTGCTTGAGCATAAGAAGTGATATTTGCTCCAACATTATTTATATCATTAACTAAGGAAAATATTCTGGTACCTGTTCTAAATTGAACTGTAGATGTTGATGGATTAGGTAAGGCAAAAACACCAGAAACCATACCATTTGCATCTGACATTAATTTCTCACCTAATGTTCCTCCAGTTGGAGTACAAAATGAACTAACTGGAGTAATATCCATAAATGCCCAAAATTGTGTAAGTGGTTTTAATCCTTTAGCAACGAAACTAATATTATTTGCACGGCAATAAGGAACAACTCCAGTACTAACAATTTTATTATCAATTGTTTGTGTTGGTACATTTACTAATGTAGTTTGGGTTCCATTTCTCGTTTGTTGAGATAACGTTGTAGTTGTACTTGCTAAAGTATTGGTTGGAAGAACTGGAACTCCTTGGGCTGCTGCACTACCTACAGCACCCATAATGGAAGTATCACTATTTCCTCCTGGGCCAACATTAATATTATTTGGATTACTTACACTTGTTGAAACACCTATCCAATTTGTTGTCCAAGCATTCCAAACCGTACCTAAAATATTATCTGCTTGGTCTTGTGCTTGTGTTGCATTAAATAAAGTATTATCAGTTATTGTAATATCTGGTAAATAATCTACTGCAATCCATGTATCGGTTGCAGGAGTTAATGATATAGATCCTGCCCATGCAAAAATATTATATGGATTAATATTTTCTTGGCGTGAAGCAAGAGGTTGTGTAATAATTGGGCTTTCAGTATATGGTAATGTTGCTATATTATTTAATGGTTTTAATGTATTAACTTCAATATTATCGCTTTCTACTGAATCATATTGCATATTTACTGAATTAGTTACATATTCTGGCCGCATGATTCCATTCGCTGCATCAATTGAAAATGAAATATCTGGATTATTATAATCTGCCACATTCATATTTTGGAAAGGATCTACAATAAAACCTGCTTGATAACGATTTAAACCTGTTGTAGCATCTGGAATTTGCATACTAGCTGTAGTTTGTTCTAATAAATTTAATGCTGTATAATATTCTAAATTCGTAATACGTTTATCTAAATTACCAATATCAGCCATTGTATATACTTTATTAGGTAATGTTTTGATAGTAACACTACTTGGAACAAATGTATAAGCTGGTAATGTTAGAATAGCTAAAACCATTCCATCTGTTGGATCTGGTGGAGCAAGTGGTTGAAGTGCAGGTGTTCCTTGTAAATCAATAAATGCGCCTGAAGAAGACAGATATAATTTATCTACACGTCCTAAATAATATGAAAAATCTGTAACGATATCATCATTTGGTTTAACCAAACCACCAACAGTAGTATATGTAGGAACTGTAGGAACTGCCGCAACTGGTGGAAATACTGAAACATCATCCACTCTTGGACGGAAATCTAAACAATCTCTTAAAGCATATAATGTACCACTAGAAACATAATAAGGAATTAATGCGTACCAATCTATTCCAGCAGGTGAAGTAATAAAATTATTATAACTATTGACTGAGAAATAATCTCCAGAACTGTGGGTAAAATATCTAAATGTTATTGTAATAGAACTTGGAGCCGGATAACCTGGTAATAAAGTTAATTGTCCAAAATCATAACGATTATCTCTTTGTCCATTATCTAATGTATACCAATCAGTTATATCAGTTGAAGTATCATTATCTATTATACTATCTAATGCAAAAATATCTGCTTTTCCTAAATTAACTAAACTAGTAGCTCCAGTATATAATGAAGAAAGAACCGTCAATGATTGAGAATTCAAAGTTTTGGTTTTTTCTGCGGCAATTTCTTTGATAACCGTAGCTGATAATTTAACAGTAGTTCCTACTGGCGCATTAAATGATATTTGAGAAAGACCTGAAGCAAAAGATGCACTTGGAACTATATCAATTAATGTTCCTGCACTACCCGCACTACTTCCTGTTTCAATAGTAGCTACATAATCTTCCACCGATAAAGCTTCAAAAATTTCATTTACTCCAGTAGCAAATGTAACTGTTCCATAAGTAGGATTTTGTGCTACTGCTGAAAAAACTTTCCGATAAGAATATGAAGTTGAAACATCATCGCTTAAATCACGAACTGTAGAAACCGTAGATTGTGGTAATTGATATAATAAAATATTATCTGGAGTATCGAATAATGTAATTCGTTGTAAAATATTTGCCGTTCCACTAGCACTTGTTATAGGAACATTATTTGAAATTGCTATTGTTTTCGAACCACTTACTGTAACTGGTAATGTTAATAGGAAATTATTAATAGTATCCCAAGCATATATATTTTCAACATATGTTCCATCAGTTATTGTATCCCCTACAGTGAAATCACCAACAACATTTACAATATCTAATTGTGAAAGAACATTTGCGGTTGTAGTTAAAACACCATCGGAAACTGCAAAAGATCTAACATCTCCAATACCTAAACCTACCGCAGTAATATTAATATCTGCTAAGAATACTTCAAAAATTGGACCAGGATTTCCAATAGATTGAAAATTTCCTTCTTGAAATTGTAACCCACGAATTGTAGCTGTACCAATTACGCTGGTTAAAGGAGCTACTCCATCTGTAACAATAGGTGTCCCATACAAATTAACACTTGGCCATTGATCGTAATTTGGTAAACCAAATAAGCGATTAATATAAACATAATTTCCAAGATAAGCTCTTGTATGACTATTTTGGTAAAAATTAGTTGTTCTTGCTTTATTGATTGGTAAGTATTGTTTAGAAATGGTTTGAATTCTATACCCATCAACATATGCTCTACCAGGTTCAACACCTAATGCTAATTGATCGGCTTGGCCGCCACCTGCACTTGTATAAATCCCACCATTACTACCCACTAATAAACTTTCATGCAAATCAAATCCAAAAGGAGAAACAATAAAATTACCATTAGTTTCCATTGTTCTTTGAGCTAATGTAGTCATAATTTCGCTCAAAGCAGTATTTTGAACTTGTGTTTGAATCACTCCATTTTGAATCCGCATTAATTCGGTAAAATTATTATCTGCGGTAGCATTAATATCAATTGCAGTAAGATTCAGAACAATTTTATATCTATCTGCTCCAGGAGCCGCATAATTTGGAGAACCAATTGCATTACTATTTAAAGAAGAATCAATTTCAGGTGTAACAATGGTTTCAATAGCTTCTAATCCCACCCGAACATTTGGAAAAGAATATCCTAATGGTGGAGGTGTTCCATTAACTGGAGAAAGAATTATGGTTTGTGATGCAACATCTAATAACATCCCGAAAATAAAATAAACACCTGCAGCAATAGAAGCTGAAGCCGTAACACCAGTAGAATTTGAAGATATAGCTTGTGCAATTCCTGTATTGGCGGGAAGAATATTTAATACTTCTCCATCTGCAAATACTTTTGTTGTTCCGGAAGTACCTGAAGTGGTATATTGGATATAAATTACATTATTTGTTGAATCTACCGAAATAACTGTTGCTACTACTCCGGCAGAATCTTGAATTTGGATTCCGGGAGTTAATGCTGCCCAATCAACTGGAACACTTGAATAATTCGGTAATACAATAACATAAGATTGTTGTTGATTATAAGTAATTTGTCCTGGAGTAACCATTGCTCCATTTTGGAATACATATTGTCCAAATCGGGCAATTTGTTCAGCAATAATGGATTGTAATTGTGTCAATTCCCGTGCTTGAACAGGGTATCCTGGCCGAAAAAGAACTTTATAGAATTCTTTAGAAGGATTATAATCATCGTAAAATGGAGATGAAGCGAAAGTTAGTGGCATATTAATATTTATATTGTTAGAAAGGGATAATAATTTTAATATCCTCTATCTGTGCTAAGGCGCGTTTTATAGGACTTATATTTTCTTCTGTAAGAATAAGTCCTGTATTAGGTGTAATATCAGGATTAATAGGTGTTCCAGAAATTGCTGTCCCGCTACTTGTAATATCTGTTATAGTTTCACCATTTACAAAAGTACCTGATACTTGCGTTAATCTTAAAATACCAGGTAAAATATTATAATCAACAATATAAGCAGTTGCAAGGCTTGTTGTTCCTTTTACTTGGTCATTTGGATTAAACGTTCCCGTAACACTTGAAATTGGAATATTTGTAGTACCTACTCCAATTAATGCAGTATATGGTATAACAGAATCATATGAAAGTGGATTTAAAAGTAATCCAAATTCTCTATAAGAATTATCGGTTGTAATTTTCCCCGATTCATCATAATTAAAATCAACATCAATCATAACATACATAGCACCTAATTCATTTACTGGATCAGATCCATGTCCACCTGGTATACCAGATCCATCGGTGGATGAAGCCGTATCTTGAACTGCCCATTGTAATGAACCATCATTATATTGTAAAGTATAAATTGGAATCCAACCACTTATAGAAGAATCGGCATTTAATAAAAATTTTTGTGCATTTTCTGGTGATACTTGAAACATAAATTTCCAAATATACCCATCTGCTAAAGTAACAGGTGTTGTTCCAGTACTAGTAGGCATAATTGAAGATGCACCACCACTATTATTCCCTAAACATTTATAAACATTATTAGAAGTATTGATAACATAAAAAGGTTCAATACTTAAAGTAGGTTCAAATTGATCGTATGATATTCCTCCTACTGTAGCACCATTTTTTGAATATTGAGAATAAACTGTTCCAGAAGTCCAGGGATAATTTGGAATAACTAAAATGGCATCTGATGGAGAAACTTTTTTAATTGCCAACATAATTGAAAATAATGATCCGCGAGATTCTACAGTATCGTTAGGTTGAGGAGGATTAGTATCATCTGTCCAAGGAATCGATTGTCCTATATAAACATAAAGATTATTGGTACTTAATTGAGTTTGAAATAATCCCTCAAGAAACTTTTGAGAGGAATATATACGAAAAATATTTGATTCGATTGCTTTATTAGCCATAAGTCTCTCTAATTATTTAGTATAAGGGAACACCGCGACCAATCATGATTGGTCTAATAAATTGATATGCATTACTTATTTCTTGATCTGAAAGATATCTATTCCAAATAATAGCATAAGAAATAATACCATTAAAATATCCTGGTAAAATAGTTGCAGGAAGAATCAATGATCCTGGAATTCCTGGAATTACACGTTTAAATAAACTTTCTGCATATAATGGTGACATAGGATCATAACTTGGATGATATCCTCCAATCCCAAAATAATATCCATGTGAATTATTTAAAACTGAAGTGGCATCAATATTAAATCCAAAACTACCAGAAATAGGAAGTTGTTGATTTAAATTTGCAACTATGGTATTATTTAAATACCGTAAAGATGCAAAGAAATAATCAGAAGTATTAATAGAACCCGCAGGATATTTAATTACTAAATTATTTTGGCTTGGATTAATTTTTTGTGTTCTAAATGAAATACTACCATCTGAATTAATAAAAATTTGATATCCAGAAATTCCAGAATCATTCGTAGTATCAATAGAACCAATAAAACAAGAATTTGAAACCAATTCATTTATCTTAGCTACCACAACAATTGTTTGTTCTAAATTATTTGGCATTAAACTTGTATCAGTAATAAAAGTATTTAAAAACTCAACACCTGTTGTTCCCCAATTTGGATCATCAATATCAATATTAGGTGTAGATCCTAAATATCCATTATATCCATTTGGATATGCTGAACTATCGTCATATAAAAGTTGTGAATTAGTCAAATCTTCCATCATGGAATATTGTGCTTCAACACCAGAAGGTAATAAACCACTAAAACCAGCAGTTGTTGCTAATCCAGAAATTTCATGACTTTTACGCACAAAAGGAACATTTTCTAAAATTACTTCACCAAATAAAGCTAATCCCGCAGGATGTAAAAGTTTTTTAACCACATTTTCATATTGTTCTAACGTTTCATGAGATTTAACCACATAAGAAAATGCTTGATAATAATAATCATCTTCCAAATATTTTTTATAATCAATAAAACTAGAATCATTTACAAAACGACCAGCATAATGACCTACAGCACCAACCATGATTGTTCCAGTTGCATCACCATTTCCAGATAATGAAAAATTCGCTGCTATTGGTGTTGTATATCCAATTCCAAAATCATTTACTTTTATTGTTTGAATATTACCTAAAGAAATGCTATAATGACTTGTGATATCAGGAAGTATGATCCAATTTGAATCTATAATTGCTACTTGATTTTCACCGATATAATTTATAATCTTTTTAGTTTGTCCATTACCATTACCATCTGTAATGGTTATTTCCATATTATTATAATATCCATCTACCATCGATGCTGAAGATGCTAATTGAATAGCTGGGGGTTGTGGGTCATTTTCAAATGTGGCTTGAACAACTCTTCCTATTTCTGTTCCGTTAATGACATCAACAGAAAAAATGGTAGTTGTATTTAAACCAGTTGCCGTAATAATATCATCAGGCTGATATGCTGTTCCAGGATTTGTCAACAGAATGCCTGTTGCTAATCCATAAGTTGTTTCTTGAACAGTTCTATTATTAGGTAACGTAACATTTACATATTCACCAATTGAAAAGATACCCACAAGCCCAGAAATATAAATTTCACTTACTAAATTTGATTCGATTTGGTATTGTACTACTTGTTCAACATAAGCTGTTGCCCCGGAAGTAACACCAGTAATTTTTCTACCAATAAATTCATAAGTATTATTATTAGTTGTTGTTCGGATAATAGTATCAACTGACCAAATACCACCATCAGCTATAAAAAGATCATTTTTAGGATAATAAAACTGTATTGGATCACTATAGAGAATTTGGAATAAAAGTTTATAAGAACCTTCTGAACCGCGTGCTAGATAAAAATCTTTTATATGTTTGGCTAATTTTCTTGGATCAGCTAGAATTGTATTAGGAATATTATTTAAATATTCATAAAAGAAATATGGTAAAAATTGGGCAAGAGTAGAATCAATATCTCTCTGTGCCAATAATTCGAAAATTCCTTGAATTACACCTAATTGTGTTGCACTTTGATTCTGTTCTAACCATTCATAATAATTTTGAATAAAATCTAATATAGTTGGAAATTGATTACGAATATAGAGTGTAGCTCCAGGTTGTACTGGAACAATTTCACTAATAAATGGAAAATCTGTTTCTGCCATATTTTTATCCGAGAGAAGGATTAATGACCATATTTACCGTTACATCTGAAGGATCAATAACAATAATATTATTTTGATAAGGAATAATATCATTAATTTGTGGAATAGCAATTATACTCAATTGACCACTACTATCTGTAATACTTGAAGGTTCAAAATTTGTTAAAGTAACGATACCATTTATATAATCAATTGTTCCTGAATTTAAATTGGTATAAGTTTTTACAGCACCCACATACTTATAAGTTCTTACTACACCATTTCCATTATCATCAAAGTAATATAATTGTCCCGATACATAATTTACATCTGTGGCATCAATAAATGATCCACTAGTTAAAGTATTTGGTTGAATTGCATTATTAAAAGTAATGGTATAATTATCTGTTGTATTTATTGGAGGAGTAAATTTTTTCTTTATTAAAATGGTAGTTAAATCGTTAGTAATAGAAGGTTCAGAATTATCAATTAATTTTGTTAATAATGAATAACGGAAAATATCATCAAAATGTCCTACATATTCTTCAGCAAAATTATTAATTGTGGTAGTAACTAATGACTGAATTGTTCCTGAAGTGTTGGTAGTATTTTGGGCATTATATTTAACTGTAGAATTTACTATCAAATAAATGTAATCTGGATCGACAATAGTAGGAATAATTGAAACAATATTTCTTGGTGAAAGAATATTATCAATGATACTTTGTTTAGTTAAATTTGTAATCGTATATCCTGAAACAGGTTTTAAACTTAAAAATACTTTTCCATATTGTGGAGGATTATTTGTTTCTCCACCCCATACAGCAACACTATCCACATTAGGATATTCTCTCATAATAATTGTTGCATAATCATTTACCGTAACGCATCTATTTTGTGTTTGATAATTTTTTGGAGCCGAAAAGCGAATACTATCTTTTGTTTCTCTTTCAGCACCACCGGAAGCTGGATTAATTGTAGTAATTACAATACTTGTATATCCACCTATTGTTCCAGAAAGTGTAAATAAATTGGCTCCATTAGGAGCAGCAGCATTACATGCAAGGTAATTTAAGAAAATTACATTACCATCTTGTAAAGCTGACCCTAAAATTCCATCGCCAAAATAAACTTCATATTGTTCGTTATCATCTTCTTGTAACCAATAAACATTTGATGTTCCATTTAAGGTAGTTAAATCAGTTGATAAATTATAAGTAACCAATAATGCCGATTCAGGACTATCTTGAATAGCAACCGATAATGTATTTGTATCTATAGAAGAATTTGGGATTAAATATTTGACAGGATTAGAAAAATTTACCACATATTGATAAGTATATAATTTTCCTTCATTTATAGGAACATTTGTAGCCACATATTGATTATGGATGGCATCATATATTAATGTGAAAGCTTCCAAATTCACAAAGGTATAACTCACATTATTAACCATTGTATTAAAAGTTGTTCCAATTGGTACCACTAAAGTGGCTGGAGGTGTTGGTATTAATGGAGGTGTTAATACAAAATTAATGACTGCTTGTGCCGATTTTCTTGAAGTTGGTAAATAACCAATTTGTTTGGCCACACTTACGATATTTTCTCTTCGGTCCGCTGAATCCAGGAACATTTCGTTAGAGACCATGTTAAGGTAAAAACTTAAATACGTGGTATTATAACTGAGCAAATTTAGAATAGAATTCAACCCCGACCCAGAAAAATTATAATCTGTCCATTCTGGTTGTCCCTGGAGGAAATTTATTAAAGAGGCTTTGATTGTATCAAAATCTAATGAAGAAATATTAAATTTGGAACTATTAGAAGAATTTGCCATATTATTTTACCGAAGTTTCTCCAAGAAAACTGTAATGGTTGTAGTTAATGGTTGGCCCAGGATTTGGTACGTAATTGTTGCATTATAAGAATTTTGATCTGGTGCAGGAATAACATTTACAGATTGGACAATTACCCGAGGTTCATAATTTTGTAAAACGTCCATAATTGATCTACGAATTTTAGCAGCCGTCATTGGTGAAATATTTTCAAAAAGAGAACTATAGACCGCACATCCTTGTTCTGGATGGAAAGGAATTTCATAATTCATTGTAAATACTAAATTTATAACAGAAGCTTTAATAGCTGCATCATCCGTTAAAGTTGTTACATCTCCTGTAACAGGATTAGCATTAAATGCAAGTGATAAATCCGTATATCTAACTGTTGGAGTTATAAAAGGTGTCATCAGTTATATTTATAATACATTTGGAGCCATTTATCCGACATTTATTTTTATCCTCTTCAATTGGCGTCTTATTTGTTTGGATATTTTCTAATGGCATAATCAAGTTTTCTTTTATTTTGAAAATTCTTAGAATGGGAAATTTCACGATTCCATCGTGTTATTAATCCTTGGCAAGTATATCCAATATAAGATTTACCAGTAAGACTCGTATGTTTATAAATGATATACATATAAATATTTATCCACAGAATACGTTGGGACTGGCCTGGTCTGCAAAATCAATTTCAATTGTAGGTGCAGAAGGATATACAATAAAATCTCCATTTCTTCCGGCTGCTAATCCATTAACAAATACAGTTTTAGATCCAAACCCTAATATTGCAATTGGATTTAAAGGATTAGGAATATCCCAATGATCTGTAACTCTATGCCATGGAAGCCCATTGACAAATACACTTGGAGACCCTTGTATATTTGGTTCTGGTGGAAGAGGAAAATTACCCGCAGATATATCACCTAATCGAACTGCACGTTTTATAGTTTGAACTTCAACATATAATGTATTAGATATTTGCATTATGGATCCAAAATATGTACTGGTACATTTCCAATCATATTTATATCCATTGATGGTAAAATACCTTGCAATTCTTCAGGTGAAATAAAAATTGTAGGAATATTAATTCCATTCCAAACTATAATACTAGTAGGTAAAAATCCCCATCCAATACAAGTTAAAGTAACATTTGGTTGAAACTCTGGTAATATATTTGGATAAATAGCAAATAAAACTGGATGATGTTCATCAAGGATTTGAAAAGAACAAATATCTAAAGATTGTGTTTTAATTGTTATGGAAGATTTTTCTACAATTTGTATTTGGCAATTATCATAAAGGTGAAATCTATAAAGAGCTACTAATATTTCATTATATAATTGAGTTATTCTTGTGTTTGATGGTTCAGATACCAAAGTTTCATTATATAATGAAGTTATCCTAGCATCCGATGGTTCAGATACCAAAGTTTCATTATATAATGAAGTTATCCTAGCATCCGATGGTTCAGATACTAATATTTCATTATATAATGCAGTTATTAAAGCGTGTTGTGTTGTACCATATAACGAAGAACTTTCAGAAATTTGGATATCTAAAGTATCAGAATCTAAAATCCTAGAAGTAATATGTATAGAAGAACTTTCAGAAATTTGGATATCTAAAGAATCAAAATCAATTATAGGAAATTCTATAATACGATTTGAACTTTCAGAAATTTGAATAGATAAATTATCTGTATCATTTATTGGATAAATGGGAACAGAACTAGGAATTCTTAAAATATATTTAAGATGAGGTAAATATTGTCCAACATAAGAACCAGAATTAATAATTAAAGTTTTAGTGGCCGTAACCATTAAAACTGTAGATGGAGAATCTGAAGGAAGAGTATTAGTAGAAGGACTCCGATGTAATATTTCTGTTTGTACATCGGTATCGACAATATTTTTTAAAAGAGGTAAATATTGTCCAACATAAGAACCAGAATTAATAATTAAAGTTTTAGTGGCCGTAACCATTAAAACTGTAGATGGAGAATCTGAAGGAAGAGTACTGGTAGATGGATTACGGTAGGTAATTTCTTCGTAAGTACTCAAAATATTTTCTCACTTTTAACTTGTTGCTATCCACATACTACCACGAGCGTAATTTGATGCTCCATTATTATTGTTTGTTAAATTATACCAATTATGGCTATTAAAAGTATCAGTAGCATCAATTGTAAATGCTTCAGCTACATAAATTAAATCGAAAAATTGTCCTTTGAGAGTACCAACATCCGATTGAGAAGTTAAACCAGAAGTTAATAATACATCTGATGTATTAATATCTCCATTAGCCCACAAATATCCTCTTGTTACTAAATTGTAAATACTACCAATTTCTGGAATTACAATTTCTGGCCCACCACCCAATTGACAAAAATTACTACTATTACCACCTTCCAAGAAATTTGTATCCCAAATAACTTCTGTATTTCCATTACTATTCAAATTACCTACTTGAGTTCCTCCACCATATAAATTAACTCCAACTCGAAAACTAGAACGTAAAGAAGTATCTCCATCACTATCAGCATTACTGAGCATGTATCCTACATTAGCTATACCAGTTATAAAACTAGGAACATATAACATACCAGCCATAACAAAATCACGATTTACACCTGCTCCTACAACAAAACATAAAAAATGATATTGTGTTGCTATAATTCCAAAAGTTTTACCAATATTAGGATATAATTCTCCACCATAATTTTGGTTCGTTTGGTTTGAACTTTTAATAGTACCATCTTGGCTTTCTATATGAACTTGAATACAATTATGGACATTATCAATTAAACGTACTCTAATAGGATTTGTGACATTTGTTTGTGTTGTACTTTCTAATAGATAATATTGTGTATTTAATGTATGAGTACCTGATTGAGAACCTGTTGTAGTAATATTACCTCCACCTGGAGAAGAGGCTAAATGGAAAGTATTAGCATCAATATAATTTACATAATAAATAGTATTTACAGATAATCCACTAGGTAAAGTTCCTGAAGTTTGTAATATAATAGCTTCATTACCTAAAAATCCATGAGAATTAAAGGTTACAACTCCAGGATTAGCAATAGAAATTGTAACAATGCCAGTATTTCCTAATCCTTGTCCAGAAGCAATAGCTTTGCTTGTCCATCCTGCACTTATTAAAGCAGCCGCTATATTAACTTGAAAATCAGATTTGACTAATGGAACAAATGTTGTATCAATATAAGTACCACCACTAAATTGTGTTGCCATATTTATCCTTTATGCTGTAAGTTTATAGCCGACTTCTAATGCATTAACGGCTGCTGGAGTCCAAGGAGCATCGGTTGCTGGATCTACTTCCATATAATTAGAAAATGATTGGTATGTAGAAAGTAAAACATTATCATTAAATTGGTCTACAGTCATCCCAGATGTAACTATATTGGCAACATCTCTTTCTCCTACATCATCTTTTCTAGCAATAATAGTTGTTTTAGTTGCCTGAATTTCATTACCTTTAAAAGATTGACTTTCATAACTTCCTAATGTTAACATATTAAAATAATCAGTATCACCACTTGTTGCTGAATAATTATAAGTAACATCACCATCATTAGTTTGCAAATTTTGCCAATTACCAGCAGTACCATTACTTAAAAATTGAACCGAAACATTAGAAGCTGGAACAGTAGTTAATACTTTTTGTTCTCCAAGAAATCCATTATTATAAGATCCAGAAGTATTTAAAATATAAAGATCATCCAAAAAAACACTAGCTCCATAACTATATATTTGCACTCTATTTGTATTGGCATTTGTTGATAAAGGATTCATGGTATTTACACCAGATCCTGATAAAATAGTTTGTTGTCCTAATCTAACTTCAAAAGAACCATTTACTCCTATAGTAGCAGAAAATTCAATATATTGCCACGCATTAACAACCATAATATTAATAGATGTTTTTGCTAATAATACAGGACTATAAATGCCAGTTCCATTATGATTTCCACTATAAACTGCTAAACTCCCATCATATAAAAATCTTAAATAAATTTGTTCATAATTATCATCATCCCAAAATGTAATTAAACCTTGAGTATCAGCTTCTAATGGATAACCATTATTTGGATAAACTGCTAATCCAACAATACGAGGACCAGATATTCTTGAAAGTGTTTTATATGCTTGAAAATTATAAGTACTATATCCTCCAAATCTACCTGTCTCACTATTTCCGGTAGGTATAGGATATGAATCGAATTCTCCAAGATTTACAAAAATAGGAGCAACTAATGTATCAAATCCGGTGTAAAGTTCTATCATTTATATTTCCTTTAAGGGGTGCTAAATGTTAATGTAACTGATAAAACCCAAATTTGTGTATTTGGTTTGGTACCTAAATTTTCTACTTTTCGATTTAATGCTGTTCCGGCTGTACCATTAGAACCATTTAAAACTACCCATTCATTCCAATCATAATTTGCAGCATTTGTTCCAAATGTTGCTTCAAATGTAATAGAAGGTGTAGAAATAGTAGGATATCCTATATCCATTGGAAGATATGTTTTATTAGATGATGCTTGTAAATCTGTTTGAGATACATTAAAACCCGCAGTCCCATCTCCTATTCCAATATATGCATGAGTATTATCATATGCAGGACTACCTAAACCTGTTGCTAACCCGGCTAAAGCGGAAACACCTGAATTCAAAAGTGGCATAATTTTTCTTTCTCCGTAATTCTATCTATTATTTTTCCATCTTCTAATAAAATTATTTCCATTAATTCACCATTAGAAGCATCAAATTTTTTTAAAGTGAGAATTTCTTTTACTTTTAATTTTGAAAATTCAACCATATAATATTTATTCTACTTTAGGTTCTGTTGCATGGATTACTGTAGCTCCAGTAGATTTTTGAGTATTAAGCCAAATAAAAGGAGCATCCATATTTATAGAAGTTCCAGAAATTAAGTTAATAGCTTGTAATGATTGTAATGTTACAGTATTACCTGAACTAATGTTCACGTTACGTGAACCTAATACATTTATATCTGCACAAGCTTCCACATTTACATTTCCACCAGCTTTAATATTTGCATCACCTTGAACTGTAATATAAGCGGCTCCACGATCTGCTTTAATATTAATATTTCCAACAACTTCAATATTCCAATCTCCACCAACCAAAAGATTATAATCTTTATTTACAGTTTCATTCTTTTGATTCATAATGAGGATATTATGTCCTCGCATAACAATCTCATATCCATCACCCACCACTTTATCAATTTTAGTTCCATCAGTCAGATATTCTTTAAAAGATCCTGAACGATCAATATCTAACTGACCTTCAAAATTAGGAGTATCATCTATAATTTTAACATGACCTGATTCACTTTGAGTGACATGGACATATGGATAAACACCATTATAATAAAGTGGAGGTTCTGCCCAAGTACCTCCAAAAGCAATTGGTACTTCTGATACTATTATATTTTTTAGGACATTTAATATAGTTTTATCTATTTTTTCATTTCGTGCAATTCTATTTGTATCAGATTCATTTAAGAAATCTGTTTGAGGATATTGTGGCCCTTGAATTCCATTAATTAAATGGGCACCTGTTCCATCTTTAGAATAAGAACGAAAAGCAATTTGACGTGGTGCACCTGCTAATGTTTCAATTAATTTTGGATCATTACGTGGATCATTAAACCCTTTTGTAGGATCTGGAGCTAATTGAGGAATACCACCTATTGATCCAAAAATAACAGCTTCTTGCATTGCAGGACCATCACGGAAAAATCCTACTACCCAAGTACCTGGAACTAATCCTAAAGGAACTTCACCAATCCCATTTATTGAAGCTGAAGTAATTGGTAATAAAACATATGCCCATTGCAATTGATCTGTTGAAATATATGTTTTATCGGGAGTATGACATCCTAAAATTCTTACTCTTACTTTTCCTAACTTATTTGGGTCCATTCTATCTTCAACAACTCCCATAAACCAAATCATACCTTCATGACCCATATAAAATGTTTCTTTTGCCATATTATATACCTAAGATTCCAGATGTAACTGAAGATTTTAATTGTGTAATAATTTGTGTTGGATTTTGAATTACAGAATTTGGAGTAAAATTTGTAGAAAATGCAACAGGAGGAAGACAATTAACTGTAACCATAATTTCAGGAGTTAAAGAAATTGCTGGTATAGCTGGTATTGCCAATTTGACCAATCCTGCTAAAGCAGAAAATAAATTAGGAATTGGTGGTAAAGAAGGAATACCAGGTAAGGCAGGAAGCCCTAAACATTTAACTGTAGAAGAATTTGAATATGCTTGTAATGCAGCTAAAACCGGTAATTCAGGGAGATTTGGTTGTGGTGTAAGTGGTACTCCAGGAATTAGAGGTAATGGTAGAGAATTAATTGATCCCATACCTATATTTATGGTAAAATTTTTACATATGAAACTGCAAATAATCCATCAGAACTTGTGATAATAGCTCCTGGTTGTTGAAGATTTTCAGCACACCATTCTCTTAATTCTCTGGAATTTTTCTTTTCAGTTACAAGTTTACCTAAATATTTAAATTTCTCAATAGCTGTAGATCTATCAGAAGATCTAACAACTTGTTTAATCATTCTCCCACCATTAGCAGGAAGATATACATTAAGGATAATTTGATATTCAATTAATGAATCATTGTTCATGGTTTTTTAATATTTCATCTGTAATTTTATTCAATTTTTTTAATGCATTAATAACCATAATATTATGATATTGTTGTATTGTATGTAAAAAGAAGGCAATAGGAATTGAAAAAGGACTATAAAAAAGAGCAATTGGTTCTAATCCATTTGGAAAAGTAGTTTGAGTTGTTAATTTCAAAATATGTATCCAATTAATTTGAGGAAAACATATAAAGAAAGTTATTATAGTTTTAAATATTTTTGAAACAATTTTATACATAAAATATTGCCTTTTTATCTACCATTCCATTTTTTAAGGTTATTTGATTAGGTAATTTATCCCACTGTTCTTTAGTAAATACTTTTCCTATAAATTCATGATTATTATATGAAATATAATTATCATATTGTTCTGGATAAATGGCTGTTTTATAATGGCAATTAACTAATGGACCATCCCGCCCAGGATTATATTCATCCCAATGAAGTTTCCTGGGCGGGATTTTGCATACGCCGACTTTAAGAGGTAAAATTAAAGGCATTTAAAATGAACTAACAGGAATAAATTGGAAATTCACATTAAAGAACATTTCAAGTCCTGATAAAACATTATATGTTGTTGATACAACCAATAACCCAGTTTGATTTAATAAAGCAACATCATTTAAAAGGAATGAAGTATGCCCTTTAGCTGCAAGTGTTAAAGATTTTGTTTCTAATATAGTACCATCAATTCCATAATAAGTCAATGATATATTAGATGAATAATTTAATGAATTTCGTAATGCTAATCCAGTTTGGCGACCATTTGTATTATCATACCAGAAATTCAAAGTTTTATTCAATGTAGATGGTGTATAAGCTGAATCATATGGAACAGAATTCAGAGTTTCATATATAACTGTTAAACCAACTGTAGGACTTCCAACTTCAGGAGTAATTTCAGCCGATCCAGTTAATGTATTTGGATTTGTTGGATCTTCTAAAATAACATTAGTTGTAGAAAATGCTTGGATAGGAACTGTTACTTTAAATTCTGGATTAGTATAATCACGGAGTTTAAAGAGAGAAGAATATCCAGCTTCATTATAGAAATTTATATCTACCAAGCTTATAGTAGATGTTGGATTTGTGAGTTGGAAAATAGTACGCCATCCATAACCTGAAGTTAAATGAGGAACAACTAATGTATTAGATTGAGGAAAATCATTTAATCCACAAGCTACAGTTAAATTGATAGTAAATCCCCCTTGTTGTGTATTTTGAGGAGTAGTTATATCATTTATTTCAATTGGAACTGTATATGTTGCTGGTGCTAAATTATTAGCATTAACTTCAATATCAAATACTGCGCTTTGCCCCGGTTCTAAAGATCCAGGATTTGTAGAACCCGGCGTAACTGGTACAACAGAATATGCAGGATTATATCCAGCTATAATTTGATATGCATGATAACTAACAGTTGTTGCTGGTAAAGAAACTGTCAATTGTGAAATGACTTGTATTCCACCAGCACAAGGATCTGCGGTTGCATTAACCGTTGTTGGTGAAAATGTAAACGGATATGATTGTGCGAATAATCCCATTGCAAAAGCAAGGAATAATAAAATCGTCTTCATTTTATTTTAATACCTCTGTTCTTAATTCAGTTAATATATTACAAAATTCTCTTTCTGTTAAAACGGTTTCTTCTTCTCGATTGGATCCAAGAGAATGAGAATAAACAGCATTTTTGGAAGCAACCAAAGCACGCCGAAAGGATTCTGATTGATTAAACATTTCACGATAGGCTTTATGCAATAATTTCTGATATTCTGGTCCATCACGCTTATAAGTTTTGCCGTTCCACCAAAGAATTTGTTGTTTTTGCCAAGCTTTATTTCTTTTTTTACCACGAAATTTAGCTGCCCGTCCTACAAGTTTACAAACTTCTATTTGAATATGGATCTTATCAAATTTTAATGATTGTAATAAGAAAGTGGCCAATCATTATGAGCTAAATCATAACCTTCCAAAAAGAAATGATTTTCCAGTTCTTCCAAATCTTTAAATTCACCTAAAATATCTTTTTGTCCCGCTTTAAATCCTTGAAGCCTAGCTTCTTTTATAAATCTATCTCCATCCCCACCTTCCATCCATACATATCCAAAATCTGGATGTAAAGCTTGTGTTAATTCATCTTCAATAAGATCTTTACAAAACCAAAAATCAAATTCATGCCATAAATGTTTTAATTTATTCCACATTTTCATCTCTCAAAAATTCCATACTTTGTTTATAAACAGCATAGAATATATCTTTTTTAGGATAGTGGTCATAATCTTTTGGACACCCATAAGCACAACCACCAGTTTCTCCGACTAAAAATCCACATTCTTTACAAATGGGATATTTTATTTCTTTTATAATTATATCTCCTGGAATTGGCCTAGGAGTTTGATTTTTATATTCATCCACGATTTTATTATATCATAAAAAGAATAGATTGTCAAGTTCTATTTATGGATAAGCTTTAAAAATTGAATCTTTTACCAATTCTAAATGTGTTACATATTTAGCTTTGTTAATTGTATGACGTACCCCTACAACCAAATATCGATCGGTTAAATAATCTTCTAATTGTAATTGATCTTCAACTAAAGCTTCAGGTGAAGGTAAAGTAACAGAAACCAAATCTCCTACACGCCGAAGGCTATCTCCAGGAATAGTGACATATAAACGGATATTTTGAAGCTGTTGCATTTGAGATAATCTTGGCTGCATCCAATCTGCCACATGATTTTCTTGTCCTGGTAAACCAATGGGATATAATTTACATTCACCATATACATTAGTATTAAAATCTGATTTTGAAGTCCATAGATAAGATAATCCACCTTTTACATTATTAGGTTCAATATGTTGAAAATTTGGATAAGAATTAGGATAATCAAAATCATTAATTCCAAATTGTTTTCTTTGTATATCATGCCATATAAGGCGGTTGGTATACATCCCATTTGTAATATTTTCCAATGTATCTAAATTATTTGCAAATTTATAGGATTCTAAAGCTATTTGATCTAAATCAACTGTTCGTGGTTTATATCCTTCAGGAATATCTTTACGGACATTAGCTGTTTGAAAAATATAATTTTGAACTGGAGGATAAGTATCACAAAGACTTTCGATTGATTCAAAATTAAAACCATCTACAGTTTGATAATAAACATAATTTGATCCAACATATTTTTGACTATTTGCTCGTGATGCCAAAAAATTTAAAGTTTTAATAGGAGTCCAATATGGAGGAATAATATGGAAAAGATTCTTTGTTGGTTCAATCGAAATAAAAGAAGAAGAAAGAAAATTGGTTTGAATATCATTAGCAATATCAGAAATTAACATCCCTTTATAAGATTTACTTATTCTGGTTTGAGCATTGATAAATTCTATATTATCGATACACCGTAAAATATAAAATTGTCTTCTTTCTTTTTCTAATTCTCTTGCATCAATTTTATAAACTCTTAAATGTAATTGGATAAAATTTGGGTTTCCTGGTGTTTTAAATGAAAATCTAATCCATTCATGTCCTGTAATAGGTAAATTTTTAATTGTATTTAATGCATCGTTAATTACAAAATCTGCTGTTATGGAAGAATTAAAAAGGTTTTCATAAACATTAATTTCAGTAACCAATAATACTAAATCAATATTATCTCCAGTAATACTTTCCAATACAACTTCTTTTAATTCAAAATCTGTAGCATGTCTGTCCATATTATTGTGATGGAGGAACCATCAATGCATCCAATTCATTTTCGATTATTGTTATATATTGAGGATCCACTAATTGTATATTTTTCTTTTCTTCATTCAAGGTAGTTTCATAATCATAAGAATAAACTTTTATACTACCTTGTGCAAATGTGGCATTATATGTGGCTAAATCAATCCAAGCACCTAAATTGTCTTCATAATGATCTATCGTTGATTGAGCCACTTGGACCGATCCATATTTTTTATTTAAATATGCAATAAATTGGTCATAAGAAAGTGGCCAATCATTCCAAATATCAAAAATATTATTTGCAAACATTACTACCCAATAATACATGGAAGATCCATATAATTTTTCAGCAATAATATCTGGTGTTTCTCCTTCTTTAATATGATAAGGATAAAAAACGATTATATTTTTTCGAACAATCTCAAGAAATTTGGCTCTATGAATAATATCTGTAATAAAACGGACATTTGTTCCAGTATTATCTATATCATATATGGTAGTTGGAAATTTTGAAAAATAGGATGTTGGCATTAAATACATACCTCTAATTTTCTTTTACCTAATTTTGTTTGGCGCATTTTTTCAATTGTTTCTTTTGGCCATTTTTTACCTTTATTCCAAGATGGTTTTCCTTTTTTGGCAAAAGACATCTTTTGCCGAGTTTCCGGAGACATATTTTGAAGGTGATGTATTCTTTTTTTACGAGTTTCAGGATTTTTCCAAGTCTTTTTAGATCCTTGACCAATTTTCTTTTTCGTTTCTTCTGTCATTTGTAAATGAGAATTTGACATTTTTTCAATAGATGCTTGAGAATGTTTTTTCCCTTTCATAGGATGTTTTTCTGGATGTTCTTTAAAATATTTCTTCTGGAATTCTGACATTTTCTTTTTAATTTCAGGTCGAGACATAGCCAATTTAGTTGCTTGACTTATTTTCTTTTTTATTTTTTCAGACATAGTATATTTTTGCCTGCCAGATCCACCTAAATTCATATTATAACCATTATAATAAGTGTTATACTTGGCAATCATTTCAATTTCTAATTTCTTGGCTTCTTCCAAAGTTAAGATATTATCTATAAGGATTTCGTGGTCCCAAAATTGATAGGGAATTTGTTTGATTGCTTGACTAAATTTCCATTCTTGTTTTAAAGACGATTTTATATGTGCTTTCCAACGATTTTCAATGGTTTGGCAAGTATAACCAATATAAGCCAAATCATTAATTATATTAGTGTGTTTGTAAATGATATACATAAAAGTATTTATACATCATATCATAACTTATTGAAAATAAAGAAGTTAGTAACCCTCATATATACGATTTTTGGTAATAACTTCAAGTTCTTGGAATGTTAATGAAAGATTTGTTTCAACTGCCATACCATTAATATTAGTTCCTGGTCTAAATGCTGACCATGCACCCGATGCCATAGGATCAACTGTCATTGATGTAAGAGCACAGGTAGATATTTTATTTAAGAAATTATTTTGTTTTCCATTACTCCAAAATTCAATATCAAATTCAGAAGGATAAATTAAAAATTTAGCTGTATTTTTATCCGATCTAACCTCTGGAGCAGAATAAAATTTAAATGCACTAATAATATTTGCAACTGTAAGAGCTTCTTGTTCAGATCTAGGAGTAAATTTAAATTGGAATTGAAAAGTTCTAAATCCAATTCCTCGGAATAACATTTCTAAATGAGGATTAATAGCAGTTTTAGTTATAAAAGTTCCAGCTTCTAAAAGTGGAGCATTTAATCCTATATGTTTAGATATTATATCTTCAAGATCCTTTACAGCACCTACACCTATTTGAAGACCAAATTCTTCAATTGCTCTTTGTATGGAAGAATTTCCTCCTGCAAGAGCTTTACCTATAGCACCAAATTGTCCAAATTCTTGTTGTCCCCAATCTGTTGCATATGTGGTTTGAAAAGAAGGTATATATAAAGCAATTAATGTCGAAACTCTATTAATATTATTTTTATTATATGTAGTTGTATTACTATTTGAATTTACCTGTGGTGTTGCAGGATTTCCATTTGAATCTACAGGTGTACCACCATTTGTTGCATATTGTGAACCACTAACACCTAAAGTTGATTTTATAGTATTAATATAAAATAAAACCATATGTTGTTCTCCAGGATCGCTTGTTAAATCTATTGGATAAGTAAAACTGGATACATTATATCCATTTGATTCTAATTTAGCTAAAGGATTAGATGTATTAGGTGGTAAAACTGACCCCGTTGAAGTTGGAATAGATGGCATCATATTGTCTAAATATTATTTATACTATGCCTTATAAAGGAAAATTCACACTTATACATCCTGAAAAATATAAAGGAAACCCACATAATATTATTTATCGTTCTATTTGGGAACGAAATTGTATGAGAACTTTTGATTCTAGTTCAAATGTTTTAGCTTGGGCTTCAGAAGAATCATTTATTCCTTATGTATCTCCAGTTGATCAAAAAGTTCATAAATATTTTCCTGATTTTCTTGTAAAAGTTTTGGATAAAAATAAACAAGAAAAGAAATATATGATTGAAGTTAAACCATATAAATTTACTCAACCACCTAAAATTCCTAAAAGAAAAACCAAATCATATTATAATGCGGTAGAAAGATATGCTATAAATTTATCTAAATGGGAAGCCGCCAAAAATTGGTGTATTGCTCATGATTATATTTTTAAACTCATGACTGAAACGGAATGCATGAGATAAATATCTATATGGCATATATTTCTATTTTAGATCGTGTTCGTGAAAAACTTCAGAAAGAACCATTTTCAAATACTCAAGCTGGTTCTATAAAATGGTATAGAAATCAAATTAGAAAATTAAGTGAAAGTCCTACAGGACATTTTTATCGAGGAGATACTTTACGTCCTCATTTATTAGCCGATCCTAATAGAAGTACGGAAAATATTTTACCTGGTTTAATGTATTTGTTTTATTATGATCCAAAATATAAAAAGGTTCTTCCATATTATGATAGATTTCCTTTAGTTTTCCCCATTGATTATAATCGAGAAGGTTTTATAGGATTAAATTTACATTATCTTGGATATAATACTCGATTAGAACTTTTCCGACAATTAGAATTAATGTCAAATAGAAATCAAAATGATCCACGGGCCCGTATTCAAATAGCATATAGGATGTTAAAAGGTTTTGCTAGATTTAAAGCTTTTAAACCTTGTTTGAAAAAATATTTATTTCAACATGTAAGATCACATTATGTAAGGATTAATTCACCTGATTGGGAAACTGCATTATTTCTTCCAGTTGAACAATTTGTTAAACGGAGCAAAACATTTGTTTGGGCTGATTCAGAAAGAATTATTTCTGGAGAACAGAAAGGGCCGACAGGATTACCTAAAACAACAAATATACCACATACTCCAACAGTGACAACCTCTCCGGTTCAAAAAACAGTTAATACAAATGGATTACCACATAAGATATAAATATATTATATGCCAATCGCTTCCACAATTTCCCAGGTATCATCTTACGTAACTTCATTACTAAGATCTGGTAGTCCTACATCGGGTATTCAAGAAATAATTTCTCAAATAATGGATGCTGGTGGAGTTTCAAGAACAAATAGATTTTCAGTTCAAATTGTTCCACCAAGAATAGTTTCTAATGTGGCTTCAAATAGTTTATCACCACAAGCACAACAAAATATACAAGGATATGCTCAATTACAAGGGCAAAGTCCGCAATCATTAGGAATTGTACAAGATTATTTTACAATAATGGGATTATCTGCTTCTAATTCTCCTGATAGATTAGATATAATGTGTTGCCGTGTTGAATTACCTGGAAAACAATTTTCTGCTACAGATGCTAAAACATATGGTGCTATTTTCCAAATGCCTAATGTAGATGTTTATTCTAATATTACATTATATTTTATTGTTGGAAGAGATATGTTTGAGCGAGATTTTTTTGATGCATGGTCTTATACAATTCAAGATCCATCATCTTCTGATTTTAATTATGTGAATGAATATGCCACTACGGTTGATATTCTTCAAATGGATGAATATAATAATAGCAATTATGGGGTAAGATTATTTCAGGCATGGCCTATCAATATTGGAGAATTGAAATTAGAATATGCCGATATGAATTCTTACCATGTTTTACCTGTCACATTTACATATCGTAAATGGATAAATTTGAAAGTGAATACAGGAACACCAACTAGTATCCAACCAAGAGGGGCCCCTCCAACACCTTTTAGAAATACTATTTCGGTATCCAAATAAGGAAATATGAGTCTACCAAAAATTAAATTACCAATACATTCATTAATTCTTCCTTCAACAGGAGAAAAAGTTCTTTTTACTCCTTTTACTGTAAAGGAAGAAAAATTATTATTACTAGCGGCGGATGATGATGAAGAAGTTCAAATTAGAACTTTACGCCAAATTTTAAATAATTGTATTTTACCAAATGAAGCTGGTAAAAAAATAAATGTTGAAAAATTACCATTATTTGACCTTGATTATCTTTGGTTAAAAATTCGTCGGTGGTCAGTTGAAGAAATTGTAACTGTACCTTTTGAATGCCGGCAACCTTTACCAGAAGGGCAAATATTAACCGATTCTGAAGGAAATAAAAGAAATTATTGTGGACAAATAGTAAATGTCCCTATTAATTTAGATAAAGTAGAAGTTACAAAAGATCCTACAAATGATCCAAAAATTTCTTTATTAGAAGGAATTACAGTTGTATTATGTTATCCTACAATCGAAACTCTTCAACATTTATTAAAAGTAAAAAATGAAAATGATATTGAAGGAAATTTATCTGTTGTGGCTGAATGTATTACTTTAATTTATGATTCTACAGATAATAAAACTTATGAAAAACAACATTTAGAAAAAACCGAAGTGATTGAATTTTTAGAATCTCTTCCACAATTAGAATTTGTTAAAATTATGAAATTTTTTGAAACTTTACCTAAAATTAAAGTAGAAGTTAAATTCCATTGTCCTAGATGTAAACATGAAGCTAATATTGTTATTGAAGGGACTAAAAGTTTTTTAGCCTCGGCCTCAGCCACGAAACCCTTCCAAACTTAATATTATGGAATCACGAATTAATGATGCATCAAAAATATTCGTTGACTGAGTTAGAAAATATGATTCCTTGGGAACGTAAAATATATACAGAATTAGTAATTAAATGGATTAAAGAAGAAAACGAAAGATTGGAGAAAAAATATGGTCCCAGATAATGAAACTTTAATACCATCTAAAGACAATGTTAATTGGATTTATAAGTTTTTTGAAGCATTGAGTTTAAGTGGTGCAATTATTGTAATGTTATTCTCATTAACTGTTTATGGTATTGCTTCTCACCAAAAAGAAGTATATCAAAGTTTTGGTACTGCTTTTTGTACCTTTGTAACTGGAAAACAATTAGGAAAAATAGAAGGAAAATAATTTAAAGGAAAAGTTATGGCATTATCACAAGATCCTACATTAAATACAAGACAAATAGATGCCAGTATATCTGCCATAACTGCCAGAATCCAAAAATCTTTAGGTAACCTTGAAAAAACTTTGGGTCATTTTGAAGTATCAATGTTAGATCTTCAAAATAATATGAAACTTTCCCAAATATCTGGAAAAGTACCTGGTCAACCAGGAAGAAATGAACTAGGTAGTTTTTTTGATAAAAGATTTGAACAAATTGCCAATAGTATTAAAGAATCTTCAATTTTTGAATTAAAAACCAATAAAAAAAGATTAGAAAACCTTGAAGGAATGGCCAAAGAAACATTAGGACTTTCTAAACAAGGTCAAAGTGTTTATGAACAATATGGCCTTATGGCCAATAAATTAAATGAAGAAATTAAATCTCGGTCTAAATTAGGGCATAAAATTGGCGATTTTTTAAAACGTAATGAAATTGATGCTATTAGTATTACCGCAGCATTAACTTCAAGAAATCCTATTATTGGTCTTGGTATTAAATATATCCTTGAAAAAAGAAAAGAATCAAAAGAAGCGGCTAAAAAACAAGAACACCAACCACTTATAGATTCATTAGCATATCGTGATTTATTAAATCGTCAAAAACAAAGAAATATAAAACCAAAGAAATTTGGTCAAAAACTATCAACTAAAGAAACTAAAAATCGAAAAACAAAAGAAACACCACAAACATCTGAAGAATTTGTAAATGAAGAAGTTCCAGAAATATTAACTCCTGAAATATTACCACCTCTTCCAAGATTATTAAAAGCACCATATCAAGAAGAAGAATCTCCTATTATTGATGCTGAATATATGGATTTAGGTCCTCGACAATTAGAACGTGGAGCTTATCAAATGCCACCTTCTGAACCTAAAAGACTAGAAGCACCAAATATGCAGAATTATAGAAATCGTGAAGGAGGAAGATTTGTATCTGGATATGGTATAACTCCTTCGGTTAAAGATTTACAAGGGCAACCAATGATCCTTGATAAGATTGAAAAACCTTTAGAGGATATTAAAGTTTCTGCAATTGGTATTAGTAAAGAAATAGCTCTTTATCATCGAGAAAATAAAGAACAAACCGATGAACAACTTGATGCTGAAGAAAAGAAAAAAGAAGATGAAGAAAAAAGACAAAAAGAATTAATTGATTCCATTGAATCACTTAAAGGTAAAAAATCTGATAAGACACAAGCAGCAGGTGGACATGGTATATTTGGTGGGTTATTAGGTGGTTTATTTGGTGGTTTATTATCTAAATTTGGTGGAATAGGATCTTTATTAGCTAGTGCTGGACCTATTGCAATGGTTGGTGGTTCTATTTTACTTTTAGCGGTTGATTCTATATTAGGATATTTTAAATCAAGTGAATGGGGAGTTTCTAAAGTAGCTGGTACTTTAGGTGGAATGTTAGGTGGTTCTATCAAAAATAAAATGTTAAATACCTTTACTCAAATGGGTAAATGGGCTTTAATTGGAGCTACTATAGGTTCTTTTGTTCCTGTAATAGGAACATTAGCTGGTGGGCTTTTAGGAGCAGCAATTGGTGGAATATTAGGATGGATTGGTGGAGAAAATATAGCTAAATTTTTCCAAAGTTCTGGAGAAAAAATAGGCAAATTATTTAAATCAATTACAGCATCATTAGAAATTGCTTTTTATAATTTTGCCGCTTCTTTATTAGATTGGGTTCCAGGTGCTTGGGCTTCTCATAAAGCAAGTGAATTTAGAAAAAAGGCTAGAGAAAAGGAAAAAGAATCTGAAATTCCCGCAGAACCTTTACCACCAGAAAAAATTGAAACTGGTATTGATACAGGAAATATTCATATTGCTGTTCCTGGAGAAAATACTAATCTTGGAGAAAATGCAGGAACTGAAACAAATAAAAAAGAAACAAATAATATTTCTGTAACAACTGGACCAAAACAACCCCTTGAACTACAACAGTCTCCAATTAATCAACAATTGGGTCCATCTGAAGGAATCCCAACAATGATATCTCTTGGCATACCTGGAGTTAATGAAAATGTGGTTGATATCCAAGATATGCACCTAGATGATAATGGATATAAAAAAATTAAAGGAAGTGAAGCTAGTAATAAATTCCATCCAACACCTTATTGGGATGTAGATGGGTATTCAATTGGTTTTGGCCATAAAATTTTACCTAATGAACATTTTACAAAAATCACCAAATCTGATGCAGAAAATTTATTAGTGCATGATGCCCAAAAAGCAGAAAACTTAGTTAAAAAATATGTGCATACTCCTGTTACTCAAAAAATGTTCGATTCTTTGGTTGATTTTGCATATAATGTGCCTTCTGGTATTCCTAATATTGCCGAAAATATGAATGTAGGTGATTTTAGAGGGGCTGCTAAAAGGATGAAATTATATACAAAAGCCAAAGACCCTCAAGGAAAATTTGTAAATAAGAAAACAGGTGAAAGATATTCTGAATTACCTGGATTAGTTGCAAGACGTAAGGAAGATGCAGATTTATTAACATCTGATTTAATACCAGATTCAAATAATATTAGACAATTAACACCGCCACCACCTCAATCTGGTGTAGCTATAATGGCTATGACTAAACAAAATGAAGATCTGAAAGCTACGCAATCTACTTCTGGAACAAATTCTACAGTTATAATTCCTTCTAATACAAATTTAAATACAACTGCGGTTTTATCTCAACAACAAGATCCAAATAATTTAGATAATACTTATAGAGATACAAGAAGATTAAATGCTTTTGGTGGTGGATAAGGGCAACTATAGTGCCCTCTAAATTACCGATTATCAACAAATTTACGGAGTTTTTGAGCAATATCAAGAACATCTTCTACAGAATATTTGTGATATTCAACTATCTCTTTATTTTGTATTCTTGCCGCCCATTCTTTATTTAAATTGTTGGTCAAAATATCATGGGCTAATTGTAATAAATCTAATCTAATTTTAAATGGTGTGTGATTTCCATCCCAACCTCGAAGATTGCCCTCTTGGATAGTATTTTGTATGGTTTTTTGTTTATCATCCATATGTGTCCTCTTTCTGTGTGTAATTTGAGGGCATTTGCTGGACAAATGCCCTCTGCATATTCCGTTTACCTCGAGGTAAACGGAATAAGATCTTTTTCTACGCTTGGTAGATAAGACTAATCTAATAATTTCTCATAATCATTTAAAGAATCTTCATTTTCAACTACTACTTCTGAATCAGTAGTTATTTCTTTCTTTTTCTTGGAAGGTTTTCTTACAGCTTCTTCCCAAGGGGCTTTAGTTTCTTTTTCTTCTTTAGCATTTTTAGATGGTGATTTTTTGGCTACATCTTCCGCAAGTTTAGTTTCACCAAATAATTCATCAGCTTTCTTTTGAATCTTTCCTTTAACTCCATTAACTGTATCATTAAATTTCTTTTCTAATTCCTCATAAGATTTAAATTTAGATTCTTCAACAAATGGTTGTAATTTATAAAGTTGTTTATAAATCTTTTCCATTTTGGTTTCATCTCCACTACAGGCAAGTGAAGAGGTACGGAATTTACTGTCATCATAATTACGATATCCTGCAACCTTTTTGATATCGAGATTAAAATCTGCACCTTCCCAAAAATCAAATACATTAATTGCGGGATCTTCTTCATCCTTGGGTTTTAAAGCACCTTTAATTTTTTCGAAAATTTTCTGACCATATTGATATAAAAATACTTTATCTTCGTTTTCGGGTGTTTCTTTATCTTTTAATACCAAAATATTAGAAACATACCGCAATTGGCGTTTACGCTTTTTTACAATATTTCTATTTTCATCCAATTCGGTCTTCCATAAAACTCCATTCGCTTTACAAACGGGGCATTCACGACCAAGTGTAGTAGGACACAATTCAATATAATAATTTCCATCTACATCAAAATTATGTTCGTAATATTGGATCCAGGGAAGATCTTCCCCTTCAGGAGCAGGTAGAAAACGAATTTTAGCAGAACCCGTACCAGCTTTATCTACGGTAGGTTTCCAAAATCGAGAATCTTTAAATTTATTTTTATTTCCTTCTGAAATCTCTTCTACTCTTTTATTTATTTTAGTTAAATCTGTTCTATTTTTTTTATATGTGGCAAAACTCATATGCTTATATTATTTTTCCTTTTATTTTCTTGTCCACATGAGTCATAATGAAAGTAGTTATATAGGTAATCCGTCCGGGTAACAACTCTTTCCGGCAGCCCCGATTACCTACTATTATTTATATTATAACATAAATTACCGAGAATGTCAAGTGCTAGGTTTGTTCATTGAGGTTAATAGGATAAAGTTTATCCATAACAGTTTCAGTTGTGGTTAATTTATAATCATGAGATTTTAATAAAATTTCATTAATTTCTTTTACTAAATCTATATCATTGGTTTCAATTTTCAATTCATATGTTCGCATGTTTTAACTCCGAAATTTCTCGATAAGTGCGGATTAATTCTTCTTTCAATGTGGCAATTTCTATTTCTAAACAACCTCGTTTAGCAATTTCATCATTAGCTTTTTCTACCGCTTGATTAAATTTTTTACAAATGATGTTATAACTATTTTGAAGTTCCGCATATTGCATATTTGTATTCCCGTTTTATTTTTTCACGGAGTAGTTTTTTACATTTCTCCAAATTGATATTTATAAAGGGGGAATATTTACAAATTTTCATCCAAAAATCTTTCCAAATTATATCTGTTAATCGTTTATTAAAATTAAAACCACATCCTAATATACGATCTAAAATAATAAATGTTTCTAAACTAATAATTCTCTGTAATACCATTCTAACAATAATTGGATGATTTCCTTCTTTAATCCGAAATAAATCATTAAATGTATATCCATTTATTTCAGCCCATTCCAATAAACCGGTGCATTCTTCTGAAAAATGATATGTAAGACTTTCAATCTTTTTTAACCATTCAATGTAAATTGCTTCCGAAGTTTCATCTAATAAATCACCAATCCATAAATTTGGATTATCTACAAAATTGGCTACAAATAAATCAATTAATTTGGCTTTGGAATATTTTTTACAAATACGGTAGAAAAATGCTTTATCTTCCCGCTTATCAAATGAATTGGGTGTTAATCTGGTTTTACCATTGAATTTATGGAAATCAAAACTTGGACTATTAAAATGTGTTTTTACGGCAATATATAATTCAAAAGCATCATAGGGAGACATTGAATCTCCTTAAATGAGATTCTCGTATTTTTATTTTATGTTCCTCCGATTTAGTAATCCCTTTACGAGATTTACTCATCTTCTCTTTATTTGATAAAAATAAAAGCATAATTATACTTTTAATAATCTCCTTTCTATTGCAACCATTTCTAATTTTTCTTTCATTGTTTTGGTTAACAATTTAGGAACAGATTCATATTCAATTTCATATTTCTCACATAATTTCATTAATGCATCAAAATAATCTAATCGTTCTCTACGAACTACATCTTCAATTTCTAATGAAAATGCTGTTGGGGTTATTTGATATAATGGATGATCTATAAATAAAATGTCTACCGATTCATCTATTTTCTTTTTCTTCATACATGGTTTTCTTCTCCAATGTTCATATAATGGATTGGAGCATACATCACATTTTTCTATTCGTTCTTCCCAATCATCTATATAACTCATGCTTCATAATCTAATTACTAAAACTTGATTCCAATCATATAATTAAAATCATGCATAATAAATTTTACCTTTCAATTATATTATAACACAATTCAAATAGGATAGCAAGTTATTTAAAGAAGATATGATCTTGAATACGGATTGTCCTATGATAGGCCCATTTTGGATTAACATAATATGCATGGAAATATAAAGCACATTTAGTAGGATCTTTATAATTATTTAAATTCCAATACATATCTTGAGCTATTTGGTAAGATGTTATATATTGTTTCCAACATTTAATTGGACCAGATTTCCAAGTGAATTGTTTTAAATTACCAATTTTTTGGTTAATTACTTCACAAGGAGTTAAATTATATTTTTGTACTCGATTAAATATTACAAACGCAACCGCTTCTTTTCCTAATGTCTTTTGATTTCCAGCTTCATAATAGATAGCTTGAGTAATACAAGTTATCTGTTTTTCTATGAGCGGTTGACTACGGAGGGGTAAGAATAAAAACACTAATAGGAATATAAGTTTCATGGATATATTTAGGGAATTCATTTCTTTTTAGTAGACCAATATATGATTTTCATGAAGGACTAGTATGTTTATAAACAATATAATTCATTTAATTTTATTCCTGGGATTCTGTTCCAAGGCTCCCAGGATGCCCGCTGCGTAACCGTTTTAGGCGGCCATTGGCAAATAGTCGAATGTTTCATCGGCTGTTATTGTTTTATTCCGATTTACGAGAGTTTCTGCTCGTGCTGTCCTATATCCTGATATACACCAATCGATACCTTGACGCCCCCATAATATAAAACTATGGAGAAGTTGGTGGAGGCGGGGGTAATCGAAACCCCGTCTTGTTTGCAATCCCAATACAAGTCTTTATACAGCAATATTTTTAGATACTTGACGTACTATGCTACGCCCTCTCTTAAATCCCAATACCTATTTCATAAAGGCCTTTATAAAATAAGTATTGAAGTATCCTCACTTACTAGACGAAAGTATCTAAAACCCTTAATCCAAATAGCCAGTGGTTAAAATAACTTCCATGGCTTCATCATATTTTTCTTTTTTCAATAGTTCTTTTGTTATTCTCCGTAATGAACGTTTCAATTGACCAACTTTGATATGTCCAAAAACAGAATGTAATCCTCTACGACATTGAGAACAACTGCAACCATTGAGAATACTTTTTCTTTTTGCCATTTGACGCTCCTAACTTAATACGTCATAATGACACCTCCTATTTAAAATGTTTCAGGTACCTGGTCGTTGCTGTCCGAAAACCCACCAGGAATCACCACTCCTATGTTGGTGTATTATCACATACACCTTCTCTATCGGCCGATAGATAGTGGCGGCTTAAACTTTTGCCTATACCTAAATTTGGTCGGAAATGGTGGATTCGAACCACCGACCCTCGGTTCCCAAAACCGATGCTCTACCAGACTGAGCCAATTTCCGAATTTAAAATGTAACTGATCCTGTTATCACTGCACCTGCAAACCAATAAATACAATGTCTCCAATCCTTCACAAATCCATACACGATTGAAGCACTCAACATTTCTATAATCAAAATGGTTGGAAATAAATATTTATAATTCATCACTCTTTAATATTATCACACTACAACTTCGGTGTCAAGTATTTTCTTTCGGTGATATTCTTTATGTAATGGAATACCTTGTTCTAATAATTTTTCTTTCCATTGAAAGAATGTCTTTCCGTGGGTCATTTTCCCTTTAATTACCCATTGCCAAGCATGAATCATTTCATGTGCTAATATAACAATAAAACTTTTAAAATCTGGAAAACTACTATCTATTTGTAAATTTGCCTCTCTTATATCATCATCATTTTTCCATCCCATTGGATCACATGCGGCTAATTGTCCAGATATTTTCTGAATTTTTATATGACGAAATTTCGGAATAACACCGTTAAAACAAGATTCATTTAAAATCCCTGCCCAAGTACGAATATCTTTCAATGTTGGATTATATTCACCTGGTTCATGTATTTTTTGTAAAATCGGAAGCAAAATAGTATTCTCCTTAAAAGAGGATCAATAACTATTTATCTATATTAGTTTATTGGTATATTTACTTCATCCATTCGGCCCACATATTTATTTTTGGCCACAGAGATAATACCAATTCTTTAGTTAATAATGGAATTTCAAGATTATGTTTAAAAATTTGTCCTACTAAAACAGCTTCAGAAGGATGAATCGATTCTAAAAGCTGGATAAGTAATTCTGTTTTCTTCTTTAATGGAATCTTTTTCCAATCCAAAAAAATATATAACTTACGCATTTCATTATATAAATTATTTGGACTCATTCCAATTGGCCCTAAATCAGGTTTATATTCTGGAAGTTCCTTGAAAGAAAAAATAGCTTTAGGATGCCAAATATATTGAAACATCATTCTCATTGCAGGTGATTGATTTTTCCATAAAACTGTTTTTACTTCATCTTCAGTCTTACATTTCCGCACTTCAACCAGAATTTCTGGCAATATTTTAGTCATTGTTAGTTGCTCCATAGTTTTCATTGAATTTTCATACATTTATAAGTATATAATTTATTATCTGGATCATAATATTTCAGTTCATTTTTCGGATATGATTAAAATTCCTGAATATGATCCATCAAATTAACTAATTTGTATTTCAGGAAATAATTAAATAAATTTTTTCTACTTTCTTTAAATGGTTGCTCCCACACTTCTATAATTTTCTTTTGAATTTCTTTAGGGATAAATTCAAAATCAATTAATTGTTGATTTCTTTTATACCCATGAAGCATTTTAATATCACAAAAATTTTCAGGTTTAGATTCTTTTATCCAACGTTCCAAATTATCCTTGCGAATGGATTTTTGTCTTATATGTTTAACTTTGGAATCATTACTTGAACAAAAATTTGGAATATCATCATCTCCAGCTATCATTATATGTTCTCGAAGATCTTCTATTGGATTTTTACTTACCAAAAATTGTTTTTGAATTGGTGCATATTGTACTATATTTGGGTATTTTTGTAATTGTGTAAAATCTTTATCACCCGAAAGAATTAAAATTTTTTCAGCCGTATGTTCTCGTTTGGCAATTACTGCAATAATATCATCGGCTTCTGCACCATCAACTTCTATAACTCTATAAGGAAAATATTGAATTAATTCATCTTTAAGTTTATTCAATGTTTCAAAAATTAAATGCCAATTTAAAACAGAAGTTTCTCTTTTTTCTTTTCGTAATCCTTTATAATATGGGAAAACATCTTTACGCCAATATTGTTTACTATCACAACAAATAATTATTTTCCCATAAATTTCACCAAATTTCATTTTATATGAACGAATGGTATTTAAAACCATATGGCGAATTAAATCTTCATTTATAACCGTTTTCGTTCCAGGAAGACCAGGAATTTCATGTTCTGGTTCTTTTTTATCATCTTTTTGGAGTTGACTGATATTAACAATTAGGTTAGAAATAACCACCTGCGAAAAATCAATTAAAATCATAAATTTTACTCAATAATTATTGTATCATAAAAAATTTCAAATGTCAAGCTTATATAAACACGAGTCTAAACATAAAAAGCTAATAAGCGTACAGCACAATAAGCTTATATATCTACAATAGCTCTATTTCGCGTAGGCAGACGCTAGGTTGCATCAGCCGAGTTCAATTGATAATATATGCTCAATCAAATGAAATAATCGATTTTTCTTCATTAAAACGAAAATTTACATAACCACGCGTCCATCCATATTTACATTTTCCATTACATACAAATGGCTCATGCCAATATTTCATCACTGAAGTTCCATCTATTTGAATTTTACGGAATGTGGTAAGAATACATTCAGGTTCACCACACCATAATCCATTTGGAATAGGTATAAATAATACTTCTATAATAGCTTTCAGTTGTTTAAATAATTTTAGCATTACTAGATCTCCTATACTTATAAATTAAAGTTTTGGAATTTAATTCTTCATTAGAAATAATAGATGCAGGATAATATTCATACATTGGATATATTTGGTTTATACTTGTTATAGTTTTACCACTTGCATCTTTTGTAGAAACTTTTTTTGTAATTTTTAATAAGTCTTCAACCTTTTTCCGCATTTCATAATCAATTGGATAAACAATTACCCTAGGAAATTCTCTATCACAAGCGGCCTGGGACATTAAAGAAGCAAGAATTTCAGGAGTATCTCCAGGTTGTGGTTCAATAACTTCTTTATGTTCTCGAACCAAACTTTCATAAACATCATAATTTATTTCTGGTTCTACTATAGTATTTAATTGACGATCCCAGGTAGGAGCAACTAAAGTAAGGCGGAGTAATTTATATTTTTTAGATTTATGAAATAGATTTTTCAGGAATTGTATCATTTGCATTATCACTAGGTGTTTTATCTTCTACATTTTTATTTATATAAAGCAACCAAAAATTTTTGGCTTCTTTTTGGAGATATTCATGATTAACTTTTTCAGGATCGATAACCAAATATAAAAATCTTGTATGTTTATCTATTAATATACCACGACCAGAAATAACTCCATTATCTTTTGCATCTTGTATAATCTCTAAAGATTCAGCTTTTAAATTCTTCTTCATCATTATCCTTTGGATCTATATAATCATATCCTGGTCTTAAATCAAAATAATCATCAAAAATATCATCATCCCAAAAATTATCCACATAATCATGATTTTCATTTGGGCAAAAACCATCTTCATCTAATCTAGATCCACACATAGAACAATAAATCAAATCATATTCATCATCTAAATCCATAATATTACCTCATAAAAAATTTTATTACACCTTCAAACCCAAGAGTATCCATCTCCCAAGAATCATGACATTTTGGGAATTCATAACCAAATTCAAAATATAATCGGTATTTATCATCGCATAATTTATGAACTAAAGGTTTATTAAAATTAATTGGTTGATAAACACCCCTTTATAGAATTTAACATCTCCACTTTTGGTCATTGATGCCTCCAATAACTAAAACTAAAATAATCTCCTAATTCTGAAAGAGCCTGATCTACTGCATGTTCAGCCCATTTATGATATTGAACTTTTGTTGCCTTAGGAAATATTTTTTCATAATATTCCATCATATATTGAATCCAAGTACTTCTAGGTTTTTTAAATTGGCATAATTCTGAATGGCAGGTTCCAATACCTTCATCAAGAGGATATCTTAAACTATCATTATAATAAATTTTCATTTTAATGCTCTTAACAATAATACAGTTTCATTAATTCTACTCTTTATTGGAGATTCAACTGCTCGAATTTTTTCCATTACATGTTTTAAAGCTACTTTACCAGCAGTTAAAATTTGTGGAACAATTTCTTTTGGTTTCCGAATTTTCTTTTGAATACTAATTTTTTCATCATAATTAATAATTGATTTCCGAGATACACTTAAAGTTTTACCTTCTTGAGAATAATAAACACCAAGTTTTCTTGTTTTGGTATTAAAAACCCAAAGTTGGGTAGAATCAATAATATGTTCTGGTTCAATTGAATTAAATTTTAATTCCTCATCAGATTTTTGATAAACAAATAATTTCAATAATTGTGCCGCAGTTTTAACTTTTTTCCTTCTTGGTTTTCTTTGTTTTTTAATTGATGCCAAGAGTTCCTTATTTGGTTCACCTGTTAACCAATCACACAATTTTAACCAAGTTTCTAATGGTTGATTACTATATGCTTCTTCCAAATATTCATCTTTTTTACCTGAATTTAATGCAACCAAATTAGAAACAAAATTTGAAAAATGGTAATTAATTTGAGTTAATTGAGCCTTAGAAGCACCACGTTTTAAAATTGTATCTACCATACAAGGATCAGAAAATTTTATCTTTCCTTTTTGCTTTAAATAATAATCGATAATATTTTCCACGATGGAGATATATTCAACAACTTTGGTATCACGGGCCCGTTTACGTTCAGGTTGATTTTTTTCCTTTTCATCCAATTTAACTATATCTTGAATGAATTGGTTTAAACGTCCTTGATTATCAAAGGCATCATATTGTAATGGTGCACCTCTTAAAATACAACGAGCAACCATAGCCATTACATGAGGTTTCCCACATACAAATGATTTTTCTGGCATTTTTTCAATAACATAGACAATTTCGGGGAAAAATTTCTCAGTATATTCAATTAAATATTTTTTCTTTTTTGCTTCCGAAGAATAAACATTATACCAATTACAATGTTTTCCCAATTGGAGTTGGAATTCTAATTGAGATTCTTTTTCGGACAACAATTTACTAGGCATAATCCATTCAGGTTCTGAACCACCCATAATGGTTTTGGATAGTTTATTAGTTTTCCTAATTTTCTTTTCGGTAACATCAAGCCCTGCGAAAATTGTTCGTTCTTTTTTATGTCTTCCCATGATTATAGTATGACACAAATCAAAATAAATGTCAAGAAGAATTATATAAATATTTTTGAGGTAATTTTTAAAACAATGCCGAATTATGAATATAAGTGCAATAAATGCGAAATGATTTTTGAAACCAATTTAAAAATAGCTGATGTTGATTATCCTGAAACTCAAACTTGCCCAGAATGTGGTGCTGAAAAAAGTCTCCATTGGTGGTTAAGTTCTGCTCCAGCGATTGGTGATCCCATTAAATTAGGAATCACTCGCCCACCAGATGCGTTTCTCCATGGTATTCTTGGAAGAATGCAAAATTCAGTACCAGATGGTGGAGTTGAAAAAGGACCAGATGGTCACATCAAATTAGATTCTACTGGAAAACCTAAAAGAAAATATGTAAATTTTAATAATAAACGATATAGTCCTGGTAGATTAATTTAATCCCCAAATGATTCCAGTACCATTACATGCATGGCATTGAGCCCACATTTCTCCGTATATCCCATGTGTCATTTTTCCATTACCATTACAAACTGGACATTTATATGGTATAATTGAGGGATAATAATAAGTTGAAGGAAGATAAATATTATTACCATGAATAGGACAACCCATTGTTCCACCACTTCCACTACATCCTGCACAACCAACAATAGGTATTGCATTATGCATATAAAATCTCTCTTAAAGAAATACTTTTTAAATTTTCCATATAAAAATTCCGCCATCCTTTAGAACCTAAATCAAAATAATGAACTAAACCAGAATATTCTATATTTTTTTCTGTTTGATCTAATGGACTAGATATTTCAGATTTTGGAAGAAACTCTGGTGGAATTAAATCTCTTTTTAAAGTTCCTGAAGCTACTCTTACATCACCATTAAGTTTATAATAAACCAAAAAACATTCACCAAGACGGAGAATATCTAAGATTTCATTTTTATAATTTTGTTTTTCTGTTAATGTCATTTTAAAATTCCTCTCCATTACCTACATTAAATACTGGAAGCCCCATAGATTTCCATAATCGTATTACTCGTGGTCTAAATAACCAAAACTTCTGGAAATTCTTGTTTCAGAAATTCTTTCATTTTTCCAAAGTTCTTGGATTCATATATGTGTTATCCAAGATCACATCATTACCATCTTTAAGGCTTTACGCTTTTGATTTTAACCATTTCTTCTAATTGTTGGCGAACAGCTTCAACAATATATCGACAAAAAAGAATTTCTTTTTCCAATTCCTTTTTTTCTGAAAGAGTATCTAAAGTGGTTAAAATGATTTTAAGAACATCTGCACCACCACGATCATACCCTTCATTGACTTTTTCAATAATATCGTTATATGTAATTTTTTTATTATTAACTATCATTTTCTATCCTATATTAGGTAATCTAATTGCATCATATAAAGGACACTCAGGAGGAATACCATGAATTGAAACAAAAGCTAAAGTTTCAATTCTACACCTATGGTCATATAAATCATTTCCATAATCAAAAAATGGACAAGCACCACAATCCGAAATTTTAATTTCTCTTTTCTTTAATGGGAGTATTTTCATGTTACATTTCCTTCCTCAGTATAATTAATACTAATTTTAAGAATTGATGTTGGAGGAAAATAATCTTTTAAAGAACCGTTCGCATTTTCTGTATATACTCCATCCCATTTTAAATCATCAATACAATCTTGAAATTTATAATGATTTGGAAATTCTTTTTCAAAACAATTATATCCTTTTGGACTTAACGATTCTATTACGTATACCCAAACTTTCATAATCCATTTACCTCTTTATTTCCTTCTTTTGGTGTATTTCCTAATTCATTTCTTCGCTTCTTTTCGAGTCATTAAATACCAAACTTTTTATAATAATCTTCACGTATATCTTTTAATTGTTGCCACCAATTCCAAGGATATTCAATATATTCTTCCGCAAGACCAATTTCATTTGCCATTAAAATAACATTTTGTTTTATTTTATATCGAGTCCGTTCATAATATGCGGCTGCATAAAATGCAGTTTGGATAAAATAATCTGTAATCCATTCTCGCTTTTTAGATCTTTTAGATCCTTTAAAATCTATAATAGATAATTTTCCATCATATTCAGCAATTAAATCAACTCTTCCAGCAGTTCTAAATTTATCCGAATATAATACTGTTTCTTGACAATGGATATTATCTATTTTTCGGATATAAGGCATCAAATCTTCAATGAGCATTCGGATCAATAATGGATGTCCTTTAAGACTTTTATTTTGTACCAATTCTTCACATGCTAAATGTAAAGCGGTTCCTCTTCCTTTTCCCCAATTTGATTCAGCATCTGCAACTTTATCACCAACTCTTTCTCTCCATTGAGTTAAAATTTCTTCTTTTAAAGGAGCCAAAATTGTAGTAATTGATGGATATATCTTTCCCTCTGGTGTTTGATATAATCTTTTACCAGTACCATCTGGAGAAATTTGTTTAGCATGTTGTGGAACAATAATATTTAAATGGTTAAATTTCATTGATTAATTTTATCTTCTGTATCATATTTAAATGGTTGGTGATCTTTAGGGAATTTTAATTTATCTATATTTTTTGGAATATACGGACAATTTATAGTTGCCTTATTATAATCATTCAACCGTTGTTGGAGTTTATTTATAGCCGTATCTAAAGCGTCTTTAATGGAAATATCCATCATTTTACATAACACAATTATAAGAAATAAAATATCACCAAGTTCTTCACAAATATGGTCCAATGTGGCCACTTTCTCTGGAGAATATTGTCTTCCAAAGAAAGAACGGGAAGTACCATGAAATTCACCAATCTCTTTTACCAAATGAGCCACAATTTTGGACATATTAGCTTTAGATTTTTCTTTATTCTCTGGGAACATTTCAAAATCTAGTTTAAGTATTTTCTCTATCTGTTTTTGGAGATTCATAATCTATAACTTTTAACTCTTTCTGAATAAATTTCTTTTTCCATTAATGTCTTCTCCAAACTTCATAAGTTGATACTACTTCAGGACCAGTAAATTCATGACGTACAATCGCATAACCAGAAGAATCTTGTGAATTATAATACCAAATTTCATCATTTGGACGAATAGAACTATAAAAAGTCCAAATTTTATCTCTAATATTTTGAGGAATTCCTCGAACAAGACTTTCCGAATCTACTCTTTTATATAAAGAAATATTTTGAGGACATTTTATATCTACCGGACTTAATTGTCTCCGTTGCGGCCCCTTCTTTTTAACCGAAATTAATGGATTTTCCATCATTCTTCTGTCCCTCTTCCGATATATTCAGTTATTTGAACTTGTATAAATTGTGTTTCTTTAATTCCTGTTTTTGTATTAGGTTCTTGTTTTTTGGGTGTGGCTCTCATTTCAAAACAATCCCAAAGTTCCATATCACTCTTTTCATTTTTAAAAAATAATCCCATATTACCCAATCGATCCGATACTCGATATAAGAAAAATGTTTCTTTTTCTCCGGTTGTATTACTGATTTTAGTCATTTCAACAATATCAACCACTTTAACTATAAAAATATCCCGAATACCAATTGTTCCTATATAAGAACTTTGGGAATATTTTTGGGCTATATTCATTAATTTGTTAGCTCTTCCTAAAGTATGTTCATACATATTAGGAAGAGCTACAATAAACCCTATCATCTTTTCAGAGACAGTTCTTATTTGCATCAATTCATAAACTTTTTTCAAAAAATCATCATTTGGATCTTTAGGAACTACCGAAAAATAGGCCTGCATTTCTTCAGCTTTTTCTGAAAATTTAGCCATTTCAACCGTTTTATCTAAACCATTTTTTAAATATTGAATTACAAAATGAGAAGTGGGTGTTTCTCCATTATTTTTACTAGATTTTTGAGAAATATATTCACCTCTATCCTCCATAACTTTCAAAGTAGCTTCAAGGACTTCTAAAATTTCAAAAAAGGTTTTCGTATAACTCATACACATTCAATATGGACTGTGCCATCATCTTCCAAAATAGCTATATGTACCAAATATTGTCCATTTTCATTCTTAAAATCAATACAAAAATTCTGAGAATCATCAATATGTTTTTGCCAAATTCCTGGATTATGAGTATGCCCCACAATTTGATTTACACCAGGCGTAGGAACAAATTCTCTAAAATCATGCCAAGTGCAACCACCCCAACGATGAAGACCACCACGATATTCTCCCGCCTGGAGAATATCATCTACTTTGGCTCCATATAAGTTTTCCAAAGCCGCATTACAAAGATTTGTCAAATTTCCTTTTGTTATCGGAGCAAAACAAGGATGAAATCCAGCATGACTTAAAAGCCATTCTTTTTTATTGAGAGTTTCCCATTGAAAAAGTTTTATTTTCTTCCAATTAACTTTTATATACATTCTTTTCCAACCACGATGCCCAGAACATGATAATTCATAAATACCCGGAAAAGCATAAGGCATATCATGATTCCCAAAAAGACAAATATGGTCTGGATTTTCAACAAAATCTGAATGCATTTTGGATGTTTCAACTACAGAATCAACATTATATTCACCTTTTACATGATTATCATACCAATCTCCTAAAGAGATTTTTTTGGAAATATAGTTGTATTTGGTTAAAATTTTTTGTAATTGTTCTGTTTCTTCATGAATATCTGGAATTATAAGTATCGACATACTTAAAGTATATCACAAAGATATTAAAATGTCAAGCGGCCATTAACAATATCTTTATGGAAATATTTGCCAAGAATGTTACCATTATGAGCATACTTACAATTCCTGATGTGCACCAAATAAAATTATTTTAATAAAACTTTAAAGCATCTAAATCCTTTATGATAATCTTGTTTTCCTTGAGAAACACGGATCATATTACTAGATTGTAAATCATTATCTCTACAAAATTGGTTAAGATTTTTAATTTGTTTTTCTTCACCATTAGGATAAATTATTTTCCAATCTTCAGCCTGAACAACTTTTTGGATCTTACTTTGTTTTTCTTTATATTCTGGTGTATTTCTAATTTTTATAAATGTTTCTATTCGTTTTTCTTTAGCAACAGGATCTTTCCAATGATCCGAATTTTTCTTACCAATATTTTTTTTAGTTTCTTCTGTATGAATTACACCAACATGACCCTTCAGGGCTTTACTCATTTTCTTACAATATTCCGGATCTTTATAAAGTTTATGTATTGCCAAACTATGTTTCTTTTTAGTTTCTTTGGATTGAGATTTTTGGTGCTGTTTTTCTTTGTGTGCTGGATTCTTCCACAATTTAATAGCGGCTTCAGACATTTTTTGTCTAGTTTCTTCTGATTTAAAATTCGGTTGAACAAACCAGCGAGAAAGTATATTTTTATTATAAAATTTCCTAGTTCCATCTGGAAGCAAGGCCGTTAATACATCCAATTTTATTTGAATTTCTACTTCACCAAAAGTCAAATCTCTTTTCATTGGACACATTCGGATAATTTCCCGAGTAAAATTTTCTTGCCCAAATTTTTCAATATCGGCTTTTACATCTTCAGAACTTGACCAATATTCTTTCCAATCCGATTCAGATACTATATGTTTTCTATTTTTCTTCCCAGGAACCTTTTTAGAACGATTAGACCAAAACTGTTTTTTGCCAATATATTGACGCCCATTTAAATTACATTTGATATTATAAACAAAACCAAATATTCCTTCTGGAGGAATTGTTATCGGTTCGCCATTATAGATCCAAGGAATCACATAAAATATTTATAAGTCCATATTAAATTACTTATCTGGTGGATAAGAATCAATATTCTTTCTCCAAATGCCAAGTGCCCTCTTTAGCGATTTCTTCCAATTTATTCAATTTAATTCGGCTTTTATGAATCCAATGTTTATATTCATTTTTCTGAGATCCAGAAGGCGCGTGTTTCAAGTTACGGTTAAATTCATTAATTTTATCCCGTGTATCTTGAATTAATTTCCGAATATCTTTATTCGTTAATTTCTTTAAAGTTTTCTTCATACCAAAATACAACCTCATCCAGATCGGCCTCTGTTGGTGGAGCCGGATCCACTGGCTCCGCATAATTATTTTTTAGAAGATCCCACAAACTCATCATACTCCGCATTTTCATCTTCATCCATAACATCAGCAATACTATCAAGTGCATTTGCAATATTATCTAAAGTTAATACTACCGAATCCAAAACACCTGTTACATAAGCTGAATTTTCTTCATCCAATCCATCAATAGGTACTTTATTATTAAAATCAGACAAATCAGTTGAAATATCATCCAACTTTTCAATATATTTTCGAATCTTCATTTTTATATACTCCCGCAATTATAATAGCATAAAAATGTTAAATTGTCAAATCTATAATTCGCATGAATTTCCTACGCAGGCAAAGTCTTTAGAATGAACAGTTTGATCATCTAATTCATATTTGGTTATTTGTGACCAATCAATATTTTTAGGCATTTTATCTAATGCTTCATTATATTGTTGTTCCGTTATTTCTTCATAGGGCGCTTGACGATATGATCCATTATCAAATGGTAAAAATGCTACTCCACTTAATTCATCAAAATTTTTATAGACATAGGCGCCAACTTCTAACCATTCCGATTCACGAACATATACCGTTATAGATGTTTTATGTTCGCACCAATTTTTTTGATAAATCATAGCCAAACGCAATTGGTCTAAAGCACTTAAATCATTCCGTAAAATAGCAGTATCAGGAGATTTCATAGGGAATGAAAATACATCCGTTTGATCGGGATGTGTTACATCATCTTCAACTGGCACTCCAGCATTTCTCATTAATTTAGAAACTGGATCTTTTTTATCTGCGCGCGCGCGTCTAATATAAAATTGAGAATATCTTGGATGAATACCACTTGCTGAATCTACTAATTGTGAAACCGTATTATGTGATATAATTCCATTAGATAATTGATAACAGTGAGAATTTTCAACTTCAATATCTACTGTAAAATCTTTTTCCACTTTATGTATTGAAACTATTTTCATTTTCTACCTTTTCTAAATTGAGGATTTAATTTTAAAAATTTATCAAATGATAATGATTCTTGTTCTTTTTTAGTGTATTTAAAATTATTAATTCCATTACTATACCATTTAAATCCTTTATTTTTTGGACCACCAATTTTTCCAAATTTACTTTGATTTTTAGAATCTTTAAATACTGGTGAAGACTTTCCTCCCATTGAACATATTTCTAAATGTTTTTCTTTATCAAAATGATAATATTTATGAAATCCTAAACCCAATTCAGATTGAATTTTACCACCAACTTTACCACCCATTGATGCCCATAATTTTCTTTTATTTTTATTTGTGGTACATATTCCAATTTTTAATTTTTTAACTTTGGCACCACCTATTTTACCACCTTCACCAGATGATATTTTATGTGCTTCAGTAAAATTATAACCTATCATATAAAAAGAACATAAATCTTTAAAATTTCCATATCGTATATAACGAAATAGGTGTTCCAATTTATGTTCTTCTTTAGTAAATGCTACCAAATTTTCAATATCATTGGTGCCACCATCAAACGATGGTTTAATATGATGAACTTCCATTTTATTCGGAAGAATTATATTATAATAATTTTCATATATTTTTCTTGCGGTCATAATTCTATCAATTCATCATCCACAGTTAATTCATCTACTCTTTTCCAACCAGTTTTAGTTAATAATTTATGGTTTGGAGTAAATTTATATTTTTTACCATCTATACATTCAATTTCATATAAATCATCAATACCATTAATATATAATTTAGTTATTTCTTGTTCATTATTATTATCATCAAATACATTTATTTTTACTTTTGGTATAATCCATTTTTCTTGACAAGTTTTTATATATGATAATGAATAACCATTTTTCATAAAAATTTCTAATAAAGATAATTCACCATATTTAGTTTTAATAATTGTATCTAATGTAGTACATCCAGAAGGTTTAACACACGTGACCGCTACTGATTGATTAATACCTAAAAATTCAGCCCATATTTTATTAGTATCAACAGCCACTTGTCGAAATTCCTGTAATACTTCACTTAACTTATAATCTTTATTTTGTCCAGAAAGAATAGCATTATCTAAAATACCAGTAAGAGAAACACCAAGTAATCTTTCTTCTTCTGTATTCTCTTTCCATTTATCTGACAAATAACGGAACTTTGTAAGTGTAGATTGTAAAGTTCCTAATATTGTGGCATATTTTATTTTTTGTTTAATGGATTCTACCGTGTCATTAGATCGGATAACAACCTCCGATAAATTACAAAACTGTTTATTACGGAGAATAATTTCACCACACGGATTCGTGCTAAATAAAATAGGTGTTTTATCATCATTTAAAACTTTTCTTCTTCCATTTTTACCAGCATGTTTTGTTAAAGCCGCTCTATTTAAAATACCGCGCTCACCAGAATTACTTTTGAATAATGAGGACCATTCCTCCATAAACACTCCCATTGGAGGTTTTTCTGTATAAATTGCGCTATTATTTGCCAAGCGTCTATGTGGATTTGTTTTCCACCAATCACCTGATTTACAATCGCGCATACGCATATCTTCTAAATCTGATAATGAAATTAATGCAGATCTACGAACACCGCCACTCACAACAATTTCGGCAATTTTACATACAATATCGTGACATTCAAGAGTAGTTAATTTTCTACCAGCAGCATTCTTAAATGTGGCCACAGTAAATCGGAAAAGTTCTTCTAATGGCCCAGGTCCACTTGCTCTACCTCCAAATGTTTTGAGGCGCGCGCCCATAGGTCGTAAAAGACTTGTATCCCATTTAGGAACTTTACCCGTCCATAATAAAGCAAGCAATTCACGATAAGCAGTTGCCCATCCAATTTTAGAATCATCAACCACAATAGTTGTATTTGTCGGATACATTTTAGGTGCTATTGTGGGCAGTTGACTTACATATTGTTTTTCTACTGAAAGCCCACAACCGGTTCCGCACATTAAAATGAACATCATTTCATCAAATGTATGTGGATGATCTATACCTATAAAAGCACAATTATATCCTGCGCTGTTATCTTTTTCTAATGCTTCACCTGCGGTCATTAGGGCCCGCATGGACGGCATCACTTCAAGGTTCAATACGGCCTTATGGGCCTCTTGGAATTGGATTTCAAAAGGGCTTTGTTCATTTTCTCGGCTGCTATCTACAAATTTATCTTCTAATCTCTTTCCAAAAAAATCAAAATATCGTTCTACTGTTTCTAACCAATTTTCTCTCCTTTGTAAATCATCGCGCCAACGGGCATATCTTGAAAGATGAATATATTCCTGGTAATCTGTAGGTAGATAATTCTGCATTATTCCTTCTATTCTAAATTTCTAATTTTTCTTGTTATTAAAAAATCTATTGCTTCTGTCCAACTCCAAAAAATATGAAGACTCCCAGATATTAGGAGATTCCATCGATTTTCTCTTTTGAAAATTTTGGGTTTCAACATCGTTTCCAATCTGCTAATGTAATATTCGCATTTAATCCCTGATAGGTATTATTTTCTATAATTTGTTCTGGATTCCTACCAGCTAATACCATATTGTTAATATCTTTTTCTTGAATTGTATCTGGCCAGATACAAATTTTTCTGCCTTCATTAATAACTTTTTCCATTTGTTTAACTATTTCCTTTGATCTCTTTTCATTATCAAAAATAAAAACACTATCTTTAAATTCCAATTCTTTGGATGCCAAATTAGATCCTGCGGTTGCTATTGCATTTGAAAGGAACATAGAATCAAAAGGTCCTTCAACAACGTAAACACATTTATCTAAATTCACCCTATCTAATCCATAAATTTTTGGAGCTTCTTTATCAACTTTAATAGTTATATATCGCATTCCAGTTTTATTAAATGAGCGACCTTGGAAAGCAATAAGTTTATTTTCTTTATTATAAAATGGAATAACAAGTCTTGGATCTTGTTCTTTTAATCCATATTCATTTTCTGGTTCTATTTTGTTTACTAATTGCTTAAAATTTGGAATAAAGAATATGCTTCGCCAAAAAAATTCTGGTATTTTCCTTTTAATGAGATATTCTTTAGCAAAATGATTGGAAGGTAACTTATCAATACAATCGTAACTATCCAGAATAGAATCAGATTCGTCATGTGGTATTTGATGAAATTCTGTAGTGGTTTTAAATTCTGAAAAATCTTCATGGTCTTTTTTTACATCCTTATACTTTTCAAATGTATATTGTTCATACAAATTTTGGTCAATTTCTTTTAAGAAGTGACCTAATGTCCAATTTTTATGACAATTATGGCAACAAAAAAATATATCATTATTTTTTACATAAAAGTAACCACGGGCTTTAATTTTACTTTTAGCTGAATCACCACAAATAGGACAACGAAAATTATAGGTTTTTTGATTTTTACGTTTGAATCGTTCTAATTGAGGAGAAATAAATGCAACGTATTTATGGTCAATATAAAGAGACATTTAGAATTCGCGGGGCAGTTCAAAAATTAAGAAATCAACCGCATAAAAGCCATACGAACAACACGGTCCAAAGAATGCTTAACTTGACGACCGAGTCTGATTTCACCAGAAATCTACGCAGGCAGCGTAGCTCTTGTTTTTTAAAACTGCCCTTATTCTTTCTATTATATCAAATGTTGTATGGAATGTCAAGTATTATTTTAAAATTTTATTACATCCAGGGCAAGTCATTTCACCTTCCTTTAAACGCATAGGAAGCATACATTCTTCACAAACACCTAAAGATTTATAAACATTCCATGGTTTTACTTGGCGTCTTGTTCCACCTAACATTGGATCATACATAGCCATTCCAGCCCCAGTTGAAAGTCCTATATCTTCTTTGAGTTGTTTAAATTTTTTCATACATCATCCGAAATATCATCTGTTGATACTAACAATTTTTGATTTTTATATTCTACTTCAAAAATTGGTTTATTAAATAAAACCATTTGTGGTTTTTGATCTATTGGTACAGTTATAAAATTTCCTTTTTTAACTATCTTACCTTTATTATCCAACATATCATTTATTAATCGATATATTCCTTTATATAAAATTGTTTTAGATATTAATAAATCTTCCTCAAAAGCTTCATTAATATTCATATTACCAAATTCTTCTATAAACATTGAATCCATCGTATCTTCAGATTCTTTGAATAAAGCATAAATTGTTAAATATTTGGCTAATTTTGTTTTCCCACCAGGAAGAGATTCTATAAAACGTCGTAAATTAAAACAAAATTTTTGAAATGTTCCGTATGCAACTTTTTCAGTAGCGGTTTTTAATTGATGAGTTTTCTTTAATACTTTTCCACGAGCATCAATTATACCAAGCTTATACGCTGGCATTTCTGTCCAGGGTTTAACAAGTAAATTAATCATTTGGAGCATCAAATAATATTCTAACATAATTTCCCCAAAGTTTTTAATCTTTCTAAGATATCATCATGAATAATAATTTTTTTGGATACAATATCTTTCCCATTAATTCCATGAACTATTGCAGGTTGATAATTTAAGAAAATTAAAAAAGTTTTTAGTATAGGATAAAGAGCAGGTTCTAATTTAAAAAATAAAATTCTTGTGGCCACTTGAATGGGAAACAAATTATAAAAAACAATCAAATGATTTAATGCCAATCTAAGCCTTGCATCATCAATTTCCCCAATTTCGTTATATTTTCGAAACAGGCGTTTCAAATATTTGATTTTTAATAAATCATAATAAAATTCTGATATGCCACGCCAACAAAAATGGATATATGAAGACATGGCATATTCAAGAAAGTTATTATTAGTTAAATTCTCTTTATCAATCATTCATAATTATTTAGTACATTAAGCAATTGTTCCTTTAGGAAGATCGGGGGCCGGAACAATTTCAACATTTATATACCATAATGTTTTACTTTTTAAATATTGGACTTTAAGTACCAACCCATGAGGAAATTTATTTAAATACCCATTATCAATTACATCTCCACCGGGAGCAGGCGCATGTGTATGAACTCCTGGACTTGTTGTTTGATCATTAGTGGTTCTAAATGCAGGAGTAGCAGCATTTAAATTATTATGAGGAACTAATACTTTTTCAAATGACCCAACTTCTTTTAAAAACCAAACATCGTCAAATGTTAATCCTAATGCCAATTTCAAACGTTCTCTTACCCGATCTAATTGATAATATGGATTAATTGATGGTGCTTCAGCAATGCCAACCAATACACTATTAATATGCCGTAATAAAGCTTCTTGTTCAGAAGTATTCAATCCCGTCACCACATTGCCAGGTGACGGGATTGAAGGATTTGTATTATCTTCTTTTAAAAAAGATTGGAATTTTTTATTTAAATTCATATTTCACCCTTAATTTACGTAATCATTAGTAGTTGCAGGAGGAGTAAATATTAATGAAGTTGGAGCATTTCCAGCATCATCAAGAATTGATGCTCCACCATGTAACAATACTGGTGAAACAACATCAACTCCACCAGCCGTTGCTTTATCACTACCAGTAATTGTATAATTGAATGTTAATATGGTTGTATTACTGATACCAGATGTTCCAGCACTTGCAAATCTAGTTTGTATGGTTTCAGCACCGGTTCCACTTGAAGAATGGAATTGTAATTCAATACCTGTGGTTCCTGCACTACCAAGTATTAATGTAACTGGTTTATTAAATGTGGCAATAACTGAAGCCGCAGCCATACCGGCTGTTCCAGATGTTCCACCATTTGTAAAATGGATACCATCTTCAAGTGTTATTGCAAATGTTGGTACAGAACCATCAATAATTTGAGAAGCGATACCTGCCGGTTGTGTAAATGTTAATGAAGGTGCTAAACTACTAGCATCCAATAATGTTCCACCATTTAAATTAATTGGAGATACTAATGAAACTGTTCCTGGAGATCCATGGTCACCAGATACAACAGTATAATTAAATACTAATGCATCGGTTGTAGAACCAGAAGCATAACCAGCAGTCCGAGCAGAACCATTAACATTAATTACAATATTAGGAGTGCCTGTTACTGTAATTGGACGATCAAATGTGGCTGTAAGAACAACTTGAGCACCTAAATCATATGCAGAGGCCCCAAATGCCACTGAACAATTACCTGGAACTGTTGATGAAATTGTGATATCAGATAATTGTGTATTTGTTGCATTTAATATACCACTAGCACTTGTTGTAATATCGTGAATACCAGCAGTTCCACTAGTTGAAAATGTTCCTGCCGTTTCAACTACAATAAGTGTACCTGAAGTTGAAGAAGATGGTGTATAACCTACAACATATCCTTGTGCAGAACCAATACCACATGACATAGCATTATTTACAGCAAAATGTCCTTGAACACCCGATAATGATAATAAAAGTGTTCTTGGAATTCCAGTTATTGTAACTGGAGTTGTTGTCCCAAGCTTATAAATATGACCACTTAAATGTATTTGACTATCTACACTAATATTTCCTGGTGTAGCTGCATCGGAAGATTGTAATTGATATACAAATAATAATGTAGCAGTATTAAGTCCAAAACTCGTTTGAACATATACAGCATTTCTTACAACACCATTAATTGTTACTTCAAGATATGGTGAACCAACATCCGGAACTACTGTTACTTGTGCATCAAATCTTACTGCAAAAGTTAAATAATCTCCTGTATGAAAACTTGTTCGTAAATCTGGTAATACATCACCAGAAGCCGCAATAAATGCTCTATAAAGAACACAGGATTCTATAACAGGTGATGCTATTGGTGAAGGTTTATTTGATGATCCAAATGTTTCTAATATTTCATTTGTTACGGGATGTACCCAACCATCAATCCCTGGAACTGCATGTGGCGCAAATTTTGGTGCGCTAGTTTTTGTCCAAAGTGACATTCTAATTCTCCTTAAATTTTTGTAATTTTATCCGGCTCAGCTATTTTTTCAGGTTCAACAACCGGATTAAAGGTGATTTTTTCTCTTTTTTTACCACCTTTTTCTTCTTTTTCTTTTTCTCTATCATTAGGATCAAATTCATTAAAATCTTTTAAAGTCTTTTTTTCTTCTTCCAATTCTTCCTCTAAAGCTTCATTATGCATTTTCCAAGCCTTACTATAGAGAACTTCTTTTCCTTTTTCGGCTCCATATTCCTTTTCAAATCTTCCTTTATTAGACTTAATCCAATGTTCTATTTTAGGATCGGGGGGAGAAACTTCATTCATGATAGATTCTTGGATTTTTTTCTCTTTTTCTAATTCCTCATTATGCATTGTCCAGGCTTTAGCATAAAGGACTTCTTTTCCCTTTTCAGCCCCATATTCCTTTTCAAATCTTCCTTTATTAGCTTTAATCCATTTTTCAATTTTTGGATTAGGAGGTGAAACTTCATTTAAAGGATTTTTTCCTTCTAAAATATTTTGAACTTTTTTAACTAATGATTCTGATAATGAAAAATCATCATAATTACCAGTAATATCTGTTACATACATAACATCTTCCCCTTTAAAGTATTTATGATTCCACAATGTTCATCAATTGTTTTATAAGTGATTTTATCAAATAATTTAATTTCCTTTAATAAATCTTCCATTTCTAATCCTAAAATCCAAGAATCAATTGAAGCATTTTCATCACGATTTAAAATAGCTAACCAAGTATGATTTCCATCCAATACATATAAATCAGATGAAACTAATAGAGGTTTTTCACGGGCTTCAATAGGCATAGAAACCATCCATTCTTTTACTTTATCATGGTTAATTTCATTTTGGGCGGCAAGAAGTTGATTTGCGGGAACTTTTACTCTTTGAATAGAAATATTGCGAAGATCTAATAGACGAAAAAATTCTGGATAATTTTCTTTCTTGATTTGGGGCATTTGAAATCGTGGAATATTTAAATGCCCACGCGGAATAATAAGGTCTTTAGATTCAAGGATTATTTCCCGAATCCTTGATAAAGTTTTCATTTAATGTCTTACACATTCCTTAATTAATTGGACAGTTTCATGAAGACCTAATTTATCTAAAGGATATGCAGGTGGAGGGTTATTATTATTTTCTTCATGATATCCACTTCGCATATGTTGTTTGGCTTTTTTACGAGCTACAGCATCACGTAATGACATATCTGAAGAACCTGGTTTATAAATTCCATTACCAGTCGTATGAGATCCATTAAGGCCTAAATGTCCAGCGGCTCTTTCAGCATCTTTTTGGTTTGTAAATTCATAAGGAAGAAGCTTTTTAGTTTCTCTTTCTTTTTCTTCCGCTTTCTTTTTATCGGCAGCTTTTTTCTTCTTTTCATATTGTAACCGATTATCATTTTGTTTTTGACCAGAAGCTTTTTGTTCTTGAGATTTTTGGTCTTTTGTTTCTGATGATTGTTGTCGGTTATAATCAGATGGTTGGTTTGCTTCTTCAATCCTTTTTTCTTTATCAGTTTCACCTTCACGATCAGGCGCACCAGGAAGGATTGCTTGTTCCCAATGTGTTTTCCAAGGATTCCCACCACCATCTTCTTTGAGGTGTTTAAAGTATTCAACCTGCGCCTCTCTCTTTTTGGCTCCAGCTTTAGAATGATAAGTACCAAGATTTTTTCCAGATTTTTTGGATTTTAATTCAAATGAAGAACCTTTTTTAACAATATGTTCATCAAGAGAATCTTTTACATCTTTACTTCCATCATTGTATGGACAACACACTGGGCATTGAACCAGATGGTATCCATCTTCAGAAGGAGTATCTACTTCAGCTTGTACCCAAAGTGAATGCAGTGGTTCAACCATACAAGCTTTAGATACGGGGCACCAACCTGTTCCTTCGCAATAATCACAACCATTATGAGTTCCGAAAACCACTTCCCGATCTTCAGATAAATTAAATTCATCTTGAAAATATTTGTGCTGTTTTTCTTTTTCCTTCATTTCGCAATAATGGGAAAATGAATAAGATGGAGCGGTATGAATGTTCTCCATTACATGTTCATTTGCCAATCTATCCCCGAAATTTGTATCTCGTGCCAATTTCATGAGAGTTCTCCTACTTCTATGATTACACTACTATTTATCAATTCTCAATATTCAATAAATAGTAATAGGACCAAGTAGTGTCATTAGCACCACATGGTCCCTAAACAAAGCAATAGAAAGGTTCTATCGCATATGTCTAAAAATATTTATCTCATTTACAAACATACAAGTCCTTCAGGAAAATCTTATATCGGATATACGTATAAAACAATTGAAGAAAGATGGAAAATACATCTAAATGATTCAAAGCGGGGATTAAGAAAATTTCATAAAGCAATCCTAAAATACCCCAATGAAAATCAATGGCTTCATAAAGTCCTAATTAATAATATTCTGACCCTACAAGAAGCCAAGAAATTAGAAATTGAAATGATTGCGAAGTATGATACTTATCATAACGGATATAATATGACTCCTGGTGGAGATGGTTCGGGACATATATCCGAAAAAACAAAACAAAAAATGTCAGAAATACATAAAGGTAAAATTCCCTGGAATAAAGGAAAGAAAGGATTACAAATGGCTTGGAATAAAGGAATAAAATGTTCTAAAGAAACAAGAAAAAAAATTTCAAAATCTTTAATTGGAAATAAAAGAAATGTTGGACGAAAACATTCTCAAGAAAGTAGAAAGAATATGTCTTTGGCCGCTATGGGGAATAAAAGTCATTTAGGATTTAAACATTCAAAAGAAACCAAACAAAAAATGTCTCAATCACATTATATTTACTTATCCAGGAGACCAGAAACGGTATCCAAGTAAAGTGACCTATTTTGTTCCAAATTGGTCCCCAATACAATGGAATTGAAAGTCTCAAAGTCACCGGCTTTAGCGGCCTCTCGTGCTTGAGTGGCATTCATATCATTCACAGGACCACGAGGTAATCCAAATTGACGGAAAATTAATTCTTGAACACCGGGAATCCTTTTCTTTGGATCTTTATGATTGATATATTGTTTCCATGTTTCATATTTCTTCAATTGATCTGAACCACAATAAAAAATTACTCTTTCATAACCAGCATCTCCTAATTGGCAAACTGCAAGAAATGGATTATTTACAGGATTTACTCCTCTCGAAATTGTAAGACCACATTTCCACAAATAATCTTGACGAGCTTGAAAAGAAAGAGGATTATTTTTATGATCTTGCTTAGGAGAAATGAAAATACTAACAGGACAATTCCATATTTTATCAGCTTCAGTTTGCATTGCCCAAAATAATTCACCATGAGCACGTGTAGGTGGTTGGAATCTTCCATAAGTGACTACAATAGTTTTCATGATTAATTCTCGTATGTAGTCCACTTTTCATTTAATTTAAATTCCCGCTCATCAATTACCTTTTTCAACCAAATAGCCAATTGATATTCATTATCTGTCAACGGGCGCCTTAATATTTCAATACTACGTAACATACTTCGGAGCTTTTCAATTTTCATTTTCTTTTCCATTCCATATCATAATTAAAATTTGCTTTGGAAAACGTATAACGATCTACCAATTTAATTGTATATCCCAATGACTTTACTACATACCCTTCATGGCCACATGGTGTTCCATCAGGTAAATAAATATTAACAGATATATTTAATTTATCTAATTCTCGAACCAATATTACTTTCAACCTCATTAAATCCAAATAATAATTGAAAATATCACCACAATATACTAGTAATCCGGCCATATATTTGGTCATTTTTTCAAAAACAACATTTTTTCCTTTTTCTGTTTTTAAAGTTTCTTGATGTTTTGTATAATCCCTAATTACAAAAGACAGAAATTCATTACTATATGGAAGTTTATCATTTCGGATACAATCATTAATATACAATTGGAATAAATCATTAGATCCTAAAGTAGCTAATGCAGTTTTAGAAATATCAATTGCTCTATGACGTAATGAAGAAATTGCAGTTTCAATTTTTCCCCAATCTCCGGGAGCTATCATTTCTTCTTCTGGAAGTTCTGGTTCAAAACAATAAATTTGTTCTTGAAATGCATTTTCTGGAGCATTTGCTCCAAAATTAGCTTCCATATCTTTTATTTTATTTCCAGTATATGTGGTATGAAATACACAACCAATTTGACAAGACCGTATATATTTCGAAATTATGAAATGATGAGGAATTTTATAATTTAAAGTATTTGGTTGAAATGAAATTTCACCACCTGTGCGGTACTTTGTCCAAAGAACATCTCCTTGAATAATTTGTGGAATATCACAATACCATAATCTATCATAAAGTTCCATTAAAGTAATTTGAAGTCCTTTTGATTCATGGTTTTCTAAAATATCAGCATGACAATAATTTATTTTCCCTGAAAATACACTTTTTGTTCCTACAAAAAATCTTTGATTTTCAGGATTTTTCCCACAAATAAAAGCCGGAGCACCATCCCATTTAACTGATATTCTGGTATTAGAAGTGTTTATACCACATAAAAAGTGATATACTTGTTCCAAAATATTCAATGGAATAAATGGATCAGCTTTTGTAAAACATAAATCTTCTACATGCTGCAAATGAATATTCTTCATACTTACATATTATCAGATTTTTTCATTAATGTCAAGTGGCTTTACGAATATTTTCTAATGTATAATTTGGAGAAACATATTGTTTTGCAGTTTGTGCTTCTTGATTTTCTAAAAGAATATGGCGTTTAGCTATAGTTTTCTTTGTTACAGCCAATACACCTAATCCTTTTAATAGGTATTTTGGATTTTTATTTTCAAAATTTCTAATTTGAAAAAATGGATAATCTTCAAAAGGAACATCATTTAAATTTTGAATAATGGTTTTACATTCTAAAATTAATGTATTAAACCTATAATCCCAATCAAAATATCTTGTTTCCCAAGTTTGTTTAATAACCGCACCATGTTTATAAATATCATCACCAAAAATTACATCTTGAGCTTCTTGGGAAGAAGTTTGAATATCTATTTCTGGATCCAAATTATATATACCATTCTTATTTTTTAATTTCACCAATTTTGGATAAGTATCTAATACATATTCAAATACATGTTGAGTAATTTCTCCCCAATATGTTTCTGGTGATTCCCATCCAGGCGCATCAGCTTGTTTGATTGAAATTGGAACTATACCTCGATACGTAACCAAATTCATATTACTTTTTAAACGTTCTTTAGTTTTTTTGGTACTTACATCAATAATATCAGTAATATTTTTAACAAAAAAATCTGTTCGTCCATTAACTTGGAATTCAATATTAATATTTTTATATACTTCCAAATATTCATGAATTGCATTATAAAAATCTAATTCATTTTTTCTTCCTGCAGACATTGTAGGTAATTTAATTGTATCTTTAATTCTTGCAAAAATTTTAAAATCTCCTACTTCAATATACCGATATTCTGGTAAGTAAGGACCTTCATGTTCTAATTCTTTCATTTTAGGATTATAAATTCTTAAAGCATCAAAAATAGGTTTAACAAAATTAATAATTTCTTTTTTATTTTTAACCATAATATAAAATGCTTTAGGAATACCTATAAGAGGTTCATTTAAAACATCTTTATATCCTAATTTAGTTATAATTTGTTTTATGGTAGCTGAAGATAATTTGGCAGTAGGTGAAACTGGGAGTCTAAGAGAAATAAGATGAGTTTTTTTATTAAATTCAAATTGGCTACCCAATACTTCTGTTTTTGGATCTAATATATAATTATATAAATCTAATATCCATTTTTCAAATGATTTATGAAAAATTTTCCCACAAAAAACTTCAGCCACAAATTCTGTAGAATTTACCGCAGCATATTCACTAACTTTATCTTCTATATCTCGTTTCAATTTAAGAGAAAATGAAGTCTCTTTTGAAAATGTTTTACTTTGTGTTTTTTCATGATAAATATGTCCTAATTCATGCCATATTAAAGCTTCTTTATCATTATCAATTACATAAGAATGGGTAATTGTAGGATTTAAAAATAATCCTGTATTAATTCCCATAAAATGATCAATATGATCATAATAAGCATATAATTCCATTGAATTATCAACTTTAATTTCAGGAGGTAATTTCAAATTTTTTTGTTTAGCTTTTTTAAAAACACCTAAAATTATATCCAGAATTTTAATAGAACAATCATTTTTTAAAAATTCTCCATTTCTTGGATGATCTGAAAAAGATATAACAACACCTAATTTTTTAAATTCAGCAATTAATCTATCAGGAGAATTATCTGGTAAATGATCTAAATCTAAAAGTTTCCCAGAAACATTTGTTTTACCAAATAAAATCATTGCAGCTATTCTATGATTTCCATCAATAATATATTTTTGATTATGATATTGGATTACATAAACGGCATCTTCTCCACTTGTTGATGTTCGTAATTGTCCTTTTTGAATGATTCTTACCAATCGTTCAAAATTACTATAGGATAATACATCTTGTAAAGATAATAAGTTACTAAAATTGATTTGGGTAGGTTTCGCAAATTCGAATCCAATATCTTCGAATTCTTTAGTAGGAGTAGGAAAATTTCTTTGGAGGATTTCTGTTATATCTTCAAGGATGGAACCAGCATTACTGGGTTGTTTAATAAAATTTTCAAACAACCCATTATAACTTTTAGTTTTTATTTCTGCGAGTTTAGTATCAATATCTAGCATTCTTTAATATTTAGACTTTAAAATCGGAGAATGTTTTCTTTCCACGCAACCCAAATTTCCTGGTTTGTAGATTTTTATAACCAGGTTCATATGGTTGGCTTCCATGTCTCTTGGATACATCACGCTTCATTTGTTGTTCATCTTGTTCAGGGGGATCATCTTCTCTTGTTTGGCCACGTTGTTCTACATCATACCAACGGAATTTCTTACGATCTAATCCAATAAAAAATCTTTTGTTTTCACTTGCATCTTTATATCTATTCTTGTGCTGAATAATCTTCATTTGTCCTAATTCACGCAATTTATCGGTACAAATTAAAAACCATGCAAGATCAACAGTTGCTAATAAACCAACTTTACTACCAGCTACTTGAGTAATTGTAGGATCTGTAGATTCAATTCCAGCGGCATCAAGTTGCGTTGCGCTCCAAATAGGAACATTATATTCTTGGGCTAATGCCCTTACTTCTTCAGCAATTGCCAAAATTGTAATGTGTGTTTTATCGCTTGCTTTAATACGGCAAGATGCCATCAAGTTCATTGAATCAATGATAATAACATCTGGAATAAATTGTTTTTTTAATTTCAATTCTCCTAATAATGCTCGAATATTATTTACATGGATTGAACCTGCTGGATATTCTTTAGTTTCTAATTTACCTGGAGTACTTTCACGTGCCTTTTGTATCTTCTTTAAGAAAATTTCCTTCGGAAGATCTTCAATAGTATCAATTGAAGTATCCAATAAATTACAATCAATTCTCAAATTGATATTTACTTCTGAAACTTCTAAAGTAATATAAAGAACATTCTTTCCCGCGCACATATAGGATTTTGCAAGATGACAAAGACCTAATGTTTTACCAACATAAATTCCACCAACCAAAAGATTGAGAGTTTTGGAAGGTACTCCACCTTTTGTTACCTTATTACAATATGAAACATCAAAAGGTAATTTATATTCATCCGCATGTAATGTATCATATCGGAATTCTGCATCATTAAAATAATCATGACCAATGGAAGGATCAAATGAAACTGCTAAAGCGTTTTCAAAAATATGTGGAATCGCACCTGAATCTAGTTTTTTATCTTTCCCTTCCAAAATCGCAACAGATCTATAAGCAGCGCAAACAAGTGCCTTATCTTTACAGAATTTCTCGGTCTCATCTATTAACCAATCTAATTCAAATTTTTCACTATCATCTTCCAATTCTGTTAAAGTTTCCAATACTTCTTTATATGTTTCTTCAACTACATTTTCCTTTTCAATCGATACAGCAATAACTGAAATTGTTGGAAGTTTATTGTATTCGGCAATATAATTTACGGTATGAGTAAAAATTAATTTCTCGTGAGTCTGTTTAAAATATTCCTCTTTTAAATAAGGAATAATTTTACGAGTATATTCCTCATTATGAAATAGTTGGCGGAGGATAATTGTTTCTATTCTAGTGTCTGACATTGTTCTCCTGAGGAGTTAATTTCCAACCTTCTTCTTGTTCGCAAACCAATTCAAGTGCTATAGCTGCTACTATCCGAGAAAGTGCTTTCGATTTTTCACATTCTCTAGGATTATGCCCTGCATAATGTAGAATTCTATAATCATAACAAAACTGTGGTTGTCCTGGTCTATAATCCATTTCTTTTACAGGTATAATTTTAATTTTCTCTGCGACCTGGATTTTAAGTCCTTTATAAGGCCCCATATTTAATGTTACGAGATAAGGATTTGATTCATTATTGGTATAATATCCTTCTGGTAATATTCTTTTCATTTACTACACCTCGCAAGTCTTGCACGCCAATTAATACGGCATTTCTCCATATCGTGGCGGTTTTCTTGGATTATTTTATCTTTTTGGTGTTCTGATATTGATGGAGCCAACGGGCCGAATAATTTATAGGACTTCTCAATAGGAAACTTTTTGAGATATAAACCATCGTCAGCATCTACAATATATTTTTTAGCAGCATCTTTATTTACCAGAATACCACACTGTTCCTCAAGTACCATAATAAATTGGGAATAGTCTTCAGGCAAAACATTGTAATGATTATTCCCACGGAACTTCATTAACTGGATTCCCTTAATACATTCTCTCCAACCAGTCTTACCATATAAAGCATGAGAACTGTATTTCACTTCAACATATAAATCAAATTTAGGAACATAAAGATCTCGTCCTTGTTCATCTTTAAACTGGATCTTTCCGTTACTAAAATCAGCAATACTATGTTCTAATTCATCTGCTTTCAGGAAATGACCTTTATTGGTATTATAGATCAATGGATCTAATGTATAATTGTTATTCACATACATCTGCCAATTTACACCCTTCTCAATATAATTTTCCACCATGTCATATCATAGGTCACATTAGACATTATATAGGCACCTTTCACAATTTATTCAGCATTTAAATGAAAATCAATTACAATCATAGCAATTCTATTTCCTTTACCTGAAACATCTTTTTCAAGTAAAGCATGAACCGGATAAAATCCATCACCATATCCTGTAGAAACACAAACTCCTAATCCTTCATGGCCCGCTTCATAGTTGAAACTTTTCATATATGGGCCTTTTTCATTACTAACATCCAATTCTGGTAATCCATCACCAATATAACATGGATCACCTATCCAACACATTCCTGAATCTACACCAATATGGCCCACTAACTTCCAATTTTCTTTTACTGGTTTCTTTTTCATATTTACTCCGTTGTATGTAATTCGTTTTGAATTTGTTTCACCATAAATCCTAATTTATCTTTATCCAAACCCAATTCTTTTATAGAAACACCTCCCATTAAAGATTTTACAAAATTTTGTTGTGGAGAAGTTAATTTCTTCATCATATCTTCTCTGCGCATATTTTGTTCCACTTGTTCAAATGGCTCATAATAGAAATCTACACCAGCACCATTAAATGGTTTTAGTTTAGATACTCCGCATTCATGGAAGGCTTTCTCAAGTTTAAACTTCTTCAATTCTTTTCTCATAACACCATTATAACACAAAGGGCGCGTGGATAGCAACCTACTTGAAGAATTTGTCTATATCTATAGGTTTATCCTTAATGGCTTGTTTTATGCGTTTATCGGCACCAATATAAATTTTCTTATCCTTCTCTATACCTGTAAATTTTCTATTGGTATTCACACACGCGACGCCAGTAGTACCAGATCCCATACAACAATCTAATACCATATCACCAGGATTTGAATATGTGTTAATTAAATATTCCATTAAGGCCACGGGTTTTTGAGTTGGGTGTAATCCACGATCTTGTGAAAATTCTAAAACTGATATGGGATATCTGGTTCCTTCATTATCAATAGGAGTTTCTTTAGTTTGTTTTATTGATCCCGCTTCCCCACCAGAACGCTTACTATTCCATTTATATGGTTTTCCTTCTCTCATTTGAGGATTATATGTCGGTTGTTTATCATAAAATACCACAACATCTTCGTGGCACTTCATTGGCATATATTTGGCTTGATATGGACTTGTACCATTAGGTTTTTGCCAAACTAAACAATATTTAAACCATTTCAAATTACTATTGATAAGCGTAGTTGTAAAAGGTTGTTGTGCTGTAAAAACATATGCCGCATTTGACTTGGCTACTAATTTCAATTCTTTCCACAATTTATCCAAAGGTAAAATAGAATCCCAAGGACATGCAGTTGTACCATATGGAAGATCAATCAAAACCAAATCCACAGAATGTTTTTCTATTTTGGTAAAACTTTTAAAACAATCTTCGTTATATAATGTGCCCATACAAATATTTATGCAAATCTTTTTTAATAACCTCATTGTTCAACTCTCCATAACAAAATTCAATTCCCTTTTTATGTGTCACTGTCGCTCGAAAATAAGGTACTAATAAACCTCCAAATTTTGGAATAAATTCATTAACAAGTTTTTTAGATTTCTTTATATATTCCAACCAAATAATATAATCATCAATTTTACTAATATGTTCTCCCAAAAAAGCAACAGAAAAATCTGGAGTTATATAAGTATATAATGCGTCATCTTCTTTTTTTACAAAATGACCGTTATACATTGGTTTTACATGGATCCCATGTTTTTTATTTGATTTTTCTTCTATCCGAAAACAGCATTTTCCTTCTTTAAAAATATTTTCAACAGGATCAAAATCTGGAAAATTTTGACTACCTTTTGGTTGTTCTATAAAGTCAGCATCACATTTTATTAAATATTTCTTTGTTGCTACTCCAGGATGTTTATCATATTTTAAATCAAATAATCCATTAACAAAATCATCTATAGTCATAAAATATTTTTCGTCACATCAATCCATTATATACTTAAACCACCTTTCATTTCAATTCAAAAAGTCAAACAATTCTTAATCTTCCTCAACCTCACTCGCTACTTCCTCCGGCATTTCAACCGTCATACCATAATTGAATTCTTTACCGGCAAATACATCAAGCGCCTTCAGCACTTCATCGGTAAAATATACCTCTGGGTTTGCTTCGATCTGTTTTTCAGTTGCTACCTTATCACCAATTCTAATTTTACCACCCTTCTTTGCTTTCTCTTTACCTTCTTTCAGTTTCGCAAATCCTTCTGTTGCTGTTTTCTCTTTCTTCTCTTTTACTCTCTTGAATAGTTCATACTTCAATCCAAGTTCCAGTAATCCATAATACTTATCTAATCCGCCCGCATAATCCAGAGATACATCAATCAATGTATTCTCTTTCGTCAAGCGGCCCTTTTCTAACTTACAGTGTAAAATAACTCCAACTACTTCAGTTCCTTCTTTATCTTTACTCTTACTCAAGAATACTGAAAGCGAATTGGCATATTGTGGCCCACTGCCACCCGATTGGACTGTGTGAGAAAATAGATCTTGAGTCTTATATACATGATTCGTAATAAAGAATGGAATATTTAATAAACCCATTTTCAATGTAATAGTTCTGAATGCTGATTTAATCAACCGGGTTCTGGTCATATCTTGTTTCTCACTACCCGATTCAGCATCTTCCATTTCTTTCTGTGTAGAAAGATTTCCCAAAGAGTCGCATACAAACATCAATTCTTGCCGCTCTGAAGGTTTTGTTTCTTTCACTACGCGCAACATCTTAAGTGATTGAGTCCGGAATTCTTGAACCGTTTCGATAGGAATCACATATACACGAGATACATCAATTCCTCTTGACACCATCATATCTTTTGTAATCGCACCTTCAGTTTCAAAGAACATGATCCCCGATCCCGGGTGCGTATCCAAGAAATGTTTAACCAATGCTAAAATGAAATAGGTCTTACCTGTAGCAGATGGTCCTGCGAAAACAACAATCTTGTTGTTAGGTGCTCCACCAAATAATGAACCACTCCATTGAGCGTTCAATAGATATACACCCGTATCAATCCAACCCGTTACATCGCCTGATATAATTCCATTTGAAGCCGCTTGAGCAAGGTCATTTCCTGTTGCTTTGGCTATCTTTTCAAAAAAGGCGATATTGGCCGTTTGCTTTACTTTCTTTTCCCGTACCTTCTTTTCTCTTACAGGTTTAGGTGCTCTTGGTTTCTTTACCCGTTGAATTTTGTTTGCTGCTTTAATTTTCTTTGGACGCGCCATTCATTCTCTCCATTTGTAAGAAATCTTCATCAGTGGCTATTGATAGTTTCACACCATTTAATTCTAAAAACCGTTTAATATACATCGCTTTGGCAGTTACAGGAGGCCAACAAAAAAATCTTGGAATCATAGGTTTATCTAATCCCTCTTGTGACAATCTTTCCGTTACCCAATCTGGAATAGGTTTAAATAGATAATATCCTTCAGCCATCAAGGCCATATCATCTGCCCATTTAACATCTTGTACCATTGGATATGGTAACCCAAATTTCTCATTGATTACTCGTTCTAATTTAGCTTCGACTTCACGATAACCTTCAAGTGCTTTACTATATTTAACAGGTCGGGCAATATCACTTAAATATGCTTCTGAAGCATCATGGAGCAATCCAGCTAAAGCATTTTCTGGTTGAACTAATTCGCTTACTATTACACAATGTTGTGCCACGGAATAAAATTGATTCACATGACCAGTATATCGGCAGTTATTTCCCAATGCATGGGCAATATCTTGAATATCAATTTCATTAGGATCTGGATTAATTGGGAAAATTTTATGTCCTCTATAAGTACCTATCCAAGATCCTTTTTCATAATTACCTTGGCGATTACTTGCTTTACTATCCGACACTTCACGATCATAAATTTCTTGACCAGTTAATTCTTTAATTTGTTCCATTTACTTCCTACGATTCTTATTTTGTTCACTTCTTGTAGACCATTTAACATTTCCTGGTTTATAATTACCATCATTATCTATACGATCAATTGAATATTCAGGTCCAGGTCTTTTACCAACATCTTTAATAAAATTTTCAAAAGATTTTCTCCATCTACTACAAACAGAAATACCTCTTCCACCATAATTTTTATAACCTTTGGCATTTGGTTCATAGCATCTTTTCAACATATTAATATATGAACCATATGTTATATTATTTCTTTGTGTTGGTATTTCTCTATGGTTATATCTTGAAAAATATCCATGTTTTAAATGTGCTTTTCTATAATTTTCAATATTTTTACATCCACAAGAAATAGTTTTTCTCTTTCTTCTAAACAAAACCAGTGGTAAAATTATTTCTTTCTGACAACCATTACAAAAACATTTCCACCAAGAACAAACTTTATCATTATATGGTTTATAATAACAAAATTCTTTAACAATTAAATATCCAAATTTTCTGCAGGAATATTCAACATACGCCATTTTTTAATTTTTCCTTCAATAACTCATGCAAATATCCTTGTGCATTAAATATAATAGCACATAATGCAGTTTCTTTATTTACTGGTTTACCAGTTTTTTTATCAATTGTAGGATATCCTCTATGTAATTTCCATAAATCCCAAACATGTCGTAACAAAGATTTAATATATGAATTAAAAGTTATACCTAACTGCCAATTATCTCCAGGTCTTTTGGATCCATCCGCTTGTACACTACAACTTAACATATATTCTCCAAATGCTTCTAATACAATTGGAGATAAACAAGCTTCATAATCAATCTTTGATATATCTAAATCTCTGGTTGCTCCAGTTTCAAATTCTCTAACCAATGAAAGTCCTCTAGTCATAGTACCCATTACTGTATGAGATTTATTATCACCTTCTAATGTTTTATATTTCGGATATTCATTATTTTCTTCTATCATTTCTTCTGTATTCATACGAAAAATTTATCCATATCTTCTATTTTTTCTGTACTCCACCCAATTGGGTCTAAAATTTTCTCAATTGGATTTATAAAAGTCTTTTCATACATTTTTTCATAATCAACATACTTATGCAATCCAAATTCTGGTGGTAATTTACCATTAAAAGCAATTACTTGATCATCAATTGGATTAGGTTGTTTCAAATATACATACTTGATTCTTTCAGATGATGTAATTGGAGGATATTTTTTCTGCAACTTTTTATCCTCTAAACATTTATTATAAATTAAAACGGCTTTAACTCCAATATCTGTTCCTTTTTTATAAGTGTCTGCTTCATCTTCCCATTTTTTTAAATTATTCACTCCTCGAGGGCGGGCAATATCTTCAACTGGTAATTTCATAAACTTTTGTCGAAATGTTTCTATGAAATCTGCCATTTCAAATTGTGTTCCTGTCATCATAATTTGGACAGCTTTTCTCATTGCATCTCGGCAATATTGTGGGGTACTTGATTTAACAAGATCAAATCCCATAATTTTCAATTTAGAAACTCGTTTAGTATTTTTACTTTTACAATCATTACAAGGTGGTGCTTTTTCAGAAGGACCAGAAAACTCATTATGGCAAGCATTACATTCAAAATAATTATCACCTTCTGAATTCCATACTTGTAAAGCGTAGTGCTTCTTGGATGCCCAAATGCCGCGGTCTGCTAATACTTCCCGTTTCATACTTAAGATCGGCTTTTCAAGTTTCATCCCATTGATAAGGTCATTTGTAATTTGAGAAAACAATTGATCAATCAATGGTTCTAATTTAGTCTTACAAACTTTATCCAAGAAACTAATCAATGTCTCAATATCTGGTTTCTTTCCTTTAAACACATGCTGAATCAATTTATCCAAACTTACATAAACTGAATCTGTATCTGAATAAATCACAAAATCTAAATTTTCAGTCTTATATAGGTCATTAAAATACCGATTCAATTCACGCGCAATATATTGGATGATGAATTGCCCAGTCATTGTGACCGCTTCAGCATTGTCCAAATCATACCAACGAAAATAAGGATTTCCATAAGCACCGTAAAGTGAATTGAGCAAAATTTTAGTTGCTTTTTGTTTTACATCTAATTTGGAAACCAAATTCTCTAATTCTATTTTTCTCTTTGGATCGGTACATCTTTCTAATTCTTTTTTAGCTGCTTTCAGATCCGCTTGATATTTCTTCCGTTTAGTAAAAATAGTTTCAACCATGCGACTATAGAAACTTTGTTTCTCCTTACTATAGAAAACTCCATTAGAAGCACTAGTACAATTATTACTTGTCGCTCTACCAAAAGCCTCTTCCCATTTATCATTTTCCGCCAACACATCATCAGAATTTAAATTCATTTTCAGGTCGGTTAATTTAACTTCAGGACCAATATTCAGTACGCGAATAATATTAGGATACAGTGAAGCTACGTCAAACGATACTACACTTTCATAAACTCCCGGATTAGGTGGTTTAACATATGCACCTACATATTGATCCTTTTTCTCTTGATATTCTTTTTGTGGGATTACAATCTTCTCTTGATGAAGCCAATTAAAGATCAATACATCCCATGTTCTTACTTGCGCGAGAACATCCATAAAATTCACTTTAGCCAAATAAGCTACATCAACAGTTAACGCAATCAGATTTACTTTCTTTTCCAATTGTTCAATCAAATTCACATCTTGGATATTATATTCAGTAAACCATTGAAAATCTTTTTCATAAAATTCTTTCATAGTTTCATATTTTTCTCGCCAATCAACTTTTCCTTCACCTTTCAATTCTGTTTTGGCAATATAATCCAATTTATAATTTTCTCTTGGATCTTTGATATTTTTAACATAGATCTGATAATAATCGATTTGAGATATCCCATAAATCTCATAACATTGCCATTCTCTATGATTGAAATCTACTGAAACCGCTTGGACAATTCCCCATGTTGATAATTTCTTTGCGGTCTTTTCATCAAACAAATTCATTAAACGATTATACAAATATGGGATATCAAAGAATCTTGAATTCCATCCTGTGATAATATCAGGGTCTAATTTATTCCAGAATTCAAGGAACCCCAAAAGCATTTCTTTTTCACTTTCAAATTCATAATGCTTAATGTTCTTTGATTTTGGAACAAAATGATTCTTCTTATTATATTTCTTTCCATCTACGAATGTGAAAACATGGAAGATATCAACATTGAATTCTTTAACAGTCAGAACATTGATTCGTTCACGCGCTATCTTCGCATCATCCTGTGTAAATCCTTGTTCGTTCTCATGCTCTAAATCGAGAGAAACAATACAAAGAGCATTCAATGAATATTCAAGGTCATGTTCTGGATATTCTTCAGCAATAAAACTATATTGAAATTGTGAATTCCCATAGATGGGATACTGATCATTTTCGGCATGATCTTTGATAAATTCCCGCGCTTCTTTGATTTCATTGAAATGTATGGGTTCAACCGGATCTCCGACTAATGTATGCCATTCTGAATTAGATTTTCCTGGGACATATAAGGTCGGGTGATATTTTATCCGGTACCGTTTTCTTTTCCCGTTATCAAATTCCTTTAATAGTACATTTGAACCATAACAACATACATTGGTGTAAAATTTCATAATGAATTCCTAAAACATTTATATCCTTTATGTTATTTGTGTTTTCCTTCCGAAACTTTATACATACAATCATAATTGAGTTTATGAATCTTACAAAATTTATATAAATTATTAACAATTCGCATTTTAAAATCCGGATAAACTATTTTCCAATTTTTGGAATGTAATTCAGAATTTTGTTTTAGAAATCTTTTGGAACGCTTAAGTCCTAATTGATTATTTGGCTTACCAATTTTAGATTCCGATAAATGTATCTTATGTTCTTCTGATTTCTTTTTTCCAGAAAGAGATTTTGATATTTTTATATTTGTCTTTTTGGAATTTTTTCCATGACCACCTCCACCAACAGTATAATTATAACCGTGTTTATAGGTATCAAAATAAAATATACAAAGTATTTCCAAATTTAAGGCTTCTTTTAAAGTAGGAATATTATCAATTAAAATTTGGTGAATCCATTGATTTTCTTTTGTATATTTTCTTATAGCGTAATCTATTTTCAATTTATGGTTTTCATTTTTAGAGTGTTTAATTTCTTCTTTCCAACGGACCATCATTGGTTTATAAGTATATCCAATATATGCTTTCTTGGAAATTTTACAAGTATGTTTATAAATTAGATACATAGCTCTATTTACATATTATATCATAATTTGCTATTGTTTGTCAATATAAATATTAACATGAACGTATCACAAAATGGATTAAACCGAATCGAACATTCTGAAGGATTTGTCGATCATGCTTATCCCGATGCAGGTGGATTATCTATTGGATATGGCACAAATCTTAATACACCAGAATTACTTGCCAAATATAATGTACCCGGAGTGACCATCACTCAAGCGGAAGCTGTGGAACTAATGATGGTTAAAATTGCGGCTATTGAGGCCGCATTCGCTGCGAGTATTATTGTTCCACTCACACAGAACCAATATGATGCTTTAGCCAGTTTTACTTATAATATGGGTATAGCATCTTTTGAAACATCTACTTTATTGAAACTTCTAAATCAGAAAAATTACCAAGGTGCTGCGGATCAATTATTGCGTTGGGTATATTCTCAAGGTAAAGTGAGTACTGGACTAACTTACCGCAGACAAGAGGAAAGAACTTTGTTTCTTACTTAACCTGTTCTAAAACTTTAGCAACAATTTCCTTATCAATCTCTTCCATAATAGATTCTGGAGAAATTCCAAAGAAATGCATTATACCTTCAGGAACTTCTTGAAAATTAGAATTAACATATACAAGATGGATCATTAAAATATTCCAGTTGAATTAAATCCACCTGTTCTTTGAGTTTTCTTACCAGGTGGTTGGTAAAGTTCTTCCAAAACACTATGGATTTTACGTTCTAATTTCGCTTGTGCTATACGTTCTCCATTTTGAATGGTAATAGAATTTTCTGTAGTATTCATTACACAAATAAAAAGTTCATTTACATAATCCCAATCAATGATCCCAGTTGAATTACAAAGGATTAATCCCGTTTTAAAAGCAGTCCCACCACGCAGATTTACATCAACTCTATATCCTTCAGGTATATCAAGAATTAAACCAGTAGGAATTTTATAACGCCAGTTTGGCCATAAAATCAATTCAGGATTTATAAGTGGTACATATTGAAATGCAACTTCATTATTATCTCTATAACATTCAATTGAAGATCCATCTAAAAATACCCGCAAATCAAAAGCGGCCGCCCCATCAGTGGCATATGTAGGTATTTGAACTTCTTTGGATAATCTATAAAATTTCAAAATATTATTTACATTTTCTAGCATTCACCTTTTTTTCAACTTCCTTTTTATCTTTTTTAACTTTAGCTTTTTTACGGGAAGCTTCCATTCTAGCATCACAATCTGCAATAGCTTCTTGAACTGCTAATTTAGCAGAATATAGACTAATATATGATCCAAATTCTTCATCATTTACTTCTACTTCCCAAATAAAATTTTCATCTCCATCTTCATCATCATAACTAGTGAAGACTATAGCCAATACTTTGTTATTTTCATCAACAAGCGAATGGCATTGTTTATTAACTCGGATCCACTGAGTAGTTTCTAACATAGGAAATCCTTTTTTATTTCGGATTCCATAATCTAATTCTGTCATTCAATTATCCTCAAAATATTATGGTCGGGATGAAAGAAATGATGCTCCTGTTAAAGCAATACTTGTTACTGGATTTAAATTTCGATAAATTACTGCCGCATTTAACCCATAACCGATAAGCCGGTCATACCATTTAGGATTAGTCAATCTTCTAAAATTCCCTGTAATCGCATCTACATTATTTGTAATACTTCCAGCATCTTTCATCAAACTTGGAAAACCTGCATTAAAAGTTTTTGTCATATCACTAATATCACGCCCTGTATAACGGAAATTAGCTAATACATCTGTTGTCATGTTTTGCCAACATAAACCATTTGTAGTACAATCTGTTTGTTGATTAAATCTTTCCCCAACTTGTGCCGGAAGAGCAGCATATACTGTTGTCACTTGATCTATATTTTTATTTAATTCCGTTTCCTGTTCATTCAAATTTGCATTAAAAGTACCTAATTGCGTATTAACATTTGCTGATAAAATATCTACCGTTTCCGTAAATTTATCCACACGGGCGAATACATCGGTTTTAAAACTCTGTTTAGGTCCTAATAAAGCGTCCTGGATATTCCCAACTCTCTTATCCGTTTTATCAAATAATTGCGTAGTCAATTCCTGAAAACTATCAGCACGTTTATTTACCAATGCAATTGTATCTGTTCTTAATACATTCATTTGTATTGTAGCATTATTTTGTAAGGAAGTCAACTGAGAATTGATAATAAATGGGAGAGTAAAAAATGCACCTGCTATGGCACAATACATTAGAATTTTAGAATATATTAAAAGCCTTTTTTCTACTAACATGAAAAATTTCCTCCAAATAGGAGAGATAATTCATTATCATTAGTGCAATGAATTGCCGCACCCACCAATCTTCCATTTTTAAAAGCATAGATATCTGGCAAATTCCTAACAGAGAATTTTTCAACCAATTCTCTTTCAGTATCATAATCAACTGAATAAACTTTAACAATATGTAAATTGGATTCATTCACCGTTTCTAAATAATTACGTGTTTGAATTCCTATAGTATCCCAAGTAGCTGTAAAATATACAATAACTGGGCATAAAGCTTCAATAACTTTAGATTGGAAATCTTTAAATGTAAGATTTTCTATCATTATAACCTCGATATTTCATTAACAATATCTGTTAAGAAATGTTGATAATCGGCATGTGGTTTAATACCGTATCTTTGGCAAGTTACATCAATATTATCAAATCGAAAATATGATGGAGGACAATATACTATCACTTCTTTATGACTACCTAAACACTGTCCTAATTCTAAAAGTGAAATTGGACTTTGTTTAGATGGATCAAAATAGAAAACTACAATAGTCGCTAATTTAATTGCCTCTTGTTCCCAAGTAATTTGTTTACGTAATTGAGATCCGCCAAGATTAGGATTCCAATTCTTCCGGCGAGGATTAAGAACCACAATATAATCGAAACGATCTAATTCTTTGGCTAATTTATCTTGCCAATCGATAGCAGTCCCATTAGCAATAGATCCAGCCAGAAAAATACTAAATCTATTATTAGCTATTCCAAATTCGTGTGGTGCTTCTATTACTGTGGCCATTTTATTCCTTTTGGCAGGGGTGGGGAGACTCGAACTCCCGTCTTACAGTTTTGGAGACTGCCATCCTTCCCATTAAACGACACCCCTATTAGTGGCGTTATACAATTATTTATCGCTTTCTAATTCTAATAAAATATCATTAGGGATATTATCTTTAGACAAAATCATAAATGGTGCCACAAAAAGAGTTACTGTTTTTACTTTCCAAGTTTTTGCTCTTCCAATTCTATAATCCCATTTATCTTCTATACGAGCCCGAATAGAAATATTACCATTTTCTGTAATGTTGACAACTCTTCCAACTCTTAAATGTGTTCCTTTATATTTACTAGAAGTGGGAGCAGCGATATAATCTCCAATTTTAATTTCACGTTCAAAAATATCTTTCATACTTTTATAATTTTTCCTTTTGAGAAAATAGCAGCTAAATCCGATAAATTACCAGCATTCTTAACCAAAATACTGGCCATAGAAAACATAACCATCATTGTTATTACCTTTAGTGCCTTTTCATATCCGGATTGTGGATTAACACAATCGGATATAATATGCATATCAATCGGTGCATGAGGTGGTACTCTATAAAATTCATCCATAATTATTATTTGCGGAAATTGTTTCTGCATTTTTTCAGCAATTATCTGTTCTTCTGGTTGAAACCAAATTTTATATGTTGGATGTTCTATTAATAAATTCTCTAAAATACCAAAATAATCTTCAATTGAAACCAATTTCAAACCAGGATTAATTCGTAAATCATTAAATTTATTTGTTCCTCTGTGAGAAACCGCTATTGTTTCTTCTGGAATTAAATTATACCTTTTAAAAAGTATATTTGCATACTGTTGTACACTTGGACTCCATTTTACAAGTCGTGGTACAATTTCCCTTAATAATTCCATTTCAGATACATTATAAACATCAATACGACCTAATGTTAAAAGATCATTCAACTTTCGCATATATTCACCCATACCAATAGGGTATGGATATACTTGCGGCCAAATATCATGTGGATTATCTAAGACTTCATCTAATTCTACTAACGGTTGTTCAAAAAACCAATCCCAAACATTTGGTCCTAATAATATAGGAGCATTTGAATCTTTATATAAACCAATTGTAGATCCTCGGCGCCAATCAACGGCCGCTTTAATTCCACACAATTCAGCATTTCGGAGCATCAATACATAATTCAATATATGAAATGCTAATGGTGATTCATCATCGCTATCACATTGGATTAATGCATAACTCATGGTTTAAATTCCGTATCTTTAATAGAACAATTTGAGATTCTTTCTACTGGAAGAAGTCTTTCAATAAAATCACAAGCTTCCTCATAAGTATCAGTAGAAACCAATTTCTTTTTAGATTCATAAATAATAAAACGTTTAGTTTTATTCATTTTTAAGATTTTCCAAATAAGATCTTTGTTCTAAAAGTTCTTTTCTTTCATCTGCCAAAACCACTAATATAGAACAATCTATACCATATTTTTTCAAATTATCAAGTATATCTTTCCAATTACTACAGCTTATTGATTCTAATTTATCAGAAATATCTTTCAACATATAAGCAATATCATTAAATTTTCTTGTATTATCTTCTATTTTTCTTGCTACTTCTTTTTCTTTTTTAAAATATTCTTTTACTTCCATAAAATTTCCCCTCCCTTCAAAAATTTGGTAGCCCGAGAGGGATTCGAACCCACAAAAAATAGCTCCTAAGGCTACCGCGTCTGCCAATTTCGCCACCGGGCCAATTTTACTTTTCTATAATACTTCCAAAACTGGTTTAGAAATTATTTTAACTTCTTTTACCAATTTATAAATACCAAAAATCACTTCTCCATCACCACTATTATTGCGTAATTGTTCATTTAGAAATTCAGTATCTTGTAAATCTTTTTCATTTGAAGATACTATATTTTCATCAATATCACTATATATTAACGTATTTTCCGTTTTATTTCCCTTTCTTTGGTGTAGTAACCAAAACTGCTGAAGGATTAGCAGATAATTTATAAGTTCTAACCAATTCATAAACTCCAACTAAAATTTCTTGTCCTTCATTAAAATTACTAAGGACATCTTCAACATACTCCTTTTGTTTTACATCAGATTCCTTAGTATCCAGATCAAAAGAATCCTTTCCTTCAACAACAACAATCGTTTTTAGTAAATTATGTGACATTTTTTTTCTCTCTTTTCTATAAATATAAACTTGGTAATTTAACTGCTTCTTCTACTAATCCAACCCAATAATCATCCAAATTATCAATATTAAAATCTTTTTCACCAAAACCATTATCCCTCAAAAAATTTCTAATATACATCCCATAACCAAAATGATATTCTGTCCACCATTCTTGTGGGTCATTATCAATCGCTTGACGAATTTTATCTATTGATTCCCGTTTTAAATGAACTTTTAAAAATTGAACACATTCATTACGTAAATCCGGTCTTAATAAAGCCACTTTATCCGCATGATATTTTTGCCAATTTTCTGGTAAATTCAAATCGACTTCACCAGTTATTTTCTCCTCGGTTTGTTTCCATATTCTAAACATATATTACCTTTTAAATGATTGGTTCCACATGTGGATGTAATTCTTCAAAATAACATAATCTAAATATATCACAAATAATTCTGGTTGTCAAGTAAGAAATTTGGCTCTGGCCCTTGGATTCGAACCAAGATCCTAAATGTTAACAGCATTTCGCTTTACCATTAAGCTAGACCAGAAGATCCTTTAGCTACCCGGGAATGTAATTACTTTCAGAATCTAAAACCAATTCATATTTGAGCAAGTAAAATTTATAATTTTCAATATAACATTGGTGGTCTTTTTAAATATAAATAATAGCTTGTGTAACATAATCAGGACGTTTGTATAATTTAGCTTTACTTATTTTTTATCCACGTATCACGACCACAATAAAATGGCTTAATCCATCCATCATTACGCCGCAAAATATACACATTCATAATATTATCCTTTGGAGCGAGGTGCGAGGATCGAACTCGCATAAACTAGCTTGGAAGGCTAGCGCACAACCATTATACCAACCTCGCCACGCTCATCCGAGGCGCCCATTCGCGATTCGCGAATCGCGAATCCCGAATCTATAATGGTCTCATGGTCTTGAAGCCACAGGATTCCTCGCTTATCGAATACGCAATTGATATTGTAACTTTTCTGCCAAAATCATAATATCTTCGGCATTTTCGGTACAAACAAATCTTAACCCACTATCCTTACGTATTTCTACATTTTTTAGTATTTCATATATTTCTCCTATTGTTAGATAATCTCTCAATAGAAAAAATAAAAATAATTTAATTCGTTCTTGATCCATACTATTCCTCAATTCAAAATTTGGCACCCGGTCAGGGACTCGAACCCCAATTAATGGCTCCAAAGGCCACTGTCCTACCATTAGACGAACCAGGTATTAACCCATAGAACTTGGTGAAGTACCCATAGTATTTACATTAGCATTATAAGGTTCTTCTATTTTTGACCGACGAAATTCCTTATTTTTTTCTTCTCGTTCTGTTTTATCTCTATCTTCAGTTATTGGTGTATCTTTCAAAAAATTTTCAAGAGACATATCATCCATACGGCCTACTTGGATAACTACACCATCAAGGACAAAATGCCATTCATTTGCTGGAAGATCAAGTAATATTTCTTGCCCTTCATCAAATCGGTAAGACCAATGTTCATCAGCCCCTTTAACAGGACCTACATAACCATGCATATTTAATAAAATGGTTTGCGTTGCTTGTTTAAAAATTTCTTTATAAGATTTCATATTTAATATTTATCAAAATTTCAAAAAACTTTCATGGATTAATATACCTTTTGGTGGTCTTGTTTCACACCTTCCATACCGAGAACTACAATTATATGGTATATATTTCTCAGTATTAAAAATTGCTTTCTTTCCATTTAAAGGACCACCAATACAAGGAAATTTAGTAGATCCACTTACTCTTTTATAAGAATAACTATATTCCCATTTTGATTTGGTTTTTAATTTATAAAATACATCACTAATAAAAACATCTTCCGATCGATTTTCAGTTTCATTATGTATTGTTAACACATCCTGATCCCATTTTATATCATATTTTTCATAAGAATCATAATCTTTTAAGAAAGCGGGTTGTTTGAATGTTCGTTTTATAACATCAGGGAATTTCGTTTTTCCTATCCACATACTACTACTCCATGTTTAAATAATACACTCGGTTCTATCGTTCCATCATTATACATTGCAACCTTTTCTTCACTCATAATTTCCACCAATAATATACATGAAATAACATTACATATCCTTCTTATCCCGAAATCCAAGTGCCCTTGGAAACCTTGGAATACCATCTGCTGTTAAATTTTGAAATGCTACTTTCACCAACTTACCAATATATTTCTTTCCATCTCGGTAATATTCTTCACGTTTTGCCGCCGATGCTTTAGGTGTAGCTTTAAATCTCTTATGATCTTTTGTTTCACAAATCCAAATGGCTGAATTAGCCATTTTACCAACACCATGTTCGAAATCAACTACCTTATATTCTGCATCTTGGAAAGATTTTACTTTTTGAATATCACTTGATCGGTGGCCAAATAAATATTCACCATCCCAATTACGGACAATACATCCTTCATATCCTTGTTCCACAAATGTTTTTTCAAAATCAAAAATTTCATCATATTCATATGTAGGTTGTAAACATGCACTACAAACTCCTGCATAATATTTTGGTAATTTAACTACTTGATTTACAATATAAGTTGGTACTAAAACCAAATATGCACTTTCATATTTTGGACTAGTAGGGTTTAATTTATGAAAAAATGCTTCAAGATTTTTCAAGCGATTCTTCCAAATATCACGTTTCCCCAATTCATTAATTGGCATATCAAATACATGATATTCTAATTGTTCTGTTTCACCTTCATGATATTTCTTTGCCCATGAAGTAAGAGATTCAAAATCAACTCCATGAACATATAATTCACCATCCAGAACCATTTCTTGTGGCATTACTTTTTCAAGTTCTTCAATAATATGTTTAGGAGCCGTCCATTCTTTACCACCGCGAGTCCCTAATACTACACGGCCATCTTCCCAATATGCCATTGCACGAACACCATCCAATTTTGGTTGGAGGTCACATGGATAAACGATTCCGCGGCCTTTCTTTTTATGAAAATCGTGTGCCAACATAGGTAAAAAGATTTCTTCTTTAGCACCTTCTTTAGTTTCAGAATATTTTCGTTCCCGTTTAAAAGTCCACATTGCTTGAGCTTCCAAAATTGCTTGTTCTTCCGCAGTTGTGGCATTTGCTTTACCAAAATTTTTTGGAGTAGCTTTTTTGGGTGAAAGTTGTAATTTACCACCAATTTGTCCATGGCGGGTAATAATAGTATCACCTTCTGTCCAAATATCCCATTGAACTAAAGCTCCCGTTTTACTTTTATGATATAATGTTGGAAATGTTTTCATTTTAAAATCCTTGTGAACGGTCATATGCAGCTTCCGCTTGAGCGGCCTTTTTTTCCGACCAATTAACCTCAGCATCAAGGAAAACATTATACTGTTCATTTTCAGGCAAATCGTAAAAATCTACACCAAAACGTTCTTCAGCAAGACGTTCTGCTTCCATTTGAATTTCATATTTATAGTCTGACATATTCAACCTCAATTACAATTATAGCGTATGTAAGGCCGCTTGTCAAGTGATTTTTAAAGACGCCTAGTGGATTCTTTGCTCACGCGAAAGAACCCTGTAAGGAGGCGAGATGATCTTGCTCAAGGACCATCTTCTTGTGGTATGCTAGGCGTACCCATACCAAACTGGAGCCGCGGGGGAGAATCGAACTCCCTCTCTGTTGATTACAGGTCAACCGCTTTCCCGGATTAAGCTACCGTGGCTAATAACTTTTTCCTTTTATTTTAAAAATAAATCTCCTTCCCTTACCTTTTGTATTTAAAGATCCGAAATTATGGCGGGACCGAACGGATTCGAACCGTCAACATCTTGCTCGACAGGCAAGAACTCTAACCATTGAGCTACGGTCCCTAAACTTTCTTTTTCGGATAATCATTCACATAAAATCCAGGGCCCACAAATTTCAATGCGGAAGTAGAAACTTTCCGTTCCAAGTGGCCGCGGCATCTACTTTCTGTCAATTCATAATTTTCTGCTAAATCACCGTGGGTCAAAACTCTGGCTTCTTCATCCATCTTTTGGAAGATTTCAAAAGTCTTTCCGCATTCACTACACACGTAATCGTAATATGGCATAAAAATCCTAATGGTCTTTTTCACCCTGTGTAGCCGCAGGTAATGGAGCATCTGGATCCGATTGATACCATTTATATTTTCCATCTTTTAATAATTTTCGAAATTTAATTAAACGCGATACTGGCATAGCAATCATACTTGTTTGTGCTACAGTACCAACTATAAAAGCACAAATAGCATGTTGATTCAAACAAATAACCGATGAACCACTTGATCCACCATTTATACCAAATTCTTGTAATAATATAGTTCCAGTCCATTGAATGGCATCATCAACAATAGGACGATCAACACTTGTACTAGAAACAGACCCTAAAAACACTTGTTTACCAATTCCTAATGGACCACCAACATTAATTACTTCATCTAATAAATTAGGATCTTCACCTAATGGAATAATAGGAAAACTAAAAGTTTTATCAACTGTTAATAAGAAAAAATCATCACCTTTAGTCCTATATCCGCAACCTTTAGGAATTGCTTTTAAATAAACTTTATCCCCAGGAATATCTGGAGATATAAAGAAAAATGTTTTTTCTGGTGTAACTGTCTTTTTTTCCGAATCATCTATACAACCACAATGAGCGGCTGTAACAAATGTATATGTAGTTTTATCTTCATCAATAGCTGTAGCGGTACATTTCATTTCCATTGTACCTTGTGCTGTTTGAGCATATAATAATGTTGTAGCTGGCCATAATACTTTATTCACATATAATTTATCGGCATTCGATAACTGTCCGAATATTAATGTTGAAAACATCAACGAAAGAACTATTAATTTCGTCATCCAATTTTCTTAATTTAAATTTTAATCTCTTTTTCTTGGATCTTCTTTACTAGCATTTTTAATTTCTATTTCTGTTAATTTTACAGTTAATTCATTTTCATCCATTGCTTCAAAAAGAGCCATTTCAATAGCAATACCACCCTCTTCTTTTATAGTGGCTGCCCGTTTATTAATTCCGTGTGATACTAATAAATGATCTTTTTCCTTATCAGATAATTGATTCATTTGTTTTACAAATTTAAGTGTATTTAATAATGTATGTTGCATACTTATAACCATTCTCTTCCATAATCTTGTTCTTGATCATATCTTATTAATCTTTCAACAAAATCTTTTATTTTCATGATATTTCCTTTAATCTTTGGAGGGACGTCAGAGAGTTGAACTCTATCTAATGGTTCCACAGACCATCGTGCTTACCGGCAACACTTCCGTCCCTGGTGTAAGGTAATGGATTTGAACCACTGAGGCCTCCGAAGAGACAAAGGAGCTACAGCCCTTCGCATTCAACCGAACTCTGCCAACCTTACAAAATTATTCTGCTTTATCTACTTTATTTAAACTTTCCACTTCTGTTCTTGGACGGCAAGCCTCACAAGTTAAAGAATTTAATTCTTTAAGTAATTCCGAATTACGATCATAAAGAAAATTAATATCCTCAATCAAATTGTCTACTGCTAAATCAGTTTCCTTAACTCTATCCATTAAATCCTTTTCAACTTCTTCTAAGGATTCAACTTGTTCAAATAACTCATCATTTTCTTCTTCTAAGTTTTCAACCATTTCATTAGCTTCGTCCAAAGAATATTCTAAGTCACGATAGGCTTCATCTAAATCAAAATTTTCTCTTAACAACTCTTTATTATTTTCTTTTAATTCTTTTACTAATTCTTTTAATTGTTTAACCGTTTTCATAATTATCCTCATTTCTAATTTGGACCACCAGGAGGGACTTGAACCCTCTAAGACCAGTTTTGCAGACCTAGCGCCTCGACCACCTCGGCATCTAGTGAATTTGGTGGACCCGCCGAGACTCGAACTCGGAACTCAACCTTGCAAAGGTCATATTTTCCCATTAAAACTACAAGCCCAATTTTCTTTCTTCATACCACTGTTTTCTGTGGCAATTAGCACAAAGAACATCACTCTAAACCATCGTTTTCTATCTTCTGGATTTTTAAATGCCATTTCTTTTAAAATTGGTAGTGGATTAGGGAATCGAACCCTACTAAACTTGCTTGTAGAGCAAGTGCCTCAACCAGCCGGCCCATCCACTAAACTACATCCGGATCAACTGGCGCCACTACCACGCGGGCCGCGCTATCCAAATAACCATATGCTGTAGCCGTCCATTCACGGCTTGGAACAACCCGCAAAGTATGAGTACCCTTTTCAGTACCTTCTCTAATTGTTGCCTTATGTTGTTTGGGGATTCTATCCCAACACTTTGAGCAAAACAAATTCTTACCAGATGCCATATTCTTACACTTCGGATAATCAAAACATCTATGAACACTACCAACCTTTTTCTTGGTTTTAGTAGCACGCCGGATAGCATCCTGGCATTCACTACATTTTTGATCGTTTCTTCCGATACTTGAGCAACCTGAACACATAAATTTTCAACCTCAATTCATTGTAACACAATTTATTTAGAATGTCAAGGGGAATTTTAATTCCCCTATATTTAAATCAACAAAATCAATTTGGGTAATAACCACGCGAATAACCAAATTAATAACCCAATAACCAAAATAAAATTAATAACTACTCGAATTCTTTGGTCCATCGTCAAAGTACCCAATAAATACCACGCAAGACCAACAAAGGCAAGAACTATACAAGACACAAAAATTAAATGAAGAAGCATAAGATATCTTACTCCTTTCTGGAGATACAGACACTTATCTCATGTTAGTATTTATATTTTGGTAGCGGGTGGGGGTATCGATCCCCACTCTATGGCTTATGAGACCATCGTGACACCTGTTCACTTCACCCGCATCAACCGTTTTAAATAATAACTATAAATCTATCATCCAAAAATTTTAAATGTGGTTTTACATCTTCCCACTTTAAACCACCATTTCCACAACCGACTTTAGGTAAATAAATTTCATTAATTCTCATTTCATTTACTAAATTTAAAAGTTCTTCTCCACTTTTAATAATTAATGATAAAATTGATTTTTCCCACCATTTATCTTTAGTTGGAAATGTAAATATATTAAATTCTTTCCAGTAATGGGTTCTATTACCATAATTTTGAATAAATTGGCCTAACATTTTTGATAAATTGGGGAAAGTATTTTTAGCTTTAAGAGCAACCCCTTTCCCCATTACAGCATTATCATTTTTATTTAACCAATTATTTACAGTAATTATAATCGGATACCCAAGTTTATGTACCGTCCATAAATTATAAACTAAACTTTCTTTTATTTCAACCATTTTTATTTATCAAGTTAGCAACCGCTTGTTCATCTAATGGTTCAATCAAAAAACTTTTACCACGAGAATAATAACCAGACATTACTTCACGGGCTGATTCTGTTATAATAGTGTGGGTTGATACTGCTTCCTCAAGTGCCCTAGTTAAAGAAAGAACACGTCCCGTTTCTTTTTTATAATTATCAACTGGATGCGTAAATGCTTTTCCAAAAAATTCTACTTCTGGAAGTGTAGGATGTTCTTCCATATATCCAACATTTAACTGTAAAGTACAATGAGTTTCCCCTCGTAAAAATTGCAATTTATCAGCTAAAGAAACCAATGAATTTACATTTGTATCTGCGATCCTAACTTCTGGAAGAAAATGCCGGAATTTAATTACAACCTTCCCCAATTTTTGTGTCTCAAACTTAATCATATAATTTTCCTTTTTATATTTAAACAACATCAATTTACAGTCCAAACTGTAATTGAATTTGGTGGCTTGTTTGGGGTACGATCCCAAATCTCTCAGCTTAAAAGGCTGGAGCTTTTTCCATTTAAGCTAACAAGCCAAAACTTTTTGTATTTCTTTTATTATAGTATAGCATATTTTAAAAAATTGTCAAGCATTTTATTTTGATATTCCATTACCGCTCGCTTCCCACCTGGGTTGGCTACCAGCCTCAGCCTCGTCCGTATGGAACATCAAAACTTGGTACCCGTAGAGCGATTCGAACGCCCGACATACTGGTTAGAAGCCAGTTACTCTATCCAACTGAGTTATACGGGCAAAATGTTTCATATATTTTTATAATTTTTGGCAGAGGGAATAGGATTCGAACCTACGGATGAACTTATTAAGCCCACCTACGGTTTTCAAGACCGCCGCAATAAACCGGACTCTGCCATCCCTCTATAAATTAATACCAGCATCTATATATCCGTGACAATGATCTTCCCATTCGCCAGTGGCCTCATTGTACTTCATTCCACCTACTTCATTAAATCCAAAAGCGCAACATTCACAAGGAATATAACTTTCATGAGTAACCTCATAATATTCTAAATTCATTACCATACACAAATGGTGTTCTCTCCAAGAACATCCACATATACAAATACCAGAACAATTAGGACCACTATATTTTGGTTCCCATTTTTCTATTGTTTGTTCTATTTGTATCATAATTTATTAACCCATTAAATTATTTCTTTTTCTTAGCAACTTTTTTAATAGGTTTCTTTACTGTTTTAAATGGTAATTTTGATTGATCATTATCAGGAATTTCAACATCATAAATATGATCCTGAAGTCTATCAGTTGAACCTGATTCAATTTTCATTTCATCTCCATTATCATCTACTAAAGTAAGTAATGGAAATATAACTCCAGTTAAATGGCTTGTTTGTATGTCTTTAACTAACCAACTTTTAGTTAAACCAATAATTCTATCACCAACCCTCAAATCCTTTGCTTTCTTTTGTACCTTCATTTCAAACCTCCATACCTTCTTCTTCTAAAATTTCTAAAGGTGTTCTTTTTCTTTCTTTGGCTAATTTATTAATATATTCACCCATTTCTGGTGATAATTGTTCATAAATTACCAATTGTTTAATTTGTTTCTCGGGTGGAAGATTCCTTATATAATCTTTTCTTCCCATAATACAAGTTTTAGGATCATTATTATGCGGGTATTTATCAAGACCTGTTGCACATGCTTTACATATTTCACGCTTTTGATTTATCATAATATTTTCTTATAAAATAGGGAATTTCATTGACATATGTATCGTACCGTTTTTCATCTAAATTGGTCCTACTTCATACACATAATATTCTAAACCTTCTTCAAATACTATACCACAATTTCTCATATTAAAACTTCCTTAATATCTAATGGAACTATTTTCTTTTTATTCCATTTTTCTTTTTCTTCTTTATTCATTTGAACTAAACCACGATCCCATGCCCAACGAGCTAAACCTCTCATATCTCGAATAGAAGTTAAATATTTTGAAGTCATAAGTAATCGAGATATTTGATTATAATCTTCATTTTCTCGAATAGTTACAATAACTCTCCCACCTTCATCTTTTAATTTACCAAAAAAATTAGAAATACCAGATGGATTATATTTACCTTGAATTTCAAAAGTCCATTGGTGATGTTTCGCCTCAATTTTTTGTGCCGCCTTTTTTGTTTGGTTTTTCATGTGAAACATTAAAGAAAAAACATGCTATTTCTTCCTTTTGTCCTCCAAATAATCTATAGATACATATTTTAATATTAATCTTCCATGTAACCTTTCAGAATATCTTTCTTTAATACATTTAACTACACACCCCTCGCGGATATGTTTCGCGCCTTCTATTGTAGATAATCCATTTACATATTTTTGCATCACTTCTATAGAATATGGCCCGCGATATAACACTGGTACCAAAAAATCAGATTTGGCACCACCGAGGGCATCGTCATAATCCAAAAATTGACCTGCGGCGAATACATCAAACGCTCTAAACTTATAAGGACATTCCTGAGTAACACCATAATTAAATCCCTTCTGTACTGCACCAAAAATTTCTCCATATAAAATTACATCCGGATTAAGACGGCAAAATGCTTCTACCCAAGGACAATATTCTAATACATTCCAATAAAGATTCTTTCCCTGTTCTGGTATTTTTTTCCATTGATAGTGCGATCCACAATACATTTTTCCATTTTGGAAAGTATACCGTGAATTTGCACCATGGATTTTTTCTGTAATTACAACTTCTTCACCTTCCACAAATTCATTCCGATATTTTTGCCATGGTTCAATATCATAAATTACACCATCAATTGGTGGAGGATCTTGAAATTCTCCTTGAGCCGAATTAATTTCTGCGGATAATTCTGGGTCATAATGTTTAATTCCAAGAATATCAGCAACATCATCACCAACTACCGATCCTTCAGGCGCAGGTATGAGCATACCATAAGATTCTTCCCCGCGGAATCTCCTAGCCCTGATTTTTAAATGCCCTTCCAAAAATTTAAATTGTTCAGTATTTGGAACAACTGAATCGGGTGGAAGATAAGCAGCCAAATCTCCTTTCTTCCAATCTTCTAAACGAACAACACATTGATATCCATCAAATACTTTACAAATTCCGAGTAGGTCTGCGTTGGGGTGTTTTTCAATTTTTTCAATTCTAACCACTTCAACAATGAAATTACTCATAATTTATCCTTTATTTTATGATACATCTATCATAACATAAAATAAATGAAATGTCAAGTGAATATAAATATTATTATCGGGACCAAGTGGTGTTTAAGACCGCATTGGCCCCTGAACAAAGCATTAGAGGTAACTAACGCAAATGTCTAAACCTATTTATTTAATATATAAACACACCAGTCCATCAGGAAAATCTTATATTGGATATACTTGTCAAACTATGAAAGAAAGATGGAAACAAGAAATTTCACATTCCAAAAATTTTAAACATGGACACAAATTAGATACTGCTATTAGAAAATATCCAAATGAGGATCAATGGACTTATAAAATCCTAATATATAATATTCCAACTTTAGACGAAGCCAAGAATTTAGAAATCATTTGTATATTTTATTTTGATACAAATATTAATGGATATAATATGACTCCTGGTGGAGATGGACATGGAAAACATTCTAAAGAAACTAAAAATAAAATAGGTATGAAAAATAAAGGAAAAATTTCTTGGCGTAAAGGTAAAATTAATTTACCAAAACATTCTAAAGAAACTATATACAAAATGTCACAAATAAAATTAAATAAACATCCATCACAAAAAACTAAAAATAAAATATCTAAATCTTTAACTAATCGGAAACTTTCCAAAGAACATATATTTAACAGGTCTAAATCTCAAACAGGATTAAAACGCTCACAAGAAACCAAAAGGAAAATACAAATAGCCAAATTAGGACAACATTACACAAAACAATGTGGATAGCAAATATTTATTTGATGGTTTCTTTAAAGGTTAAGAAAAGGTGCGGTATTACGCAGATTCAAGTAAAACAAAAATCCATGAATTTTATCTCATTCTAAATCAACAAGATAGAGCGATTGGAAATCATAAAAATGTGTTTTATAGGCCAAGAAGTGTGGTTTCGATAGCTTGAACAAGCGATTCCAAATCATCATCCAAGCGGCCTATATCAATCAAGGACAATTGTGTATTACTTTCCAAAGTATATTCTCTCCGGATCTTTCCAAGTTCTGTTTTCAATAAGTAAAGAGTATCCGAATATAACTCATTCTCTCTTTCTAATTCCAACGTTTCGTTAATCTGTCTAGCCATTTAATTTCCACTCTGATGCTGGGAGGTAAGTTCTTATCCGAGCATACAATTTACTATTGGTTCCTTTTTGTAGATTTGGTGTTACATTTTTCTTTATTTCTTCTTTGGATAATTGGCGTTGATGGTAATTCTCCTGTATATAGATACCATCATCAACCTTAACACCATTATGATATATTGGATAAGTAGTTTCATTTTTTGTTATCCAATAAACAAACCAACAACCTTTGATTTGTTTAAAGTCATATACATCACCAAAACCCAAATTTATTGGTAAAAATTTACTTTGAATATAATCAATTTCTAATTCATTTGTATGAGGTTGTTTCCAAGATCTACTCTTATATTTTCCTTTACAAAGAAAACCAGTATTTGGATCTACATAAAGATCTTCAATAGGATAAATTTTAGGAAAATGTGAATGTTGAGTATATGCTTCACCATTTAATATATAAACATTTTTTTCTACCATCCATAAAATACGATGACGAATTTCCTGTCCTATTTCAGTTTTATCATCAGCAAAATGGCAAATTTCAGAATATACTTTATCCCAAAGTTGTCCAACTTTAGATTCTAAAAAACTATGCAAAACCGAATAATCAAAATAATCTTTAGCTTTCTTTTTATTCAACATAATACAAAATTATATCATACCTCAATATTTTTGTCAAGATTTATTTTTGCTTTTTCCACCCAGTAGAAATTTTAGAATAACGCCGGTCTGACATTTCTACAATATTAGGATCTATTTGATTATTTAATGATTCTTGAGCCCGCTGACGGAGTAATTGAGATGTAGAAAGAGTTTTAGATCTTTTTTCAACTATATCCTGCATCATTTCATTTACTTTGGGGCTTACTACATTATCAGGATTATTCTTTACTTGTTCCTTTAATTCAGAAATTTTTTGATTATCAAACATTATATCACTCTTTTCGGTTTTCCAATATTATATTTTGGAACTAAAGTCCATCCTTCCTTTTCTTTGAAAGATAAAATTTTAATTAAATTAATTGGTGTAATAGGTGATTTAGATTTTTCTGGATCCACCAATTTTACTAATCCCCATTCTGCCAAAAGATTTGCAATTGTATTACGGCGCCCTTTATCTTCTTCTGAAAAATTCGTTTGTTTTCCATCTAATGCAAAAAGTTCTTTAAAATGGAGAATTTTATAGTGACCTTGTTTATGTAATATATGTGCCGATTGATATAATTTTGGTTCTTTACGTGAAGCTATTCCAATACGAGTTAAAGTTTCCTTAGTTTTTAAAAAATCATCCGGTGAGGATAAAGTGACTTCAATTCCAATATCATCAAATAACATAATTTTTCCTTTTATTTCTTTGTTGTTCAGATCTTGTGGCCCACCCAACATTACCAGGCTCATAATTTTCATTATTATTTATATGATCAATAGTCTTTAGATGGACCTGAAATATCTTTATAAAACATTTTTCTTTTTATTTATACCACCCTGATACATTCGAGATTTAATATATTCAAGATCCTTTTCAGTAAGGATTTTCAATGCTTCTCTAGCTTTTTTAGTAGAATAGGAATAATATTCTTTAACTAAATCTAAATTTTCAGGTTTTTCATCTTTTGTTCCTTTTGCAAAACGAGGACGCGCAGAAACACCATACAGATAAAAAAGATATTGAGGAGCACCATCTAAACTCGATCTTTTATTCATTTCTTGGGCATAATAAAGTGAATCAGGAAAACGAGCAAATATACGATTTATCACATACGCATACCGCTTATATTCTTTTTCAGTTATTTGAGGATCTGATTCAGAATCCTCAAGTAAATTTTTTTTCGTTTTATTAATTGAATCTAAAAACCTAAAAAAATCTGCCATTACAGAATATATTCCCAAGTACCATCCGCATCTGATAGGATATCTCCCGATTGTCTTTTCATTTTTACTACTTTCTTTTCTGTCATATTATTATCCTTCTTTCAATAATTGTTCATGCATTGTTTTAAATGCTGCATAAAAATCTTCTGGATGAATTGAATAAGACCATAAATCACCATTCCCATCGGGAAAAGAAATTTCATAAAACCCAAAAAAGGTTCCACCGAAATGTGCTACTTGTTTTTCTTTTGGTGTATTTTCATTTTCAATTACATCTACCATACAATCTGCCAATTTAAATCTCATTGTCCCTTTAGTTTGTCCGGGATACCAATCTCTTTGAACTGGGACAGAAATTGTAGCCACTGGAACTCTTGGCTTTTTGACAACTGGATCCGGATCATTTTTGATTTCTTTTGGCTCTTTCTTTTTCTTTGCAATTTTCTTTTTCTTAACAGTTTTCTTTGGTACATATTTTTCCTCTACCAAATCTTCTGTCGGTGAATCTATTGAAGCATCAAATGCTTTATCGAGATTATCACCACTAATAACAATACCATGGTCATCTAACCACCATTGCGGAAATGAATGATCTTTGTTATGGTCTTCCAAAATTATATTATGTAATTCTATACCCCCCTTTTCAAACAATTCATCTATTTCATATTTTACATATACACGATAAGTATAATCTGAAACCACAAGTATCAAAGAATTAGGATTATTTTCAGCCCATTTAATCAAATACCGTGAATTATCTTCCATCAATGAGGTTCCTGGCAGCATTCCACCAAAATCGTAAATAACTAAATCTGTACCTTCTTGAATACCACCCACGGAATGCGCCCGATATGCATCCAATTCACATGGAAAAATTAAAGCAGCAAATACTTTTTTATGAGTTTCTACTTCCTCTTCTGCTGTATGCATAGAGGTGCCCATAGGATCTACAAGGATACAAGTTTTAATTTTCATATAACTTCAAATCCTTCATCTGCCATTACAGTTGTTAAAAACGCAAGCAAACAAATTTCTTGATCCAAACTACGTGATGCTTGATCCAGAAAATCACCCAAAATCAAAACAAATTGTGGAATGAATTCTGGCTTAAAATGAACATACATCACATCAAACAACTGCCGATATATGCGCGTGGGTTCATTATCTGCGTTATTAGCTACCCACTTTCTCACTTTACCAAAATCTTTATCTTTCATTGCTGCTAAAAGTTCCTTAATCGGAACATCGGCCAACTGGCTTAAAATACCTGAATCAATCTTTCCTGTAATTGCATATCTTTGAATTACACCAATTGTCATACGAAAATCAGGAAAGAATTTCGAAATCAATTGCATTAAAACTGCATTTTCAAATGGGATCTTTTCTATCTTTAAGATTTCGGCAATCCGTTGATGCATTTGTTTGGCCATAGAAACTTTTTCTTCTTTTGTTGGTTTAAAATCAACAATAGGACAGCGAGAAAATAAAGCATCAATTACTTGATTCTTAAAATTGATAGTTAAAATAAAACTACAATTTCCAGAAAATTCTTCCATGAAATTCCGTAATGCTTCTTGAGTTAACTTGGTAAGCCCATCAGCTTCATCCAAAATAACTACTTTACGTCCACCAGTCATAGATACTGTTGATGAAAAACCACGAATATCTGTTCTCAATGTATCAATATTACCATTTTCAGAACAATTGATAATTAAACTATCCGCATCCAACTCATCACATAGCGCACGAGCAATAGTTGTTTTTCCAATTCCTGGAACACCATGTAAAGTTATATTAGGAATAATATTTTGATCTACATAAGATTGGAATATTATTCTGAGGTTTTCTGGAAGGACTGTATCTTTTACCGTACGTGGACGATATTTCTCTGCCCAAATAATTTCTTTACGAATCATGTAATACTTTTTCCTTTTCTTTTTTCAATTTAATTATTGTAGGATATTTAGGATCTCTACACCATCTACAAAGTAATGGTGCTCCTTTCATTTCACCCTCAAGAATTACAGCATCATAAAATAACCCGCGCGATCAGGAAATAATTGGTCACTCTCTCCACAAATTTTACATTTTTCCATTATGTAACCACCACTTTCAATTTAGTTCCTTGATTTTGTCCTTGATAATATGTAGGTTGTAAACATGCACTACAAACTCCTGCATAATATTTTGGTAATTTAACTACTTGATCTGATTGAATTAAATCAAGGAACTTCTTTACACTAAAGGGATATGTTTTACGTTTTTCTTTATTTTCTGGTTCACTGGTATCAATTGCCAAAAATTGAGCCATTTTACGTTTCTGACCACAAAATTGGCAATGTAAAGTTGTATTTTTTCTTTTAGTAGATTTAGCCATTTTCAATAGTCAAGGTTGATTTTAATTCCTTGTATCCTTTAACTATAATATCCCATTCAGGACCTACATATATAGAATTAAAAGGATGAAGTGATTTATCTAATTTAAAAACACCTTCACCAGCTAAAAGAAAAATTCCATTACCCAAACCATCAATATATCCAGAAAATACTGTTCCATATGTAATAGATCCTAAACGTCTAGATTCTTTTTTAACTTCTTTAGTTTTAATATTAATTTTCATTTGTGCCATAATTTCCATTTTTCCTTTTCACATTATTTGATTTATTATCCATAATATTTTGGTAGAGTTACCGAGGATTGAACTCGGATTTGTGGCGTGAAGGGCCACCTTCCTATCCATTTAGAAGATAACTCCACATTTTAATTACCATATTGACTAGCATTTGCTTCTAATACAATATGATATGTAAGTGGTAAAGTCTCATGTTTAAAGCGGCTAATACCATCTTTACATACTGCAACATCATAAGTGCCTGGAATTAATGTTAAATAATCAATTTTCCAAACAAATTTAAATGGAGGAATTTTAGCAGGTGCTTTACCAATTTCAAGACTGGTTGTATTTGTACTGCTATTTTTACTATCTAATGTAGTTAGACTTAACTTTTTACCATCACTTTCAAGAGCCAATTCAGGCGTTCCTAAAGTTCTAGCCATATTTGTAATTGATCGAAATTGAGCTTCTGTTAATTTTAAGGTAACTTCAGTACTAGGTAAAGCTATTTTTTTCTTAGGATCTGGAATATATGCTAAAGCTTCATCTCCATAATGATATTTAACCGATAAACCACCAGATTCATCACTAATTTTAACATATTCATCAGCTTCATCAAAAATCAATGTTGGTTTTTCAAATTGTGTTGTTACTGATAAAAATTGAGTTAAATCATAAATTGTAAATCTTTTAGGAAATTTTTCTGTTATTTCTACTTCTGCAAAAGTATGTTTCTTTACAGAACGTGTTACCAAATTATTTCCTTTTGGAAACAATAATGTTTGATTAATAGTTGCAAAATTCTTTAAAATATCAGTTGTTATTGGTGTTAATAATAGAGACATTAGCTAATTCCTTTTTCATTTCAATTATAAATTTCAATCTTAATGTATTTTCCAATACCGATTTATAATGTTGCATTAAAACTAATTTATATGCTTCAGAATCTTTAGTAACTATTACGGTATCCATTGCTTCAAATAAAGCTTGGCGCATATATACTAAACTATCCAAATGTTCTTCATAAGCATCTTTTAATGCATCACGCCCATTGAATGGTTGAAGTCTTGTACCATACTTATGATATCCTGTACGGTCCCTTAATTTAATATCATCCATCAATTTTAATTGTGTTTTTTCTTGTATTGATCCTGGAGGAAATTTTTGTCTTGATAAATCACTTAATACAAGATCCCAAATAGCAGGTTTATTATTTACTATTGGAGGCGGTTCTTTTTTCCATAATTCTTCATTCATTTTAAATATATCCCAAAATACTAAATTTTCTTTTTATCATTATTCATTATAACATATTTCTATTTGGTTGTCAATTACCAAGTTTTCTTAATTGGCGGAGCAATAGGGTGTGAATTATCTTCATTTCCTATATCATCAGGTCCATCTTGTGCATTTGGATCTATTTTGGTATAAACATCAAGGAAACTAGTTTGAGTATTTAAATCAAATCTAGCAATACTATCTCGAATAGCCTTAATTCTATTACGTTTAAAAATGGCATAAGCTTTCACAATATATACTAAACGACCAGTACTAATTGTTTCATCTACACCACCTTGATTATATGTTTGCCGTATATTTTCTGCCCATTGACACAAACAATCAATAAAATCAGGAGATTCAATACCATATATTGATAAATTCTTTTTAAGAATTTTGGCAGTTATTTTTGAATTTGGATATCCTTGTTCATACATTAAAGGAAATCTTTCCAATAATGCTTCATTCATTACATTTGTTCCAATATATTTACCATCTTCACTACCTCGACCTTTTGTATTAGCTGTAGCTACAATATTGAAACCCTTACAAGGATGCACCCAACGATTAATTTTTTTAATATAAATTCCACTACCTTCTAAAAGAGGTTGCATACATAAAAATTTGGAAGAACCTAAATCAATTTCATCTAATAAAAGAAGTGCACCACTAGGATCTTCGGCTGCTTTAACTGCTGGTCCATCTTCCCAAATTGTATCTCCATTAATTAACTTATAACTTCCTAATAAATCACTTTCATCCGTTTCAATCGTAATATTTACTCGATACAAATTTTTCTTATTTTCTGCACAAATCTGTAAAGGAATTAATGTCTTCCCAGATCTTGTGGGACCTGTAATATAAAATGGTAGAAAAATACCACTATCAATAATAGTTTTTACATCATTATAACAACCAAAAGGAACAAAGGTTGGGTCTTTTTCAGGAATAAAATTATTTGAATTTTCAATTTTCTTCTTCATAATGTATATTATCCAATTTTTTATTCTATTCCAAAAGGTTTCGCTTTTACATCATTTTCATCTTACCATACTTCAGGTTCAACTGGCTCCTTTGGAACTTTCAATGGTTTCGTTTTAATTACTACATCTTTAAATGCCACAACTGGCAATTTTAAAAGAACAGTCAAATCATATCGGGCCCGTTTATCTGGAATACGAACCTTTAAATTCTTACTAATCCATGATGGTGCAAATTTTAAACCATTAATCTCTTTTGTAGCTTTTAATAAATCAGAACGTTTTACAAGATTTGCATTCTTTCCAAATTTTGCAATTAGTTGATCTAAAAATAATCTTTGGCTTGTTGTTAAACTTTTTGGTGAATTATTATCCACTTTTTTCTTGGACATTTCTAACCCCTATCTTTAATTATACTATATTTTCAATGAATTGTCAAGTACCCTATTTAATGAATCTTGTTAAAAAACGCGGACATTATAAAATTAAGAAATCATCCGTATAAACCGAGTGAGAACTACGCGTTGTTTCCTCTGTTTCAATCCATGATCAGTCATTGCTGTTACCATTTGACGATTACTCATTGGCATTGCTGGCGCAAACGGACTTGATGGTAAATGAATTTTCAATTCTTTTCCTCCAGGAATAATATAAAATTCATTATATCCCATATCATCAGCCAAAATAAAACCATTTTTATTAAATTCACCTCTTAATTTATTTTGGCTATCTTCATCTATCCATCTTTTAGGACATAAAATTTCAAACGCATGATTTTTTAATTCTTCAGAATCTCCCGAAATAAAAAATCCAATAGCATTAACTCCTGTACGATTACGGAAAATTTGTAAAAATTGTGAAGTATTTTCCATAGATGATACCGAAATTGGATAATCTATATGAGTTATTGGATCTTTCAAAAATATATCATTTTTATTACAATCAATAGGTAATACATGTCCTTCTTCATTACCTACATAATAATGATCTGTTGTTGCTTCACCATCTGTAATAAAAATTGTATTTACTTTTTGATATTTCTTACAAAATGGTTTAACCATCTCTATCGCAGTTACAATGGTTTCATTTAAAGGAGTACCTCCCATTAAATCTGTGGGTGGTAAAGAAAGTTGATTACTAGAAGCCATCATTAATAAATTAATACAAGCATCATTAAAATCTGTGGCGGACATATTACTTGATAAAATTTGACGTAACTTAAATCCTGCAAAAAAAGCAAAATCATCTTTATGATGTATAAATTCATCCGCGTTTGCTTCTATTCCCAAAGAAAAAATATTTTGCTTACTATGTGTTGCATATGATCCAAAAGTATAAACATCAAATGGAATTTGTTCTTTTTTAGCAAATAAAACCAAATTCAATAATTGATGAATAGCTCCCAACATATGTGGTTCCATGGAACCACTCCAATCAACAAAAATTTGTAAAATATGATTCTTACCTTCTGGTATAGTGGCCACTTTCAACATAATATCATCTTCAAATTTATACCTATTTAATTTATGAAGATCGATAATTCCCATATTTGAAATTTGGGTTCTACGGTATGCATCGGCCGCTTTATGTATTTCAAATTCTTTTTGTAACCATGCAACCACTGGTTTATTTTCTTCTTTAAATTTTTCAAATTCATTAGTATGAAGAGAAACCATATTTGGTTTTTGATCATAAAATAATCTAATTTCAGAATGAACTACCCAATAAGGAATAATAATTTGATCTAATTTTGGAATAGGTATACCTAAATATTTAACATTTTTAGCCATAGAATCAATTAAATTTTCTTGAGATTTTTCCCAAGTTTTATCAGTTTCCGATTCTATAGGAATATCTAATTCCGATTCATTGTCCTTTTCGGTTTTAGTGGTTTCTTTGGATTTTTTGTCTTCATTGGTTTCTTTGGTTTCTTTGGAAGTATCTTTTTTAATTTCATTTTCTTCCTTTTCTGGTTCTACAGTATCTTCCTCATTATCAGATTCATCAATATCTGAATCGGGATCAATTACATCAGAATCTTCTTTTTGAGATACATTCTGTTCTTTTTGTTTCTCTTCTTGATTTTCTTCCTTTTGTGATTCTCTTTTTTTCTTTTGTTCCTCTTTAGCATACTTATATAAGTCAAAACAAATATCTATAACATCATTAAATATTAATGCTTTTTCAATACGATCAACAAATTCATGTTCAATTGGAGAAAAAATAATTGAAGAATCTCTCGTTTTAAAATAAACATTAATACGGTCTATAATATTGAATTCATTTATATTACGAGATTTCGTAGCAAAAAAATCTCTATCTACTAATTCTTTATATCCATTTAAAAATGCTTTTCGGCCACCAGGATATTTGATCTTTATAAGTTTTTCAATACGGCAATCTTCTACAATATTGATAAGTCTTTTTGCAGCCCGAGGATGAATAGGATTAACATACATACATGCTTCAGTAAATATATTTCCTCCTTGTGTAGAAAATAATGCATGTGATACTTCATGAAGGATAAAAAGATCATATATATCATTTGATATATCTTTCCAAATTGGAAGAGTTAATATTCTTCTTTTTGGATCGAAGGACGCAGTACAAATACCCGCATGTACTACTGTTAAATCTTCTTTAGCTAATAATTTTGCCAACATCTTTTTGGATTGAATGTTTATCATTTAATCTCCAAAGACTTCAAAATTTTATTTTGGATCATTCCCGCATGGCGCAAAAGTCTCTTTCTCTTCCACCTCGTACAGCCAAACGTGATCGTCTTGGTGGCCTCTCGCCATCGGGATGATCCATCGAAGGTTTGGAACCACGTTGGGGAGGTCCGAAACTGGGAATATGCGCACCTCTTCGGACTCCAGCGTGCGGCAAGCCTCCAGTTTTGTTGTGTCAAAGGCATGAAAGAACTCAACAGACCAATCCTTCCCAAAAAGTCTGAGAAATAGCGTCCAACCCACGGCAACTCCAGCCTCTTCATTGAACTCGCGCCACATGGCCGCGCTGGCGCTTTCATCTGGCAACCCAGGCTCTCCGGATGTGCGCTTACCGCCGATGGCATTCCAGTGCCCTACCACCGAAGCAGGCCCGTGGTTCTTGTGGATCAAGGCTACCTTGGAGCCGTCAGAACTGAAAAGAAAACCGGCAACGTACTTTGTCATTCGGCCCTACCTCCCGCTGTAGTCATGTTTTAGATGAATATACCAACTTCTTCTTACATTTTGGACAAATTCTACTATATTCATTCATAAATTTAATTATAACATGATTTATGTAATTTGTCAAGCGCCATGAGCAGTACTTTCATGATAACCCGCGGCACTAATTTGAACAAATTCAGCATTCTTCCATAATTCTACAATATTACGTGCACCATTATATGAAAAACCAGAACGAACACCTTCCATTAATTGAGTAAGAATTGTAGATACATGTCCTTTATATGGAACTAATGTTTCTTCACCTTCAATATATCCTTGTTTTTGAACTTCAAATTTTTGTCCAAACGATGCTGAACCGCGATATATTTTGAATAATTTTCCATCATCTTTAATCACATTACCTGGAGTTTCTTTTGTCCCAGCAATCAAATGGCCTAACATAACTGAATTGGCTCCAGCGGCTAATGCTTTTACAATATCACCAGAATTCTTTATTCCTCCATCAGCAATTAAATTAATTTTAGGAAAAAATTTCCGAATTCTAAAAATACTTTCTAAAGTAGGAAGACCAGATCCTGTAACAATTCTTGTAGTACATTGACTACCACTTCCAATCCCCACTTTAAATGATAAATCATATAATGGAAAATTACCTCCCAACCTTTTTAAAAGATTATCAATACCTTTAGGAGTTGCATAATTACCTATAATCAATCTAGGTGTTGGAATAATTTTACTATAAATTTCTAAAATTGTATTTTCAACTTCAGGAGAATCAGCATGAGCCACATCAATACAATATCCATAGGGATGATACTTTTCACACAATCTAATTCTTTCTAATGCTTCTTTATATTTCCCTTCAACCGAAACAAATACAGGTGGTTTTTCATATTTTGGAAGTAAATATAATTGTTCTTTAGGAGAACACATTCTATGTAATACTCCAACTCCACCAAATTTATACATTTCTATTGCCATATCGGTTTCTGTAATCGAAGACATATTAGCAGATAAAATGGGAAATTTTAATGGAATACCAGCAACCGAAGTAGCCAATGAAACTTGATCACGACTACCTCCAAATGTTCTTTGTGGAACTAATAAAACATCATCAAAACTATTTGCATATAACATGTTTCTTCCTTATGAGTGTTGTATTTCTCTACTATCCTTTCCCAAATTTGCGTAGTTTCTCAACATACGAAAATTTCCTTATCTTTAGAATCAATAACTTGAGATTTGCATTAAACGTGCAACTATAATAGTATGACAGTCATACTCGTTTTAACTGTATTTACAGTTTTTGTCCTCATTGATGCTATTCAGAGGAAACACCAGAAAAGCTAGTTTTCTGGATATAACTTGGACGGAATGTCTTGACCGCATCAATAACAATTTGTTGCCGTCTTCGCATTTCGTCCAAGTGAATTACACAAATTGAATTTGGATCTTCATGTTTCCCATAATTTTCAATTAAATCAATTATACTATCTAATAGTTTATTAAATTCATCTAGGTTAACTTTAATTTCCACATTATTCTTTCTTCCACACATAAACCGGCTCATATTTCCGGAATCGTCCTAATACTTTGATATAATTCTTACAAAGAGGGGTTCCATCTTCTCCAATGCGATTCGCACCCGGCATATTCATTAATACCATTTTTTCAACACCAACAAATTTCATTCCAAGTGATTTCAAAATCTCAGAACTGTCTTGTTCAATTGGCATACATTCTTTTCCATAAAAAACATCTGCTACATTCCAAAGTAAATATCGATTTTTCTTAAGATAAGAAACCGCAGTTTCTAAAGTTGGACGTAAAAATCCTTCTCGCCATGCATCATATTGAGGGAATTTAATACATGATTGTGTTTCATCTTCACTATATTGTTCCTTTGAAAAATATGGAGGTGATGTAAAAACAAGGTCTAATTTTCCTTTATATTTTTTGAATTTCTTATCTTTTCCAATTACTTCAGACCCTAATTGAAATACTTCAAATGTATGTGGTTCATAACCCCAATGTTTCAATGAATTATTAATAAATCCTGCCAAATACTCGTAACGAGTTTTTCCAAGTTCATCAATAAAATTATCTGTATTTGGATCTGTTCCAATATAATGAATATGTCTATCATCTAATACAGTCATTGCACCCGCAATTCGGCCACCCCAACCCGCAGATGGGTCATAAATGTTAATTACTGGTTGATCTTTAATATGGTCTGTATATTTTTCATAAAGATATTTGGCAACCATTGGTGGAAAATTTACTGCTACTTGAATATAACCAATTTTAAATGCTGTAAATCCAAGTGGAAAAATTCGAGTTGAATTCTTAAAGAAACGGATATGGTATTGTTCTTCTTCTTTTAAATCCTGTTCCATTGCTTGAAAATATGGATCTAGATATATTTTTATCTTTTTATTTGAACCAAAAGGTTTAATGAAAGCTGGAGGAAGTTCTCCTAATAAATTAGTTAGGTGTTCTGGACCTATAATTCCTAATGTAAATAATTCAATAATATCAGCTTTAGAAAGCCATAAAAATTTTGAAGCATCAACTTGAGTATAACCACTACCTGTTTCACCTTCTTTGGAAGGTTCAACACGACTCAACCAAAATCCATATTCACCAAATTTTACAAAATCTCTTTTGAATAATTGAACCCATTCTTTACCAGTAGCCGCTGGAACTAAACCCATATCACTATTAGCTAAAATTGAAATGGAATATTTGTAAAATGAATCTTTACGAAAATGTCTACGGCATCCTTTTTGCATCCTATTTCGGAATCTATTATCTTTGAATAAATCATAAACTGCATACCCATTAAATCCCTTTTCAGTCACTTTAGTTTGATAATTTATTTTAGCACGCATCATGGTTGGAAAAAATTGATTCACACATGATCCCATACATCCATCATTAATAATCACATTTTCTTTTCCATCTAATTCATCAACATAAGGTTTTGTAGATCCTGATTTAGGTTTATATCGTGAAAGAGTGATTCCAGGAGTTCCACTCATCTTACGGAATTCTTCTTCCATTTCAAATTCATTGGATCCAGCTAATGGTGGAACTCCATATTCATCCCATACCTCAAGCACACGGGCGCGCATCTTATCAACCCACGTTTCGAATTCTTCATTATCCATTAGTAACAATTCTTTAAATGTTACATTGATAGATTGATCTTCAAGAATATAATCATTTCTATCCCAATAATGTTTTTCCATCATAATTACTCCAAAATGCTAAATCCCTTTTCTTCAATAAATTTCAATGTATTATTAAACTTATCAATCAATAAATCACCTTGAGGACTAATAACAAAAATATTTACATCCTTACTTAATAACTGAATAATCTTTAAAAGATCATCCACACCTGATGCATCCAAACTCTTTTCAAAAATTTCATCCATTATCAATAAATTCGTATTTGCGGAATTTTTTAATCTAGCAATTTCTCGCCATGTAAATAAAATTGCCAAATCAATACGAAGTTTTTGTCCTTCTGATAATTGATAATATGTTCTTTCTTTATTTCCACGAATATGAATCAATTCTTTAAAATTCTCATCAATTGTAAAATTAGCAAAGAAGTCCATAGCTGCCAAATATCGATTGACATATTTATTAATAATTGGAAGATATTGCCTAATAATTTTAGTTTTAATACCAGTATCTTTCAACATTACAGAAATTATATCCAAATAATGTTTTTTGGATGTTAATTCATCTCTTTGTTCCATCAATTTGGATAATTCTTTGTATAAATCTTTCAATTTATCTTCTTGTTCTTTAGTATCTCCACTTTTTTCCTGTAATTCATTAATATCTTCTTGTACCTTTTCAATAAAGTTATCAATTGCACGAATTGAACTTTGTAACTTATTTACCTCTTTAGAATTTTCTTCAATTTCTAAAAGGATCTTTTTAATTCCATTTAACCTAGATTCAGATTCTGATAATTCTCCCTCCAATTTAATTAAAGCAGATTCAATTTCTTTAATTAAATCACCTTTTTCATTCAACATACTATTTCGAAAAATATCATCAATAGTTTGCTTACATGTTGGGCATTTATCAGTCTTTTTATAAAATTCTTGTTCTTTTTCAGTTTTATTTTTATTAGTTCTAAGTTTATCTTCAGTTATTTCCAATTTTCTTATACGTTCCTGAAGATTTATTTGTTCAGAAGTTGTCATAATCAATTCAGTTATAGCTTGTTGAATATATTGGATTTTTTCGTCAACTTCTTTTCTTTGTTTTAAATTTTCAGATATCAAATTCTTTTTTTCAGTAATCGCATTAATATTATCTGATTGTAATTTTTTGAGATAACTTTTTACCAATGTTATCTTTTCATTTTGTAATTCAATCGAATTACATAAAAGGATATATTCTTCTTTCATTTCTGCTATGCGTTGTTTAAGAACAATATTCATAGCTGAAAAAATTTGAATATCTAATAAATCTTCAATTAAATAACGCCGATCGGCAACTGATAATTGCATAAATGGTACAAATGAAGCCGATCCCAATACAACCACTTGCGTAAAACTTTTACGATTTAATTTAAGAATAGATTGTTCTAAATATTTTTGATAATCCCGAGATTTAGATTCTTGATCTACCATTACTTGATTAATATAAATTTCAAATATTCTTGGTTTTAAACCTCTACGAATTTTATAATTAGTTCGACCAATTGAAAATTCAATTTCAACAATCATTTCCTCTTCATTTGTATCATTAATTAAATCTGGAATATTAACATTTCGAAAAGCTACTCCAAATAAACCAAAAATTAAAGCATCTAATACAGTTGATTTCCCTGTTCCATTAACACCATAAATTAATGTCGTAGGAGCTCCACGTAAATTTATTTCAGTAAAATTATCTCCTGTATTTAATAGGTTTTTCCATCTTACTTTTTTAAAATTTACCATAATTTTTCTCCACATATTTAAAAGCTTGTAAAATTATTTTTGGATCATCTTGTAATAACCCTATTCCCCTATTACAATTACTACATAATAATCCCCTAATTTTTCCAGATTTATGTTGGTGATCTACAGCAAATTTTCTTCCTATTGGATCCTTATCAATTTTACATATAGCACATTTTCCTTTTTGTTTTTTTAATAAAATATTATATTCCTCTATAGTTATACGAGACCATTTCCTAAATTTATCAGATCGTCTTTTTTTATTACAAATAGAACATATCTTCATATTTGATCCTATAATTTAAGAATATTTTTCAATTTCTTCAGTATTAGATAACATGATGGTCTTATCTGGGAAAACTACACTCATGCGCATCTGTTTACAAAAATGCAACAATTCACCCGCCAACATAAGTGCCTTCATTCTAATATCTTGTTCCTCTGAAGGGAATCTTGGATAATTAATGAACCCAACAATCAACCCAGGTTCATTACCTTTCTTATATACAAATTGAGTCCTCGTAACAGTAACACAAATACTGATTCTATCCACCCATTCTTGGATAAATTTCTCAACTGATTCAAATGGCATTACTTCATTAGTATATCCTCTACGAAGACCTACATAAATTGTTGCTGTAAAAGTTGGAACTGTCATTATCTATCCATTCCCTGAGCTTCAGTATAAAGGATTTTAATTTCTTCTTTAATTTTGTCTTTATTTGAATCTATTTCCAAATTATCAACATATTTATTCAAAATTGTTAAAGTATCTTCAGTCAAATCTACTTTCATATTTGCATCTTCCTCAGATAATTGTAAATCATCATCAATTTTTACATCTGCTGGATTCATATTAAATAACTTTTCAATAAATTTATCAAAAAAGAGTGGATTTATCCTATTTTGAACTATCACTTTTATATAAGCACCTTGGTACTTATCATTAATCTTTTTCAATAAAAAATCTAAAGTTTTTTCTTTATCATCATAATATATCTTATAAAACATTCTATAAGGATTTTCATGGAATTCTAATTTCATAGTACCTGATTTCCATGTATGAAATCCTCGTGGATCATTCATATCATCAAATTTAATTTCATAAGGTGACCCCAAATATGATATATTTCCTTCTTGAGATTTATGATGTAAATGACCGGACCAAACACCTTTAAATTTTTTAAAAATTTTGGCTTCCAATCCTTCTGCCAATCTTAAACTACGATTTACCAAAAATCCTTTAATTTCTAAATGTCCCATAAGGATTTTAGCAGTTGTAGTTTTAATCATTTTCATTGAATGTTCATAATTTTCTTCATTAATCCATGGGACAAATAATATTTTTGTTTTATCAAATGTCACTTCTGTAGCTGTATCAAAAATTTCAATATTAGGATACATTCCACACAATTCTTTAACAGCATTTACTTTAGATGTATTTTTAAAATAAGTAGTATGATTTCCTAACATACTATAAAGTTTAATCTTTCGTTCCAATAATCGATCAAAATACATTTCCCTAGATCTTTGAAAAGATAAAAAATTAACAAATTTTCTACGATCAAATGTATCTCCCAAATCAATTATTTCAGTAATTTTATTTTTATCAATAAATGGGAAAAAAATGTCATCATAAAATTTTTGGAAATAATCTAAGAAAATGGGGCTATCAGAACGAGCACCAAAATGTTGATCGGCAATAATTACTTTAATGGGATTTTTCATTTTTCTTGATATATACATCTCCCCAATCAAAATTTTTACAATTAAAAGTATTTAACATCCAACTAATTTTACCATAATCTACCCAATCTTTAAAATGAAAATTTGGTCCTTCTCCAATTACAACATTATATTCTCTGTCTTTATATCCTACATAATCCAAACAAGCAAATGTATTTTTCATCAATTCTGCCATAAATTCTATAGAAATGATATCAATCTGTTTGGTAAGCCCTTGTAAAACCGATAATTCATATCCTTCTACATCAATCTTGATATAAAACGGTTTACCATATTTGGCAATCATATTATCTAATGTATCGGTTTTAACATATTCTGGTTCTTTATTCCAAGAGTGTCCTTGAAATCTATGGCCAGTATGTCCTATGAATTCTTGTGACATTGAAGTAATTTGGTTTTCAGTTGCTCTCCAAATAGGCGCTGTACCTACTGAATTAGATAAAGCTACATTTTCAACTGTAATTCCTAATCGCTTTTCAGTAAATTTTGCTAAATCTTCTTGCGGTTCAAATCCTATAACTTGAGCCCCCGCGGCCATATATTGTTCTGCTTTTCTCCCAACATTACAACCAACATCAAATACAAATCTGTTTTTAAGTAAATCTGTTATCTGCATACCATAAATTTCTCTATACCAATAATTTTTTTGGGTTGTTTTTTAATAGGTTTCTTTTTCTTATTTTTATTTGCTTCAAATTTTTCAATGGTATCATTTTGCAATTCTCGCATAAATTTGATAAAAGTATTAGCATATTCCCCATTATCACCTTTTTGAGTAGCAAAAAAATCTACCATACTACGAATACTCATTTGTTTAATATACTTATGCTTTTCCTCTTTAGAAATTCTTCGATAAAAAGCATACGTCATAATTTGAGTAAAATATGAAAAAGGATTTTTATATTTTCTAGGATTAAAATTTTCTAAACAAAGGACCGCATTTTCTAATGCATCTCCAATCATTTCTTCTCTATATGGCGTAGTACTAAAAAATCCCTTACGTGTGAGATGTTGTGCTATAAGCACTAAACATTCTCCAATATAATTATATTCAGGAGTTTGAGGTCTTTCAAATTTAGGTAATTTACTCTTAGGTATTCCTTTTTTTAAAAGGACCTTACATTTCTGTTTATATTTTTTCCGTAAAGGTTTTACCTTAGGGAGATATTCTTGGAAAGCTTTTAAGAAAGTTTTATTGTCTACTGGCCAAACAACCTTTGGCCAAACCTTGATGGGTTTTTTCAAATTAAGTAACCTATTCCTGAAGATTTTTTTCTATTTCATTAACGTTCTTTCATTATAGCAAATTTTACTATAATTGTCAAGCCTTTGGTCTATATTTCTTTTAATACCAACAAGATCCAAATTATTTTCAAAAAACACTTGACTTCCACAAAAAAACTTGCTATAATATACATGTCGTTTAAAAAGAGGGGCCATGGTATTAGTGGCCATTAATAGACATGATGATATTATGTGGAGAAGAGGACCATTAAGGCCAAAAGAGTGGATATTATGACAACATTATTTATAATGATATTGGCTATCTTAGCATTATTAGCTATAGGAAAATTTATCATAATGGTAGCAATTTTAGCATTTAGATTGGTATATATTATTGTAGCAGCATTCTTAACTTTTATTATTGGATCCGCAATTATCATAACTATTTGGATTGCAATCCATGGGTGGGTCTTTTCAATCTAACTTTATATAACTTATAATCAAATTTTTCATTATTATAGATATTCATCCTAATTACAAAATGTTTCATGGTATGGTTTTTATGACTTTTATATTGGAGAATATCAGAAATATCATAAAAATTTAATATATCTTTGGAAGATGCTTTTCTTAAACCTCTTCCAATAGATTGAAGTAAACGAATACAACTTTTAATAGGTGAAGCAATAATCAAATTATGTAAATTCCTAATATTCACACCTAAAGAAAATGTACCATAAGAAGCTACGATAATAGCATCTCTTTCTTTTTCAGTAATTTGTCTAAATTTTTCTCTAATTTCCGCATCTACTTTACCAGAAATAAAAAATACTTTTCTTCCATCAATAACATTATTTTTAATAGATTCATAAAGAATTTTCCCATGACGATCAACTAAATTAAAAAGGACAAGAGTATTTCCTTTTAATGATATTGCAAGATTTCGGATAAATTTATTCCGCGCCTCATTTTCAACCAAAAATGTAATTTCTTGTTGATATTTGGCACCTTTCATTTTTTCACAAATTTCTTCTGGATAGTAAAGCATTAAACAATTAACTAATATATTGGATAGAATTTCTCTCTCTATTAAAAGTTTAGTTGTAGTAACTTTATATACTCGTCCAAACAAACCTTCTAAAACTAATTTATGTGTTTTAGTTCCATCTAATGTTCCAGTTGTACCAAAACGATATTTCGCATTCATGGATTTGTTCATAATTTTTATAAGAGAAGCAGCTTTAAATAAATGAGCTTCATCACCAATTATCACTTCAAATTGTTCAAAATATTCTTCAGGTAATTTATAAATGGATTCCCAAGTTGATATAACAATTTGTTTTTTGGTTCCTTTTTCTTTTCCTTGATAAATCATATGAGTTTCATCTCTAACATCCCATTTATCAGCATAAGAATATTCCCCAAAATCTGTAAACATTTGAGAAACCAAATTTACAGTAGGTACTATAATAAGAATTTTTCCTTTTATAAATTGTTGATAATATCGAATTAAAAGATAAATGATTAAAGATTTACCTGATGCTGTAGGGCATAATAAAATAGATCTTGAAGATTGGACAGAATGACGAAAAGCATCTAATTGAAAATCGTGTGGTTCAATAGGAATAAAAATATCTTTTTCATTTTTATCTTCTCGTTTTACATGGATATTTAAAGATTTTGCAAATGCTAAAGCTTCTTTAACAGAAAATTCTTCTTCTACATCTAAATCTTGTCCATTTTCATATTCTATTACATATTCATGTAACCTAGCATATTCTTTAATATGTTGTAAAAGACCAAGATAAATTTCTCCTGTATGCTTATTATAGAGTCGTATTTGTCCGTCCCAAAGTTTCATTTTATATTTCTTCATAAACTTGTAACCAGGAACAAAGAAACAAAAGAAATCGGATAAAGAATTTACTATACTATCTGAAGCTAAAACTTCTAGGAAAATTTCGTCTTTCTTTCGGATATAGAGTGTATTATCATTTAATGTCATTTAAGAAACCACTTGTCATTGTGGCCGCGAATGTGATTCGGAGATGGTGAATGCATGAAGCGTTTCTGAATCCATATTACAAAATTTTTGTGCATTTTCTTCCGTAAGTTTCATTTTAAAAACTCCGTCCAAACTGAATATTCAATTATGCGACCTACCTTTTTCGCGGCCTCTTGCATAGGTTTATTTTGTGAATATATACCACCAGAAATTCTTGGAAGACCTTGTTTAATTATTATTTTTTTCAATTTAGCATACATCTTTTCATATAAATATTGGTGTCGGTGCGATTTTTCGACAAAAGTCATTCGAATCCAAGCATATTTTTCATCTGGGTGGCACGTAAATGTTATTAAAGCTACTGGTTTATTTTTATATTCCATCCAAATGACTTCATGATCTCCAATTGTATCTTCATTTAAAATTATTAAAGGATCTACATATTTAATTTTAATTAATTCATTCCATCCTTCCATCATTAGAGGAAGACAGGGAGAATTGGAAAGTTTTTTATTATATTTTAATGAATAACTCATTTTTCATTTCCTAAATACTTTAAATAATCTGTAACATTTTTCATAAGCCAAGTTCTTTGACCAATTTGATCCATTGTGCGTTTTAAAAGGTCAATTAATTCTTCTTTAGATTCTATTTGGGTTCTTAATTTTTGAAGATCTTCATCCGCTGCAAGATATAATTTAACATCGGTATCAGCAATTCTTTTTAATAAAGGTTTTTTGATATAGACTTCATCTGGAGCTTTTTTCCTAAAATATTCCCATCGTTCTAAATATAATTTATCCCAATCTCTTTCAAGTTTTTTTAATGCTAAACGTTCTAACATAAGCATTTTATTATATTTATGATGTATTTTAGGAGTACGGACCGCCTCATAATTTAATTCGTCATGTTCAATTCGGAGATCTTGTAAAATTTCCGCTTGTAATTCAGATAAAGTCATTTTATGTTGTAGAATCGTCTGTTGTATCAGGTTGAGTTGGAGTTACACTTTCAAAATCATAATAACTATAAGCAAATCTTACAGTAGCTTCAATAGCTATAGGTTCATTTACATCATTTGTTAAATGAAATCCACTTAAATAAATTGGAAAAGCATCACGAAAATAAAAAACAATATTAGGAACTGATTGGTTAGTTAAAAGTATCAATTGAGCATCTGAAGTTAAACCACCTTCTTCATGTGGTTGTAATTGTTCTAATTTCACAGTTTCATAATCAGCACTGGTTTTTACCATATACATCAATAACATCCAATTTGCTAATTCGCTCCAATTATTCATATCTGCATCAACAATAAATGTTACTTCTAATTCTTCAAATTCAATATTTAATCCACTTCTTGGAATAGGATTTACACTTGTTACTTGTTTCCAATTACTTCCATTCATTGATGGAATATTACAACTATTACTAGATAAAGATAATTCTGGTAATTTAGTTAAGAAAAAAATAAATTTATTGGGATATAATGGATTGACATTTTTTGGTTGTCGATTTAATGCACCATATAATTGAGATTGATCTGTTTTAGTTATCATAACACTATTATTTATTATATCATATTTTAAAGGATTTGTCAAGACAAAAAAATGGGGAATTAAGGATTTTAAGGTCCCTAATTCCCCGGAATTTTAAAACCAGTGGCAATTGATTATAGAAGATTGACCACTTTAATCATACGGTAATATGCACTTGAATTACCCTGGAGGGTAGCATTCGCGTCTGACCAGAATGGATTTGGCGCCAAAGCATACCGAGTCTTAAAGGCAATCTTCGGTTGGAAGGTATGAGGATCTTGTGCTCTAAACAATTGTAGAGGTACATATGGACAATAGAAAAGACCTGCATCATAAGCATTTGCACCCTTATAACCTACTAATACGAATTCTTCATTTGTTCCACTATTACCAAAATAAGGATCGATATATACACGATAACGTCCATTTAATACACCAGTGAAAGTATTTCCAGTATCATCTACTGTTAAATCACTTTGTAATGCAGGTGTATAATCTAATTTTCCAGCCATTACTAACGCACTAGCAACGTCTGAAGAACAGATTATAACATTACCTCTTCCACGACGCGTCGCCTTGGCAATAGCATTAGCTTCACGTTCAACTTGGAAGATAAGACCCTTAAATTTTTCAACTGACCAACGACCATTGGCATCAATGTCAAGATCGAATGTTCCAGGAACAGTTGTTTGTGCTGCACCAGTTACAGATACATAGTAAATTGTTCTAATAACTTCACGGTTAATTTCAGTTAAGATTTCAGCCGAAAGGATATTAGCCAATTCTGTTTCAGCATCTAAACCATGGATAGCTTTTAAGTCTTGTGCAACTTCAACTGAATATTCAGCTTTTAATGCACGGGTTTTAGCTTCCACAGTAATTTTATCAATACTGAAAGCCATCTGATTAAAATCAGATCCAACTCCATCACCTAAAGCTTCAGCTTGTGGTGTGGTCATAGGACGACCGATTGTATAACCAGATACACTTGATACTGGTGGGAATCCAGTTGATACAGGATCTGTTCCAGATTGAGATGAAGCACCAGGAAAACTATTCGATCCAGTTTGTCCTAACCAATCTTGTCCAGAAGGTCCATTAGGATCTTGACCAGAAAATTGTGTTTGGGCTTCATTGAATAATGCTTCTGTTCCTTGTTTGCTAGTATAACGTGACTTCATGGCAAAAATTAAACCGGTAGGTCCAACCATAGGTTGCACACCACAAACATCGTATGCAATCAAGTTAGGCATAGCACGTCTTACCAATGAAATCAAAATAGGATCGAAATTAGCAATTCCGGCTCCTGTACTTAATGTAGGTGCGGATTCTTTTAAAGTTTGGCTTTGTTTTTCAAAATCTTCACTTTGATTTTCCATTAATGTAGCAATTACACGCCGTTTGTGGCGATTAACAAGTTTGCCATAACTTGGATCATCAAGAATCGTTTCCCACTTTGTAACCAATTTATCAGTGGTCATATCGTCTCTCATGTTAATTAATTCTCCTTAATTCTTTAATACACTATTATGGAATATTTATAATCCATTAATTTTTAGCCATTTGGTGTAATGCTGCTTTAACTGATTCTACCATTGTTAAAGTAGTAGTTTTTGTATCAGTGGCATTATCCAGTAATGTCTGTTCTGCTAAGGTTTTTGGCTTAGGTGATTCTTTTGAACTAACTACATTGTCTCTTAAAGTTGCTAACGCAGTTTCAAATTTCTTCGGTGTAGTGAATTCAACACTTTCAGCCAAAGTTCTCAATTTTTCCACTTGTGTAGTTGCCAAACCTTTTGCTACCCGATCAAAAATTTCAGAACGTTCATGTTTTTTAACTTCTTTTTGTAAAGAAATATTAGTTTCGATTTGTTCATTTAATTTTTGTTCTAATTTACTTATACGATTTGCCATTTCAGAAACAACATCAACTTTTTCTTCTGGTAATTCAATATAATGTTCTTCGAAAAGTTGTTTTAATTCACCAATAAAAGATTCTACTAATTCAGATTTAATTGCACTTTCCAAAGGTACTTCATTTTCTTTGACCCAACTTTCTACTACTAAGTCAAGAGAACCATTTACTACTTCTGCCAATTCTTGGCGGATTTCTTCAACACGTTCATTAAGTTTTCTCGTATTACGTTCTTTTAATGTTTTACGATATTCCTTAATTCTATTAGAAAGAGTAGCTTCAAAAATAGTAGATGTTTTTTCTTTTAATACTTCAGAAATAGGATCTCCAGCAAAAAGAGCAGAAGTTGCTTCTTTTACAGCTTTCTTATCAGCTTTTTCATCTTCCTCTTCTTCTTTTTTCTCTTCTTTTAATTTCTTTTTCTTTTCTTCTTTTTCTTTTTCTGCTTTACTTTCTTTTTCGTCTTCTTCTTCTTTAATACCAGGATCTTTTTCGTGAGTTTTTTCACCTTCTTCATTATCATTTTCTTCCTTTAACCGATCAGCTTTTTCTCCAGATCCTTTAGCTTTATCGGTATAACCAGCACGTTTATTGGCATTAGAAGTTTCTTTTTCTTCTTCTTTTTCTTCTTTAACTTCTTTTTCTTTCTTTTTCTTCAAAAATGGAGGAAGATCTTTCTTTTCCTTCTCTTTTTCATCATCTTCTTCCTCATGAAGACCATAAACTTTTGGAGTAGGAGGAAGTTCCCGAGAACCAGGATCTTTATTATCTTTATCTACTCCACCCAATTGTTTACGGGGCAAATCTGCATTTGTAGGAAGATGTCCTGTAGGACCTTCAGTAGGTGAAACACCTGGAGTAGTTTTTAATGTATCAACGGCACCTGTAGGAATTGGTCCTGTAGCATCAATTTTACCGTGACCATCAATAACACCTTTAGTTACATCTTCACCTTTTTCAGGTTTTACTTGTGTAGGACTATTGGTACCATAACGTTCTTCTGATTCTGTCAATACGGTCTTTTTTTTGCTGAGGATCGCGTCCAATTTTTCGTTAAAGGATTTCATTCTATGTCTCCTCGACTATTAATCAAAATTAATGGATAAATATCTCTTATCCATATTTATAAAAATCTATATCTTAAAACGGTCATCTATTTCCGTTAAGAATTCTTTATAAACTTGTAAACTAACTTCATGTAAAGAATTTTCTGAAGCTAATTTAATAGCTTTTTTCCATTTATCTAAATTTGCTTCTTGAATTAATCCATCAGCAAAAATGTATTCTTTATTTTCCATTACACCTCTAACAAATGCATCAGGTGCAGATGGATCCATAACAATATCTGCCGCAGTTGCTAAATGGAAATCACCTTGAACCATATCAATACCATTTGTACGCCGAAGTGTTCCAACTGCTCTTGAAGATACTCCAAAAAGGATTTCTTCTTCCAAAAAATTTTGAACAATTTTTCCAAATGGTGAATTAGAAATTCTTGCTTTTCCAATATAATTATCACCATCTTTTATAAGTGAAATAATTTTATGTGAAACTCTTTCAGGATTTACTGTAGGACCATCAGGATGTCCTAATTCTCCAACTGCTCTATTTTTAAGAACCATTTCATTTACATAACGGATTACTTCTGGTTCCATAATCGATTTTGGATATTTACGTTTATTTTTATTAACTATTTCTTGTTGTAAAAATACACCTTCAATCATACGGTAGGTCTTACCATTAAGATCTTCTTTTATGAATTGAAATTCATCACATGCCTCAATTAGCATGTCCATTTCAACACCATTTAAAATGATTTTAGACATATTATTTTAATCCTACAATCGTACCGGCACTGGAAGATAATAGATACAGGATCTCAATAGGATAAATGAATCCAGGTTCAACAGTAAGTCCCGCAGTTTCCCCATAAATGGTTTGAATAACTATAACTCCACTTGTACCAGCCATAAATGCACTATATGCACCGGCTGATCCACCACTAGCTAATCCGGAAGTACCGGCAGTAGTAACCGTTAAATTTACCACGTGAGTATAAGGATACATTACTTACCCGCCTTCGCATCCTCGTGTTGCTCTTTATTTTCACCATGTTTTAGGTGCTTCATTTTATCTTTAAAAGCCTTGCGCCGAGATGCATTTAATTTTGCTTTTTCATCTGAACCTGGAAGAGTATCAATTGCTTTCCAAGTTTTAGCAACTACTTGTTTCTTTTTCTCTTCTAAAATAACTCCAGCCTTTTGATACAATGACCGTTCTAATAATTCAGTAGATCTTAAATAATCTTTATTTTCAATAGCTGTAATTATATCTGTTTTAACCATATAGATCTCCAATTAATATTTAGTCATTTACCATTCTTTGGCAAAAGTCTACAGCTTTAAGGAAATGTGTTTTATCACCTGTTAAAAGGTCTACAAAATATTTTAAATTATCTTCTGTTAAATTTTCCATTACTGTATCTATTTTTTTAATTATAGATTCATTTAAAACCATTCTATGTCCATCTTTAAGTACTAAAACTGATTCATAACGAACGCGTTTATTAGTATCTTCATCATCCCGTAAACCTTTTCCACTTTGTGAATCTTGGTCATTTGATTTAGTACTATCTACCCTAATTTCAGTTCTTGTTGTTTCTCCAAGAAAGGTGTTAAAATATTCTCTTAAAGATTCTTCTTTAATTCCATATTGTTTAGCAGCCATTTGGATAGTATTTTCTAATTCGAGATTATTTTCTAATACACTTTCCACAGTATAATCAATAGCTTCACGGACCTTAGGTTCATAAGATTCATATGGATCTTTATCTTTTTCAGGTTCCAATAATAATTTCTTTCCTTCTGTTAAAACTTTCGAATTTAATTCTCTCTTTTTCTTATTGTAGGCTTTCGTTACTTTTTCAGTAAGAATTTCATCTACATTACTGATTAGAGAATACGGTGCCTGATTCTCGCAAGAGAGAACTATATTTTTAACGGATTTTGGTGTCATATATTCTCCTATTCTAAATTCCAATTAATCTTTAGTATTTTCACTTCTTTTAAAATTTCGGGTATAATTTCCATTATATCAACTTCAGCTTCTAACCCATGAATTGTTTTATCCAATTCTTCTTGTGTATAATTTCTTTTGGCATGTAATTGCCCAAATGCCCCATAAATTTTTGTTTTCATTATTTATTTTTCTCCGATTTTGATTTTTTAGGTGCTGGTGGAGGTTCCTGTTCAAATACACCAGATTCTAAAGAAGCGATTCTTTCTTTTTCGTCATCAACTTCAGGTTTTTCATTTTTAATTTGGTCTTTCATAATTTCAATTTGATCTTCATCTAACATTAATACATTCTTGAATATCCATTCTCTTGAAAAATATCTATCAACAGGAGATTCTGGGTCAATCATAGTTAATAATTGAAGTCTTTTTGTCCAAATTTCTTGTTCTTTAGCTTCAGTAAAGACCGAATCTTTTTGATAAGCAATAGTTATATTATCTCTAAAATCTCCCCATTCATCTTTAGTAATAACTCCACATAATTCTAATTGAATTTTCAAAAGTTCTTTAATTAAATGATCGAATCTTTTACGAAGTTTTACAATAAATCTTGAAAATTTAACTTCATCTCTTGAAATTTCAGCTTCACGACCAACACCAAAACCACCATCAGATTTTAAACGTGATTTAGGAACATGTAAAGCTTGATATAACCGTTCCTGGAAATACATAATATCTTCAATTTGTCCAAGATTAGTTCCAGCAGGTAAAGTTGTTACTTCAGTTCCTCGTCCACCTTCACGTCTTGGTAAGAAAAAATCCTCTTGCATCGATAAGAATTTATGGTCATCTCTAACATTTCCTGTATCAGAATCATATACTAATTTATTACGGAAGTCATTCATAATAACTTTAATATAAGCTTCTGCTCGGTTAGTTGGCATATTACCAACATCAATATAAAATACTCTACGTTCAGCCGCACGACTTAACCGATAAATAACATGAGCATCTTCCATTGCACGTAATTGATTGAGTGGTTTAATTGCTTTATGCAAATAACTTACAACCATATTCCGTGTACTATCAATTAAACCAGAATGAACATAACAAATGGCATCAGGAGCAATTTTAACTCCAATTGCCGTTGTTGCTTCAACATTAACAATTCCACGTTCATTATAAAGGTAATATTCTAAAATAGAATCTACAATTTCAACTCCACCTTCACCTAATTTCTTTTTAATTTCACGGATTTTACGAACTCTTCTAGGATCTAAATATCTTAGTTCCTTAATACCTTCTTGTGGTGTATCTGGATCAACTAATATATGATAAAATAAACGTCCATCAACATACCACCGTCTAAAAATTTCCATACCATCTTCATTGAAATTCAAAAGTTTAAGAATTTCATCAAAAGCATCATGTATTTGCTTTTTGACACTTTCAGGTTGTTCTAATTGTTCTAAATTAATTGATAATGCAGGACGATTATCTTCTTGGACAACTGCATCAGTAATAATATCTTCTATTGCTTGGTCACACTCTGGTTGCATGGCCATGTCTCTATACCGAGTAATTAATTCAGCTTCGTTTTTAGCTGTACCTTCTAAATCTACATAAGTTCCATAAATTCCACCAGAGGCAATTTGTGAGGCACCATCTACATTAGCTGGGATAGCAAATGATTTGTATTTTTGGATAGGATTTTGAGTTCCTATCTGAAATCCCAATAACCGAAATGCCTCCATTAAATAATTTTTAGCCATTATGATTCACACTTTCTAAATATTTTTTATGAGGGGCTTTCATTTTTAATTTTGTTTCTTCAGAATGGTGTTGATGTTTAGCCATGATATCCTATTTTGAGGGGAGATTAATCTCCCCTCTTTATCTATTTATTCGGATTAATTATCCGTTCAAAGGACCAGCATCTCCATCAGTTGTAGGACCATTAACAGATACAGCATCCCACCATTGGTACCGAAATGTACATTGGAACTTTTCAATTGTGTTGTTTGTTCCCCAATCAAGTTCCATTGCACCTACTTCAGTTGGAAATGCTCCATTCATTTTATATTGTTTAATAGTAGGAACATCTAACTTTGAATATTGTTGAACATAAGCATCCACACAATAAGCCGCAGGAGTAGCCGCTGCATTACTACGAATGTTAGCAACATGGGCATTTAATGCACTTAACCAAAGTTCAAATGCATCTCTGATTAAGAAGTTTTCATCATTCATAATTGTTACTGTCCAAGGATCAAATTCACGATCACCAGGATAGTAAGTTTTACGACCCATATATGGTACTTCAATTTCACCTAATTTATCCGCTGGTAACGAACTTGTTTGGGCTAAAAGTGTAACTAATCCACTTGCAGCCCCCACTCCAGTAACTAAACTAGGAAATTGTAAAACGATTTGGAATAGATTGGGTCTGGTACCAGATCCGGTTAAGGCTGCTCGAAACCCTGTAATACTTCTTGCCATAATAGTATCTCCTTAAAACCTTTCTTAGAATTGACCAACAATCTCAGTGAAATCTACTCCAGTAGGAGTAGCAATGAAATTTAATTGAATATAATTAATAGATTTAGCTGGTTGTAAATAAATATCAGCTTCGAATTGGTGTGCATCAATCATTTGTGGTGTATTATTTGTTGCATCACAAACAATTAGATAATTATATAAACCACGTCTACCTTCAATATCACGTAAAAATGGATCAATTAATCCACGGAATTGTGTCCGAGTAGTATCATCATTCAATTCGAATAATGTATATTTTGCCGCTTGTGATATTGCTTGTTCAATATAAATGAATAAACGCCGAACATTAATACGATCAAAAGCTCCCGGTTTAGAAACAAATGTTTTATCACCAAAAAGAACCGGTCCTTGACCTGCAAATGAAACTATGGGATTTATACTTGCTTGATATAAAACATCACGATATGCTTGTTTTGGATTCCATGCAAGAGAAACCACACCCTTTAAATTACCACGATTTAATCCAGCAGGAGAAAACCATGGATCACGTACTTGGTCAGTATAAACACATAATCCGGCTGTATCTCCATTTCCTGGAACCCACCGATAAACATCATTATATTTATCATATTTCTGTGACCAATTACCATCCATAAATGCATAAGATGAATATGGTACAGTATTTGCATAAGCAACAATATCTGTTGCTTCATTTCCTGCATTATAAACAACTGCATCTTGAGGAGGTGAAAAACAAACTACACAATCTTGTCTTTCTTCTGCAATTTCTGTAATCAAATATCCAACTACAGTTGCATCATAATTTGCAGTCAAAATTAAACCAAATGAAAAATCATCCACATTAAATAAATCATAACCTAACATTAATTCTCCATCAGTTACAGTATTATTTCCATCATTTCCACCTTCAAGAAGAGTAACATATTGAATTGCATTTGATCCACTAGTTAATGGTGTATGACCTATTGCATAAACTGCACCAGTTCCACTACTTGTGACAATTGGGATAACTAATGCTGCCGCGGCAGGAACATTATTAATTGCACTTACAACTTGGTTTGCAGTAGTAATACCAGCAGTTCCTGAAGTTGAATTACCTAATGTAACATTAATAGCTGTACCAACTACAGATACACTAGCACTTGTTCCATTTGTACCAAGATTTGTATATTGAATTGTAATATTATTTCCAGCACTTCCAACATTTCTAGCTGTATATAAAATTCCAGTAACACCAGCTTCTAATGTTGAAGTAGCAGCCGTTCCAGCTACATAAAGAGTATCAAAAACCGTATTCTTAGCTTTAGATCCCCAATTATTTAATGGAATTGTTGTCGGAAAATCTAACCAATAAACCCAACTTGATTTACTGAAAAGAACATTTGGATAATAGATACTATTCCCTTGAGAATCTTGAGCATCTGAAGCTTTAGAAACAAATGCATAAGATTCAATTACATCACCAGGGGTTCCTGTAATTGTTCCTAAAGTATCAACAAATACTAAATGAAGTTCATCATTTGATCCACCTAAGGCCGCAGTATATGCAGAAGTCCCTGGAGGATTAGAGAATAAGCCTTTATATTGCCATAATGCAAATTGTTCTGCACTATCACAAATCCAACATTGTATACCATTTCCTAAATCACCCGGATATCGGGCAGCAAATTCACCACTATCTGTTTGTTGACCAGCAGCAAAATTGGTTGTATAGTCGTTTGAATTTTGAATTCTTAAACCAACAACTGGAGTTAAAACTGCTTCTTCAGTAATAATATCTCCACCTGTTGGAATAACTGTAATCGATGGAGGCGAATCAATACTTAATCCTTCTCCAGAACTTGTAACTATTACATCTACGATTTCTCCATTAGCAACAACTACTGTAGCTGCTGCTCCTGAAGAACCAGAAAATTGTAATGTAGGCACATGAACATATCCTGCACCTGGGACAGTAGGTTCTACATATGTTACACCATCATTAATAACCGCAGCATTTCTTGCATCTGCGGAAATTACTCTTACAACACTTAAATTATTTCCATATTGTAAGAAACTTGATGCTGTAAACCATGTAGCAGAAGTATCGTTATCAGGTTCACCAAAAGTGTTTTTTAAAGTAATTTCACTATCTACAAGCGTTTTTAAATTTGCAGGACCCCATGTAAAAGGACCAGCCAAAACACCACCAGTTTCAGCGGTTCCTACAACCGTTGTATCATCATCAATTTCACTAAATTGAACACCTGGACTTAATAAATTAAATGCCATCTTGTATCTCCTTAATTCTTATAATCTTTTGCCAATTATGTTTTAATTCTAATTCATTAAATATTTATTATTTCCAAGACTTTAAGCCCATCCAACTTCCTGTAATCTTTTAAGTCTATCCATATCAATAGATGCTTTCCTTTGTTCTCTTTTACAAAATTCATCCCAAATTTCACTTTGAGCACTTTTCCAAACACATTCTTTAGTTAAAATTTCTTCTTCTTCTTCAATTCCAGTATCAACCCACCCATAAGGTGTTAAATCGTGTTCAAAATTTGGTGCATAATCTTCTTGTAAACTCTCACGAAGTTTAGCTTCTACCAAATCTCTAAAATGTTTTTGAGTTGTTAACCAAGAAAATACTACAAGTGTCATTACCAAATCATCTTTTTTACCTTCATCAGCTTGGTATTTGTCATTTTTTAAAACAAATGAAATCAATTCATCTTTAATATCTGCATCATAAAAAATTAATTTTTTATTTTCAATAAGAGTTTTTAAATTGGCGCATCCAGTTCTACGTACTGGTGTACTCATTTTAACACCGCGTTGAATATTTTTACCTACATTTCCAAATCCTGTTGCTAAAATTTGGCCAGATCTTCCTTTTGTAGCTACCATTAAAATATTTTCATACTCATGAATATGATGTAAATCATCTGCTACTTGATATCCTGGTCCATCCATTTCTAAAAGAATATAAGCATTATTATATCTTTTAGCTACAGGAACAATTTCATCAGCTAATAATACTGGTGGAATTGTATTAGACCAATATTTAGCTACTACTTCATATGGAGAATCTGTTACATCAATGACTGTAAATGCTGAATTATCTAATTGTTTTCCACGGGCTGTATCTACACAAATTACATAAATATGAGGTTCATCTATAGTTGATGAAGGGTCTTTCCAAACATCAAAGAAATGTTGTGAATGTTTTGGAGGAAAAGTTTCTATTAATTTTAAGAAACGTCCTGAAATTAAAGTAGCACCAGATCCAATAAATTCGCATCCAAATTCTTGGTCAAATCTTTCTTGACCAATAATTGATATTGTTTGTTCTGCCCATTCTGGATTTTCATGTCCTGGAACTTCAGTATAATGAACTTCAAGAGCATGAAAATGATTCCACAAAGGATGGTCATGAGGAAAGTTTGCTTTAACCCATAAATCATGAAAAAGATTTACTCCATTAGGTGTTGAAACAATAATAATTTTAGAAGTTGTTCCTTGAGAAATTACAGGATAAGTTGAAGTCCAGAATTTATCAGCTAATTTATTATCAATATGAGCAAACTCATCCAAAAAGATAACATTAAAAGTTTGTCCACGTACAGATGCGCCCGTAGTGGCATAAGCTGCAATAATACATCCATTTTCTAATTCAATACGAGTTTTATTCCAAACTTTAACACCTTGTTGAAGCCACATAGGTAATAATTCAAATGCTAATTGAATTTTTCCTAATAATTCAATGGCCGTTTCTCGCTTATTTGCAAGAATTCCAATTTTTTTATATTTATTAAATAATACGTAATGTAAAAAATATGCAACCAATGTAGTTGATTTGCCTGATTGCCGAGGCATAACGGTAATTACAAACCGTTCTTCATGGACTGTTTTAACTAATTGGGCCTGGAAATCCCATAATTTAAAATCTGTAACACCTTCATCAATTGTAACAACTTGAATATAATTTGTAATAAAAAAAACAGGATCTTCGGCACACTTTTGTAATTTTTCAAATAATTGAGGTGTCCATTTAACATGAACATTCGTATCTTTAAGAGATGGATTACCTAAATATGTACTCATTATCCTATAACTACATAATACCAATTGTAGGTAGTTAATGCAGCCAGAGCCACAGAATTTGATTCTAATACCCATCCAGAAGAACTTAAAGAAGTTACAAATGGAGTAGCAGTTGTTAAAGCGGCCGCCGCAGCATTTCCAGGTTCTAAAATGATTGCAGAAGGAGCGGCTGGTAAATTAATACCAAAAATTACTGTAATAATTGGAGAAGCTGTATTTGGTGAAGATCCTGTTGTAATAGAAATTAATCCCGCAGCATCTTTACCAGTTATAGTTGCTGATCCACTTGTTCCTGCTCCTACTCCAAGTGAATAAGTTCCAGAGGTTCCACCAGCCACAATTCTTGCTGTTATATTTCTAGCCGCAAAATCTCCATTAGTATCTCTCCGAACTAAAGTAGATGGAGTATTAATATTTGTTGCTTGATTTCCGGCTGAAGTTGCAGAAGCAATATTAACCGCAGTTTGACCACCAACTGTAGCTACTGAAGGACTTGGATAATTTCCTGTTAAATCTCCACCTGCTGTACCAAATGTTACTAAAGTATTTGTTACAGAAACTACACGCCCATTACTATCAGATACAAATACTGGGATATGTGTTGTATCTCCATATGTACCTGCTGAGCCAACTAATATTAATGTTGGATTTGGATAATCACCTGTTAAATCTCCACCAGCACTTCCACCAGGAGCAGAACCTGTAATCTCAGCACTTGAAGCTGCAATTATTCTACCCTTTGAATCTACAGTAATTACAGCCACATGACCATTATCTCCAAAAGTTCCCGCAGTTCCTACAGAACCTAAAATTGGGTTTGGATAATTACCAGATAAATCACCACCAGCAACCAAAGCACCTGAAGTACCACTAGATAAATTACCCCATACAACAAGATTTTTAACTCGGAAATCAAGATATGTTGAATTTGTTTTATCTTTAACTTCTAAACCTACCCCAACATCATTAAGTAATGGGCCATTTATACCAATTTGAAATGTATCTGAATCGGTTCCTGTATCTGTATTTTGTACATGAGCTTCTGAAGCCGCAGTTGCAATATCACCTGCGGAAGCTCCACCTACAGTTACGACTGTAGGATTTGGATAATTACCAGATAAATCACCACCGGCTGTACCTGATGTACCTATTACATTAGATAAATTAATTCCTAAAGAAGTTTCAATAGCTTTAATTTCGGCCGACCATTGATTTGCTAAATGACTAAAAAGATATCCATAACCAATTGTATTTTGTGCATGAGTTGCAGGTGTAGTTCCAAGTTGTCCACGAGAAACAACAAAACCACCTGTTCCTGAAGTTGCTGTAGCTAAAAGAATTTCATTATCTAAAGAAATATAACAAGGTAAATTAATAAATGCTGATGGTGTTGAAAATGCTGCCGTACCAGAAGAACTTGTTAAAGCAATAGATAAATTTGAAAAGGCATCATCATTTGCAATTGGTAAAGTTGTATCTGTTGCTATATTTGTTGGAAATGCTGCCGTATTTGGATTCATATTTAATTTCCTATTTCTTTACTTTTAAGTTTTTCGGCTTTATTCTTTCTAGCCTGTTCTAATAATTCCAATGCATCCATTGTTGTTCCTTCAAAAATGAATGTATTATCTCCTGGTTTTTCTGAAAGTATTTCAGGCATATTCGTAGTATTTTGTTGAACTTTCCGAATATCTTTTTGAAGTGTCATTAATTCATTAGTTCCTTCAAGTAAAACTTTTAAAAGAACACCAGCAACTTCAAAAGCTCTAGGATGTTCATTATCTTTTGCAACATCCATTATACCATCTAAAACTTCATTTCCTTTTAATAATAATGAATGTAAATTACTTCGTGCAAAATCATAATCATCTGAAGCTTCTTTTGTAAGTCTTGGTGCTGGTTCTACAACAACTTCTGGTGAAGATATTGCAGGTACAATTTTCTCTTGTTCTTCAAATGGCATTAAATCATCTATTTCATCTTGTGCCATATTTAATGCCTGTGTAATTTTGGTTGCAATGGGCTGTTTAGGTGGCCGTCCTCTATTTGCCATAAAAATATTTATTCTTCCGTAATATCTATATTATAAGGATCTTCCAAATTCCCAGTATCTGGATTTGCTGTAACAATTACACTAGCTCCTGTATCTGTTAAATTTACAGTAGCATCTGTAATAACAGGTTTTTGACGAATTGGAGGATATATATGTCCTTGTGCTTGGAAATCAAATTGCCATTCAATAATACGTTTATCTTGAAAATTTCCTTCATAAGAATCATTATGAGAAGAATTTATCAAAGTTATTATAATATCTCTTTTAATACACATTTCTGGAATATCATCAATAGATACTACATAATCTGGTTTAAAAAATGGTAAAATTTGTTCTAAAATAGCATAAGAATCGCTTAAAGTACGTGCTTGCATATATAATGAAAAATCAAATAACATTGGTACTGGATTTAATTGTACTAATGCTGAAGGTCCATTTCCTGAAGAAGCCACCCGATAATAAATTGAACTTAATTTTCTTTTTCCATCAAAATGAGGTGCTTGTGTTAATTCAAATGCCATTCTAGGCAAAACAATTTCTACATGCTTTTGTAAAGGTTCATTTCCGGCATTTGGATCTTGTTCCATACGAATACCCCATTTTTCTTTAGCTGCTTGATTTAGAGGTACTTTAATGGTTTTAACTGCTTTTGTTTTAGGATCTATTCTTTGGATAGAAATATCGTCAAAAATATATCCAAATGCATTAGTAATTTTTTCGATAGTATGAAAATTGAAAACTGGGTTACCTAGCATATACTCCTATTTATCGTTTCCGTTGTAGCAATATATTAGAATCGGTAAATTCTCCCACCTTTTCAAAATCAGGAAGCATTTTTAATAATTCAGATCTAAGTATTTGTCCTTCATACATTTCATTTTCATAAGATTCGATAAAAATCCAATCTGTCTTTTTCAAAATTTCTTTTCCACCTTCGATTAGATTTTTTTCTGCTCCTTGGATATCTACAAATAAAAGATTAATATGGTCAATATTTTCTTTTTTAACTAAATCATCTAAAGTCATACAAGGAACTTTGATTGTTTTATCAAATTTTACTTGTGGATGCATTTTCAAATGTTCTTTAGGTTTAAGAATAGAACTTGAATGGTCATTTATCCCATCATCACTATTTGAAAGATTAAAATCAATTTCACCAGTATAATCTGCTATAGCAGTTTGTATAATTCTAGCTTGAGGAACATTACAAATTAATTGAAAAATATGCCTAGGATCTGGTTCAACAGCAAAATATTTTGGTGTGCAAACACAAGCATCATAAATCCATTTTGTATCTGATCCATTATATGCTCCTAATTCTACAACTATTGGATTTTTATAAGAATGTAATAATTGTTTAATATAAGATTTATCCATTGTCTCCGCTGGTTGGAATTTATATAAAATGGGTTGATGAACACCACGGACAGAAGTAAAATCCATAGCATTAATATTAATCCTCCATCCAGAAAGGAAAAATTTATTTAATTTTTCAACATCTCCATTTTCTGAACGATTCTCATATTCATGTTGAACTATATTGTTTGGAATTCCAACTAAACAACTATGATTTGCATAAAGCAATTTTATTGGTGGTGTTTGTGATAATTTATCTTCAAGTTGATTTGGAGTATTAAATTCAATAGATTGAATTCTAGGAAGTATATCTTCTGTTCTATAAATATTCCCATCAAGAGATAATGAATAATTAAAATCTAATTCACCTTCATTTTGTGCCTTATTTTGTGCATAACAATATGTACAATTTTTACCCAATCTAACAGAATATGTAGAATTATTTTCTAATTCTGGAATAAATGGCATTTGCCGGTAAAAAATATCATCATCAACTAACATCATCGTATATGGTTTAGAAGGATCTAAAGCCTGTAATAATAAAGGTTTTAATGATTTCGTTTCTGATTGATTAATAAAATTTGCTTTCGGATGAGATGTGGCAACAAGATAATAACCTTTAAAAAATTCTTCATTTGAATATTTACAAATAACAGATAAATTTTGAATTCCTTTAGAATTTTGTTTGATACTTTCTAATAAAGCATCTAATTGTGCTGGTCTATCTTTAGAAAAAACTATAACATTAATTTTATCATTAAAATCTTTCATTCTTTGTTCATGACGTAATTTAATACGTGCAATCCAAGTAGCTTCTTGTTCTAAAGAATATCTTGTATCACGATCTAAAGGACCGCGGCTTGTAAAATGGAATAAAGGTAAATTAACAGATTCAATTTTCCATCCAGCTTCAACAACCCTTAACCATAAATCCCAATCTTCATAAGTTCCATTAACACAATTAAAAGAAGCCGCCTCACAATAACCACCTAATTGTTCTACAACCAATCGCCGTAACATCGAACAACTAAATAGTCTATTTCTATTTAATAAACGTTCTACGGTAAATGGAGCATCACCATATGCTAAAGTACCATCATTAAATACTAATCCAGGTGTAACTACAGCTACATCATCTTTCATTTTTCCTAAACATTGTGCAATATAATCCGGCTCAATCCAATCATCAGAATCAAGTGGTACTATAAATTCACATTCAGGTGGAGCGGCTGCAATACCTCTATTTTTAGCGGGTCCTTGATTTACATCTGGATTTTCAACCCAAGTTACACCTAAACGATTAACAATTTCTTTTGAATTATCAGTTGATCCACCATCTACAACAATGATAGCTTTTGGTTTTATTGTTTGTGCTTGAGCACTTAAAATTGCTCTTTCAAGAGTTTTCCCATAATTATAATTAGGAATCACCACGGCAACTGAAGGTAAATTAATGGGTTGAATATCAACTAATTTATTTGGTTTTGGTTCTGGAGTAGAATAATAACTGGTTAATAAAGAATCACCTAAAGATGGAAACATATAACGAATTTTTTCAACCATATTACCAATATTATTTTCAATAAAAGTAATATTTTCTCCAGCGACATAAGAACCACAATATGTTTCTAAATTTCTCATCATAATTGGCATATTCCAAGATAATGCTTCTTTAATTACAATGGGAAATAATTCAAATTTAGAAGAAAAATAAAACAAATCACATGCCGCATAAAAATTTTCTGTATCATGACGTTCTCCCCAAATGACACAATTTTCTGGTTTATTTTTCATTAATGGTTCCCAATAATCTTTAAAATTAGGAGCCTGATTACCTACAAAATGAAATTGAATGTCTGGAAGTTGCCGAGCAATTTCAAAAAGTTCTCCTTGATTTTTACCTGGTGTAAAAAGGCCAACATTTAAAACATGATATCTTCCAGGATCTAAACCCAATTTACCTAAAGCAGCTTCACGTGGAGGACGTATATGTGGTTCCGTTTTATATTCAGCAATACTTATAGGTACTCCTAAATGTTCATACATTTTAACATGCCACGGACTAACAAATACAAAACGATCTGGTAAATATCTTTTTTGTTGAGGAGGGACAACACATGCTCCATGAGATGTTTCTAATATTTTATATTGCCGTTGAGAATTATAAATCATACGAATAGTTTCATCTGGCATAAAATATTCAGGAAATTCTTCAATATGAATTATATTAGGTTCAAAATCTTGGATAATATTTTGTAATTGTTTATGGCGATCTCCATCCAATGAATAAAATTGGCAAATCTTCTTTATTTTTCGTTTTTGGACATCAAATATAGGAGCAATATCTTGCCATTCTACAACCACAACATCACAACCAGAATATCTTAAATCTTTTACACAACCATATAGATATTGAGGTAATCCACCAGTTGACATATGAGGTGTAATAAATAATATTTTTTCTTTTCCAATTTTATTTACTGGAGTAATATTTAATTTTTTATCAGATACAGCACGCTCAAATGCTGAAATAACCATTTCTGGCGTAATTGCAGTAGAACATTCTAAATTTTTATTACGAGGACATAATCTTCTATTACCACGATCAAAAGATGCATCTTTATCGCTCATACAACTATTACATACATTTAAATTAATAACTCGATAACAATCTTTCATTTCTACAAAAGGAGCAGTTGGACCTGAAATAATAATTGTTGGAACATCAAGACCCCAAGCTAACCAAGAACAACCAGAAGATATTCCAATAAAAAAATCAGCATGTTGAATATTATGGATTGTTTCTAAAAGATCTCGGTTATTGAATTTAATTATGTTTTGCAATTTAGATGGTTCTTTAGATACAGATACAACTTTATATCCTTGATCTGTTAAATAATTAACAATCTTTTGCCATCCGCCTGTATGTAACCATTCCTTACAATCAAATGTTGAAAATTCGGCAATAGCAACATATTTTTCTGGAATGGGTCTAGGATTTGTCGGCCGACAAATTTTAGGTTTAATTTCTTTGTAATCTAAACCAAGATAATCTGAAGCTACTTGTTGAAGAGGAATAGTTCTCCAATTATTTTTATTTTTACTATAATCATTATCAAATACTCCAATCATATATAATGCATAACACCCGGAAATATTAGATCCAGGAGTATAAAATTTCAAATTAGGATAAACTTTTTCAAAAATTTCATTATGAAAAGTTGCTACGTTAACATCACATTGATGTTTTTTACGAAATTCCTCTACATAAGGAATCCATGCCAATGTATCTCCTAATGCATTACTACAAAATTGAATAAAAACTTTTTGTTTATTGGGATTAAAATAATAATCAATAACTGGTATATCATCTTCTGTTAATAAAATTTTCCAATTTATAAAATATTTAATTGTTGATTGGCACCAATATACATTTGGTGTATTCTTATCTAAATCAACTTGATAAATTATTGAATTAGTAATAGCATCTAAAAATGTGACATGATATTTTGCAAATTTATCACCTATAACCTCTAATTTAGCTCCGTCAAAAAATGATATACGAACTTCATTTCCTTTAAAAGTTTTAAGGGCAATTATAGTTGCATTTTGGATTTCAAAACGTTTGGGATCATTTGGTTTAGCATGTGTGCCTACATTATTTTTCACTTCAATAGGTGTATCCATTAAAAATTATCTCCTGATAATATTTGGGGTTTGTTTTCAAATATATTTATTATGAGCAGTAATGACGGTCTCCAGCACAAAACCCCAGGGGCTGTGATCAATTTATGCTAAACAAAGTGGTCGCCAAAGTCAAATAAACTGCGTCAAAACCCCCTTTAATGGGGGGTTTTGTTACACAAAAATCAACTATCGGCGCAGCGATTTTCACGCGCCCTTGGTGGGTCTTAATGTCTATTAAACGGCATCCTATAAGGCTTAAGTTGGAT